>Ga0247770_1000240_pt1 | contig 53225 bp, 57 predicted proteins | sample UWRJL136409B6_FD_179943 | JGI IMG/M metagenome (GOLD analysis project Ga0247770, IMG submission 179943) | Plant litter microbial communities from Arlington Agricultural Research Station in Wisconsin, United States - UWRJ-L136-409B-6 | ecosystem: Environmental > Terrestrial > Plant litter >...
CTCGTACGGCCGGAAGTTATAGTTCATCGTCCACCGGGAAGTGTCGGCACTTTGTGCGCTTCTCCCCGAATTCTACTCCCTCCCTGGCCATTCCGCACTACCGGAAGGGGTTTGCGAGACAGGCTCTTTAGCGGGTGTGTTCACGCACCCGCCGCACCGGAGCCTGCCGCACTGCTGATCGCGGAGGTTCGACGGGCGGTCACAATGCCGTGGCGGCCGCCCTCCCCCCGCAAGCGGTGGGAGGGAGCCTTTTCTACCTCGTCGCGGACCTCAGCGCGAACGAGGGATCCCTTGGCGAGCCAACCTCTCCCGGAACGGGGGAGGACAGACCGCCCCATCGGTCAGGAGGGGGCGGCGTCAGCATGCGACGCAGCCCCTCGAACCTCCCCGATCCCCCGCCCTTCTTCCGCCGCGGACTACCGCCGCGGCAGCCGCACCGTGTCGCGCGGCGCCGGCGTCGGGGTGGGCGCGGGCTCCGGCTGCTGCTCGCTGGGCTCGCCGGGATCGTCGGGCGAGGGCTCCCGCGCGGGCGCCACGGTGTCGATCGGCTCGGGCTCGGGCGGGTTGGGGTCGGCGCCGGCGATGGTGACGCGGACGCCGCTCCCCTGCCGCGCGCTGTCGCCCGACACCGGGTTCTGCGTCAGGACCACGCCCGCCGGCTCGGTGGATTCCGGATCGTAGGTGATGGTCCCCAGCCGCAGCCCCACGGCCTGCAGCCGCGCCCGCGCGTCCGCCTGGGCGAGCGCCACCACGCCGGGCACCAGCACCTTGGGCGGGCCGGCGGAGAGCGTCAGCGTCACCACGCCGGGCATGGGCACCTGCGAGCCGGCCCTGGGCTCCATCCCCAGGATCTTCCCCTCGGGCTGCTGGCTGAAGATCTGCCGCAGCCGCACGGAGAAGCCCATCTGCCGCAGCAGCGCCACCGCGTCGTCCTTCCCCAGCCCCGCGATGGCGGGGATCGCGCGCCGCTCCGCCCCGCTGCTGAGGATGATGCGCACCCCCGTGCCCCGGCTGGCCTCCTGCCCCGGGAGCGGCACCTGCGCCAGCACCCGGCCGGCGCGGACGCGGGGGTGCGCCAGCGCGCCGCCCTTCTCCATCGCCAGGTCCAGGTTGTTCAGCGCGCGGCGCGCCTGCGCCTCCGTGCGCCCGCGCAGGTCCGGCACGGTCACGATGGGCGACTTGCCGAAGGGGAAGAAGAGAAGGGTGATGAAGACGTACCCCACCAGGAACCCCGCCAGCCCGGTGAGGATCACGTACTTGAGCACCTGGCGCTCGTTGAAGTACGTGGCCACCCGCTTGGGCACGCGCGGCCGCCAGCCGCGCTTCACCCCCGAGCGCACCGGCGCCTTCACGCGCGCCTCCCCAGCCGCGCCGCGAAGGCGCCGTCCACGCCCTGCCGCTGCGGGAGCACGCACAGCCGCCCGGCCGCGTCCAGCAGCTCATCTCCCACGGCGCCGTCCATCGGCCTCATCTCCCACTCGGGGTGCCCCGCCAGGAAAGCCTCCACTCGCTCCTCGTTCTCCTCTCGCTCCAGCGAGCACGTCGAGTACACCAGCACGCCCCCGGGGCGCGCCAGCGCCGCCGCCGCCTCCAGCAGCTCGGCCTGGAGGACGACCAGCGCCGCCAGGTCGTCCGGCGTCACCCGCCAGCGGCCGTCGGGGTGGCGGCGCAGCGTCCCCGTCCCCGTGCACGGCGCGTCCAGCAGCACCACGTCGGCCGACGCGTCGCGGAAGGGCGGCCGCCGGCTGTCCGCCACCACGGGCCCCACGCGGCCTCCCCAGCCCACGCGCGCCGCGTTCTCCCCCACCCGCGCGATCCGCCGCGCCGACAGGTCCGCCGCCGCCACGTGGGCCGCGCGCTCCGCCATCCCCAGCGCCTTCCCGCCCGGCGCCGCCGCCACGTCGATCACCGTGGCGCCCTCCGGCACCGCCGCGTAGCGCACCACCATCGCCGCCGCCGGGTCCTGGACGACGGAGGGAACGGCCGCGAGCGCGTCGACGGCGGACGCGGGAGGCGGCACGCGGATCGAGTCCGGCGCGAACTCCACCGCCTCCGCCTCGATCCCCGCCGCGCGCAGCCGCTCGACCGCCTCGTCACGGGCGACGCCGAGAGGACGGAGATAGAGCTCGGGGCGCAGGTCGTTCGCCTCCACCAGCGCCCGCGCGTCCTCCGCGCCCCAGCGGTCGATCCAGCGCTCCACCATCCACCGCGGGTGCGAGCCCCACGTCGTCAGATAGCCGGCGGGATCGCGGCCGAAGTCGGGGAAGCTCAGGGAGTCGCGGCGGCGCTGGAGGTTCTGCAGGACGCCGTTGACCAGCCCGGAGGCGCGCCCCGCGCCCGCGGCCCGCGCCAGCTCCACCGACTGGGAGACGGCCGCGTACGGGGGGACGCTCCCCATCTCCAGGAGCTGGTAGGCGCCCAGGCGCAGCACGTCCAGGATGTCGGGATCGGTCGACGCCACCCCGTCGCGGAGGAGCTTGTTCAGGAGGTGGTCGATGCGGCCGCGGAGGCGGAAGGTGCCGTAGACCAGCTCCTGCGCCCACGCGCGGTCGCGCGGCTCCAGGTGCCGCGCCGCGTGGTCGAAGGCGCGGTCGGCCAGGTCGCCTTCGCGGACGCGGGCCAGGGCCTCCAGCGCCGCGCGTCGGGGCGGCGTCGCGCGGCCGGACACGGGCGCGCTCAGTCCAGCATCCCCGCGAGCGGCGACGACGGCACCGCCCGCTCGCGCCGGGGCATGCGGCCCGCCAGGTACGCCAGCCGCCCCGCCTCCGTCGCCAGCGCCATGGCGCGCGACATCCGCACGGGATCCCGGGCCTCGGCGAGCGCCGTGTTCATCAGGATCCCGTCCACCCCCTGCTCCATCGTCATGGCCGCGTCGCTGGCCGTGCCGACGCCCGCGTCCACGATGACGGGGACGGAGAGGCGCGCCTTGATGGTGCGCACGTTGTACGGGTTCACCAGCCCCAGCCCGCTCCCGATGGGCGAGGCCAGCGGCATCACCGCCGCGCACCCCGCGTCCTCCAGCCGGAGCGCCGTGATCAGGTCGTCGTTGGTGTAGGCGAGCACCTGGAAGCCCTCGTCGACCAGCGTCTTCGCGGCGCGCAGCGTGGCCTCCGCGTCGGGGAGGAGCGTCTCCTGGTCGCCGATCACCTCCAGCTTCACCCAGTCGGTGAACCCGGCCGCCCGCGCCAGCCGCGCGTACCGCACCGCCTCCTCCGCCGTGTAGCACCCGGCCGTGTTGGGAAGAAGGAGATGCTTCTCGGGATCGAGATGGAAGAGAACCCCCTCCTCCTTGGTGCGATCGAGGTCCACGCGCCGCACCGCGACCGTGACCACCTCCGCCCCCGACGCCTCGATGGCGCGTCCCATCTCCTCGTTGGAGCGATACTTCCCCGTCCCCACCATGAGCCGCGAGCGAAGCGCCCGCCCCCCGATCACCAGGGGCTCATCGAAGACGTTCGGCGCATCGGCTACGATAGACATCAAAAGAAAGTCCTTGGTGCGTAGTGCTTGGTCCTTAGTGGCATCGGCGCCGCACCAACCCGCGTCGCCTCACCACGATGTCTCTCGCATCCGCCCGCGCCATACTCCGCCCCGACTCACCACCGCCGAGGCCGCAGTCCGCGAAGGCGGACTTTGTGCCTTCGTAGCCCCCGGTTTCGACCGGGCGGTGAAACCAGCGGCCGCCCTACCCTCCGCCAATCACACTGCCCCGCAGGACTCGGAGTCCGCGAAGGCGGACTTCGCGTGGTTGTTGCAGCGAATTCATTCGCCCGCCGGACCCCGCCCACTCACGGCATCTCCGGCTTCGGCGATCGATTCCAATCCCAATCCCTGCCCGGATCCTCACCCGCCCCCGACGAAGTGCACCAGCTCGTACGAATCCCCCGCCTCCACGGCGGTCGCGTCGAGCGCATCGCGGCGGAGGATGTCGCAGTTGCGCTCCACCACCACCATGCGCGGATGCAGCTCCAGGTGCGCCAGCAGCCCGGCCACCGTCAGCCCGGCCGGCACCTCGCGCTCCTCGCCGTTGACCCGCACGCGCACCGCGGCGCCGTCGATCGTCTCTACGCCCATCGCCCCATCGCTCGCAGGTACCGCCTCACCGCCTCCCCCACGTCCCCCTCTTCCCACACGCCGCGGATCACCGCGACTCCGGCGGCCCCAGCCGCCATCACCTCGCCCACGCGCTCCGGCGTGATCCCGCCGATGGCGATCACCGGGAGCCCGGCGGCCGCCGCGTCCTCGATCACCCCGAGTCCCGCGCCTGGCTGTCCCGGATGCGATTCCGTCGCGTAGACCGCGCCCGCCATCACGAAGTCCGCCCCGCCGCTCGCGGCCGATCGCGCCTCACCCCCCGAGTGCACCGAGGCGCCGATCCACGGCTTTGGCCCGACGATCCGCCGCGCGTCCGCGATCCCGATCCCCCTCCCTCCCAGCTGCACCCCGTCCGCGCCCACGGCAAGCGCCACGTCGACGCGGTCGTTCACCAGCAGGAGCGCGTTCTCGTCGATCGCGCGGGGGAGGAGCGCGCGGGCCAGGTCGAAGAGGCGTCGGCCACTCGTCCTCGGCGCGCGGAGGTGGAAGGCCAGGTGCGGCCCTCCCCACTCCAGCACCAGCAGCGCTCTCTCCAGGAAGTCCGGCCGCGCGACGACCGCGTCGTCCGTCACCACGTGCAGCGGGGGGAGGACGCGCTCAGGCTCCCACGCCAAAGCGGTCTCCCACGGCCACGCCGCGCCCGCGCACCCACTCCGCCGCGCTCATGCGGCGCTTCCCGGGCGGCTGCACCTCGCGGACGCGCACCGCGCCGTCGCCGCAGGCAATCAGCACGCCCTCCGCGTCCACGTCGATCACCGCGCCCGGCTCGCCGCTGCCGATCTCCACGCGAGGCCGGAAGAGCTTCACCGCGCCGCGATCGCCCAGCGGGCTCCAGGCGCCGGGGACGTCGTCCAGCCCGCGGATCCAGCGCGCCAGCTCCGCGGCGGGGAGGCTCCAGTCGAGGCGCGCGGTCTCGCGGTCCAGCTTGGGCGCGTAGGTGGCCTTCGAGTGGTCCTGCACCTCCTCCGCCATCTGCCCGTCCTCCAGCAGCGCCAGCGCCTCCACCAGCGCCTCGGCGCCGATCTCCGCCAGCCGCGCCGCCAGCTCGCTCCCCGACTCGTCCGGCCCGATCGGCTCCTCCACGCGCAGCAGCATGGGGCCCGAATCCAGCCCCGCCTCCATCCGCATGATGGTGACGCCCGTCACCTCGTGGCCCCGGATGATGGACCACTGCACCGGCGCCGCCCCGCGCAGCTCCGGGAGGAGCGAGCCGTGGATGTTCACCGAGCCGAAGCGCGGCAGGTCCAGCACCTCCGGCTTCAGGATCTGCCCGTAGGCGACGACCACGGAGAGGTCCGGCTCGAGCGCGCGGATCTGGGCCATGAACTCCTCGCCGCGCGCCTTCTCCGGCTGGAGCACGGGGACCATCTCCCGGATCGCCTCCTCCTTCACGGCCGACATGGTGACGCCCCGGCCGCGCCCCGCGGGGCGGTCCGGCTGCGTCACCACGCCGACCAGGTCGTGCCCCTCCTCGCCCAGCGCCTGCAGCGCGGGGAGCGAGAAGGCGGGCGTCCCCCAGAAGAGGATCCTCACGTGGCCTGCAGCTTCCGGTACTTGCGCAGCACCATGTTCCGCTTGAGGGGAGACATGCGGTCCACGAACAGCACGCCGTCCAGGTGGTCGATCTCGTGCTGGAGGCAGCGCGCCAGCATGGCCTCGGCCTCGATGCGCACGGGGCTCCCCGCGCGGTCCATCCCCTCCACCACCACGGTCAGCGGGCGCTCCACCACGCCGGAGACGCCGGGGATGCTCAGGCACCCCTCCTCGTCCTTGGCGCGCACGTCGCCGCTCTCCACGATGCGCGGGTTGAGCAGCGCGAACGGCTTCACGTCCGGCTCGTTGACGTCCACGACGATCAGCCGCCGGGAGATGCCGATCTGCGGCGCGGCCAGGCCGATGCCGCGCGCGTCGTACATCGTCTCGAACATGTCGTCGATCAGCCGGTCCAGCTCCGCGTCCGGCGCTTCGATCTCGTCGGCGCGGCGCCGCAGCACCTCCGAGCCCAGCATCTCTATCTTGCGCAGCATCTCACGCCCTTCCCACGCGTTCCATTGATCACGATAGACCGGGCGGCATCCATATCTCCACCCGACGTCGATCGAAGCTCATCCATCCACCATCATCCCGAACGGCACCGCGTCGCGATCCCCATCTCCCGTCCCGATGCTCCGGCGGCGACGCGAGGAATCTACCGCGCGCTCCAAGAGGCCCGTCCCGACGCGCCGGATCCCACCCGCCGCGCATCACCCGATCGATCGGATGGCGCGAGGACGAGCGTCCTACTTCTTCTCCGGCTTCTCCGACGGGGTGCCGGCGGCGGTGCGGCGGGCGGTGACGCGCGCGCGCTCCACCACCACCGTGGACTGGCCGGTGCGCAGCTGCACCAGGTCGTCCTTGATGGAGACGATGTCGCCCACCAGGCCGCCGGCGGTGACCACCTTGTCGCCCGCCTGCAGGCTGTCCACCAGCGCCTGGTGCGCCTTCACCTGGCGGCGCTGCGGGACGATCATCAGGAAGTAGAAGATCGCCAGGATCATCAGCGGGAAGATCAGCCCCGCCATCGGGCTCCGCGTCCCCGCCTGCGCCAGCAACAGCAGCTCGGTCTGCATCATCTATCGTCCCTCGGTCGGTTGGTGTCGATTGATCACGCGGAGACGCGCGCCGCGTTTCCCGCGTGGAAGCGCTCTAGCCACGCGCGGCTCCACCCGGCGAACCCGCCCTCGATGATCTTCTGGCGCGCGGTCGTGGCCAGGTTCACCAGGAAGTGCAGGTTGTGGATGGAGAGGAGCCGCATGCTGAGCGCCTCGCCCGCCGTGAACAGGTGGCGCAGGTAGGCCCGCGTGTAGGTGCGGCAGGTGTAGCACCCGCACTCCGGGTCCAGCGGCCCCGCGTCGGTGAGGAAGCGGCGCTGCTTGATGTTGACCTGCCCCTCGGCCGCGATCCACACGGCGCCGTTGCGCCCGTTCCGCGTGGGCGCCACGCAGTCGAACATGTCCACGCCGCGCCCGATGGCCTCCAGCAGGTCGTCCGGGTAGCCCACGCCCATCAGGTAGCGCGGCAGGCGCGTGGGGAGCTCGGGCTCCAGCGCCTCCAGCATCCGGTGCATCTGCGGCTTCGGCTCGCCCACCGAAAGCCCGCCGATGGCGATGCCGTGCCAGTCGCCGGCGGCGAGCGTCGCCCGCGCCGAGGCCACGCGGAGGTCCGGGTGGATGCCGCCCTGCACGATGGGAAAGAGCGTCTGCGCGTCGGGCAGCCCGTCCTGGTGCCGCAGGCCGTCGAAGTGGACGCGGCAGCGGTCCAGCCAGCGGAGGGTGCGCTCGAACGCCTCGGTGGCCACCTCGCGGCTCGACTGCCCCGGCGGGCACTGGTCGAAGGCCATGATGATGTCGGCCCCCAGCGCCCGCTCGATCTCCATCACCCGCTCGGGGGTGAACAGGTGGCGCGAGCCGTCGATGTGGCTCTGGAACTCCACCCCGTCCTCGCCGATGGTGCTGATGTCGGAGAGCGAGAACACCTGGAAGCCGCCCGAGTCGGTGAGGATGGGGCGGTGCCAGTTCTGGAAGCCGTGCAGCCCGCCCATGGTCCGGACCACGTCGGGCCCGGGGCGCAGGTACAGGTGGTAGGTGTTCCCCAGGATGATCTGCGCGCCGAGCCCCTCCACCTCCTCGGGGGTCAGCGTCTTGACCGTGGCCTGCGTCCCCACGGGCATGAACACGGGCGTCCGCACCTCTCCGTGGGGGAGGGCGAGCGTCCCGGCGCGGGCCGCGCCTTCGGCGGCGTGGATCTGGAAGTCGAACACGGTTCCCGGTTTACACGCGTCCCCGGCCGCGGTTCGTCGCGGATGTGCCGGGCCTCTGGATGGAAACGGGTAGTTTGGGCGGACGGCGGGGAGAAAGCAAGCGGAGAGAACTGAAGGTGACAGGTTGCAGGGGACAGGGAACAGCGGGATCGGGAGGATGGCGCGGGCGGGCGATCACGGCGGGAGCGGGCGGAGCGGCGGCGATGATCCCACATCCAGCGGATCCCCTGCCGTCGAGCCGTCAAGCAGTCATTCCAGGGCCGGCAACGCCGAACCCGCCCGTGCGAAATCGCCGGACAGGCCCGTGGAATCTACCATTCGAGCAGCGAGGCCCGGGCGCGGCAGCGGCGACACCGCCCGGCCCGCGACGGCCTCGGCGCAAGCGGATTCGGGATGACGACACGGGTCTTGCGCTGGGTCGCCGCGGACGCGAATTCGTCCGATGAGCAGCGGATGATCCGCATCCATCGATCGTCCCTTCCGATCCTCGCCCTGATCATGCCGACGACGTCCTTCAGACCCTCGCTCCACGGCTGGCGCTTCGTCAACCGCTTCGCGTCCTCGCCGTTCGGGGCGCTGGGGTTCTGCGGGGGGATGTGCTTCGGCGCGCTGGACCGTTTCCACGACGGCGCGCCCATCCCCCCCGACCGCGAGGCTCCGAAGCCGATGAGCCCGCTCTTCCGCGAGATCGCCGGCCGCCAGCTGGCGACGCTCAAGGGCGGGATGTGGCTCGACACCTACCGCTGGCAGCTCCTCCCCGACCATGATCGCGACGGGAAGCCCGGCATCGGCACGCGCACCGCCGCCGAGTGGCCGAAGATCCGCGTGGAGATCGACGCCGGCCGCCCCGTGGTGCTCTGCCTGATCCGGGCGAGCGGCACCTTCGGCAACGTCTTCGTCAACCACCAGGTGGTCGCCTTCGGCTACGAGTACGACGCCGCGAAGCAGATCGCCACGATCGCCGTCTACGATCCCAACCACCCCAACCGCCCCGACACCGCCCCCGTCACCCTGACCCTCCACCTCGCCCGCCCCGCCACCGACTGGTCCGCCTCGCAGAGCACCCGCGAGCGCCTCCGCGGCCTCTTCGTCGTCCCATACGACCGCTCGGAGTAGCCCTCCAAGTGGACAGATTGAACTGGCGCGCCTAACCTACGATGATCGAACGCGCCGCCAGACTCATCCGCCCACTCGCCTGCTTCGAGGTCACAGGATGCCGCCGAGGAAGATCGTACTTCGCGAGACCTATCCATGGATGCCAGCGGGCGTCGTGGCAGGCAAAGCGATCCTCGAAGAAGCGCCGCATCCTTTCGGGCTCCACCTGACGCGATTGTATCGATCGATGATGCTGTGGGCCGCCAATCCTCCCAACCGGCGGAACACCAGGATCTTCATGGATGGCGGGATGCAGTCCCTCGCCACCAGGATCGCTACGGACTTCGAGAGATCGGAGGATGCGCCCGGTGAGCCCCTGATCCTCATCGCTTGCGAGCTTGCCGAAGAGGAACCCGATCTTTCCCGCCTCGCGAGGGCCTGCCTGGCGGTCGCGGACTGGGCGCTCGCGCGCAATCTCCCGGGCACCGCCACCGCGTACGCCGGCGCCGCCGCGACGGTCCATCCGAACGCTCGATACGCCTTGGTATCCGGGAGGCTGCACCGCGAGCACGGTAAGATTCGCCAGGCAAGGCAATGGCTCCACAAGGCGTCCGTCCTCGCATCCCGCAACCGCGACTGGGAAGCGAGATCGAGGTCGCTCCTTTCCTCGGGCAACCTCTATCTCGTGGCCGGCAAGTATGAACGGGCGGAAGGATTCTTCCGGCAGGCGCTTGCGCTCGCGACTCGGTATCGACTACGGGAGCAGGTCGGCGAAGCCTCGCACGACCTTTTGACCATTGCCATCGCGACGAAGAACCGGAAGGCGGGGGATGCCGCGCTGATCCAGGCGGTGCGACACTATCCGGCCGGCCACGAACGGCTGCCGGCCCTCGGCCACGACGTCGCCGCCTACTGGATGGGGTTGAACGACTTCGAGAGTGCCCGCCCCGTCCTGCTCGGCCTGCTGGAGAAACACTGGTTTAATGAGCCCGCGTTGCGCCTGCTCGCCTGCGGTACCGCGCTCCATGCGGTGGGCAGTTGTAATCGGCCCGAGGAGTTCGCCACGCTGTACGGGGAGTTTCGGCGGCTGGCGGATACGGCGGGAAGAACGCCGCGGCTTGCGCAGGCGCTCCTCGCAGCCGCGCAGGGCGCCGTCAGCCTGCGTGAATGGGGAACTGCGGAGGTACTGCTATCTGCCACAGCAGAGGAAGCGAGCAAAACCGGCCAGCAGGACACGCTGCTGTCGGTCGAGCGGATGATGCCGCGGGTCTCGGAGCGGCGAGAGGAGCCGCGGCCCGTCACGAACTCGCGGACGAACCGGCGGCGAGCAGAGGAGAAATCGATGGATTGGCTGAGGAAGCTTCTCTGATGAACGGGATGAGCAACGGAAACAGGTGCGGCGGAGGGTCAAGATGTTCTTTGCCTGGCGAGCGGATAATCGAGATTGTGGCAAAACATACGTTGCGGATTAGTTTGGGCCGCATGATGTTTTGAAATCGCGATCTCAAGACAAGGATCGATCCGCATGATTGGTAAGCGAGCCCGCATCATCGTTGCTACTTCCGCCATTCTTCTGAGCACACCCACGCTGGCGCACGCGGGATGCAGGGTTCGCATATTTCAGGGGCAGGAGTGGATCACCTGCTTCGTGGGATCCACTGCCTGCACGACCATCTGGGAAGGAAGCCAAATGGTCACCGGTCCCATCTGTGAAACCGTCCTGAGATGACCGGAGGCGGGTCACGTTCGGCGTTCTCCCATGTGCAAGTCGATGATCGCCACCTCGGCCGAATTTCTTACCTGACTTTTCCCGCCTCATGAAGCTTCTTGCTTTCATCCTCGCGTGCATCGCGACCGCTCTCGCCGGCTGTGATGCACGCGAGAACGCCGCGTCGGCTATTGCGCCGAGCAGCGCATGCGCGGCTGGCGAGAGCCGGTGGGCGAGCGCAGCCGGGCGCTACGAGCGATCGGGGCAGTACGGCGCGGGAGAGGGCGAGGATCTGCTTGCGCTGGGCGGAATTGCCATGTCGGGAGACCGCGTGTACCTGCTGGACGCAGGCGCGGGAAGCGTGGTGGTGCTGGACGGGGAGATGCGGAAGCGCACCACCTTCGGTCGCGCGGGGAACGGGCCGGGAGAGCTGGCGCGGAGCACCATGCCGACGAGCCACGGCGGAACGCAGCGCTGGATCGCGGCCAGCGGCGACACCGTCGTGGTCTTCGACGGCGAGCGCGTGGTCTTCTTTCGGGCGGATGGAACGCCGGGCGCCACCTGGAGCCCGGAGCGCGTCCGGGGCTCCTCGCCGATGCAGTCGCGGATCGCGCTCGCGGGCGGCGAAGTGCTCTTCAGCGCGGGAGGCTACGATTTCAGCCGCGGTCAGGGCTCCCCCGTGTTCACCCTCTTCTCGACCTCGGGCGCGCGGCCACGCCAGGTCGCCGCGCTCCCGCTGCCGAAGCTACCGGGGCGCCCGCCCGCGCTCTCCAGCGAGCAGGCGCGACCTCGCTGGGACGCGCGCGGCGACTGCATCCTGCTCTCCGACGGCGCGTCGCCCAGCCTCGTCCGCGTGGACCGCGCGTCCGGAGCCGCGGACACCCTCCCGCTCCCCCTCCCCGATCGCGCACCGCCGCCCATCTCCGACGACGAGCAGCGAGCCGCCGCCGCCGCCGGAGCGCGCGGCGTGCCGGAGCCCTCGGCCCCGCTCCGCGTCCGCGACCTGATCATCGATCCCGACGGCACCGTCTGGATCCGCCCCATCCAGCCCGACCCGCCAATCGCCAACGGAATCGAGGTGATCCGGATCAACGCCGGCTCGGGCGAAGCGATGACCGACACGCTGCCCGCCTTCCCGCGCGCGTTCGGCCCGCCGGGGACCTTCTACGCGGTCGAGGCGACGGCGGATGGAGCGCCGCTCCTCGTGCGTTATCGATTGGTGGAGCGCCAGATCTAAAGCTGGGGGCCCACGGTGCGACGGGACTGTACGACCACCTCGCCGAATCACACCGGCCGTCGCACGATAAACTGAAGAAAACACCCCCTCGCGGCATGTGCGTGAGGGGGCGTTCTCGATTCCGGTGGTCTTGCGATCCCGGCGATCGGCTCAGCCGGTGTGGGACGGCCAGCCGAGACTGCCGCCGTGGCCTTCCGCCGGGCCACTCGGCCAGCCGAGGCCAAAGCCGTCGTCACCCGGCGGGGTGGATGGACTGGGCTCGGGCGCCGCCGGGGCGGTCGCGCCCGCGTCAGCCGCATCGAAGCCGACGCCGATGGAGAGGAGCAGGTTGCCGACGCTGAGTGCCATGGGACCTCCGGGAATCGTGGGCGGACGGGGGATGCCGAGGGGCGGCACCCCGTGATAGACGGACGCGCATCGGTCGACAAGCGCCGCGTTCAGGCATCCGCGCCAGGTCGTCCGTGAATCTTGATCCTACGGCATCACCATCGCGTCGCCGTACGAAAAAAACCGGTACTCGCGCTCCACCGCCTCGCGGTAGGCGCGCATGGTCAGCTCGTGGCCGGCGAAGGCGCTCACACGGCATGTGCGCGAGGAGGCGTTCTCCGTTTCGATCGTATTGCGATCCTGGCGACGGGGCTCAGCCGGGATAGGAGGGCCAGCCAACACCATGGCCATCGCCTTCCGCCGGGCGACCGGGCCACCCGACGCCCACGCCGTCGTCACCCGGCGGGGTGGATGGACTGGGCTCGGGCGCCGCCGGGGCGGTCGCGCCCGCGTCGGTCACATCGAAGCCGACGCCGATGGAGAGGAGCAGGTTGCCGACGCTGAGTGCCATGGAACCTCCGGGATCGTGGGCGGAGCGGGTGCCGCGGGTGCGGCACCCCATGGTAGACGGAAGCGCACCAGCCGACAAGCGCCGCGTTCGGGCATCCGCGCCAGGTCGTCCGTGAATCTTGATCCTACAGCATCACCATCGCGTCGCCGTACGAGAAGAAGCGGTACTCCCGCTCCACCGCCTCGCGGTACCCTCGCACGGTCAGTTCCTGGCTGGCGAATCAGCGGGGGAGCACGGGAGGCGGAGGCTTCACGGCGTGCCGAACCATTCGCGCGCTGAATCGATGAAATGCTGCGACGGCGGATTCTTCGTGTTGAATCCGTCATCCTCTTCGTCGATCACGAAGTTTCCCGCTTCCAGTTCCGTGGCAATCCGGTCGATGAAGTCGTCGACGGTCTGGCCGAGCACGAACTTGGCTTCTTCGTCCCGACCGAAGTTGATCACCTGGCCCACCCGCCCGTTGGGGCCCGGGTCGAGATCGACCCCGATGTGGTTTCCGCCCCAGTCGTGGACGAACGGAATCCACAGCCGGTTCGCGTAGCGCTCCTTGACGACGCCCGGGGCAACGGAGGACTGGGATTCATCCAGGGAGCGCTTGTCGCTCTCTGGCATGTCTTCGAGGATCTCGTTCCACACCTCCCACTGCGCGATCACATCAGGGATGCTCAGGAATGCCAGGCCGTAAAATGGCCCGCCCTGCCCAAGATCCAGCTGCCCGTTCCTCCATCGGTACAGATTGAGGAACGAGGCCGGCAGGCTGACTGCAAGGGTCGCTTCCAGCTGCGCCAGCTCCGCATCGTCAGCCGGCGGAAGCAGATTCTCCAGAATCGCCGGACGATGCGCCGACAGCCACCGCTCGAGTCTCTCGTAGGACATGATCTTTCCTGATCGATCGAAGCGCCGCGCCGGGTGACGGTCGGCGATTGGATGGTCGCGCGGCCGGCGGAAGGCCGGGGCTAGATGAAGGCCGTCGCGTCGCCGTACGAGAAGAAGCGGTACTCCCGCTCCACCGCCTCGCGGTACGCCCGCATGGTCAGCTCGTGGCCGGCGAAGGCGCTCACCAGCATGAGCAGGGTGGAGCGCGGGAGGTGGAAGTTGGTGACCAGGCGGTCCACGGCGCGGAAATCGTACGGCGGGCGGATGAAGATGCTCGTCTCCCCTTCCCCGGCGTGCACTACGCCCGCCTCGTCGGCCACGGTCTCCAGCGTGCGGACCACCGTGGTGCCCACGGCCCACACCGATCCGCCGGCCGCGCGCACCTCGTTGATCGCCGCCGCGGCCTCCACGGGGACGTGGTAGCGCTCCGAGTGCATGGGGTGCTGCGTGGGGTCCTCCACCTCGACGGGACGGAAGGTGCCGACGCCTACGTGCAATACCAGCCGCACGATACGCACGCCCTTCTCATCCAGCTTCGACAGCAGCTCGGGGGTGAAGTGGAGCCCCGCCGTGGGCGCCGCCACCGAGCCGCGCTCCCGCGCGTACACCGTCTGGTACCGCTCGCGGTCCTCCGCCGTCGCCGCGCGCTCCACGTACGGCGGGAGCGGCACCTCGCCCCAGCGCTCCAGCGCCTCCGCCAGCGGCAGCGGCGTGTGCAGCCGCACGATCCGCTCGCCCCCCGGCGTGCTCTCCACGATCTCCACCGAGAGCTCCGGCGCGATCTCCACCGTCCGCCCCGGCTTCAGCTTGGCGCCGGGACGCACCAGCGCCGTCCACACCTTCTCCTCGCCCTCGTGCGGCGTCAGCAGCAGCACCTCCGCCGACGCCCCCGTGGGCTTGCGGCCGATCAGCCGCGCGGGAAAGACGCGCGTCTCGTTGAGCACCAGCGCGTCGCCGGGCCGCACGTACTCCACCAGGTCCGAGAAAACGCGATGCGCCAGCTCCCCCGTCGCCCGGTCGACGACGAGCAGGCGGCTGGCGTCGCGGCGCTCCGCCGGCGACTGCGCGATGCGCTCCGGCGGGAGGTGGAAGTCGAAGTCCGAGGTGCGCAGCACGCTCACGCCTCGAAGAGCGAGGCCTGCGGCGGCGGCTCCGAGCGGCCGTCCACCGGCGGCGCGTAACCGAAGCGGCGGTACGCCAGCGACGTGGCCACCCGGCCGCGCGGCGTGCGCATCAGGAAGCCGTTCTGGATCAGGAACGGCTCGTAGACCTCCTCCAGCGTCCCCGGGTCCTCGCTGATGGACACCGCCAGCGTCCCCAGCCCCACCGGCCCGCCGCCGAAGTGCTCGATCAGCGCGCGCAGCACCCGGTTGTCCATCTCGTCCAGCCCGAACTCGTCCACGTCCAGCATCTTCAGCGCCGCGTCGGCCACCTCCTTGTCGATGCGGCCGTCGGCGCGCACCTGGGCGTAGTCGCGGACGCGGCGCATCAGCCGGTTGGCCACGCGCGGGGTGCCTCGCGAGCGGCGGGCGATCTCCAGCGCGCCCTCGTCCGTGGTGTGCACGCCCAGGATCTCGGCCGTGCGCGCCACGATGAAGGCCAGCTGGTCCACGGGATAGTAGTCGAGCCGCTGGACGATGCCGAAGCGGGCGCGCATGGGCGGCGTCAGCAGCCCGAAGCGCGTGGTGGCGCCGATCAGGGTGAAGCGGGGCACCGGCATGGTGATGGTCTGCGCGTGCGGCCCCTCGCTGAGGCGGATGTCGATCCGGTAGTCCTCCATCGCCGGATAGAGGAACTCCTCGATGATGGGGCGCAGCCGGTGGATCTCGTCGATGAAGAGGACGTCGCCCTCGGAGAGGTTGGTGAGCGTGCTCACCAGGTCGGCCGGCTTCTCCAGCACGGGCCCGGAGGTGAGCTTGATGTTCACCCCCATCTCCCGCGCGATCAGCAGCCCCAGCGTGGTCTTCCCCAGCCCCGGCGGCCCGTACAGCAGGATGTGGTCGAGCGGCTCCCCCCGCCGGCTCGCCGCGTCGATGGCGATCTTCAGCGACTCCTTGACCTTGGGCTGGCCGATGAACTCCGCCAGCCGCTGCGGCCGCAGGCTGAGCTCGACGACTTCCTCGTCGCCCAGCACCTGCGGCGTGGTGATCTCGGAGCGAGACGGCAGATCGGTCATTCGTGTTGGCCGGGCGTTCGTGATACCTGCATGTAGTCCGTTCCGAATTTCGCACACGGGTCCGTCCCGAATCTCGCACACTAAGGTACGGATTCTCTTCGGAAGGTGCCATACCCGCCGCGGTTGATGATCGGGCATCGCATGCAGATGCGCCGAACCCTCCGGCGTAGACGCGGAGGGTTCGTGCAACGCAGGCGGATGAGTTACCTGATGCAGGTCGGCGGATATTCGCACACCGAAGGGACGGATTCTCTTCGAAAGGTGCATACCCGCCGCGGTTGATGATCGGCATCGGATGCAGATGCGACGAACCCTCCGGCGAGGGACCGCGGGAGGGTTCGTGAGACGCGGGCCGTCGGGTCGGACGGATCGTGTCAGGACGCGGAAGAGATCGTCTCGCTCCGGGGCCGCTCGATCCGGACGCGGCCGCCGCCGGTCAGCGCGACGAGGAGGTACGCCGCGCCGATCGCGAGGCCGAAGGGCACGGAGAACCAGGGATGAACGGAACCGCGTGTCAGCCGGCGCCCGGGCGCGGGGCCGGCGCGGGCTCCGCGGGCGGGCGGACGGCGCGGTCCTGCAACGGGGCGCCGGCCGCATCCGTTTCATCCGCCGGGCCCGCGCTCGCACGCGGAGGCGACGCATCGCCCCCATCGAGCGCGGACGGGGTGGCGCCCCGCTGGAGCCACGCAGGGTGGGGAGGCGTCGGCTCCGGCTCCCAGACCGTCCCCCCGCCCGCGACGCCGAGGTACAGGAAGAACCCGCCCACCAGCAGGACCGGCACGAACAGCCCCGCCAGGCCCACGGTCGGCAGAAAGGACAGCGCGACGATCACCAGGCCCGCCACGGCCAGGATGCCGCGGACGAGGGGCGGGAGCTCGGGGCGGCCGGTGTCGATCAGGGGCCCTTTGTCCCACCCGTCGTCCTCGTCGTCATCCTCCCCTTCGTCCGGCGGGTTGCGGAAGATCCCGCCGTCCAGCGCCGCGCGGGCGATGAAGACCATCGACAGGCACGCCCACCCCAGGAGCTTCCAGCGGGTGTCGCCGGTCGCGACGTCGTACGCCACGGATCCCAGCACGAACAGGCCGCACCACACCTCCAGCTTCAGGCGCTTGAGCGCCTCCAGCGGCTCCCGCAGCGCCCGGCGGAGGTCCATGGGCTCCTCCTTCACCGGCGCGGGCGCGGGCTCCGGCAGCGCGGCAACGGGCACCCCGCTCGTCTCCCCGCGCGGGTCCGGCGCGTGGACGAGCCGCTCGCCGGCGGGGACGCCTCCCTGCCCGGCCGTGCGCTCCGGCTCAGGCATCGCGCGGAGCCGGCACGCGCTCCCGCGCGTCCTCGGGGAAGTCGGCGTACGGCGCATCGCCGGCCTCGAGCGCGGCGGGGGCGGCGGCCGGCGGGAGATGCGCCGGCACGCGCACCTTCTTTCCCCCGGCGGCGGCCAGGTACACCAGGTAGCCGCCCACGCAGGCCAGCAGCGCGAACGTGATCAGGAGGGCCGCAACCGGATAGATCTCCGGCTCCAGGATGATCTTCACCATCGCGTAGAGGGAGCCCAGGAGCATGCCGAGTCCGAGCAACAGACCGGCCCCCAGCCAAAAGCGATCCAGGAAACGCAGGACCGCACGCGCGTCATCGTCGAGCTCGGACGGAGCCGGATCGACATCCGCTCCAGGCCGTTCGCTGAACGCCCAGATGTAGCCGCCCCCGGTCGCCGCGACGACGGTGAGCGCGATGCACAGGAGCGAGAGGAGGCCGAACCCGCCGGATCCCCAGGAGACCACCGACACCATCGTCAGGAAAAGAAACGGCAGCGCGAGGATTCCGGCGGTGACGCGTACCCGCGGCGGGAGGGTTGCTCCCCCCTCCAGATCCTCCGGCTCGAACAGCGGCCCGCTTCCCGACAGCTCGATCCAGAGCTTCGGCGCCGCCCAGATCGCGACCACCAGCATCCACCATTCAGGTCCGCTCGCCGCGATGTTCAATCCCACCCAGGACAGCCCCGCGGCACCCCAGAGAGCCCCGGGCTTGATCCTCTCCAGCCCGTCGTTGAGGCGGCCGAGCCAGGACGTGGGCTCCGCGGCATCCTCCGGCTGGATCTTCTCCATCTCCGTCATCGCGCCGTCGCGCGGGCCAGGGCGTGGCGGATCAGCTCGTGGGCGGGGATGGCGCCCTGCTCGGCCACCACCGCGCGGACGGCGCGCTCCGCGTCGCCCTGCGTGACGCCGAGGGCGACCAGGGCCTTCAGCGCCTCGTCCAGCCCGGGCACCCGCGCCCCCATGGCCGACGGCGCGAAGGCGATGTCGTCCAGCTTCCCCTGCAGCTCCACGGCGATGCGCTCGGCCGTCTTCTTCCCCACCCCGCTGACCGCCGTGAGCGCCGCCACGTCGCGGTTGCGGATGGCGCGCACCAGCTGCTCCGCGCTCATGGCGCTCATCAGCCCCAGCGCCAGCCGCGGCCCCACGCCGGTCGCCCCCAGGAGGCGCGAGAAGACCACGCGCTCCACCTCCTCCAGGAAGCCGAAGAGCATCTGCGCGTCCTCGCGCACCACGTGCCAGGTGCGCAGCGTCACCTGCTCGCCCAGGCGCGGGAGGCGCTCGAAGACGGTGGTGGGGATGAACACCTCGTAGGCGACCCCGCCGGGCGTCATCACCTCCACCCGCTCCAGGTCGCGCAGCGCCAGCTCGCCGCGAATGCGGGAGATCATGTGGTCAGGTCGGGAAAGGGGAGACGCGGAAACCGATGCGGCCGATGGGCGTCACGGGCGGGGAAGCTTGGGCGGGGTCATCAGCATCTTGAGCGCGGCCACCTGCGCCGACGCCTTGGCCGCCGGCCCGAAGCCGCGGAAGCAGTGCGTGAGCGCCACCGCCACCCCGTCCGCCGCGTCGTGCGGCTTCGGGGGCTCCTTGAGGCGGAGGAGGCGCTGCACCATGTACCCCACCTGGTCCTTGGTGGCCGCGCCCGCCCCGACCACGGCGCTCTTCACCTCGGCGGGGGGATACTCGGCGACGTCCAGCCCGCGGAGCGCGCCGGCCAGGAGGATGACGCCGCGCGCGTGGCCCAGGACCACGGAGGTGCGGACGTTCTTGGCGTAGAAGACGCTCTCCACGGCGAGCACGGTGGGCTTCGCGCGCCCGATCACCTCCAGCAGCCCCTCGTGGATGTCGCGCAGGCGCTCGGGGAGGGGCGCCCGGGCGTTGGTGCGGATGACGCCGCACTCCAGGAGCGTGACGGCGCCGTCGCCCGCGCGCGCGACGACGCCGTAGCCGGTGACGGCGGTGCCGGGGTCCACCCCCAGCACCACGGCGTCCGCCGGGCGCGCGGGGGCGCCGGGCGGACGCGGGGGGGAATGGGGCAGGTCAGACCTCGGCGAGGCTGTCGACATCCAGGTCGGCGTTGGTGTACACCTTCTGCACGTCGTCCAGCTCCTCCAGCAGCTCCAGCAGCTTCACCAGCTGCTCGGCGTCGGCGCCCTCCACCTTGATCTCGGTCTTGGGGATCATGGCCAGCTCGGCCTCCTCCCACTCGATCCCCTTCTCGCGCAGCCCGTCCTGCACCGCGTTGAAGTCGGTGACCTCGGTGGATACGGTGAACGCCCCCTCGTCCGACTCCACGTCCAGCGCGCCGGCCTCCAGCGCCGCCTCCATCACCGTGTCCTCGTCGTACTTCTCGCCGTCGATGGTGATCTGGCCGCGGCGGTCGAACATCCACGCCACGCTCCCGGCGGTGCCCAGGTTGCCGCCGTTGCGCGAGAGCCAGCGGCGGATGTCGGCCACCGTGCGGTTCCCGTTGTCGGTGAGCGACTCGATCATGATGGCCACGCCGCCCGGGCCGTACGCCTCGTAGGTGATCTCCTCGTAGCTCACCCCCTCCAGCTCGCCCGTGCCCTTCTTGATGGCGCGGTCGATGTTCTCGAAGGGCATGTTGGCCCCGCGGGCGTTGTCGATCGCCAGGCGCAGGCGCGGGTTGCCGCCGGGGTCGCCGCCGCCCGCCTTGGCCGCCACCGTGATCTCACGGATGATCTTGGTCCAGTTGGCGGCGCGCTTGCTGTCGGTGATCGCCTTCTTGTGCTTGATCTGCTTCCACTTGCTATGCCCGGCCACGGGGCACCTCCGCCTGAGGGGTTCAGGAATGATCGATCGTTCGGGGCGAGCGCCGATAAGCCGGGAAAGATAAGCAACGGAGCGCGTTCGATCAACGCGGGGACACGCCGCGCGGCTCGACGGGCGGCGGGATCTTCGCGCTCCAACGGCGGCCGCGCGCTCCGGGGGGCCCCGCGCCCCCTCCGGCGGCCCGAGAGCCGCCACCTCCCCCGTTCCGGTGGAGGTAGCCGGAACGTTGTCGTGCTATTCGACGGGCTCTGTCGCATGCCGCGGCGGCCCCCTCCCCCCGGCCCCCCCCCCCCGCTGCGCGGTGGGAGGGAGCCGGATCTCGCTCGCGGCGACCCGCGGCGCGAGCGACAACGTCCGCTGCGTCGGGCCAGGTGAGCCACGAGACCGCCATCGAGCCAACCTCTCCCGGAACGGGGGAGGACCGATCGCCCCAGCGATCAGGAGGGGGCGCGAGGCCGGAGCGATCCCCAAACTCCACCCCCACACCGATCCCGATCTCGAATCTTTATCCGATCCCGATCGATCCCCGCCCCCGATCTTCCCTCAATCCTCCTCGTCGAAGAGCACGCGGAGGCTGAGGTCGCGGTTCTCCAGGAAGTCGCGGTAGACCTGGAAGTGCTCGGTCTGCTCGTACTCCACGCGCTCGATCCCACCCTCGTCGAAGCGGTAGATCCAGGCGTCCGGGTACGCCAGCACGATGGGCGAGTGCGTGGCGATCACGAACTGCGCGCCTTCGCGGATGTGCTTGTGGAGGAGGGTGAGGAAGCTCATCTGCCGGAGCGGCGAGAGCGCCGCCTCGGGCTCGTCGAGGAGCACCAGGTGGCCGCCGTGCAGGCGGTGCTGGAAGGTGGCCAGGAAGCTCTCGCCGTGCGACTGCTCGTGCAGCGACCGCCCGCCGTAGTAGTCGATCGTCTTCTTCGGCAGCGCGGCCGCCCACGGCTCGCGGTCCTGCTCCTCGATGGCCGTGGCCAGGTTGAAGAAGCTCTCCGTGCGCAGGAAGAAGCCGTACTGCACCCGCGCCGGGCTCAGGCGCAGGAAGCGGTGCAGGTCGGAGTGCGACTCGCGCGTGGCGAAGCGGATCTCGCCCAGCGCGCCGCCCTCGGCGTTGAAGCCCAGGGCGAGCGCGATCCCCTCCAGCAGGGTGGACTTCCCGCTCCCGTTCTCGCCCACGAAGTAGGTGACCTTGTCGTGCAGCCCCAGCGCCTTCAGCCCGCGGATGGCGGGGAGGGAGAAGGGATACTGCTCGAACGACGGCACCCGCCCGCGGTCGAGCCGCACCTCCGAGAGGTACCCCACCGCCGCCTCAGCCCGCGGCGGCGGGGACGAACGCGGCGAAGCGCGGATCGTGGCGCGTGGGGTTGAAGCGCACCACCTCGTAGTCCGCCACCTTCTCGGTGAAGAACGGGTCCTCCACCACGATCTTCATGGCCTCCAGCTCGCTGTCGACGTCGGCCAGGATCACGCCGCCGGTGCGCGGCTCGCGCGGCCCGGAGACCACGAACTTCCCCTCGCGGTAGAAGCGGTCCAGGAACTCCTTGTGGGCGGGCATCAGCCGCTCCACCTCTTCGAGCGGCTTGATGTACTTCAGCAGCAGGACGACCATTGGGGCTTCCCTTTCGGCTGGGACGTGGTGTGATGGGGAGAGTCTAGCCCGCGCGGCTCCCGCCCGGCAATGGTCTTCGCCTCCGGAGGCCGCGAAAGGCGCCCGGGGTCGTCCGCCTCCCCGCGCACCTTGATCACCCAGGTGACCACCGACGCGCCCGCGAAGAGCCCGCCGCCGGCCGTCAGCAGCAGCCCCAGCAGCCCCGTCCCGGCGGACGCCGACCCCAGCATCCCCACGCCGAAGTAGACGCCCGCCGCTCCGTCGAGCACGGCGCCTACCAGGATGGGGAGGTTGAGGATGCGCGCGTACACCCCCCACGCCTTCCCCACCACCCAGCCGATCCCCCGCACCAGCGGCTCCACCAGCTGGACCAGCCCGCTCATCGGCGCTTCCATGATGATCTCCCCAACGGTGGGTCCGAGGCGGCGAATCGATCCGTCTCGAGCGGATGCCCCGGCGGTACGGCGCCTCGGCGGACGCGGTTTCGCGCCCGCTCACCCCTCCGCGCGGACGATGGACAGCACCGCGTCATGCAGGAGGCCGTTGGTGGCGATGACGCCGCGCCGGCGCGTCTCCTCCCGATTGTAGCGGTACGGCGCGCCGGAGAAGTCCGTCACCCTCCCCCCCGCCTCCCGGACGATCAGCTCCGCCGCGCAGACGTCCCACTCGCTCTTGCTCCCGGCCGAGAGCGTCGCGTCCGCCGCCCCTTCCGCGATCCTGGCCATGCGGTAGGCCGTGCTCCCCAGCCCCTCCATCCGCCACCCCGCCGCCCCGAACCGCGCGAAGTCGCGGCGCAGCACCTCCGAGCGAGACGCGACCAGGGCCGGCGCGTCGCCGTCCGCCGCCGTCGTGGTGACGTGGATCGGCCGGCCATTCAGGAAGGCGCCGCCGCCCCGCGAGGCGTGGTACATCTCCCCCCGGCACGCGTTGTAGACCACGCCGACGATCGGGAGCCCGTCCTCCACCAGCCCCACGCACACCACCCAGTCGGGGATCCCCTTCACGAACGAGTTGGTGCCGTCGATGGGGTCCACCACCCACAGCCGCCGCCGCCCCAGCCGGTCGGGCGAGTCCGCCGTCTCCTCGGAGAGCCAGCCGTACCCCGGCCGCTCGCCCAGGAGCGTCGCGTGGAGCGCGCGGTCGGCGGAGAGGTCGGCCTCGGTGACCGGCTGGTCGGGGGCCTTGAAGCGCACCTCGGGGGTGTCGTGGAAGAACGGGAGCACCGCGTCGCCGGCCGCCCGCGCCGCGCGCATCGCCAGCTCCAGGTCGGCCGTGAAGTCGTTGGATCCGGATCGGGTCATCGATTCTCGTGCATCCGCAAAGTCATCGGGAGGATCACGATCGATCGAAACCGCACGAAGCCGGCCCGGGGGATGAACAGCCGGGGTTCCGCGGAGGATGACGCCGACGGAAACGCCCCCGGCTCCATCGCGGAGCCGGGGGCGTTCGCCCTCCGATCGTCGTCCAACGCGAGGCCTAGCGGCCGGCGGCGGGGTCGCGGGAGAGTCGGTACATCTCGGCCGCGCGGTCGTGGTTGCCCTTGCGGTCGTAGGCGATCCCCATGGCGTAGTAGGCCTTGGAGCTCTCGGGCTGGATGCGCACCGCCTCCTCCAGCACCTGGATGGCCGCGTCGGGCTCGGCCATCTGGTTGAGCGCCTCGCCCAGGAGGAGGTACGCCTGCGCCGCCTCGCCGTCCAGCTCCACCGCCCGCCGCAGCGTCACCGCGGCCGCCGCGTAGTTGCCGCGGCGGTAGAGGGTGGCGCCCAGCTGCAGGTGCACGTCGGCCGCGTCGGGGGCCAGCTTCTCGGCGCGGCGCAGCTCCTTCTCGGCCGCCTCGAACTTTCCCTGCGCCGCCAGCGCGCCGCCCAGCCCCAGCAGCGCGCGGACGTGGTCGGGCCGCACCGCCACCACCGACGCGAACGCCTCGGCCGCGTCGGCGTGGGAGCCGGCGGCGGCCAGCGTGTCGGCGCGCTCCAGCTTGGCCGCGAGCGCGTCGTCCAGCGGCGGCTCGGCCACGGCCGACCGCGAGCCGCGCCGGGGGGCGCGCGCGGCGGGCTTCTCCGCGGCCGGCTCGGGAGCGGGCGCCTCGGAGGCGGGAGACTCGGGGGTGTCGTCTTCGTTCGTCTTCGGGACCATCTACACGCTCGGGTCTGGCTGGGGAACGCCGTCCTGCATCTCCGTCTCCTCCCGCACCCACCCGCAGTACGGGCGGGAGCCGCCCATGACGTCCAGGGCGATCAGCTCCGGCACCGCATAGGGGTGCAGCACGGACGCGCGCTCGAACAGCCGCTCCAGGAGCTCGGCGCGCGTCTTCATCACCACCAGGTGCTCCGTGTCGGCGCGCACCTCGCCTTCCCACCGGTACACCGAGGTCACCCCCGGAACCAGGTTGGCGCAGGCGATCAGCCGCTCCTCCACCAGCGCCCGGGCCATCGCCAGCCCCGTGGCGCCGTCGGGAACGGTCATCAGCACCACCGCGAGCGGCGCGCCGTCGTCCATCACGGCGGCTACAGGTCCAGCCGCAGGTCGCGCGGGCCGTCTTCCCCGCCGGAGTCCGGATCACCCTCGCCCGTCAGCTCGGCCAGCGTCTGCTGCGCGTGCGTCACGTGACGCTGCGCGCTGGGCGCTTGCGGAGGCCGTGCCAGGAAGGCGCGCAGGTGCGCGACCGCCTCGTCGGTGTTTCCGCCCTGCCGGAGCAGGAAGGCCAGGCCGTAGTGCGCGCCGGAGGCGTGGGGCTTGAGCTCCAGCACGCGCCGGTACGTCCTCACCGCCTCGTCCGTCATCCCGATGCGCGTGTAGGTGACCGCGATCTGGAGAAGGACGTCGGTGTCGTTCGGGCTCTCGCGAAGGGCGAGGCGAAAGGAAGTGAGCGCCTCGTGGTACTTCTCCTCGCGGAGAAGGATCGAGCCTTCCTCGTAGTAATCCGGGTCCTTCGCCGCCTGGCCGGAGCGGCCGTTGATCAGCTTGGTGAACCAGGACATCAGTCTATTCGGGAACGGAAAACGGACGACCAGGGGACCTGCCCGGAAGCGCACTGGGGACCGCCGGCGGACCGGCCCTCCGCCGCACGGGGCCGGTCCCACAAGTTACCGGCAAGGCACCGACGAGCGCAACCGAAGCGATCCGCTACCTGAGCGCGTTGACCCGCAGCGGCACCAGCTCCCCCCGCGACCGCGCCACCACCACCCCCTCCTGCTCCAGCAGCACCTCGGCCCCCATCGCGCCCAGGCGCTCCGCCGTCCCCGGGGCCGCGCCCTCCACCAGCAGCCGGGAGCCGGCCGCCAGCACCCGGAGCCCCTCCGCCAGCAGGGCGTCGTCGGCCCCGCCGGTGAGCGCCACCCCGTGCAACGAGCGGGCGCGGAAGGGGAGCGCGGGGCCGCCGGCCACCCGGCTGACCCCCGGCGCCTCCTCTCCCGCGCCGGCGTGCGGCCCGAAGGCCACCACCTCCACCTCGGGGACCAGAGCCGCGACGGCCGGTGCAAGAGCCGCGCCCGGCCCGGCCACCAGCACCGTCCCCCGCGCCCCCGCCAGCCCCAGCAGCGCCGCGATCCGCACCGCCCCCTCCTGCGAGTCGCCGGAGCCCAGATCGCCGTCGATCAAGGCCCCGACCTCGCCCTCCCCCGCCCCCACGCGCAGGTCCACCGCACCCCCGGCGATGGGGTACGTCTCGCGGCAGTTGGCGCACCCCAGCCGCCCGGAGAGGACGCGCCGCTCCTCCACCCGGTCGGCCAGGAGGATCAGCCCCATCTCCGGCCCGCAGCGGGGGCAGGTGATCACGTCGGTCAGGAGGATGTACATCGAACGGAAGTCCTGGGTGCTGAGTCCTAAGTCCTAAGAAACAGAAGTGCTTAGTCCTTAGTGCTTGGTCCTTGGTGCGTGTGCTCGCGGCCCGACGCGAATCCCGCACCGGATGGCGCTGCAGCGATTATCCGATGAAGATCCGACCCTCTCCGCTCGAAGGCGAAGAGGGTCGCATCGAAAGATCCCAGCACTTAGGACTTAGGACTTAGGACCAAGGACTTAGGACTTTTTTTTCCTTCACCACGTCGGCCGCAGCGAGTACTGCGCATACTGCTCCGGCGTCTCCCACACGCGGACGTAGACGAGATGCTCCGCGCGCTCGGCCAGCAGCGTGCGCATCTCCTCGAAGAACCAGCGCGCCTGGTTCTCGGCGCTGGTCTCGATCTCGTCGAAGGGCGGGATCTCGTTGATGTTCTCGTGGTCCAGCCGCGCCGCCACCGCGCGCAGGTGGCGCTTGGCGTCGCCGAAGTCGTACGCCATCCCGCCCTCGCCGACGTCGTCGAAGGCCAGGCCGGCTTCCACCACGTAGCGGTGGCCGTGCAGCTTCTCGCACTTGCCCTTGTAGTTGCGCAGGTAGTGCGCGGCGTCGTAGTGCGCCTTGACGTTCAGCAGGAACATGCCGTCTCAGAGCGCGGCTTCCACCGCGATCAGGGGAATCTGCACGTGCCGCGGCTGGGCCGCGGCGAAAAGGACCACGCGCGCCACGTCTTCCGGGCGCAGCATGGCCGACCGTTTGGGAAAGCCGGGACGGTTGTCGGGGTCAACGGCGTCCCAGAGCGGGGTGTCGGTGGCGGCGGGCTCCACCAGCGTGGCCCGCACCCCCGTCCCCCGCACCTCCTGCAGCAGCACCTCGTGCATCCCCCGCAGCCCGAACTTGCTGGCGCCGTACGCCCCGTTCTCCGGGAACGCCGTCCGCCCCGCCACGGAGCCCACGTGGACGATGTGCCCCGAGCCCCGCCGCAGCATCAGCGGGAGGAAGGCGCGCACCAGCAGGAAGGGGCCGCGCAGGTTTACGGAGAGCGCCCGCTCGAAGTCGGCCGGGTCCGTCTCCGCCAGCGGCGCCAGCGAGAAGACGCCCGCGCAGCCGACGACGATGTCGGGCGCGTCGCCCAGCAGCTCGTTCACGTAGGTGGCCACGGCGTGCGCGCCCTCCACGGTCGAGACGTCGCCGGGGACGGCGTGGCCGCCCACCTCGCGCGCGGCGTCGGCGAGGGTGTCGCGGGAGCGCGCCACCATCCCCACCCACGCGCCGGCGGCCGCCAGCTCGCGCGCCACCGCCAGCCCGATCCCGCGCGACGCCCCCGTCACCAGCGCCGTCTTCCCCGCCAGCTCCTCCGCCATCCCGTCCTCTCCCGATCCCAGGTGGGAACTGCCGAACGGCAACTTCAGACGCAAGCTCAGCGCGGTTCGAGGGACCGCGTCGCATGCCTCGGCGGCCCCCCTCCCCCCGCCCTCCCCCCGCAAGCGGTGGGAGGGAGCTGTATCTCGCTAGCGGCGGAGCCCAGCGCGAGCGACAGAGCCCGCGAGCTACCTCCCTCGGAACGGGGGAGGTGCGAGCCTAAGCGAGCGGAGGGGGCGCGGAGCCGCGGCCGCGCACTGCCGCTCTTCTCGCAATGCAGTTCTCCCTCCCCACCTGTGGGGGAGGGCCGGGGAGGGGGCCGCCGAGGCATGCGACACCGCCCGTAGACCCGCCGCGAATCCTCCGCCCCGAATCCCCTGCCCCGCCGCTCTCCTACAGCGCCGACGAGCGCCCGGCCACCAGCCGCAGGAACTCCTCGCGCGTCCGCAGGTCTTCCAGGAACACGCCGCGCATGGCGCTGGTGATGGTCATGGAGCTCTGCTTCTCCACCCCGCGCATCATCATGCAGAGGTGCGCCGCCTCGATGACCACCGCCACGCCCTGGGGCGCCAGCACCCCCTGGATGGCCTCGGCGATCTGGTCGGTCAGCCGCTCCTGCACCTGCAGGCGGCGGGCGAACACCTCCACCACGCGCGGCAGCTTGGAGAGGCCCACGATGCGCCCGTTGGGGATGTAGGCGATGTGCACCTTGCCGAAGAACGGGAGCATGTGGTGCTCGCACATCGAGTACATCTCGATGTCCTTGACGATGACCATGTTGTGGTGGTCCTCGTCGAACACCGCCCCGCCGATCACGTCCTGCACCGACATCTCGTAGCCGCGCGTGAGCCACTTCAGGCTCTTCTCCACGCGCTCCGGCGTCCGGACCAGCCCGTCGCGGGCGGGGTCCTCGCCCAGCTGCTCCAGCATCTCGCGCACGAGCTCCTGGAAGCGCGCGTCCGTCCCGGCCGGCACGTCCTCGCCCGGCTCCGCAAACCTGGTGTCCGTCACGTTCTCACTCTCCCGAGTACTCGGCCCAGTTCCGCGGCGTCTCCCACAGCACCAGCCTGGCCAGCCGCCCCCGCGGCACCCGCGGCGCCAGCCGCTCCCACAGCGCCACCACCAGGTTCTCCGTGGAGGGGATGACCCCCTCCAGCCAGGGCACGTCCACGTTCAGGTTGCGGTGGTCCAGGTCGCGGATCACCTCCTCCGCCGCGTCGCGCACCGCCCCCAGGTCCACCACGTACCCCGTCCCCGGATCCGGCTCGCCCTCCACCGTCACGTCCAGCTCGTAGTTGTGGCCGTGCCAGTTGGGGCTGTTGCAGAGCCCGAAGATACGGCGGTTCTCCTCGTCGGAGAAGGCGGGGTTGTGCAGGCGGTGCGCGGCGCTGAAGTGCACCCGCCGGGTCACGCGGACGGTCGGCACTCGGGGCTCCCGTCAGGGGTGGCAAAAGGGCCAGCCCCGCAGATCGTGCGGGACTGGCCCGGATCGGACGCAGCGGGAAGGATTTTCGAAGCCTTCGTGCGAACACGGTGGGTGACCCCCCGCGGCTTCCGCCTTCCCCTGCGGGCGTGGCTTCGGCTGCTAAAAGACGGCCCCCGGCTTCATTGGTGTCGGCTCAAAAATGGGCCTCCCCGCTGCTTCCAGCGACGAGAATGTAATGGCTCCCTCCGCCGTCGTCAAATCAATACGCGGGTTGTCGTTTCCCGCCGCGCGAGGGGCGTGGCGCGGGGCGCGGCGGGCCTTATATTGACCTTCCGCAACCGGGCGCGAAGGAACCTTTCGTTCTCGCGCGCTTCCCCCGGTCCCCTCTCCCCGCGGCGGCCGTGTCCTCCTCGCTGACGGAGCTCCTCCAGTCCCTGTCCAGCCGCGGCGAGCGCCTGACGCGCACGCGGCGCGCGGTGCTGGAGGCGCTGGCCGCCGCCGGGGGGCCGGTGAGCGTCCGCGCGCTGCACGAGTCGGTGGGGACGCGGCGGGTGGACCTGGTGACGGTCTACCGCACCCTGCACTGGCTGGCGGAGCTGGGCGTGGCGCGGGCGGTGCTCACCGGCGGGGCGGCGGAGCTCTATGAGCTGGCCTACCCCGACCAGCACACGCACCACCTTCTCTGCGACGAGTGCGGCGCGGTGCTCACGGTGGACGTCTGCGGCGTGGACCCGAAGGCCGCGGAGCGGATCGAGCGCGAGCACGGGTTCGCCGTCTCGCACCACCGGCTCACCTACCACGGGCGATGCCGGGAGTGCGCGGCGCGGGGGGGTTGACAGCGGTTGCATCTTTCCCGGCAGACCCACGGCCGGCGGAGGCGCTCCGCCGGCCCCTGATGTCCGTATCGTTGATACGGAATTATCAATAGATCATCCGACGGGACCCGATGTCGACCAACGTTTCGCCCGCCCTTCCGGCGCGCACCCGCCGCGCGGCTTTCGTGAGCGTGGCGGCGCCGCTCCTCTGCGCGGTGCACTGCATGGCCGCGCCGCTGCTGGTGGCGTTCACCCCCGCGCTGGGCCACGGCCCCGCCGAGATCGCCATCCAGCTGGCGACGCTGGCCTTCGCCGTCGTCCTCCTGCGCGGCGGCCTGCGCACGCACGGGCGCCGCGCGGTGATCGCCCCCGTCGCGCTGGGCGTGGCGGCGTGGATGGCGGGCCACGCGGCTCCGGCGTCGATCGAGACGGCGTTCAGCGTGGCGGGCGGGCTGCTGATCGCCGCGGGGATGCTGTGGAACGCGCGCCTCCGCCACGAGGCCGTCTGCCACAGCTGCGGCTGCCCCGCCCACGGCCACGACGACTGATCCTCGTCGTCGGTCATCGGTGGGCGACGAAACGAATCGGCAGCCCCGGGATCTCTCCCGGGGCTGCCGATTCGTTCGTGGCGGGCCATGGAAGATAGTACATAATGCCGGCCGTCGCTTTTAACCGATGCCGGGGGGCGCGTAGCGCACGAGGCGCCTTATAATTAAGATCATGGGCCATGACAATTCTTGAATTTTCTTCTGCTTCCACAGGGACAAGGCTCATTTCGCCCTATCTTCTTTTGAACTTTCTCTCTCGAACTCGGTTCAGATGGGTATTCGTCCTCCACACCCCGCGTGATCCGTGTATTCATCAACCACCTAGTTTTCTCTTGGATCACTCTAGCCTCTGCTTCCAACTCATCATTCCAATTCAGGCGCTCGATCTGCGCAAAGTCGTGAGATCGACCGTCACTGCCCCCGCTCTCAGTAGCGATTCCGATTACACAATCCGCTTGGACGAAATGGCGCATCACCACCATGCAGTATGCCTGGAGAAACCCGCGACGGCGCTCTCGATACTGTTTCCATTTATTCCCATTGGGAACTGTACCGTGAGATGGCGAGCCGACTACGAAGACGTAGTAAGGATCTCCTGGAAATGAAGGTTGACAAATCCGGAAAGAGAAGGAGCCTCTAGGCGTTCCCACAACCTTTTCTATTAGAGCGCGAGACAGCATCCGGCGCCGCACGCGCGGTTCCCGAGCTAACACCCGGAGCATGCGTTCTTGATCTGCTACCGTCGGGTGGTTTGTAAACTCAAGCGTTCCCGAAACAGTGTGACCAGCGACGTCCTCAATGATGCCGTCCCACAAATAGCTTTCGCGATCTGCACGAACTTTCCTTTGGAGTTCCGGCCGGCTCAAGAAGTCAGCCCAATGCCCCTCTTCGAGGAAAAGCTTATGCCCCCTTTGCGGACGCAGGAAATCATGATCTCCGCTCGCATTTGTATGCTTCAGATAGTATGCGAGTAGGTCTTCTTCGCCGTAGGCTGCGTAAAGCTGGCCAGAGGTGACGAATGCTTCCTTACGTGAGAGATAGTTGATGAAATCAGTAATCGTATCAAGCGTGCGCATCACCCTGCCCAATGAGGCATCATCGAACACATGCACATATCCCTTCGAGGGATCAATGAGTCCAACAGCAAACGGGTGTCCGCCGTCCGCTTCCGATGCGAGATGCATCTCGCCGACGATGTTAGGATCGACGATAAGACTGCCCGTACCACCGATTAACCGTCGTCTACGTCCGGTTGTGTCATGAGCGACAACGATCCTATGAAACTTCGCTTGCGCTGGATCTGGCAAGTCAATAGGAAAACCCTTCGTACAGGCGCGATCGAGGAACACTCGATTCGAATTCTGCCTGATCCATCGTTCAGCACCCCATACCTGCTGGGCAGATTTTAGGATGGTACGCTTGTACCAACGTTTCCATGCTAGATCAACGTTTGGAAGGTCGGGAAACTCGCAATCCTTGTCGGAGAAGATCAGGATGTGGTTCTCAAAAACAACAAGTAAATCACAGATCTCCGCCCCTTCGCCACGCTTACCTAAGCCTTGGTCGCGATAAACACCGGGATAGCTCCAGAGCGAGAGGAAGGAACGGCGCGCAAGTCGGTTAAGATAACGCTCAGTCGCGGTTACGCCGGCTTCACCCTGCGCCGGCGCTGAGTTATCGCCCTGTACACTCATCGCAGTATTCGAACTGAGTTCCCGAAAGAATCCCTTCCGTCAGCCGACGATGACGGGGACGTTGGGCGAGTCGTACTCGGAGGTGCCGGCGCGCAGGAGCTGCACGGTGAGCGAGGTCTGCCCCGCGGAGACGCCGCGCAGCGTGCCGACGACGGCGTTGGCGGCGGTTGCGCTTGCCGTGAACGTCGCGACGGGGGTGCTGACGACCGTCACGCGGATCTGGTCGTTGGCGCCCAGGGTGACGGGAAAACCCGCGCGGTCCAGGACGGAGATGGTGATGGTGCGCTGCGTCCCGGCCCCGACGGCCAGCGTGCCGAGGACCTCGCCGGCCGGGGTGACGGAGACCAGCGTGGTGCCGCCGCCGGTGATCACCACCTGGTGCGTGGGATTGCCGGTCAGGCCGATGTCGCCGCAGCCGGCGGCCAGCACGGCCGCGCAGAGCAGGAGGGCGAAGGCACGGAAGCGCGTGGGAATGGGCATGTTGCGCGGGGTGTTCGTGGGTCCCGGATCCGTTCCCTCCCAAGATATGCGGCGCTCCCCTTCCCCGCCAAGCGCGACGCCCCGCCCGGCGAGGGAGCCGGGCGGGGCGCCGCGTTCCATCGTCCGCGCGATCAGCAGCAGACCTCGAGCGTACAGGTGGCGGTGTTGCAGTTGTAGCTCTTGCAGTTCGTCCCCCCGCCGGCGCTGCAAAGCGGATACGTCGGGAGCGAGTTCCCCTCCACCGTGCCGCGCTCCTCCATCGCCGCGTCGGTCGTGAAGGTCTCCACGCACAGCTGGTCCATGTTCAGCGACAGCTTCTTCATGCTCGTCTCTCCGTGCGGGATGGGGTGCCCTCGACGGGAGGGCGCGGCGGGCGGCGAATCCGGCCACCGGAAAAATTCCTACGCGCCACGGCCCGACGGATGCGGCTCACGATTCCGGCTGGGGATCCGCGACGAGCCTCCATGCGCGGATCTGCCGCATCGTTCGATGCCTGCACGTCATGAGCGCGATACGCTGGATCGTTACAGTATAGGCGCAAAACGGTATTGGTCAATGGCATGGCGCGTCGCATCAGCGACGCGAAGTCGCTGCGGATCCGGATCCACCCACCTCGGGATCGGCGCGTCGATGGGATGAAGAAACGGGGCCCGATCGTGAACGACCGGGCCCCATCGGCTTTCCTTCTTCGATCGATCCTCGGACCACCCGCCTCCGGTCACGCCGGGCGGTTCAGCAGCAGTAGGAGTCCAGGCAGGTCCCGCAGCCCGTGTCGTCACACGTAGCATCGTCGTACGGGTGGCAGGTGCCGCAATCAGTGAAGCGGGTGGGGCAGAACTGGCACTGCGACTCGCCGGTGTTGCACAGGATGGTGCCGCACCACTCCACGGTGTCGCACTCCCATCCGTCGGTCCGCGGCGGACCGTGGCCCAGCACCGTTCCCTTCGCATCCTCTCTCCCGCTGGTGCTGAAGCTGTCCACCGTGAGCGCGTCCAGGTCCAGGCGAATCTTCCGCATGGTCGTCCTCCGTTGATTGGGGGATGAAAGGGTGCGGCCCTCCGGGAGACGCATCCCCGAGCATCGACACGCACCGTCGCGCATCCCCGGATCGATGGCCGCGTGCGGCTCAGATCTTTCGCACAATTTCGGACGAAAAGCAATGGATGGATACGAAACGACGGAGCCGGCGAGGGAAATCCCCGCCGGCTCCGTCGCCTTCGTTCGCGCCCTGGATCTTCGGCGCCCGATCGACTTCCCTTCCCCGATCGACCCGCGCTCCGGATCGCCTGGACGGCTACCGGATCAGAAGAGCAGGCGGTAGACGAGCGAGACGTTGCGGCCGGGGTTGGCGGCGAAGTCCTTCACCCGGCTGGCGGCGTCGAAGTACAGCTCGTCCAGCAGGTTGTCCACCCGCAGCGTGAGCGAGTGTACCCGGCCGCCGCGGATGATGGAATAGCCGGCGTTCAGGTTCACCAGCTCGTAGGCGTCGGTGGCGCGCTCCTCCAGGTAGACGCGGTCCTGCGGGAAGACGTGGCGCGCCTCCCCGCCCAGCGACCAGCGCCCGTCGTCCCACCGCACCGAGGCGCCCAGCCGCGGCGCGGGCATGAACGGCAGGTGCTCATCCTGGCCCACGAAGTCGCCCAGCACCAGGTCGCCCATCACCCCGACCACGATGCGGCGCGCCACCTCGGCCTCCACCGAGCCCTCCAGCCCGCGCAGCTCCGCGTCGCGCTGGAGGTAGCGGGCCACGGGAACTCGGAAGGTGCCGCCCTCCTCCTCGTCCTCCACCTCCACGGAGTCGCCCGCCAGCTGCGGGAAGATGTAGTTGTCGATGCGGTTGTAGAACGCGGCCAGCTGCGCGTTCACCGGCCCCGTCTGCGCGCGCAGCACCGCCTCGATCCCGCGGTTGGTCTCCGTCCGCAGCGCCTCGTCGCCGATGTCGAACGAGCCGGCGGCCACGTGGAAGCCGTTGGCGAACAGCTCCTCCACCGTGGGCGCGCGGAAGCTGCTCCCCACGCTCACGTTGGCCGCGATCCCCGCCGACAGCGGCACCGAGAGCCCCAGCGACCCCGAGACGTTGCTGAAGTCGCGCGAGCGCGCCTCGCCGAACCCGCCGCCCCCGTCCGAGTCGATGCGGAAGACGTCGTAGCGCGCCCCCGCCTGCAGCCGCGGCGCCAGGTCGCCGCCGCCCAGCGGGAGCTCCTGGTAGACGAAGATCCCCGCGTTGCGGCTGTCCGCGGAAGGAGTGAGCGCCTCCTCGCCCTCGGGCGAGTACTGCTTGAAGAGCCCGGAGACCCCCACCGCGCCGGAGAAGGCGCCGAACGCCGTCCTGGCGGTCACGTTGGCCGTCTGCGTGTTCAGCGAGAAGCGCGTCCCCACCTCGCCGCTGGACTCCACCTCGTCGTGCCCGTAGAGCTGCGCCGTGCCGTCCACGCGCAGGTTGGTGAAGCCGGCGGCGCCCAGCGCCAGGTCCAGCCGCCCGTTGGCGTCGTAGCGGTCGCCGCGGATGGTGACCCCCGACTCCTCCGCGTCGGCCGGCGCGGGGAGGCCGTAGTCGAAGCGGTAGGCGCCCACCGACACGCCGCCCTGCACGCGCTCGCCCACGTAGCCGATCCCGCCCACCCCGTAGCTGTTCTCGTACTGCGTGTTCCCCAGCGTTGCGCCGTCGCCCACGCGCACGTCGCCGGTGTGCCGGCCGCCGCCGCGGAGGGAGACCGCCCAGCTGGAGCCCAGCCCCGTCACCACCTCCCCCGAGAGCGCGCCGCCGGGGTTCACCGACTCGCCCTGCACCGAGACGTAGCCCTCGGCGTGGGTGGGGACGGTGGTGGGGATGGAGGTGGAGATGACGTTCACCACGCCGCCCAGCGCGTTGTTGCCGTACAGCAGCGACGCCGGCCCGCGCACCACCTCGATGCGCGTGGCCGCCAGCGGGTCGATCGAGAGCCCGTGGTCGGCCGAGGTGGACGACAGGTCGCCCGTGCGCTGGCCGTTCTGCAGCACCAGCACCCGCTCCCCCGAAAGGCCGCGGATCACGGGCGTCGACGTGGCCGGGCCGCCGTAGCGCACCGCCATCCCCGGCTGCGACTGGAGCGTCTGCGCCACCGTGGTCCCCACGTTCCGCTCCAGCGCCTTCCCCGACAGCTCGGTGGTGCTCTGGGTGATGTTCAGCGGGTCGGCGCTGGTGGGCGACGCGGTGACGTTGATCCCCTCGATGGAGAGCGCGGTCACCTTCAGGGTGATCTCCACCCGCACGTCCGCCCCGCTCTCGGGGACCACGACCACGGCGTGGCTGGGCGCGTACCCCAGCAGCGTCACGTCCAGGTGGTAGGTGCCCGGGCGAAGGGAGCGGATGACGAAGGTGCCGTCGCCGCCGGTGGTGATGGTGCGGTTGATCTCCGAGATGGAGACGCGGGCGTTGGGGAGCGGGGTCCCGTCCTCGCCGCGCACCACGCCCATGATGGGCGGCGCGGCGGGGAGGGCGGTGGTGTCGATGGCCAGCGGCTCGGCGCTGGCGGCGGGAGCGGCGAGCGCCGCGGCCGCGATGGCCAGCGCCGCGCCGAGGGCGCGTCTCAGGGACGAAACGGACATGGGTGGGTCTTTCCCGGATCTGGAATGCCTTGAACGGCCGGGCGATCGCGGAAGGATCGGCCGGCGGAGGTTGTTCGCTGGAATTCGTCGACGGAGGTCGTCGAGGCGACGCGCGCTGTCAGCGGCGCGTCAGCCGATCGCGGGTGGGGCTCGGGCGAGGGAGGCGGCGTCGCGGGGAGCGGGCCGCGGGTGCGCGAGGGGCGCCTGGGCGGGCGCCTCGCGTCCGGCGGCGGGGATCCCCTCCGCGCCGTCGGGAAGGAGGACGTGCGCGTGCGCGGCCTGGCAGACCACGCACGTCGTCTCGTCGTGCACGAACGCGGACGGCGCGTCGTCCCGCGCGGGAACGAGCGCCGCCACGCTGGGGGCGGCCGGCGCCGCCGGAAGCAGGGCGTGCAGGGCCGGCACCGCCGCCGCACCCACCAGGTGCAGCAGCGCCGCGAGCAGGAGCATCGCCTGCTTCAGCCGGAACGGTCTACGGTTTTGCATCGCGGGCCGAGTACCCGAGGTGCCGGACCGGGTTCCGGATCGAGATGGACGGAGTGCGGGAGACGGAGTGCGAAGGTGCGAGGGTGCGAGGGTGCGGATCGTCCCCATCGCCTTTCCGCGAAACCGTTTGCGTGCGGCCGGGGGGGGCCGATCGGCGGCTTTGTAACGATCGATCCCGATCGCTCCCACCCGAGGCGGAGCACGGCGCGGATCCCGATCGATCCGCCGCCCGAACGACGGCGCGCCGCCGGGGCTCCAGGGCTCCGGCGGCGCGTCCTCGTCATCGATCCGGCGTCGATCCGGCCGCGATCCTCAGGCGGCGAGCTCGCCGAGGTACGACCGCAGCTTGCCCAGGTTGAGGCGGTCCATCGTCACCACGTCCTTGGGATCGTCGCACTCCTTGGGCGTCTCGATCACCTTGGGCACCGCGGCGAAGCGCTCGTCGGTCATGATGCGGCGGAACGGCTCCTCTCCCAGCGTCCCCTCGCCGATCCCGGCGTGGCGGTCGCGCTTGCTGGCGAAGGGCGTGGCCGAGTCGTTCAGGTGGAAGAGACGGAGGCGGTCGAGGCCGATCACGTCGCCGAAGCGCGCCATCACGCCGTCATAGTCGCCCACCAGGTCGTAGCCGGCCGCGTACACGTGGCAGGTGTCCAGGCAGACGCCCACGCGGTCGCGGTGGGCGGGGGAGATGCGCTCGATCATCTCCGCCAGCTCCTCGAAGCGCGAGCCGATCACCTTTCCCGACCCCGCCGTGGTCTCCAGCAGCACGGCGACGGCGCCGCCCACCTCCTCCATCGCCCGCTCGATCAGCTCGGCGTTCTGCGCCAGGCCGCGCGGGAGGTCGCCGTCGGTGGCGTTGCCGGGGTGCGTGACCAGCGCGTCCAGCCCCAGCCGGTGGGCGCGCACCAGCTCGCCCCGGAACGCGTCCAGCGACCGGTCGCGGAGCACCGGGTCGGCGGTGGCCAGGTTGATCAGATACGAGTCGTGCGCGTTGGCGTACTGCACGCCGTGCGTGAAGATGCCGCCGCGGTACAGGTCGCACTCGTCGTCCGAGACCTCCACCTCGGCCCAGCGGTTGGGCTGCTTGGTGAAGATCTGGATGGCGGTGGCGCCGATGTCGGCGGCCCGCTGCGGCGCGTTGCGGCACCCGCCGGCGGTGGAGACGTGGGCTCCCAGGAGAAGCACTGCGTTGGTCCCGCGTTTCGGGGGATGAACGATCGATGATCGAGGGCGAAGGTAGACAGGGCGTACAGGGGTTGTCAAGCGATCCGGGTGGTCGATCGACATCCACTTCCGGTCCGGCCGAACCAAGCCCGTCGGGTGATGTCGATCGACCGACCTGATCGAACCGGGCCGGCTGGGCGATGTCGATCTCCCGAGAATCTCCCGCTCCATCGTTGCCGGCTCTGTTCGCGCCCTCGCACCCTCGCGCTCCGCCTACGCGATCGGAAGCCGCGTCGTTAGATTTCCCGTCCCCCGCGCGCGGAACGTCCGCGATCGCGGGGATCGGACTTTTCAGGGATCCGGACGCGAAATGTTTCATCCGTGGCACGAGCTGGAGGCCGGCCCCGCCGCCCCCGAGGTGATGAACCTGGTGGTGGAGATCCCCCGCGGGAGCCGCAACAAGTACGAGCTGGACAAGAAGACGGGGATGTACCGCCTGGACCGCGTGCTCTACAGCGCGGTGCACTACCCGGGCGAGTACGGCTTCTTCCCGCGCACCTACGCGCAGGACGACGACCCGCTCGACGGCCTGGTGCTGGTCACCGAGCCCACCTTTCCCGGCTGCGTCATCGAGGTGCGCCCGGTGGGCATCTTCCGGATGACGGACCGCGACGAGATGGACGAGAAGATCCTCTGCGTCCCCTCGCGCGATCCGCTGTACGAGCACTTCCACGACATCGGAGACGTGGCGCCCCACTACCTCAAGGAGGTGGAGCACTTCTTCACCGTCTACAAGGACCTGGAGGGCGTCCGCGTCCAGCCGCTCGGCTGGGAGGACCGCAACGCCGCCCGCGCCACCATCGTGGAGGCCCAGGCCCGCTACGCCCTCAAGCGCCGCCAGGACGCCGCCGCCGACCTCGCGAAATCCGCATCGGAGGCGCGGGAGGGGTACGAGCTGTAAGGCGGTGCGAAGGTGCGAGGTGCGGAGGTGGAACGGAAGCGGGCCGGGAGATGGTGATCTCCCGGCCCGCTTCACGTTTCCATCTATGTTGAAGCAGCGCGGCGCGCCGCATCGATAAGGAGTTCGGGTGCTGCCCTTCTCGTTGGGTATGATGTCCGGCGCCGCCGAAAGGTTGTACTGGATCCTCGGCGGCGCCGGACGGTGCTCCCTACGCGGTCGGGCGGGCGGAGTTTCAGCCGCCGCTGACCAGGATGCTGGCGTGTCGCATCGTCATCTCCTCCGGTTGGAGTCGTCCGTCATCTTCGGACCTTCGCACCTTCGCACCGCCGTTCACGAACGGGAGCGGAAGTTGACGATGGTCTGCTGCCCGCCGTCGGAGCGGCGCACCAGGAGGGAGACGACCTCGCCGGGCTTGAGCGCGCTCACGGCGCCGCGCAGCTCCGCCAGGGTGCGCACCTCGCGGCCGTTCAGCCGCTCGATGACCATCCCGCGCCCGAGCCGGCCGGCGGCGGGGCCGGTGGGATCGACCTCCGACACCACCACCCCCTGGGTCACGCCCGCCCGGATGCTGGCGGCGATCTGCGGCGTGATCTGCTCGGCGGCGAAGCCAACGCGGCCCTGCGCGCTCAGCTCCGGGTCCGCCGCGGCCTCGGCCGTGCTGGCGGCCACGGGCTTGCGGTCCATCTCGCCCAGGCGCATGGCGGCATGGCGGCGGTCGCCGTAGCGCACGTAGTCCACCGTCACGCGGTCGCCCGGCGCCTTGACCGCCACCGCCTCCATCAGCTCGCCCGTGTCCTTGACCGGCTTTCCGTCCACGGCCACGATCACGTCGCCCAGCTTGAGCCCCGCCTCGCGCGCCGCGCCGGAGGGGTCGCTGGCCACCACCACGCCGGCCGGCGAGTCCAGGCGGAACACCTCGGCGTCGGCGCTCCCGGCGTCGCGGATCTCCACTCCCATCACCGGGCGGTGCACCACGCCGTAGCGGATCAGGTCGTCGGCCACGCGCCGGGCCAGGTTGATGGGGACCGCGAAGCCGTAGCCGGAATAGAAGCCCGTGGGCGAGGCGATGGCGCTGTTGACGCCCACCACGCGCCCCTGCAGGTCCACCAGCGGGCCGCCGGAGTTGCCCGGGTTGATGGCCGCGTCGGTCTGGATGTAGTGCTCCAGCGGGGCGGTGGCGCCCTCCTGGCGCTGCATCATCCCCAGCGAGCGGCCCTTGGCGCTCACGATCCCCGCGGTGGTGGTCTGCCCCAGCTGCAGCGGGTAGCCCAGCGCCAGCACCCAGTCGCCCGTCTCCAGCGCGTCCGAGTCGCCCAGCTTGACCGTGGGGAGGTCCTTCGCGTCCACCTTGAGGACGGCGATGTCGGTGTTGGGGTCGCGCCCCACCACGCGCGCGTCGAACTCGCGGCGGTCGTCCAGGATCACCCGGACGCGGCTGGCGTTCTCCACCACGTGGTTGTTGGTGACCACGTAGCCGTCCGCCGAGATGATGAAGCCCGAGCCGGAGCTGGCCTGGGGCGCCACGCGCTGCTGGCGGCCGCCGAACATCTCCTCGAACGGGGTGCCGCGCAGCTGCTCGGGCACCTGGGCAGACACGTTGCGGGCGGCGGTCTCCACCTGGATGTAGGCGACGCCCGGGAGCGCCGCGCGGCTGGCCTGGCGGAACGCCGCCGAGAGCGACTGCGGCGTGGGCGCCGCCGCGGCCACCTGGGCCTCGGCGTCCGCGATCGGGTCGCGGGCGGCCTCCACCAGCGTGAGGCTCGCGCCCATCCCCATCACCAGCACTCCGGGGATGGCGAGCTTGCGCAGATTGGCTTTCATGGTCATTCCTGTCCGTCAGTGAGGTCCATCGCTCTTCATTCGTGCGATGGTCTACACGGACGGGAGCCCGGGCGTTCGGCGCGGGGATTAGGCGCGGATTAGACGCCGGTTAGCCGGGCTTAATCTTCGCTCCCGCGCGGCCCCGAAGGGCGATTGCGGTGTACCGGGATTCCGGAAAATCGCCCCCAGACCCTCATCATCCACCCGACGGCCCGACATGCGCATCCTGATCGTGGAGGACAACCCCCGCATCGCCTCGTTCCTGCAGAAGGGGCTGCGCGAGGAGGGGTACGTGGTGGACACCGCCGCCGACGGCGACGCGGGGTTCCAGAAGGCGACCACGCAGGGATTCGACGCGGCCGTGGTGGACGTGATGATCCCCGGCCGCAGCGGGCTGGAGATGGTGCGCGACCTGCGCGCCGCCGGCGTGGTCCTCCCCGTCCTCCTCCTCACCGCGCGAGACCGCATCGAGGACAAGGTGGAGGGGCTGGACTCGGGGGCGGACGACTATCTCACCAAGCCCTTCGAGTTCTCGGAGCTGACGGCCCGGCTCCGCGCGCTCCTGCGGCGGACGGGCGGCCCCGGCGCCCCCGCCCTGCTCCGCGCGGGCGACCTGGAGATGGACCCCGCCACGCGCGAGGTGCGGCGCTCGGGGGACGCGGTGGAGCTGACGCCCAAGGAGTTCTCGCTCCTGGAGTTCCTTCTCCGCAACGCCGACCGCCCCCTCTCCCGCGCCGTGCTGATGGAGCACGTCTGGGGGATCCGCTTCGATCCGGGCACCAACATCGTGGACGTCTGCATCAACTCGCTGCGCAACAAGCTCCAGGACCGCGACCGCGGGCTGATCCAGACGGTGCGCGGCGTGGGCTACGTGGTCCGCTCGCCCGAGAAGGCGGAGGAAAAGGTGGAGGCCGAATGACCCACGCGCGCCTGGCCGAGCCCCCGCCGGGGACGCCGGCCGACCTCGACTCCCCGATCGCCCGCCCCCCCGCGCCGGCGCCGCCGCGGGGCCGCATCGTCCCCACGCGGCCGCCGCGCTCGCTGCGGCGGGAGATCGTGGTGGGCTACTCGGCCATCCTCCTGGCGGCGCTCACCGTCTTCGCGGGGGCCACCTACCTGATCCTCCGCCAGTCGCTGGCGCGGACGGGGACGCAGTCGCTCCGGCAGACGGCGCTGGCGGCGGAGCAGCTGATCGTCCCCTCCAACATCCCCCGCGTGGCGGTGGCGGAGGAACGCCTCCCCCCCGCCCCGGGCGACGTGGAGGCGCTCCGGCGGCGCACCCGGCTGGCGACGGGGGAGGAGGTGACGGTGTACGTGGCGCGCAACGGCGACGTGGAGTCGCGCGCCCTCAAGTCGTTCGCCCTCATCGCCCTCCTGCTGATCCCCATCACCGCCCTCTCCGCGGCCGTGGCGGGCTACTCCGTGGCGGACCGGCTCCTCTCTCCCCTCCGGCGGCTGGTGTCGGCGTCGCGGGAGATCGGGATCGCGGGGCTGTCGCGGCGGGTGGACGTGCCGGAGAACCCCACCGAGCTCAAGGAGCTCTCCCTCTCGTTCAACGGGATGCTGGGTCGGCTGGAGCGGGCGGTGGAGGCGCTCACCCGCTTCACCGCCGACGCCAGCCACGAGCTGCGCACGCCGCTGACCGCCATCCGCGGGACGGCGGAGGTGGCGCTGGCCCGCCCGCGCTCGGCGGACGAGCTGCGCGAGACGCTGGGGGAGGTGCTGGAGGAGACGGAGTCCATGCTCCACCTGGTGGAGGACCTGCTGACGCTGGCGCGCGGCGACCAGGCGGTGGGGCTGCGGATGGAGGAGACGGACCTGGCGCCGGTGCTGCACGACGTGCGCGACATCGGCGACGCGCTGGCGATGGGGAAGGCGGTGGAGGTGCGGCTGGAGACGCCGGAGTCGCTCCCGCTGACCGGGGCGGCGGGGGCGCTGCGGCGGCTCTTCCTGAACCTGGTCTCCAACGCGGTCAAGTTCACCGAGAGCGGCTTCGTCACCGTCACCGCCCGCGAGGTCCCCGCTCCGCCCGCTGCCGCCGCCGGGAATGGCGAGGATTCGCAGCTCGCGCTGGCGCTCCCGCCGAACGAGGCGGAGAGGTGGATCGAGGTGTCGGTGGCGGACACGGGGAGCGGGATCGCGGGGGATGCGCTCCCGCGCGTCTTCGACCGCTTCTACCGCGCGGACGCGGCCCGCGAGAAGAGCGGCGGCACCGGCCTGGGGCTCGCCATCGCCCGGATGATCGCGGAGCAGCACGGAGGCACGATCACCGCGCAGAGCACGCCGGGATCGGGGAGCACGTTCACCGTGCGGCTCCCGGGTCGGGGGGTGTAGGATCGGGAGAGCCGACGGAGATCGTTGCGCGGCCGGCTGTTGCGGGCGAATGAATTCGCTGCAACAACGTCACGAAGTCCGCCTTCGCGGACAGCTACGTCGGCATCAACGCGGTGGGCGAGCGAAGTCGTATTCGGCTGGATGGGTGGGCCGTGATGGGGATTGGCGATAGACAGAAACCCCTCTTCCGGGCTCGGAGGAGGGGTTTCTCGTTTCGATCGATCCGGGACACGCGGGCTGGAGCGGTGCGTGGCGGCTCAGGGGCCTCGGCTCGGCGGCAGGCGAGGGCGCGTCACACCGTCTCCGCCTGGCGGATGCGGTCGCAGAGGGCGACGGTCTCGGGCTCGGGGGCGGCGTCCAGCTCGTCGCGGAGGAGGCGGACCAGGCGCTCGTAGTGGCGCACGGCGCGGTCGCGCGCGCCGGCGCGGGCCAGGGCCAGCATCAGCCGGCGATGCGCATCTTCCCGAAGCTCCTCGGCGCGCACCAGCCGCTCCAGCGCGTCGATGGCCCCGGCGCCGTCGCCGCGCCCGGCCCGCAGGTCGGCCAGCGCGGAGAGGGCGTCCACGTACAGCCGGCGCAGGCGGTCGTGGATCTCCAGGTGCCAGTCGCCCACCGCCTCGTCCCGCAGGAAGTCTCCGCGGTAGAGCGCCAGCGCCGACTCCAGCCGCTCCGCCGCGTCCGCCCCGGCGCGGAGGTCCCGGAGCGCGGCCGCCGTCTCCCGCTCGAACACCTCGGCGTCGAACCAGACGCGCACCCCGGGAGCGACGCGGTAGCGGTCGTCCTCGAGGACGACGAGGTCCTGGCGCCCCAGGGCCCTGCGCAGCCGGTGGAGGAGGACGTGGAAGCTGTTCTTCACCTGCGCCGCCGAGGCGTCGGGCCAGAAGACCAGCCCCACCTGCTCGCGCGTCCGCCCGCGCGGGTGCGAGAGGAGGTAGAGGAGAAGCTCGCGAGGCCGCGCGTGGCTCCACTCCGCCGAGGCGATGGGCTGGCCCTCCACGAACACCTCCAGCGGCCCCAGCGCCAGGACCCGCAGCGCCGGCGCGTCCTCTTCCGCCGTCGCCGTCGTCGGCGGCGGCGTCGCGGACGTCGCCTCGACGCCAGGCGCGGGAATCGGTTCGGCTGCCGGCGAGGTCGAGGAGGACGCGGAGGGGGAGACGTCCGCCGGCGCGCCGTCCGGCTCGGGGGCGAGCGCGTAGGCGTGGGCCTGCTCGGGGGTCATCGCGTGGCCTTCGCGCCACGCGCGCTCCCACGCCTCTTCGCCCAGCCGCTCGCGGGCGGCGGCGCGCATCCGGTCGTACTCCTCGCGGTCGGGCGCGCTCACGTGGAAGCCCATGCTCCCGAAGCGCGCCTCGGCCGCGCCGTAGAGCCGCGCCGCCCGCTCCGCGTCGCCCACCGCCGACGTGATCTGCGCCAGGAACCCCAGCTCGAGCCCCGACGAGAACAGGTTCCCGGCGCGGAACGAGCAGGGGAGCGCCCGGCGCAGGTATTCCTCGGCGCGGCGCGGCTCGCCCCGCGCGTAGAAGGTGGCCGCCAGGTTGTTGAGCGCGCTCCCCTCGCCGGCCGTGTCGCCCAGCTCGCGGGCCAGCGCCAGGCGCTCGCCGTACAGCTCCTCCGCGCGCGCGAAGTCGCGCCGCCGCAATGCGATGGTCCCCAGGTTGTTCAGCACCATCCCCGCGTGCGCCTTCGCTTCGGGGACATCCCGCAGAAGCTCCCACGCCTCCTGGTAGAGCGCCTCCGCGCCGCCCTGGTCGCTCTGGTCGGACGTCGCGATCCCGAGGGCATTGAGGGCGCGGGCTGTCATCACCCGGTTTTCCGCCTGGCGAAAAAGCGCCGCGCTCTCCTCCAGCGGCGCGATCGCCTCGGCGTACCTCCGCTGCCGGATCGCCAGGTTCCCCAGCCCCAGGAGCACCTTCGCGCGCAGCTCCGGCGGCAGCTCCCCCGCGGCGAGGGCGTCCTCCAGCCATCGCCGCCCTTCCGCCAGGCGCCCCTGCTGCTGCAGGTAGCGCGAGAGCGCGGCCGACAGCCGGGCGGTGGTCTCGCGCTCGCCGCTCTCCAGCCTGGCGTCGACGGCCGCGCGGAAGTTGTCGTGCTCGGCCGCCAGCCGGGCCAGCCACCGCCCCTGCTCGGGGCCGAAGAGAAGGGGCTCGCTCTCCTCCGCCATCGCGAGGAAGTGGCGCGCGTGCCGGCGCCGCCATTCGTCCTCCTCCCCCGATTCGCGGAGCCGCTCGGCCGCGTACTGCCGCACCGTCTCCAGCAGGCGGTAGCGCGCGGTCCCGGCCTGCTCGTGCATGGCCACCAGCGACTTGTCCACCAGGGCCGAGAGGAGGTCCAGCACCTCGAACGCCTCCACGCGCTCGTCCGCGCACACGGCCTCGGCCGCCTCGATGGTGCATCCGCCCGTGAAGACGGAGAGCCGCGCCAGCAGCCGCCGCTCGGGATCGGAGAGGAGGCCGTGGCTCCAGTCCATGGTGGCGCGGAGCGTCTGCTGGCGCGGGACGGCGGTGCGGCGGCCGCCGGTGAGGAGGCGGAAGGCGTCGCCCAGCCGGCCGGCGATCTGCTCGGGGGTGAGCACCTTCACCCGCGCGGCGGCCAGCTCGATGGCCAGCGGGATCCCGTCCAGCCGGCGGCAGATCCGCGCCACGGCGGCCGCGTTCGCCTCCGTGAGCGCGAAGTCGGGGACGATGTCGCGGGCGCGCTCCACGAAGAGCCGCACGGCGGCCGATCCCTCCACCTCGCGCGGGTCGGTGTGGCGGTCGTCGGGAAGGGTGAGCGCGGGGACCAGCCACGCGCGCTCGCCGGCGATCCCCAGCGCCTCGCGGCTGGTGGCCAGGATCTTCACCCCCGGGGCGGCGCGCAGGAGGAGCTCGGCCAGCCGGGCGCACGCCTCGACCAGGTGCTCGCAGTTGTCGAGCGCCACCAGCACGGCGCGCTCGCGGAGGTGCTCCAGCAGCGTCTCGGTGGTGGGCCGGCCGCCCTCCTGGAGGCCCAGCGCGGCGGCGATCTGCCGGGGGATCAGCTCGGGGGCGGAGAGCGGCGCCAGCTCCACCCACGCCACCGGGAGCCCGTCCTCGCGCGCCACCTGCGCCGCCGCCTCCAGCGCCAGCCGCGTCTTCCCGCTCCCGCCCGCGCCGGTCAGCGTCAGCAGCCGGGTGGAAGCCAGCAGCCGCCGCACCTCGGCGACCTCGCGCGCGCGGCCGACGAAGGAGGTGAGCTGGACGGGGAGTCCCGATTCGGGCGCATCCTGCGGTGCGGCGGGCGGAGTCATCCGCGGTCGATCGTGGTGCGGGGGGCGATCTCGGGTGCACATCGATCTCGCGCGGAGCATCGACTGCTGATTCGCGTGAGACAGCTGTTTCGGAATCTAGCGAGCGACGGAGGGTTCCGCAGGGGTGGGAGATCGTACTGGATGCCGCACCCGATCCGTGCGATCGATCTCGCCCACGATCGTCATCTCGTGCTCGCCCAGGCCGTGCAAACTGCGTCATCGGGGGATGTGGAGCAGGGGCCGGCCTCCGCGCCGACCCTCTGATGACGTAGTTGGCGATGATTGGGGACGCGGGCGCGACGAATGGACGTCGACGGAGGAGAGGGACGACCGAAGGTGCCTCTTCAGAAAAATTTCGATGCACATCGCCCCCTATGGTTCCACGGCGGGACGCGGGAGTTTCCTCTCGGGATGCGACTCCCTCCCGCGTCTGCTCTGCGAGTCCGTCCCGGGAATTGAGATCAGGAGGGCGCGATCGCCGTTTCCGTGTCGAGGGCGCGGATCATCTCGTCGACGAGTATCGCCGCGCCGTTGGGGACGGAGGCGTCGCGGGAGAGGGTGACGAGGGCGCCGGCGCGGCCGGGGTCCGTCCGCGAGAAGGCGAGCGCGGCGGGTCCGAACGCATGGCAGACGACCAGCCCCGGACGGACGAGGCCCAGGCCGTCGATCAGGTCGCGGAGCCAGTCGGCAACCGGCGTGGGATCGCCGCCGGCGAAGCATGCCGCCGCGCGGACGGAGGCCGGCGGACGCGGCGCGATCACCCGGAAGCGGCGCGCCAGGCGGGCGAAGAGGCGCGCGGCGGGGGGATCGTCCGCGCCGCCGGGGAAGAGGAGGAGGACGGCGGGGCCGCTCCCCGCGCGGCGGTAGTGCGTCTCGGTGGCGCCGGCCTGGACCACCGCCTCGATGGCGGGAACGGCGTCCGGCGGCGTCACGTCCGCGTGGGCTTCCATGTCGATCATCCGGAAAGTGCGGGGATCGGGTGCGTCTTCGGTGTGCCACGACGATACCCGCGGGCGATTACACGGGCGATTACACGGGCGGACCGCGCCGGATAATCGCCCCGTAAGCGGTTCCGATCAGCTTTCCTCTCGACCAGCGGGCCGGCCCCGGACGGCGCGGCCCCGGCGACCCGCATCGACCCGAGATCTCCCACGGTGGAGGATGACATGAGAGCGAAGACCCTGATGGCCCTGACCGCCGCGCTCCTGGTGGGCGCCTGCTCCGACGGCGGCGGCAACGGCGGCGGCGGCCCGATCGGCCCCGGCAGCGACGCGGTGGCGCGGGTGGACGTGAGCGCGCCCGCCACGGCCGTCGACGTGGGAGCCACGATGCAGCTGGCCGCCACCCCCCGCGCGGCCGACGGCCGGGAGCTGGCCGGGCGCGCCGTGGCCTGGACGAGCGACAACCACGCGGTGGCGACGGTGACCGCGGCCGGGATGGTGGCCGCGCACGCCGCCGGGACGGCGACCATCACGGCGACCAGCGAGGGGCGCGACGGCCGGGCCACCCTCACCGTGCGGCCGGCGGCACAGGACCCCGAGGTGCTCTGGGTGCAGATCACCCCCGCCGGCGACCTGGTGCAGCCGCAGGGGAGCACACGGCAGCTCGGCTTCGTCGCCCGTGGCGCCAACGGCGTGGAGGTGCCGGGGCGCGCCGCCACCTGGTCCAGCAGCAACCCGGCCGTCGTGTCGGTGAGCGCCACGGGGATGATCGAGGCGCGCGCCCACGGGAGCGCCGTCGTCACCGCGACGGTGGATGGAAAGACGGGGAACGCGACGGTGCTGGTGCCGACGCAGATCGACCGCGTGGAGATGAGCCGGGCGGTGCTCACGCTGGGCGTCGGCGCGACGGAGCAGCTGCGGGCCACGGCGCGCGGATACGACGGCGCGGTGCTGGAGCGCGGCTTCGTCTGGACCAGCAGCAACTCCGCGGTGGCGGCGGTGGACCCCGACGGCCGCGTCACCGGGCGCGGCTTCGGCACCGCCATCATCACGGCGACGGCGGAGGGGAAGAGCGGGAGCGTGCGGGTGGACGTGGAGAGCGGGACCCACGTCGCGCTCCTGGCCGTGGGCGACTCGGCCCTCCCGGCGACGGTCCTCCGCTACACCGAGACGGGCCCCGCCGGCCCGCGCACCCTGGTCTACCGCGCCACCGAGGGCTTCCTGAAGATGGCGGGCCCCAGCGGCCGGTTCGAGCTGATGATGAACGGCTGGTTCGGCGCCGAGGGGGAGATGGCGGTGCAGGCCGCCTACGGGACCTCCGGAAGCTACGCGTACGACGTGTTCAACGGCGAGGTCATCTTCCAGACCCCCGGCCACCCCGCCTTCCGCGGCCGGACGCGGGCCGACGGCAGGTTCGAGGTGAAGTGGCGCCCCGACCCCCGCTCCGCCGAGGTCACGCTGGTCTTCGAGCGGATCTGACCGGGAACCGTGGGATGCGGGGATGACGAGAGGGAGGAGCCCGCGGTGGGCTCCTCCTCTCTCGTCATCCCCGGACGGGCGAATCCCTTCGCTGCAACAACGGCGCGAAGTCCGCCTTCGCGGACTGCTACGTCGGCATCCTTGCGATGGGCGGGCGGGGTCGCATTCGGCTGCGTGGGTGGGCGAGCCCACCCGCCAGGGCGACGGGATGCCTCGCCGGAGTCCGCGTGATGCACGGTTCGGGGCGGCGAGGCTTCGTGCGGCCATGGTCGCGAGAAAGGGCGGGAGTCCATCCGACGATGGTTCACGAGCGGCACGAGAGAACCCCTCTTCCGGGTGCGGAGGAGGGGTTTCTCGTTTCGACGACGGATGGGCTACGCGGGCTGGAGGGCGCCTCGCAGCTCTGCGATCTCGGCTTCCACGGCGGCGCGGTCGGGGGCCTGGGGGACGAGGTCCAGGTAGCGCTCCAGGTCGGCGGCGGCGCGGTCGGGGTGGCCGGCGGCGCGCAGGGCCAGGGCGCGGTTGCGGCGGAGCGCGGGGTTGTCGGGCGCGCCGTCCACCGCGCGGTCCAGGTCGGCCACGGAGGCGTCCAGGCGGCCCCGCTCGAAGTGCAGCGCGGCGCGGTTGGCGTAGAGGAGCGCGTGCCGGGGCTCCAGCGCCAGGGCGGCGTCGTACTCGGCCACGGCCTCGTCGGCGCGGCCCAGGGCGGCCAGCGACTTGGCCCGCCCCACGTGGGCCAGGAAGCGGTCCGGGTCCAGGTCCAGGGCGCGGGCGTACGCGGCCTCGGCGTCGCTCCAGCGGCGCATCAGCGCGTGGCACTGGCCCAGGTTCACCCACACCTCGGCGTAGGGCGACGAGTACTCGACGGCCGACCGGTAGTCGCGCAGGGCGTCCTCGTAGCGGCCCATCTTGAGGTACGCGTTTCCGCGGTCGTTGTAGTACTCGCTGTAGTGCGGGTCCATCTCCATCGCCTCCGTGAAGCTGCGCACCGCGTCGTCCAGCGCGCCGGTGGAGGCGTACACCTGGCCGGCGTTGAAGAGGAGCACCGAGCGGTGCAAGCGGTGGCGGTCGGAGGGGAGGTGCTCGTCCAGGTGCTGGAAGCCCTCGCGGGTGAGCTCCACGGCCTCCTGGGCGCGTCCCTGCCGGTGGCGGACCAGCGCCACCCCGTTGTTCAGGAACACCCGCAGGAAGTGCCGGTCGGCCGGCTTCACGTCTGCCTCGGCGGCCTCCTCCAGCGCGCGCCGCAGGAGCGCGTCGGCCTTCGCCGGGTCCTTTTCGGGGAGATGGCGGACGTGGAGCATGGCCAGCTGGTAGAGGACGCGGGCGCGCTCGGCGGGGCGGGTGAGCTTGTCCACCGCCTCCTCCTCCAGCAGCCGCAGCGCCTCGTCCAGCAGCCCGTTGGTGAGGTACGCGTAGTAGACGGCCGAGACCAGGCCCCAGCGGGTGAGGAAGTGCCGGCCGGCGTCGAACCCGGGGATGGAGGCGCGCACCGCCTCGGCGTGGCGCAGGGAGTCCTCGTAGTATCCCTCGTGGTTGTACATGCCCATGGCGCGCGCCCGCCAGGCGGTGGCGCGCTCCGGCTGGCCGGCCTCGTCCCACAGGCGGATCAGGTCGTGGATCCGCGCGCGCAGCTCCAGCGGGTCGGCGGCGGCGGCCCGCTCCAGCGCGGCGGCCTCGGCGTGCGCCTCCCGGCGGTCGCGCGGCGCGGGGACGTCGGCGGGAAGCTCGGCGCGCGCGCGGCGCACCGGGGTCGCGGGGTGGAAGGCCCGGGCGGCGGCGTCGCCCTCCCCCGGGTCCACGGCGGCGACCAGGGTGAGTCGCAGCGTGCTCCCGCGGCGGCGCATCAGCTCGCGGAAGAAGCGGCCCACCAGCGCGCCGCGCCGGTCGAAGCCGTCGCACGCCACCACCCAGCGCCCCGCGCCGCTCCTCCGGTGCCACTCGTCCAGCAGGTCCACGACGCCCTGGCCCAGGCGATAGGCGCGGTCCGCCGCGAAGTTGCGCACCGCCTCGCCCTTCGGCGCGGACTCGGTGAGCGTGACGTAGCGGGGGCGGACGCGGCGGCCCAGCGAGGGGAGGACGGCCAGCAGCTCCTCGGTGTGGCGCTCGAACAGCTCCGGCGCTTCGTGCTCGATGCGCGGGAGGAGCGTGTCGATCCACTGGGCGAGCCCGGCCCAGATCCCCCCCCGGTCCGTGTCGCAGTCCAGCACCCAGCTCTCGCCGTCCGGGCCGGCCGCATCGGCCGCGAACTCGCGCAGGCGGGCGCGCCGCGCGGCCCCGCGCTCGGCCTCGAGGATCAGCACCTCGCCCGCGGGAACGGCCGCGAGGCTGGAGATCTGGGGGTGGAGAGACATCGGTCGTCCTGGTACGGGGATCTCGTCTGCGGAGAGCGAAGCGGGTCGTGATTGCGCGCACGCGCCGCGTGGGGCCGCCGGCAGCGCCGGCGGCCCCACGTCCAGGCGCTTACACGTCGCTCGGCAGGTCCCAGTCCGGCGGCGGGAAGTCGTCCGGGCAGTCCTCGGGGTTGTAGTACGCGGCGGCGGCGTACACGGTCTCGGTTCCGAAAGGATCGAAGATGGTCATTGCGGTCACTCCCTTTCCAGACTTAAAAGTGGTGAGCGGTGAACCTGCACCGAGTGTAGTCGCGCCTCATTCGAGTGTCAAGCATCCCGAGTTCTCAATTTCTCTCCCGTACGGGCCCCAACTGAGCGATATGGAATAATATATTTAATGGACGAGAGTTTTGATGATAATCCGCAGTTCGGAAACTGGCGGAAAACCATGCTAACTGTGCAGTATAGACGACCATCGCAAGATCATTATCCTAAGCCTGAGCCGCTTGCATACGGTCACAAAATCTCACGGTTCGAGATCCATCCCTACTTGCGCCACGCACATCGAAAACCCCTCTCCAGAACAGGAAGAGGGGTAGGCGCAGTTCAGGCTCTCGCTCGGAGGATGCGACGCCCTGGATGACGACGGGCGGCGACTGTCGGATGGAGGAGGGACCGTCTGGAGAAGACGTCAGCCCCGCTCCACCGGCTGGAGCGGGAACCAGATCTCGATCTCGCCCGTCCTCGTCTCCGGGTCGAAGCGATCGCCGTAGCGCTCGAAGTCCGGCGTGTCGGCGGGGTGGCGGCCGGATCGCGGGAGCCAGTCGCTCCAGAGGGCGTCCCAGGCGGCCCGGAGCGTGTCGACGTGGCCGTCGTGGGCGAACACGGCGTAGTGCTGCGCGGGGACGCGCATCCGCCCCATCCCGGGCGGGAGGGCGTCGAACGAATCCACCTCGACGGCGCACATGTACTCGAACCATTCCCGCTCGGGCGCGCTGGCGCACATCACGCCGTACGTGGTGGCGCCGCGCTGGCCGGGGATCACCCCCAGCCGGCGGAAATCCTCCCACTGCGCGGAGATCGTCTCCGAGGCGGTGGCGAAGGCGTGCTCCCGGCGCAGCCCCGCCATCAGCATGGCCGGACCATCGGCGTAGCGGGAAGGTTCGATCATCGGCGGATCAGGCTCGGGGGACGGGGATGGGGAGATCGGGGGCGGCGGCTACGGGCGCGGGGCGACGGGGATGGTGTCGGTGGCGGTGATGCCGGACGCGACGGTGCCCCGGAAGCGGACGCGGCGGAAGGGGAGCGCGTCGACCAGGACCGTGAAGGAATCGGCCGAGGTCCACGCCGGCTCGCCGGGCGCGACGTCGCCGGGCGGGACGGCCAGCGGGGGACCGTCGGCGACGATGCGGCCGCGGGGGAAGAGGCGGACGACCACGCGCGCCTTCCCGTCCGCCACGGCGAGGTACGCCACGTGGCGGCCGTCCGGCGAGAGCGCCGGCGCGGCGAAGGGGCCGACGAGATCCTCGGCGAGCACGATCGGCTTCACCGTCCGCTTCTTCGGATCGTAGCGGAACCCCTGGTGGATCGCCCCGCGCGCCGTGTCGAAGGCGAATCCCTCCACGCCCACCTTGGGGATGGCGACCACGTCGCGGTCCGTCAGCAGCTCGGGGATCGTGTCCACCGCCGTGTCGGAGCGGACCTCGACGCGCCAGAGCGTCTTCTCGCTCGACTCGCTGCTCCAGCGGAGCGAATCGACCCGCGCGGCGGCGAAGCGCTCGTCCGGGAGGTCCTTCGGGACGATCACGCACCCGCCGGCCGCGAGCGCGAGGAGGGCGGCGACGCCCATCGAACGGAGCTCAGGCATGGACGGGAAGCGCCTCCGTCTCGATGGGGAGCGACGGCGTGTCGGGGTCGTGGGGGAAGCCGCGGTCGCTGGCGCGGAAGAAGGCCTCCACCACGCGGGGATCGAACTGCGAGCCCACGCAGGCGCGGATCTCGGCCATCGCGTCCTCGCTGCTCCCCGCGCCGCGGTAGGGGCGCGAGGTGACGATGGCGTCGTAGGTGTCCACCACGGCCACGATCCGCCCCTGCAGCGAGATCTCCTCGCCCCGCAGGCCGTACGGGTATCCCGATCCGTCCCACCGCTCCTGGTGGTGCAGCACCGCGGGAAGGCCGGGGCGGAGGAAGGAGCTGCTCTCCATCACCCGCGCCCCCACCTCGGGGTGCCGCTTCATCTCCGCGTACTCCTCCTCGGTGAGCGCGGAGGGCTTGCGGAGGATGGTGTCGGAGACGCCGATCTTCCCCACGTCGTGCAGCAGGGCGCCCACCCAGAGCGCGCGCAGCTCCTCGCCCTCCAGCCCCAGCTCGCGCCCCGTGGCGGCGGCGTAGCGGGCGACGCGCTCCACGTGGCCGCCGGTGTAGTCGTCGCGCGCGTCGATGGCCGTGGCCAGCGCGCGGATGGCGTCGGCCAGCAGGTTCTCGATCTGCCGCGCCTGCTCGGCGACGCGCTCCTCCAGGTGGTGCTGGTAGCCGCGGTTCTCGCGCACCAGGCGGCGGTGCTCCAGCGCGCGGGCGCACGCCAGCGTCACCTCGTCCACGTTGAAGGGCTTGACCAGGTAGTCGTCGGCCTTCTGGCGGAGCGCCTGGACGGCGTTCTCCACCGTGCCCGCGCCGGTGAGGATGATGAAGGCGGCGGCGTCGTCGCGCGCCTTGACGCGGCGAAGGAGCTCCAGGCCCCCCATCCCGGGCATCTGCAGGTCGGAGAGGACCAGATCGGCGCCGCCGGCCTCGAAGCGGCGGAGCGCCTCCACGCCGTCGCCCGCCTCCTCCACGTCGTGCGCGTCGTCCAGGATCAGCCGGAGCGCCTTGCGGATGGCGGCGTCGTCGTCGGCGACCAGGACGCGGGGGCGCGGCCCGCTCACTGCCCCGCCCCGGCGATGGCCGCGAAGCCGCCCACGGAGAGCGTCACGTCGTGGGCGGCGCGCACCCCGGCGCGGCCGCGCACGGAGAGCTCGCCGGCGGGGACGCGCGCCACCTCGGCGCCGTTGACCAGGAACACCGCCTCGGCCTCGCCCACGCGCACCTCCAGCTCGTTGGGGCGGCCGCGCCCCTCGTCGTCGCGGCGGATGGCGGGGTGGGGGGTCCAGTCGCGCACCACGGGGGTCTCGGCGCCCTGCCGGCGCTTGACCAGGTAGCTCCCGTCGCCGCGCACCAGGAA
>Ga0247770_1000243_pt1 | contig 53010 bp, 51 predicted proteins | sample UWRJL136409B6_FD_179943 | JGI IMG/M metagenome (GOLD analysis project Ga0247770, IMG submission 179943) | Plant litter microbial communities from Arlington Agricultural Research Station in Wisconsin, United States - UWRJ-L136-409B-6 | ecosystem: Environmental > Terrestrial > Plant litter >...
CCGGGTTCGCGGCCGCCCGCGGCGCCGTGCCCATCTGCGAGATCGTGGGCTACGGGCAGGCCATGAACCTGACGACGGAAAAGACGGCCATCGAGAACATGGGCCACATCGACCCGGCGGCCATCCACGCCTCCATGCGGCAGGCGTTGGAGACCACCGGCACACCGGCCGGGCGCATCGGCCTGGTGGTGTCGCTGGCCCGCGCCGACAACGGCCAGCGCCAGTCCGAGTCCGAGGCCGTGGCCGCCCTGTGGGGCGAACGGGCGGGGCCGGAGATGCGATACCCCAAGGCGCGCATCGGCGAGACCTTCGCCGCCAGCGAGACCATGGGGCTGATCGCCGCGCGCTTCTACGCCGAGTGCGACCCCTCGGCGTTCGGCGGCCGCGCGGAAAGGCTGGCGATGGTGAACGGATACCAGCTGGGCGGAAACGTCACCAGCGTGATCGTGAAGTTCTGAGGCGCGACCGCGCTTCGGACCCCCTTATCGAGGAAGGCCGACCATGCTGCTGGATACCCTGGAAGAGCGGAAGATCCTGAACCCGCTCTCGCTCGAGGACAAGGTGGTGCTGGTGACGGGCGCCAGCGGCGGCATCGGCCGCGGCGTGGCCCGCTACCTGGGCGCGCTGGGCGCCACGGTGGTGGTGCACTACCACTCCAGCGAGGGCAAGGCGGCCGCGCTGCTGGCCGAGCTGGAGGAGAACGGCGCCGCCGGCAGCATCGTCCGCGGCGACGTGCGCAACGAGGCCGAGGTCAAGGCCATGATCAGGGGCGCGGCGGCCCGGCACGGACGGCTGGACGGGCTGGTCAACACGGCCGGGGTGCTCACGCGCGGGTTCCTGGCCATGCAGTCGCTGGAAAGCTTCCACGACGTCATCGAGACCAACCTGCTGGGCAACTTCCTGGTGATGAAGCACGCCTCGCAGCAGATGATCAAGCAGCGCGGCGGCTCCATCGTCAACGTGAGCTCCGTGGCGGGGATCCAGGGGCTGCGCGGGCAGGGCGCCTACAGCGCGAGCAAGGCGGCGCTCAACTCGCTCACCCAGATCGCCGCCAAGGAGATGGCCGAGCTGGGCGTGCGCGTGAACGCCGTGGCGCCGGGCCTCATCGCCACCGGGATGCTGGAGACCCCCACGGACGCGGACGAGAAGTACCGCGAGAAGGTACCCATGAAGCGCTTCGGCCGCGAGGAGGAGGTGGCCGCGATGGTCGCCTTCCTCGTCTCCGACGCTTCAAGCTACGTCACCGGCCAGGTGATGGTGGTCGACGGCGGGCTGCTGGTCGGCACCTGAGGCCCTCTCTCCCCGGGCCCGGCCGCCGCCCTCCGGGCGTCCCGGCTTCCTTTGCCTTCCCGAACCCGAGTGGTACCCCGATGGCGTCTCCGCACCTGTTCTTCTTCCTCTCCTCGCGCGACGAGGTGACCGTGGCCATGCTGAAGGCCGCCGCCCGCGCGGGCGCGCAGGTCTCGGTGATGTCCGATCGGACCCCCGCGTTCTTCGCCCCCTATCCTTTCGTGCGGCACGTCGTATCCCCCGTGCGCGGCGGCGACGAGGCCGGGTGGGAGCGGACCGCCCTCCGCGTGGAGCAGATCCACGCCGCCGAGCCCTTCGTCCGCGTGCTCCCCTCGTCCGAGGGCACGGTGGAGTTCGCCGCCCGGCTTAACGAGCGGCTGGGGCTGGGCGGCAACTCGCCCCGCACTGCCACCCTGTCGCGCGACAAGCACCGCATGCGCCGGGCGCTGCGGGAGCACGGCGGCGCGCTGATCCCCGAGTTCCGCCTGGTGGGGAGCTGGGAGGAGTTCCGCGCGGCGGTGGAGGAGGTGGGCTTCCCCTGCATCAGCAAGCCGGTGCGCGCCGCCGCCAGCGACGGCGTGGCCAGGATCGACGACGCCTCGCAGGTGCGCGCCGCCTGGGAGTTCACCTCCGCCGTCCAGCAGATCGACGCGGGTGACGGGGGGACGGTGCTGGTGGAGAGCTACGCCTCCGGCCCCGAGTACAGCATCGAGGCGGTCGTATCCGGCGGCGTGACGCACGTGCTGGGCGTGACCGAGAAGACCACCGAGCCCGAGCCGTACTTCAACGAGGTGATGCACCTCTTTCCCGCCCCCCTCCCGGCCGAGACGGCGGAGCGGATGCGGCGGACGGCCGAGGCCGTGGCGGAGGCGATGGGAATGACCGGCGGCGCCATGCACCTGGAGGTGCGGCTGAACGAGCGCGGCCCGGTGGTGATGGAATGCGCCGCCCGCCCAGGGGGAGACTCGATCCCCATCATCGCCCGCTTCGCCACCGGGGTGGACCTGTACGAGCAGGTGCTGAACGAGGCGCTGGGCCGCCGCGTGTGCATGGAGCCGAAGACCCGCCGCGTCGCGGGGATCCGCTTCGTCCAGAGCCCGCGCGAGGGCGTCCTGGCGGGGATGGAGTTCGACCGGGCGCGGCTGGCGGCGGCGCGGGGGATCGTGGGGTACGGGCCCGTGCGGCGCGCGGGCGACATGGTGGCGCGCCCGCCGCGCGGCTCCACGAACCGGGTGGGGTGGGTGATGGCCGTGGGCGCCACGCACGACGGCGTGCGCGCGGCGCTCGAGGCCGGCGAGGCGGCGGCGCTCTGCACCCTGGAGGGCGACGCGCCCCGGGCGGCGGCGGCATGACCGCCCCCGCGCCCCCCTTTCGTCCGATGGACCGCAACCCTGGAGCCCTGATGCACCCTCGCACCCTGCGCCACTTGGCCGCCGCCCTCGCCGTGGGAGCCGCGCTCCCGGCGGGCGCCCGCGCCCAGGACGGCTTCTCTCAGCAGACCGTCGCGGAGCTGCACGCCCACGTCACCGCCGCGGCCGACAGCTCGGTGCTGAACCCGGGCCGCGTCGCGGACCTGAGCGGCATGACGACCTCGCTGCGCCTGTACCCCGCCGCCGAGTGGCGTCGCGGCTCGCTCAAGGTGCGCGCCGACGCCCGCTTCGCCGCGCCGCTGCTGGGCGAGGGCGGCGGCCGCGCCAGCGCCGAGCTCCAGGAGGGCTACGCGGGGCTGGCGCTCTCCGGGGCCGCGTACGTCGCCGTCGGGCGCCAGCGCCTGGGATGGGGGACGGGCCTGATCTGGAACCCCACCCGGATCGACGCGGAGAAGGACCCGCTGCGCACGGCCAGCCGCCTTCGCGGCATCGACGCCGTGCGGCTGGAGTACGCCTTTTCCGGCGCCACCCTGAACGTGCTGGCCGCCACCCCCGACGCGGCCCGGCTGGAGTCCGCCGGCGACGTGCTCTACGCCGCCCGCCTGGAGACGCGGCTGGCCGGCGTGGCCACCAGCCTTTCCGCGGTGAACCCCGGGCGCGCCGACTGGCGGCTGGGGTGGGACTTCAGCGCCGCGGCCGACCGCTTCACCGTCTACGGCGAGGGCACGCTGCGCCGCGCCTCGGAGCGGGCGGTGGTGGACGCCGCCGGCGCCACCGCCCGGCGCGGGGCCGGCGGGCGCGTGCTGGGCGCGCACCACGACGTGGTGCTGGGCACCCTGCTCTCGCTTTCGGCGCGCTGGTCCGGGATGGTGGAATACCAGTACCGCAGCGACGCCTGGAGCGGCGCCGAGTACCGCCGCTTCGTGGCCGACCTCCCCCGCAGCGGGCCGCTGTACGACCCCCTGGGGCCGGGGCGCCACCGCGTCTTCGGGATGGCGCGCATGGCGGGTGGCGAAGGCACCTGGTCCGTGGCCCTCAAGGGCTTCGCCGACCCGGTCTCGGGCACCTTCGTCCTGTCGCCGTCGCTGGAGCGCTCGGGCACGCGCTTCAAGGCCGAGGTCTCGCCGCAGCTCTTTCTGGACCGGAACGACGTGTCGCCGTACCGGACGCGGACCCAGGTGATCGTCAGCGCCTTCTTCTGACGGACACGAACGGAGGCCCGGCGCCGCCGGGGCCCCTTCGTCCAGCACGCATCGCAAAGGAACCGACCCATGTCTCTTCCCTTTCAGACCCCGCTCATCGAGCTCGCCGGCCTGTCGCGCAGCTATGGCCTGGGCGCCTCCGGAGTGCGCGTCCTCCACGACGTCACCCTGGACTTGGCCGAGGGGTGCTTCGCCGCCGTGGCGGGCCCCTCCGGGTGCGGCAAGAGCACGCTGCTGAACATCCTGGGCTGCCTGGACGTCCCCACGTCGGGAAGCTACCGCTTCAAGGGCGAGGCGGTGGACCCCGCCGACCGGCACCAAGCCGTCCGCCTGCGCCGCGAGTCGTTCGGCTTCGTCTTCCAGTCGTTCAACCTGGTCCCCGTCCTCTCGGCGGTGGAGAACGTGGAGCTGGCGCTGGCCGTGGTGGGCGTGCGGGGCGCCACCGCCCGCCGCCGCTCGCTGGAGATGCTGGACCGCGTGGGCCTCTCCGACCGCGCGGGGCATCGCCCCGCGCAGCTTTCCGGCGGGCAGCAGCAACGCGTGGCCATTGCCCGGGCCCTGGTCAAGGACCCGTGCGTCGTCTTCGCCGACGAGCCCACTGCCAACCTGGACGAGGAAAGCACGGCCTCGGTGGTGGAGCTGATCCGCGGGCTGAACGAGAACAGCGGCGTGGCGTTCGTGATCGCCACCCACGACCCCGCCGTCTACGGGGCGGCCCGCGACGTCTACCGCCTCCGCGCCGGCCGCCTGGCCGAAGCGCTGGCGGCCGCATGAGCGCCGCCGCTCCCGCGCGGCCGTCGAGAGACGACCTGCGGGTTGCCGTGCGCCGCACCGCCGCCGGCGAGCGCGCCGCCCGCTCCACCGCCGACGAGGCGGGAAACCCCGGCTGGCGCATTACCCCCCTGCGCGCGGCGGACCTGGACGCGGTCCGGGCGCTGGACGCCCTCGCCTTTCCCGGGAACCCCTGGCAGAAGGGGGGCTACCCCGCCGCCCTGGCGCGCCGCGAGGCGTACGTGCTGCGCCTGGCCGACGGCAGCGTGGCGGGCGTGTTCGCCGTCCGCGAGGCCGACGGCGCGATGACGCTGGAGAAGATGGCCGTGCTCCCCGAGCTGCGCGGGCGCGGGCTGGGGAGGTGGTTCTTTCGCTGGGCCCTCCTGTACGCCCGGGAGGCCGGCGCCGCGCGCGCCGTGCTGCAGGTGCGCGAGGACAACGCGCGTGCCATCGACATCTACCTGGCCGCGGGGATGCGCGTGACGCGGCGGATGGAGAACCACTATCCCACGGGCTGCCCCACGGCCATGGAAATGGAGATGGTCCTGGGCTCGCCGTCCGCCGCGCCGGGTGCCGCATGAGCGCGCCCCTGGAAGCCGCGCCCGCGGGCGGCACCGTCGCGCTCGTCGTCGCGCCCGCGCCCGTCACGGCGGCGGCGGCGGTGCCCGCCGCGGCGCCCCGAACGGGGCCGTACGGGACGGCCGACCTGGAACGCGTGTGGCACGCCTGGGTGCAGATGTCCACGTTCCTCAAGAACCGCCCCACGGTCATCGTGGAGGGGAACGGCGCGTACGTGACGGACGACCGGGGCAACACCTACATCGATGCCATCTCGGCCATCTGGAACGTGAACGTGGGGCACCGCCACCCCCGCGTGGTGGCGCGCATCACCGAGCAGCTGGGCCGGCTGGAGCACTTTTCCCTGATGGGCTTCAGCAACGGGCCGTCGCTGGAGCTGGCGGCCAGGCTGGAGGAGGTCACGGGCGGGCGCTACCCGCACGTGTTCTACACCAACAGCGGCTCCGAGGCCAACGACACGGCCATCAAGATCGCCCGGCAGTACCACCGCAACCGCGGCGAGCCGGGGCGCTACAAGGTGGTGTCGCTGGAGACCAGCTACCACGGCTGCACCTTCGGCGCGCTGAGCGCCACGGGGATCGAGGAGGACAAGGCCGCCTTCGGGCCCCTGCTCCCCGGCTTCAGCCACATCATCAAGCCCGACTGCTTTCGCTGCCCCCTGGGGCTCAAGCGCGACAGCTGCCAAGCGGCGTGCGCGGGCGCGCTGGAGCGGCGCATCCTGGAGGAGGGGCCGGAGACGGTGGCCGCCTTCATCGTGGAGCCGGTGATGGGGTCCATGGGCGCGCTGGTGCCGCCGGCGGAATACTTCCCCCGCATCCGCGAGATCTGCGACCGCTACGGCGTGCTGATGATCTGCGACGAGGTGGCCACCGGCTTCGGGCGCACGGGCACCTGGTTCGCCATGGAGCACTGGGGCGTGTGGCCGGACCTGATGACCGTGGCCAAAGGGCTCACGGGCGGGTACGTCCCCATGGGCGCCGTGCTGGCCACGGGCCAGGTGTACCGCGAGTTCCTGGGCACGGCGGAGAGCGGGCGGCATCTGGCGCACGGCTTCAGCACCAGCGGCCACCCGCTGGCCTGCGCCGCCGCCCTGGCCGTCATCGAGGTGCTGCGGGACGAGGGGCTGGTGGAGCGCAGCGCCGTGCTGGGCGAGTACCTGCTCCGGCGGCTGCGCGAGCTGGAGGCTTTTCCGTTCATCGGCAACGTGCAGGGGCTGGGGCTGTTCTGCGGCTTCGAGCTGCTGGCGGACCGCGAGACGGGGACGCCGATGAAGCCCAAACGCGCCGGGGCCACCGCGGCCGAGCTGTTCTGCTGGATGACGGCCCGCAAGGGAGTGATCACCTTTCCCGCGTCCGAGCACAGCGTGGTGGTCCTTCCTCCCTTCATCTTCACCGAGGAGCTGGTGGACCGCACGGTCCAGGCCCTCACGGAGACCGCCGCATGGTTCGCGAAGCTGTAGGCGCCGGGCGATTCGCCGGCAAGACCGCGCTGGTGACCGGAGGCGCGTCGGGGATCGGGCGCGAGTGCTGCGTGGCCCTGGCCCGCGAGGGCGCCGCCGTGGTGGTGGCCGACCGCGACGCGGGTGGCGGAGAGGCGACCGCCGCGCGCCTGCGCGAGTCCGGCGCCGAGGCCACCTTCGTGGAGATGGACGTCACCCGGCCCGAGGCGGTGCGGGCCGCCTTCGCCGCGGCGGCCGACTGGAAGGGCCCCCTCCACGTGGTGTGCCACGCCGCCGGCGTGGAGAGCACCGGCACCGTGGCCGATGTGGACGCGGCCGAGTGGGACCGCGCCATCGGCGTGAATCTCACCGGCACCTACCACGTGGGGCGCAGCGCCGTGGCCGCGCTGGCGGCGGCCGGCGGGGGGTCGCTGGTGAACGTGGGCTCGCTGTACGGCACCGTGGCCACCCGCAACATGGCCGCCTACTGCGCGTCCAAGGGCGGGGTGGTGATGCTCACCCGCGCCATGGCGCTGGACCACGCCTGGCAGAAGGTACGCGTGAACGCCGTCTGCCCCGGCCCGGTGAGGACCCCCATGCTGGGGCGCATCTTCACGGGGCTGCGGGGCCACGGCGTGGGCGTGGCCGGCTCGGGGATGAACGACATTCCCCTGGGGCGCATGGCGTCCACGGCCGACGTGGCCGCCGCCGTCCTGTACCTCGCCTCTTCCGAGTCCGGCCACGTCACGGGCGCCACGCTCCCGGTGGACGGCGGCGCCTCCTGCATGTAATTCCTGGAATCGAAAGACATCGATCATGACGACTTATCCCGGAACCCTGGCGGAGCTGCGCGAGCACCCCCGCACCTGGCTGGTGACCGGCGCCGCCGGCTTCATCGGCTCCAACCTCACGCAGGCCCTGCTGGACCTGGGGCAGCACGTGGTGGGGCTGGACGACCTGTCCACCGGCCACCTGCGCAACCTGGCGCAGGCGGTGGGGGACCACCCCGACCGCGCCGCGCGCTTCCGCTTCGTGGAGGGAAGCATCGTGGACGAGGCCGCCTGCCGCGACGCCTGCAGGGGAGTGGACTACGTGCTGCACCACGCCGCCCTGTGCAGCGTCTCCGCGTCGATCGCGGATCCGGCCTCCGTGCACGCCGTCAACGAGGGCGGGTTCGTGCAGGTGATGGAGGTGGCGCGCGCGGCGGGGGTGCGGCGGGTGGTGTACGCCAGCACCAGCGCCGTGTACGGCGACCGCTCCGGCGGCGCGCTCAACGAGGACGTGATCGGCCGTCCGCTTTCGCCGTACGGCCTGGGCAAGCGCAACAACGAGCAGTACGCCTGCCTGTACCGCCGCGTCTACGGGCTGGAGTCGGTGGGCCTGCGCTACTTCAATGTCTTCGGGCCGCGCCAGGACCCGGCCGGCGCCTACGCCGCGGTGGTCCCCAGCTGGACGCAGCGGCTGATCGACGGCGACCCGTGCGAGACGCATGGCGACGGGCTCACCACGCGTGACTTCTGCCACGTGGACAACGTGGTGCAGGCCAACCTGCTGGCCGCCACCGCGCCGCTCCCGGCGTCCAGCGGCCGCGTCTACAACGTGGGCTGCGGGGCGAACACCACGCTCAACGACCTGTTCGACGTGCTTCGTCGCTCCGTGGCCCGCCACGTCCCCGCCGCCGCCGCGTCGCGCGCGGTGCACGGCCCCTTTCGCCCCGGCGACGTGCGCCGGTCGCAGGCGGCGCTCTCGCTCATCCGCATGCACCTGGGCTACCGCCCCGACGTATCGGTCTCCGAAGGCCTGGCCAACACCGTGGACTGGTACTTCCAGCAGAACACCGGCACCCTGTCCGCCGTGGGCTGAAGTCCTGGGTCGGGTGGCGGTGGATCCACCCCCTGGCCGAGGCGATGGATCATCGGACGTGTGTCCCCGACGCCTGTCCCGAATCGGGTGATGTCAGCTCCCTGGACGGACTGGGCAGAGCAGGCGCCGGGAGGCCGGGAGAGGAACGCCCGCGTCCCGCCGTGGAACGCTCGGCCAGGATGAGTATCGGAATCATTCGGCCAGGTACCGTCGGTCTTCCCTCTCCTCGATCCACGTCCCCCCGCTTCGACCATCCTCCCGATGACGCGGTTGGCATGGCCCGGGTGAGCACGAGCTGTCGATCGGGGGCGAGATCGATTGCACGATCCAATGCGGCATCCGGCATGGGAAACCATGCGAAGCGCCCCCGGCCGGCGGTCGGGGGCGCTTTTCGTTCCGTAGGACTGGACCCGGCCACGAATCGCGCAAAAATGATCACGGGGATCGCACGCTTTTTGCCGTACTGTGCTTCGCGGCGCGGGACCTCGCTGCCCGCGCGAGCGGCGGCGCCGTGCTCCCTCCGGAAGCCCGGGAAAGTCGCTGAGCATGCATGGTGAGCCCCTGATCGAAGCCGCACCGCGCCGGACGGCGCTCGTCACCGGCGGCTCCCGTGGGATCGGTGCGGAGATCGCCCGTCTCCTGGCGGTGCGGGGACTGGACGTGGCGATCAACTACCGGAGCAAGTCACTGCGCGCGCGCGGAGTGGCCGAACGGGTGAAGGCCGCAGGGCGGGAGGCGCTGCTCCTGCAGGCGGACCTCACCGATCCGGAGGCGGTGAGGCGGATGGCGGCCACCGTCGGGGAGCAGTGGGGCCACCTGGACGCGCTCGTGCTGAACGCCAGCGGAGGGCTGGAGCAAGGGAGCCCCGCCGGGTACGCCGCCGCGTTGAACCATCACGCGCAGGTCCGCACCGTGGACGAGCTGCTCCCGCTGATGCGCGCGCCGGGGGGGTGCATCGCGTTCGTCACGAGCCACTGGGCGCACTTCTACGGCAAGAAGCCGATCTTCGCGGCCTACCTTCCGATCGCCGAGAGCAAGCGCCGGGGCGAGGACGCGCTCCGGGCGCGCATCCCGGAGCTCGCCGCGCGCGGCGTCCGCTTGCTGGTGGCGAGCGGAGACTTGATCGAGGGGACGTCCACGCCGCGCCTGCTCGAACGCGCGAAACCGGGGGTGATCGCCATCCGGCGGCGGCAGATCGGCCGTCTGCCCACCGTCGGCGAGTTCGCCACGGCCATCGTGGACGCGACTCTGGACCCGCGGCTCGCCACGGGGCACACCGTATTCGTCGGCGACGTCGACTGATCGGGGCGGGAGCACCTCCCGACCCGTGTCCCGCCGCGCCGCCGCCCGGTTTCCCGCCGGCCCGGCGGCGCCGCGCCGGCTCAATCCGATGCCGGCGTGCCGGCCCCTCCCGGCGCCTGCATCCCGAGCTGCCGCAGCTTCTTCTGCAGGCTCTGCCGGTGTACCTGCAGCGCCCGCGCCGTCGCGGAGACGGTCTCGTGGCGCTCCAGCGCCGCCGCCAGGAAGCGGCGCTCGAACTCCTCCAGCGCACGGGCACGCGCCTCGGCCAGGGACAGGTCCGCGAGGGCCGCGTCGACCGGCGCCACCGGTGCGCGGCTCTCGAGGAGCTGGGGCGGCAGGTCCTCCCGCTCGATCCACTCGCCCTCCGCCATCACCACGGCTCGCTCCACCGCGTTCCGCAGCTCGCGCACGTTCCCCGGCCAGTCGTAGGCCAGCAGAACCCGGCGCGCGGAGTCGGAGATCCCCTGGAGCGCGCGGCCGTGGCGGCGGGAGAGCTCGCCCAGGAAGTGCACCGCGAGGGGGATCACGTCCTCCCGCCGCTCGCGCAGGGCGGGAAGCTGCAGCGTGAGCACGCGCAGCCGGTAGAGGAGGTCCTCGCGGAAGGTCCCCTCCGCCACCATCCGCTCCAGCAGGCGGTGCGTGGCCGTCACCACGCGCACGTCCACGTCGACCGGCTTCGTGGCTCCCAGGCGGGTCACCTGGCGAGCTTCCAGCACGCGCAGCAGCTTGGCCTGCGCCGGCAGCGCCAGGTCTCCGATCTCGTCCAGGAACAGCGTGCCGCCGTTCGCCGCCTCGAAAAGGCCGGCCGAGTCGCGGTCCGCTCCCGTGAAAGCACCGCGCACGTGCCCGAACAGCTCGCGCTCCACCAGCTCGCCCGGCAGGGCGGAGCAGTTGAGCGCCACGAACGGACCCCGCGCGCGGCGGCTCTCCGCGTGGAGCGCGCGCGCCACCAGCTCCTTTCCCGTCCCGCTCTCGCCGGAGACCAGCACCGTCGCGTCCGTCGGCGCGGCGCGGCGCACCACGCGCACCACCTCGCGCAGCGCGGGCGAGTCTCCCACCAGCCCGCGGAACTCGCCCGCCAGCTCCGCGCGCAGACGGGCGTTCTCCTCGCGCAACGCCAGCAGCTCCGCCGCGCGGCGCACCGTGGCGCGGATCTCCTCGTTGTCGAAGGGCTTGGGAACGTAGTCGTAGGCGCCGGCGCGCAGCGCGCGCACCGCCGTGCGCTCGTCGCCGTGGGCGGTCATCAGCACGAACGGCGTCCCCGGATGCCGCGCGCGCACCTCCTCCAGCAGCGCCAGGCCGTCCATGGCGGGCATGGTGAGATCGGAGAGCACCAGGTCCGCAGGCTCCTCCTCGAGCGCCGCCAGGGCCGCGGGCGCGTGCTCCGCTTCGCGCACCTGGTGCCCGTCCGCCTCCAGCAGCTCCGCCAGGGAGAAGCGGATGGCGCGCTCGTCGTCCACCACCAGGATCCTCATGCCACTCCGGCGTGCGGACCGGCCGCGGCGGGGACCCGCAGGCGGAACTCCGCGCCGCCGCCCGGCGCGTCGGCCACGTCCGCCTCCCATCCCCAGTCGCGGGCGAGGCCGCGAATGACCGCCAGCCCCAGCCCGCTCCCCCCGCCGCCGGTGTGGAACGGCTCCCAGATGCGGTCGCGCACCTCCGCCGGCACCCCGGCCCCGCGGTCGCGCACCGAGACCACCACGCGCCGCCCGTCCGCCGCCGCGCGCAGGTCCACCGCCGTGCCGGGGGGGGCGTGCGCCACCGCGTTCAGGAGGAGGTTGAGGATCGCCTGGGCGAGCGGCTCGCGGGGAGAGCCGGCGGAGAGCCCCCCCGCGTCGCAGGTGATGCGCACGCCGGCGCGCTCGCCGCGGCCGGAGACCAGGAGGGCGACGTCTTCGAAGAGCGGCGCCAGGGAGGTTCGGGCGGCTGCGTCCTGCACCGGCGCCGGTCGTCGCGCCACTCCCAGCAGGTTGGCGACCAGCCGCTCCACGCGCGCCACCTCCTCGATGATCACCCCGGCGTACCGGCGGCGGCGGGCCTCGTCCACCGACTCCTCGGCCAGCCGCTGCGCGAGCGAGCGGACCCCGGTGAGCGGGTTGCGGATCTCGTGCGCCAGCGCGGCCGCGAGCACGCCCACCACCGCCATGCGCTCCTGCTCGGCGGCGGCCGCGGCCAGCTCGCCCGTGCGGGCGGCGCGCACCTCGATGTCGTAGAAGCGCAGCCGCGCCACGCCGTAGAAGACGATCCCCTGGATGTACACCATCAGCAGCGGCATCAGGTACACGGCGGTGGCGCCGCCGGTGAGCAGGCCGCCGAGCACACCCACGGGGAGCACCAGCACCATCCCCAGCACCAGCACCTTCCCCAGGCGGCGCCGGGAGCCCAGCGCGGTCTCGCGGGGCATCGCCCGGGCCAGCATCCAGGTGGCGGAGACCCAGGCGCCCAGGTTCCACGCGACCAGGAGGGGCGCGGCGAAGGGGGCCCGCTCGGGCGCCAGCGCGGCGGGAGAGAGCAGCAGGGCGACGGCGATGGGCGCCACCGCCCCGATGCGCCAGCGCCGGGTTTCGGCCAGCGCGAAGGAGAGAAATATGCCGGGGGCGAGGTGCACCGAGCCCAGGACCACCGGGCCCGCCCACCGCCAGTCCCCGGAGGCGTAGCCCCAGCCCTGCGCCGCCAGCCAGACCATGATGGCGCCCTGGAAGGCGGCGAACCATCGGACCATGCTGCTCCGCGGATTGAAGAGCAGGAGCAGAGCGGTGCCGAAGGCCGTCACCCCCAGGGCGAAGAACGCCACCGCGGCGGCGGACGGGTTGCCCATCAGAAGGTGATTCCCATACCGAACACGGCGGTGAGGGTGGCGTAGAACGAGTCGATCGGCCGGCGCGCCTGGTAGCCGGCATCGTAGGTATAGCCCGCCACGTTCGACCTGTCCAGCAGGTTGAGGACCTCGGCGTAGACGACGCCCATCCCCGCGCGCATCGGCACGAAGCGGGTGAGGCGAGCATCCAGGCGGGCGTAGAGGGGAAGCCGCTCCCCGTGGACCTCGCCGTACACCGGCACCGGCCGGCCGCTGGCCGGGTCGGTTTCCGAGCCCAGAACCGGGGTGTACGGCCGTCCGGTTCCCAGGCGCGCCGTGGAGCCCAGCTCCCATTGCGGCGCCAGCGTGACGCGCGCCACGCCGGTGAGCGAGTGGGTCACATCCACCGCCGAGGGCACCACGCCGCCGTCCTCCAGCCGCACGGTCCCGTCCAGAAACGAGTAGGTGATCCAGCCGTTCACCCGCTTCTGGCGCGCCCAGCGGACGATGGCGTCCATCCCCGCCACGCGGCCCGCCTCGATGCGCGGCCCGGGGCCGTCGGGCGCGTAGTCGCCGTACTGCTTCAGGTAGCCCTCCACGCGGAGGGACGGTTCGCCGTCGCGCTCCACCCCGGCGACCAGGTGCACCGCGCTCAGCGGGATCCCGGAGGGCGTCCCGGCGTTGGGGACCTGGAAGCGCGTGCGCCAGCGCCCCTGGTGGAAGAGGCCGCCGCCGACGCGCAGGGTCCAGTCGCCGGTGCGGCGCGCCAGGGCCAGACGCGGGTCCAGCGTCCACCCGGCCTCGCCCGGCAGCCGGTCGGCCCGGACGCCGGCGATCAGGGCGAAGTCGCCCCCGAGCTGCCGCTCGTGCTCCACGTACGCGCCCAGGTGGCGGGCGTCCTCGGTGGTCCCGGCGATCCGCTCGAACGCGGAGCCGGGGGCCAGCTGCTCGCCGGTGGGGACGGTCCCGTAGGTGGCCGCGTCCATCCACGCCCACTCGGCGCCCGCGCGGAGCTGCCCGCCGGTCACGGCGGCGTCGACGTCCAGGCGCCCGTGGACCGAGCGGTCGGTGCGGCTGCGGTCCAGCACGCCGAAGGTGAAGGCGCCCTCGCGCCGCGAGGCGCTCAGCGACCCGCTTACCTTCAGCCGCTCGTTCGCCACCAGGCTGCGTCCGGAGAGGGTGACCATCTGGTTGGCGCCGCGCCCGCGGAAGGGCCCCGTCCAGCCGTACGCCTCCGTGGTGCGGGTCGCGTCGTCGGCGTCGGCGAGGGCGATCAGGCGCAGCTCGGTGTTCGCGCGCGGCTCCCAGGCGGCGCCGACCATGGCCTCGCGGGCGGTGGGCGCGGAGGCGAACTCGCCGCCGCGCCCGTGCATGGCCAGCATCAGCCGCGCGTCGGAGGCGCGGGCCGTCGCCCACACGCCCGCGCTTGGGCCCAGCGGGAGGTCCACGACGCCCCCCGCCTGCACCGTGTTGACGTTCAGCCGCCCCATCCGCACCGCGGGGCGGCCGACCGTCTGCACGTCCAGCACCCCGGAGAGAGCGTTCCCGTAGCGCGCGGAGAAGCCGCCGCTGGAGAAGTAGGCGCCCTTGAGGACGTTGGAGTCCAGGATGCCGATTGCTCCGCCGTTCAGGTTCTCGTAGCGGCCGGGATAGATCAGCCGGCCGCCGTTCACGAACACCGGGGCTTCGGCGGGGTCGCCACCGCGCACGTACAGGTCGCTCCCCTCGCCGGCCCGGGTGGTCCCGGGCTGGGTCTGGAAGGCCTGCATCAGGTCCGCCGTCCCCCCCGGCGTGGTGACCACGTCCACACGGCGCAGGTTGGTGCCGCGCTGGGTGTCGTTCATCCGGCTCCCGCCCTGCACCACGATCGCCTCCAGCGCCACGGTCTTCGTGGGCTGCTGCCCCGCCGCCCTCGGCCCGCCGGCGGGGGCGCCGCCCTCGGGAGGGGGAGCGATCCCCAGCCGTCCGTAGAAGCGCGCGTCGTTGGGAAAGATCTCCAGGGCGCGGCGCCAGACCGCCTCGGCACGGGCGGTTTCGCCCTTCCGCTTGTAGGCGTCGCCCAGGGAAAGGTGCGGGAGGGCGAAGCTGGAACGCGCCGTGTCTCCCTGCTGCTGCACCAGCACCTCCAGGTGGCGGATGGCCTCGTCGCCCTTCCCCATCATCGGCGGGGAGTTGTAGTAGTTCATCGCCAGGAAGTAGCGCGCCTCCCAGTGCCGGGGGTCCAGCCGCAGGGCCTCTTCCAGCAGGGTGTTCGCCTGCCCGATCAGCGCACCCTTGGCCACCATGTCAGCGTAAGGGAGCTCGCAGCGCGCGCGCACTCCGGCCAGCCCCACCCGGGGCTCGGCCTCGGAGGCGGCCCCCTCCATCCAGCGGCGGTAGAGCGCCGCCGCGCGGGTGGCGCTGGTACGCGCGTCCGCATCCCGCTTCTCGCGGACGGCCGCGACGCACTCCCGGTACGCAACGCGCGCGGAGTCGGGGAGCGTCCGTGGGGCTTCCGGCGCGGCGTCCTGTGCGGCGTCCTGTGCGGCGGCGCGGGGGGCGGCGCTCAGCACCACCACCGCGGTAAGCGCGCCGAGAATCTTGATTTTCATATCCCGCTCCTTCGTAAGTTCCTGAACCGTGCTTCGGCCGGCTTCCAGCATCCGGGCCTGCCGCTCTGAAAGGGCAACCGGCGGGCCCAGGGATGAAAGCATGTAAGTCATTGGTAAATAGGCATTTGCAATTGTGGAAGCGGAGGCGGGGGTGCAGCCTGTCGGTTCCAGGTGCAGCCCGCGGGCTGCACCCGCCGCGCCCCCGGCCCTCCCCGTTGCAGCGGGTGAGCGGGACCTGGGAGCGCTGGTCTCCAGGGGCGGAAGCCTGTCCGATGCCGTCACGCCTGACCTTCGCCCATTCTCCTCAAGGGTTTGCACGGTGATTCGCTCGACTAACGTTTCGATCAGCTGACGTCGCGTATTCCAATCAAGCGGCCTCGCGAGACGCTCGTTCAGCGTCCGGAGGAGCGCATCGGCGTGATTGACCTGCTCGCTCGTTTCCTCCGCCGTCCGCAAACGGGCACGAATACCCCCGGCCTGCTGTTTCAGAACAGACTCCTCGTGACGGATCGCATCGAGCTGGCGGCCGAGGCTATCATTGTCGATCCGCCCCTTCCTGTAGAGCGTCAGGACCGCATCGCGTTCATCCTGCTTCGCGTCGATCGCGCGCTGCGAGGAGCCGTCAATGGCTCCCATGTGCGAAGCGGGAGCCGGTTGGCCCCGGGCTTCTCGTTCTACCCGTTGAGGATCGGGCGCTTTGTGCGCCATGCCCAACCCGCTGGGGTTCGGCGCCATGCGCATCACGGGGCAGGGGATCTGGGGGCCTCCGGCGGACCGCGATGAGGCGATCGCGGTGCTCCGCCGCTCGGTGGAGCTGGGGATCAACCTGATCGACACGGCGGAGTCGTACGGGCCGCACGTCAGCGAGGAGCTGATCCGCGAGGCGCTGCACCCGTACGCGGACGGGCTGGTGATCGCCACCAAGGGCGGGCTGGAGCGTCCGGGGCCGGACCAGTGGGAGCCCAACGGACGCCCCGAGCGGCTGCGCGAGGGGCTGGAGGGGAGCCTGCGGCGGCTGGGGCTGGAGCGCATCGACCTGTGGCAGCTGCACCGCATCGACCCCGCGGTGCCGGAGGAGGAGCAGTTCGGCGTGATCCAGGAGTTCATCCGCGAGGGGAAGGTGCGCCACGTGGGGCTCTCGGAGACCACGGTGGAGCAGATCGAGCGGGCGCGGAAGTTCTTTCCCGTGGCCACGGTGCAGAACCGCTACAACCTGGCGGACCGCGAGTGGGAGTCGGTGGTGGACCATTGCGACCGCGAGGGGATCGGCTTCATCCCCTGGTTCCCGCTGGCGGTGGGGAAGCTGGCGGAGGGCGAGGGGCCGCTGGGGGAGATCGCGTCGAAGCACGGCGCCCGGCCGGCGCAGGTGGCGCTCGCCTGGCTCCTGCGCCGCACGCCGGTGATGCTGCCGATCCCCGGCACGTCGCGCGTGAAGCACCTGGAGGAGAACGTCGCCGGCGCCTCCATCGACCTCACCGACGAGGAGTTCGAGGCCATCTCCGCCGCGGCCGAGGGCTGAGCGGGAGGGGGCCGCGGGAGGGGGGCTGCTGGGGCGAAAGGCGTCGGCGCGCGTCCGACGCGGCCCTCACCCCCCCGGCCCCCCGATAACGGGAGAGGGGGGAGCACTTCTGCCAGATTTGCTTGATCTTTCGCCTGTCAAAGCTGTCATCCAGAGGCCCGGCCGCGTGGGTGCTGCCACATTCACGGGTGACCGCAGGGCCGTGGGATCTGGCCGCGGAAAGAGCGAGGCCGGGGCGCGGCAGCGTCGAGATCGCCTCGTCCGCAACGGCTTCGGTCCGCGCGGATCTGGATGATCATGATCCGAAGCTCGGACTCGAGATCGATCCGCGAACGAAAGGCTCCCATCCGGAGATCCGGGTGGGAGCCTTCGCGTTTGCGATGATCATCCTCGTCGCGCGAACATCGCGGAGCGGATCCGGATCGTTGTCCGATCTCCCGCACCCGGCGTCAGGATGCCGGAAGCACGTCCGGCGGGAGGTGGCGGAGGAGGGCGAGGGCGTCGGTGGTGGCGGCGCCGGCGGCGGTGTTGTCGAAGATGCACCACGAGGGCGCGCCCGCCGCGGCTTCCATCGCCAGCCGGGGCGCGAGCGCGGCGACGTGGTCCTCGCCGTACGCGGAGTAGTAGGTGCGCGGGGAGCCGTGGAGGCGGCGGTAGACCAGCCCCTCCCACCCGCCGGGCTCGGCGGCGGCGGGGACCGGCGCCGGGTCGGCGGCCACGCGCGCGACGCGCATCTCCGCCAGCAGCCGGTCGGCCTGGGGCGCGAACCAGTCGGGGTGGCGGGGCTCGCAGGCGGCCGCGCCGGGCCAGCGCTCCCGCAGCGCGCGGAAGAACGCGGCCGCCACCTCGGCGTCGAACGCCAGGCTGGGCGGAAGCTGCACCAGCAGGCACCCCAGGCGGTCGCCGAGCGAGCCGGCCTCGGCCAGGAAGGTGTCGAGCGCGTCCTCGGCGTCCAGGAGGCGCTGGACGTGGGTGATGGCCTTGGGGATCTTGACGGAGAAGCGGAAGCCTGCGGGGACGCTCTCCGCCCACCGCGCGTAGGTGGAGGGGCGGTGCGGGCGATGGAACGAGGTGTTGATCTCCACCACGGGGAAGCGCCCGGCGTAGCGCGACAGGTGCGTGCCGCCGCCGGGGAAGTGCTCCTGCTCCGCCAGCGGAAGGCTCCACCCCGCGCACCCCACCAGGACGCGCCCGCCGTCCCTCGTCGGCTGATCCACTCAGTCGCCCAGGAAGCGGCGGGCGACGCGGATGAAGCGCCGGTCCTGCTCCTCCTCGGGGAGCGCCCGCGCCTCTTCCAGGATGCGGCGCACGTGGCGGTGCAGCTTCGGCTCGCCCCAGCGGTAGCCGGTGGCGGCCTCGGCGCTCTCGGTGTTGGCGTCGCGGGCGGCCTCCAGCAGCGCCTGCGCGGCCGCGGCGTCGTAGCCGGGGTCCCATCGCGGCGGAAGCCCGAAGCGCCCCGGCGGCACGTATCCGCCGTCCTCCTTCACGAACGCGCGTGACATCTCCCGATCTCCCCTCGTTTCCGTATCGACGCGGATGTCCCCGACGTGCGGCGTTGGAAGGAGCGTACCACCGCCCCGCGCACGCCGCCGACTCCAGGTGCGGGGCTTGCCGATGCGGCGCGGCGATGGCGATGCGTTGACGAGCGACGGAGGGACGATGCGGTACCCGGTGACGCCGGACGGACGCTACTTCGTGGTGCGCGGCCGGCTCTGGCGGTGCAGCAACCCCGCGCTGGACGCCGACGAGCGCGCGAGGCTGACGCGCGAGCTGATGCGGGCGCGCTCGCAGGTGCGGACGGCCCTGCGCGCGGCGGACGAGGAGCGCGAGCGGGAGGCGCGCGCCCGGGTGCACGCCGCCAAGGTCGCGCTCGGGGAGCGGGGGGACGCGTGGTGGACGGACGGGGCGCCGGACTTCAACCGGTTCATGGCGAAGAACACGCCCTACCGCGAGTGGTTCGCCGCCCTGCCTCCCGGGAGCTGACGCGCACGACCGAGCGTCCGCGTTCCATCGTGTCAGGAGCGCAGGTAGCGGTCGCGGATCAGGTTGACGTGGTGCAGCTCGTGGCCGGCGATGTGGTACGCCAGCGCGCGGACGCTCACGTAGTTGCCGTTCGCCACGCCGGCGCGGGTGAGCGCGTCCTCCTCCAGCCCGTCGAAGAGGGCGAGGGTGGCGCGGCGGACGGCGGCGTACTCGGCCATGATGCCGGCGATCTCGCGCGCGTCGGCGCCGGAGAGGCGCGCGTAGTCGTCCTGCTCGAAGCCCGGGAGCGGCGTCGCGTCGCCCCGCGCGAAGCGGAGGGCGCGGTAGGCGTAGATGCGCTCGTCGTCGACCACGTGGACCAGCACCTCCTTGATGGTCCACTTCCCCGCCGCGTACCGATGGAGAAGCTGCTCCTCCGAGAGCGACGCGACCAGCTTCTCCGTCGCGGCGAGGTTCGCCTCCAGGTGCTCCAGCACGCGACCGTCGTCCGGGAGGAGGTCGATGTACATGCTGGCGTACGGCGGAAACTCGCCCGCCGCGGGCTTGGCGATGCGCTTCATCGTTCGGTCCGATCTGTCGTGGGAACGCGAGGCGGTGGAGGGCGGTCCGGCGATGGGAGGCGCGCGGGAGATGCGCGGCCCGGGCGGCTACTCGATGGCCGTCGCGAGGCCGAAGATGGCGTTGCGGCCCACCCAGCCGTTGGTGCCGCCCCGGTTGTTCCGATCAGGAACCGGCCCCGGTCGATGGCCTTGACCAGGTGCAGGTAGTCGGTCCCGTGCACCCGCACCAGAACCACGTCGCCCACCCGCAGCGTGTCGGGATCCACGGGCGCCAGCGTAACCAGGGCGCCGTCGTCGACCTTTCCCTTCATGGAGTGCCCCCGCGGCCGGACCTGGCAGGTCTCTCCACGGGCCAGGGCTTCCTTCGCGTACTTCGCCCAGCTCATCGGCTCGGAATGGATTCGGGCTGCGTCGGGGCTCCAATCATAAGCAGATAAGGATCGCGATCCGCCCGCCGGCGGGCAACGGGGCGATGGAGATGCGGGGCGATGCCGATCCGCATTGCCATCACCCGGTCTGGACGCGCGGGCGCCGCCGGTTAGCTTCATCCGCTTCCGCGCGTCCGGCCGCGAGCCGCGGCGAGACGCCCCCGTCACCCGCGGCACGCCTCGCGCGCCGCGGCCGATCTCCGCGCCGGCGACGGTGGTCCGCGAAGGCGGACTTCGTGTCGTCGTTGCAGCGAATCCATTCGCCCGAACCCACCGATCCCGATGCCCGACGCCCTGGACCCCGCCCGCACGCCGCCCCCCGAGGAGCGCGAGCTCGCGCGGGAGATCTTCCGCGAGCTGATCGCCATCGACACCACGGACGTCGCGGGGAACGTGACGGCGGCGGCGGAGGCGGTCGCGCGGCGGCTGCACGAGGCCGGCTTCCCGGAGGGAAGCGTGCGGATCGACGGGCCGCATCCGCGCAAGCACAACCTGGTGGCGCGGCTGCGCGGGAGCGGCGAGCGGCGGCCGCTCCTCCTCCTCGCCCACCTGGACGTGGTGGACGCCGATCCCGCCGAGTGGACCACCGATCCGTTCACGCTGGTGGAGGAGGACGGCTTCTTCTACGGGCGCGGGACCACGGACCAGAAGGCGATGGCCTCCATGTGGACCGCCAACCTGATCCGCCTCAAGCGCGAGGGGTTCGTCCCCCGGCGCGACCTGATCCTGGTGCTCACGGCGGACGAGGAGGGCGGCGAGCACAACGGCGCGCGGTGGCTGACCGAGAACCGGCGCGAGTGGGTGGACGCGGAGATGGGGATCAACGAGGGCGGGTTCGGGCGGATCAAGGGCGGGCGGCGCATCTCCAACAACCTGCAGGCGAGCGAGAAGGTCTACCTGGACTTCGAGCTGGAGGCGCGCGGCGCCGCCGGCCACAGCTCGCTCCCGACCGCCGACAACTCCATCTACCACCTGGCCGCCGCCCTGGGCCGCGTCGCCGCCTACGTGCATCCCCCCAAGCTGGGCGAGGTGGCGCGCGCCTTCTTCGCGCGGATGGCGGAGATCGAGAGCGGCCCCATGGCCGACGACATGCGCGCCGTCCTGGGGCCCGACCCCGACCCCGAGGCGTTCGCGCGGCTCGCCGTGGTGCCGCAGTACAACGGGATGATGCGCACCACCTGGGCGGCCACGCGGCTGGACGCCGGCCAGAGCAACAACACCATCCCGCGCTCCGCCCGCGCCGTCCTCAACTGCCGCCTCCTCCCCGGCGAGCTCCCGGAGGAGCTGGAGCGCACGCTGGTGGACGTCGTCGCCGACGAGCGCGTGATCGTGCGCACGCTGAAGGCGTCCCGGCCCAGCCCTCCGTCGCCGCTCACGCCCGAGGTGCTGGGGGCGGTGGAGCGGCTGACGGAGGAGATGTGGCCCGGCGTCCCCGTGGTCCCGGTGATGGGGATCGGCGCCACGGACTCGCTGTACTTCCGCCAGGCCGGGATCCCCATGTATGGCGTCTCCGGCATCTTCCTGGACGTGGACGACGTCCGCGCCCACGCCCCGGACGAGCGCATCTCCGTCGCCTCGTACTACGAGGGGCAGGAGTTCCTGTATCGGCTGACGCGGGCGCTGGCGGGGTGATCTCGAGGGCGACGGGGGTGGGGCGCGCGCGCGGCTCCGCGCCCCCTCCTGACCGCTGAGGCGGTCTGTCCTCCCCCGTTCCGGGGGAAGATGGCGGTTCGAAGTATCTCGTGCGGGCCGAAGTCCGCGACGCGGTAGAAAAGGCTCCTCCCACCGCGCAGCGGGGGGAGGGGGCGCGTAGGCATGCGACACCGCCGGTCGAACCTCGAAACGGCGGGGACGGCGGTGCGCTCGACGGGCGTTCGCGCGCGCCCGAGGCGGGCGCCTTCTCCCCGGCCCTCTCCCCCGAAAACCCCGGGGGAGAGGGAGAACGGCACCGCACCATGCACGAAGCCTCGCCGCTCGATCTCCGACTTCGCGGAGATCCGTGGCGAGGCTTCCCGTGGTTTCAGCGGGTGTGTTGACGCACCCGAGCGGGGACGGCGTCGCGCTCGATCACACGATCGGCGTGATTCCGACCCGCCTCTACTCCGTCGCGCTGGAGGCGGCCGGCATGGACGCGTAGAAGTCCTCGCGGAAGCGGCGCATGTAGTCGGCGAGGAGCTGGGTGATGCGGTCGGGGCTCCACGAGGCCACGATCAGCCCCGCGTGGTGGAGCTTGGAGAGCCGCCAGACGATCTCGCCGTCGTCGTACGCCGACAGGTCGGGCCACTCCTGGCGCGCCAGCGACACCAGCAGCCCCGCGTAGTCCCGCCGCGCCGGCGGCGGCTCGTACGCCTCGCCGCGCGCGCTGGCGATCTCCAGCCGCGCCCACTCGCGCCACAGATTGATCCCCGTGGCCGCCTCCGTCATCTCCACGATGTTGGCGCCGCCCACCCGCGCCGCCGTCTCCAGGAAGTAGAATCGCCCGTCCTCGTCGCCGCGGATGAACTCCGTGTGGAGCGCGCCGCGAACCATCCCCAGCGCGTTCAGCACCTGCCGGTCCGCCTCCTTGAGCGCGCGCGCCTCCTCCGAGTCGCGCGGGAGGGTGCGCGTGCAGAAGAGGCCGCCGCCGTGGTAGACCTCGAAGGGCGGGGCGAAGTAGCCGTTGGCCTCCTGGAAGACCATCTCCCGCTCCCACACCAGCGAATCGACGTGGTAGACGCCGCCACGGACGAAGCGCTCCAGGAGGTGGAAGCTCCGCTTGTCCCCCAGCTCGTGGATGATCCGCCACACCTCGCCCGCGTCGTCCAGCTTGTGGATGCCGATGGCCGAGGCGGAAAGGCGCGGCTTGAGCACCCAGGGCGGCGGCACCGTCTCCAGGAACTCGTGGACGCGCGCGTCGTTCAGGATCCCCGTGAAGTCCGGCACCAGCACCCCCGCCTCCCGCGCCGTCATCCGCATCGCCAGCTTGTCGCGGTAGTGGCGGACGGTGGTCTCGCCCATCCCGGGGAGGCGCAGGTGCTCGCGGAGCGCGGACGCCATCTCCAGGTCGAACTCGTCCAGCGGGACGATGCGGTCGATGGACTCGGTGCGGTTCAGGTAGCTGATGGCGTGGACCACGTCCTCGCGCCGGAACAGGTCCGGCATGTAGAACACCTCGTCGATGGCGTCGCGAGGCCATTCGGCGTCGCGCAGCTTCTCCACGGTGATCAGCAGCACGCGGGCGCCCTGCCGCCGGCACTCGCGGATGAACTCCTCCCCCTTGAAGTAGCTGGAGAGGCAGAGGATGGTCACGGGACGGGATGCGCTCACGGGAGCTCGCCGGTCGAGAGGGAATCGGGCGCGGATGAACGGGATCGGGTGCTGCGGAGAATGCGTGATCAAAGCCCGTGCCGGGGGGCCGGATCTCGGGTCGTGGCGGGCGCCGGCGGCGAATGAATTCGCTGCAACAAGGGCGCAAAGTCCGCCTTCGCGGACTCCGAGGGCCGTCTTCGGCGCGTCGGGCGACGCGCGGCGTGGCCTCTGATTCTGTTTTCAGTCGGATTCAACGATGAAACGAGGCCGGCTGTCTCACCGCCTTCCGCCGCCCACCCCGATGCCGGGGACTCGGAGTCCGCGAAGGCGTCGCGAAGGCGGACTTTGCGCCGTGGTTGCCGCGAATTCATTCGCCCGTCTCAGCCCGAGATTGCGATCCCACACCTCACGTGCACGGCCGCTCCAGCTTGAAGCCGGGCTCCAGGCGGGGGCGCTGGTCGGCCTGGGCGGCGAGCCAGCCGGTGGCGTACATCCACCGCGTGGCGCGCGCCAGCTTGGCGACGTCGATGCGCTCCGGCTCGTCCTCGGGCGTGTGGTAGTCCGGGTGCAGGAGCGTGGTGAAGAAGAGGGACGGGATGTTGGCGCAGGCGTACGGAAGGTGGTCGCTGCGGAAGAACCATCCCTCCGGGTGCGCCGGATCGTCCCACGAGCTGTCCAGGGTGAAGCGCGACACCTGCGCGTTGGCGCGCTCCGCCATCGCCACCAGGTCCGACGAGCTGCGGTGCGGCGGGCGCGATCCCAGCAGCGCGGCGCTGTCCGGGTGGTTGCGGCCGATCATGTCGCCGTTCAGCACGGCGGCGATGGACTCGCGCGGGACCGTGGGGTTCCGCACGTACCAGCGCGACCCCAGCAGCCCGCGCTCCTCCGCGCCGTGCCACACGAAGAGCGCGCTCCGCCGCCCCGGCGCCCGCGCGAACGCCCGCCCGATGGCCAGCATCGCCACGCTGACGGTGGCGTTGTCGTCGGCGCCGTTCCAGATGGAGTCGCCGTTGACGGGGACGCGCGTGCCGTCGTGGTCCTGGTGGCCGCTGAACAGCACGTACTCGCTCCGCAGCGCCGGGTCCGCGCCGGGCGCCATCGCCACCACGTTCACGGACGGATAGGTGAAGCTCTCGCTGGCGAGCGTCGCGGCGAGCCGCTGGTTGGGCCGGCGCACGGCGTCCAGCATGGAGCGGCGGAGCCAGAGGACGGGGGGCTGGCCGGCGGGGCGCTGCTCGCCGGCGGTGTCCAGCAGGTAGCGGCCGCGGTGGTAGACGCTCCCCGTGACCTCGTACTCCCGCTCGGCGATGGAGTCGGAGACCAGGATGACGGCGGCGGCGCCGCGCTCGGCCAGGAACGCGGCGCGCTCGCGGACGGCCGCCAGGACGTAGCGCCGCCCCCACACGCTCATCCCCGGCGCCGGGATGGCGCGCGGCGCGCTAATCACCGCCGCCACGGCCTTGCCGCGGACGTCGACGCCGGCGAGGTCGGCCTCGCGCCCCTCGCCCACGAAGACGACGGGAAGGTCCACGCGCGCGTCCACCGGCGCCACCACCATCACCTCGCGTCCCAGCGCCAGCGCGGTGCCGCCGAGCGACACGCTCCCGTTGGCCGCCGTGCGGACGCGGCGCAGGGGAAAGAACTGGAAGTACGTTCCGTCCTCGCCCGCCGGGAGGAGGCCGGCCTCGCGCGCCCGCTCCGCCACCCAGACGGAGGCGCGCATCTCGTCCAGCTCCCCCGCCTCCCGCCCGCGCATGTCGTCCGACGCCATGGCGAACACGTCGCGCCGCAGCTCGGCCTCGGTGATCGCCTCCATCGCCGGCGGCGCCGCGTCGGCCGGCATCGCTCGCGCGGCGGATGGCGGCCCCGCGACGGGAGCCGGGCTGTTCGCGGGAGACGCGCACGCCCCGAAGGCGAGGGCGAGGACGGCGGGAGCGGCGGCGCGCAGTCGCATCATCGGTCTGGCGAAGGGGCGGATGGCGATGGGGGTCGCGCTGATGCTACGGATCGACGCGCGCGGCGGCAAGCGGGAGGGCGGGGGGAATGAGGGACGTTGTGACGGCGGCTGTTGCGCCGGGAGATGTATGAGCCGGGCGGATGATCGGTCCGAGCGGTTGAAACCGCCCGCTACAAAAGCGCAAAGTCCGCCTTCGCGGACTCCCGGCCCCGGATTCGGCGCGGTAGGCCGGTGGGATTGCGTGCCTCCGATCCCGATCCCCCGGTTGAAACCGGGGGCTACAACGGCACAAAGCCCGCCTTCGCGGGCTGCGGGGCGGGCTTTCGCGCGCGGAGGCCGGATCTCTCGCCGAACCCAGCCCGGAGAGCTTCCCGTGGTTCCAGCGGGTGTGCTCACGCCCCGCGCGGAGGCGGGCGCCGCGCCCGAGTCCGTGGTCCACGCCAGGCCCCGCGACCTCGATGCATCACGCCGGCTGAAGCCCCTCGCGCCGCTCGTACTCCGTCTCGCACGCGCGGACGTCGCCGATCACCGTCCACACGCGCACGCGGCTGGCGGCGGCGGGCTCGCGGACGAAGTCGACGGTGCGCTGGGCGATCGGCTGCTCGCTCCGCAGGCGCGCGACCACGCGGGCGCCATCGACGGCGCAGGAGATGGCGACGGGGAAGGGGTGCGGGTTGCGGAGGCGGAGGTCCTTCACGCCCCACACCACCGTGGCGTCCGCCCCCAGCGGCGTGAAGCGCTCGTCCTCGCGGTAGATGTCGATGCTGTGCGCGTGCCGCTCGCTCACCTCGAGGCCGCTCGACAGCGCCAGGTGGTGGATCAGCCCGCTCAGCTGGCAGAGGCCGCCACCGGTCTGGATCACCAGCCGCCCATCCACCAGGTTGCGCCCCCTCGCGAACCCGCGCCTCGCCGATGGTCTGCCGACGCGATCCCAGAACGACCAGCACTCTCCCGCCTCGATCACGCTCCCGTCGATCCGCGAGGCGCCCAGGCGCAGGTTCGCCAGCTTGGCCTCCAGCGTGGCCGACGGCATCACCGGCTGGCCGATCTCCACCCACGCCGGCCACCCCTCGCCGCCCCGCATCCGCCCGAACCTCACGCCGGCCGCGCGGTCCCGCATCGCCCGCCGCGCGTGCGACAGCGCCTGGCGCAACCCCAGTGGGAGCACCCGCCGCGCGAGGCGTCGCAGAGTCGTCATCGCTCGCATCTCATGCCGTCGGCTTTTTCACGGTGGTCTCCACGGAATCGAAGATCTCGGCGGGGTGATGGGCGGCGGGTGCCAGGCGGGATCTCCTCCGCGCGCCACCTCCACGTCGCGGATTCGTCGGTGAGATCGCGAGGGCGTGCGCGTGGAGCGGGCGGCCGATCGCGGACGGAGGCCGCATGCGGGGGATTTCCCGACTGCGCGGAGGCGTGGGGCGGCGGTACCGTTGGCGCGCTCGCCATCGCGACCGTTTCCCCTCATCGTGAGGATTGCGCGCCTTGCTCGGAACTCAGATCGGCCGACTCCGGCTTCTCGGCATCCTGGAAGGATCGTCCTTCCTTCTCCTTCTCCTGGTCGCCATGCCGCTCAAGTACCTCGCCGGGCGACCGGAGATGGTGCGCGTGGTGGGGATGGCGCACGGGCTCCTCTTCGTCGCCTTCGTCTTCGCGGTGCTGCAGGTGGCGTTCGAGTACCGCTGGCCGCTGAAGCGCGCGCTGGCCGCGCTCGCCGCCTCCGTGCTCCCGCTCGGCACCTTCATCTTCGACGCGCGCGTCCTCCGCGGCCTGGAGACGCGCGGGGAGGCCGGGACGGCGACGGCGTAATCCGGATCATCCGCTCACCTCACCCGCGCCACGACCTTCCCTGCGGATTCGAAAGGTCGTGGCGGGGTGCGAGCTGTTTGTGATAAGCGCCCGCCTCACACCAGTATCGCGTCAGGATTCCCGGCTGATCCTGAAACAAGGCTCGGGCGCGCTCGCAGTTCTCGTGATTGTACTCGACAGGCCCGTCCGCATCGAATGTGGCAACATGGATCCTCATCAACGGATCCACGCTGCTGTCACGGTAAAGCGTGTACGTTCGCTCCGCGGTTGGCCCGCAGCCGGCCAGAGCTGCCGTGCCGACGAGCAGCAGAATGGTAACGATAGGCATGGGTGCCTCCGCTCTGGATCGTGCCCGCTACCGTTCGGGCGTGACGGGCTTCAGCGCGCCGACGGGGGTCCAGCGGGGGCGGCCGGCGCAGGGGGCGCGGTACGCCTGCTGGTAGAAGCGCGGGGCGCGGCCGGGGCGCGCGCGGATCACATTCGTATCCTGGCGCGCGCCGGCGCTGCGCGTGGCGCAGTTGTCCTCGCCCACCGGGAAGGCGGCCAGCTTCACCAGCGCGTCGTTCCGCGGCGCCATCTGCATCAGCGCGGCGGTCTCCACGGTGATCCCCTGGCCGGTGGAGCCGTCCACCAGGACCATCTCGTCGCGGCCGTCGCGGTTCACGTCGCGCGCCGCGCGGATGCCGTACTGCGTCCCCTCCATCATCACGTGCGCCACCACGCGCCCGCCCTCCACCACCGCCACCCCGCCGCGGCCGCCGACGCGCCCCATCCGGCAGTACCGGTAGAGGAACGCCCGCTGCCGCGCCCCGGCGCGCGTGAACGCCCCCGCCGCCACGTCCTCCACGGCGAACCCGTCGCGGCACTCGTCGCCCACCCCCCGCCAGCGCCGCCGCGCCGCGGGGCGCGCCACCCGCTCCAGCAGCAGGCTGTCCGCGCCGGACCCCCTGGGCCGGGCCGGCTGGAGGCGCGCATCGAACACCAGCACGGTCGGCTGCGCGCGGACGGAGGGCGCGGACGCCAGGGCGGCGGCGAGGGCGGCCAGGAGCGGGGCGGATCGGGAGATGCGCATCGGCGGACCAGGGCGTGGGGTGGAGATCGGGATCCGATCGGGCAATGGAGATCGGCCCGGCCGGGCTCGATCCTCCTCCGGTCAGGCCAGCCGTTGCACGATCTCTTCCACCGAGTCGAAGATCTCCTCCGGACGGAGCGCCGCGAGCGCCTCGCGGCTCCCGTAGCCCCACGTGACCGCGCCGAACGCGATCCCCTCCGCCCGCGCCGCCTCCAGGTCGCGGATCTCGTCGCCGACGGCGATGGCCCGCGCGGCGGGGACGCCGCTGTCGCGCAGCACCTTCCGCATCCGCGGCCGCTTCCCGAAGATGGGCGCGCCGGCGCCGAAGTGCCGCACCCGCGCCGCGCCGCGCGGGCCCAGGACGGCGCGCACGTTCGCCTCGGAGTTGGAGGTGACGACGGCGATGACGACGCCGCGCGCCTCCAGCTCCTCCAGCATCCGCTCCACCCCGGGGAAGAGCGGGATGCGCTCCACGCTGGCCGCCATCCGCTCGCGCATCGCGCGGACGATCGTGGGCATCCTCCACATCGGCACGCCCAGGTGCTCCACGATCCTGCGCACCTCCCACCCGCGCATGGCCTCGACCTCCTCCTCCCGCACGCGCCGGAAGCGGTAGCGCTCCGCCAGCTCGTTCATCGCCCCGATGGACCAGGGGAGCGTGTCGGCCAGGGTGCCGTCGAAGTCGAAGATGGCGAGCCGGTATCTCATCGCGTCGGTGCGGCGTGGCAGCGGGGCTCCGCGCGGGCTATGATCCCGCGCGCGAGCGCCGAAGCTGGCCCCCGCCGCCCCGGCGCGCAAGCCGCCGCCCACCGATCCCGGACCAGGAGCGCGTGAAGATGCAGACCATGCGGGCCGCCCGCTTCGACACCGCGACCCGGCGGCTGACGATGGAGGACGTGCCGATCCCCCAGCCGGGTCCCACGGAGGTGCTGGTGCGGGTGAAGGCGTGCGGGATCTGCCTCTCGGACGTGCACCTGATCGACGGCTCGCTGGTCTCCAACCTCCCCGTGGTGACGCCGGGGCACGAGGCCTCGGGGGTGATCGAGCGCGTGGGCGACCGCGTCCCGCGCTGGCGGCCGGGGGAGGCGGTGGTGATGTCGGGCGGGAAGGCGTGCGGCGCGTGCCCCAGCTGCGCGCAGGGGCGCGGCGACGCGGAGTGCCTGAAGTTCCAGATCATGGGCTTCCACTACGACGGCGCCTGGGCGGAGTACATCGTGGTCCCGTACACCAGCCTGGTCGCCATCCCCGAGGGCCTCCCCTTCGAGCAGGCCGCCATCCTGGCCGACGCCGTCTCCACCCCGTACGCCGGCCTGGTGGACCGCGGCGGGCTGCGGCCGGGCGAGTCGGTGGGGCTGTGGGGGATCGGCGGCCTCGGCGTGCACGCGGTGCAGATCGCGCGGATGGCGGGCGCGGCGCTGGTGATCGCCGTGGACCCGCTGCGGAGCGCCCGCGAGCGCGCCCTGGACCGCGGCGCCGACCACGCGCTCGACCCCACGACGGAGGACGTGGTGAGGCGCGTGCGGGAGATCACGGGCGGGCGCGGGCTGGACCTGACGGTCGATCTCGTGGGCGCCAACGCCGTGCTGGCGCAGGCGGCGGAGTGCGTGGGCCGGAACGGACGCGTGGTGATGATCGGCCTCTCGCCGGAGCCGATCCGGCTGGGCGCGGGGGTGAACTTCGGGATCCGGTCGCAGTCGCTGCTGGGGCACCTGGGATACCACAAGCGCCACCTGGACCAGCTGGTGGAGCTGGTGGCGCGCGGCCGCCTGGACATCTCCCGCTCCGTCAGCGACGTCCTCCCGCTGGAAGACGTCGCCCGCGGCGTGGAGCGCCTGATGAACAAGGAGGGGAACCCCATCCGGCTCGTCGTGCGGCCGTAACGGCTGGGGGTTCGGTGGGCGATGGGCCGTGGCGCGCGTCGTCGGCGGCGGCGCCCCCTCCTGACCGCTGGGGCGGTCTGTCCTCCCCCGTTCCGGGGGAAGATGGCGGTGCAAAGACTTTCGGGCGCGCCGAACTTGGCGACCCGTCGAACCGCACGAAACCTCGCCGCACCATCCCGCGCGCCGAAGCTCGCAACGTGGTAGAAGTGGCTCCCTCCCCTACAGGCGCCCCGCCTGTGGGGGAGGGCTGGGGAGGGGGCCCGCCGCGGCATGCGACACGGCCCGTCGCCCGCCCCGATCCGCCGTCATCCGCCGTTCAGATCCCCATCGCCTCCCCGAACCGAACGTCGTGCGTCTCCTCGGGAGCGGCGAAGGCGAGGAGTCGGGCGCCTTCGTCGGCGAGGGCGGCGCGGTGGGGCTTGGACAGGGGCTGGAAGGGGTCGATGGCGAGCGTGGCGGCGCCTTTCTCCCGCGCGATCTTCCAGGTGCCGGCGACGAAGCCGTCGAGCAGGATGGTCGTGCGGATCAGGCCGTTGACGGTGAAGATGGCCCTGCGATGCTCGGCGGCCAGGATGCGCGTGCGGTCGGCGTGGGAGAGGAGGATGTTGTCCCACTCCGGGAGAAAGCGCACCGGCGCCGGCGCGTCCGATCCGGGGCGCGGCGCGTCGGGGAGATCGAACAGCTCGGCGCCGCCCTCGTCGCGGAAGGTGACGAGTTGCGGGCGAAGGCGCTCCATCACCTCCCGCAGCCTGGTGAGCCCCGACCACGCCTGCGCGTCCGCCACGCTCGCCGGACCGAAGGCGCGCAGGTAGCGCAGCACCATCGCGTCCGGCGAGGGATCGGGATCGAGCGGCCTGCCGAGCCATGCCTCGGCGGAGGTGTGGGTGGCCTGTCCGCTGGCGCCCCACAGGCCGCGCGGCGGCACCTGCACCAGCGCGACCAGGGAGCGGACGCCCTGCGCCAGCGCCGCCGGATCGCGGTCCGGCCACCGCTCCGCCAGCCGCGCGCCCAGCTCGGCGAAGGTGCGCGGCTCCTGGTCCACCAGCGCGCGCCCGGCGGCCTCCAGCGCCGCCATGTCCATCCCCTCCAGCAGCTTCCCGTAGGCACCCTGCACCCCGCGGAGCAGCACCGGCCGCATCAGCGGGCGGAGCGCCAGGCAGTCGCGCGCGCTCACCAGGTGGATGGTGCCGCGCATCAGCGCCACGCGCACCGCCTCGCGCTCCGCGATCAGCCGTGACAGGTCGTCCGGCGCGAAGGTCCGCAGGCGCGTCCACAGGCCGAAGTAGGGCGGCGTCGGCGCCTGCGACTGCATCCCGACCAGATGCTCCATCGCCTCGGTCGGCCCCATCTCCGAGCGCTCCAGCAGAAGCTGGCGCGTGAGCAGGGCGCGGTTCAGCGCGCGGCGGTCCAGCACCTCGGCGGATGCGCTCGCGGTGGCCTTCGGGGACGATCGTTTGGGCATCGTGAGACGGTCGAGGATCGGCGGTGGGGCGGGGGATGATCGCTGCAAGGATGCCGCCCGGCTCGCCCTTCCACAAGAATCCCGTCGCGCACGAGAGTCGGTCGGGGAAGCGTGCGAGCAGGCGGCAGGCGGGGCAGGTGCGCGAGCGCCGGCCCCGTGCGGGCGCGTGAACACGCCCGCTAGAACAGCGGGAAGCCTCGCCAGGGATCTCCGTCAAATCAGGGATCGAGCGGCGAGGCTTCGTGCGTGGTGTCGTTGCCAGCTCTCGCTCTCCCGCAGGCCGCGCCGGCGGGGAAGGGGCCGCCACGGCATGCGAACCGACCCATCGAACCGCACGAAACCTCGCCTCCCCTTCGTTCGCGCAGTAGCTCGCCGCGCGGTAGAAAAAGCTCCCTCCCCACCGCGCAGCGGGGGGAGGGGGGCCGCCGCGGCATGCGACGCATACAGTCGAATCGCCCGCCGTGCCGTTCAATCCCCATCGCGCCAGCGGAGAGAATCAAACGGGGCGCGGAATCCACGAACGATTCCGCGCCCCGTCGCGTCCTCCGTCCGATGCGGATCGACGGATCTACCGCCGCGCCTGGGTGTCGGCGCGGTTGGGGGCGGAGACGCGGTCCTCGGACCAGGTGTGATAGGCGATGCTCCAGCGGCCCTCCGGCGTCTTCTCGAAGAGCATCACGTACGTGCCGGTGGCCAGCAGCGGCCCGCCGGTGACGCCGCGGCGGCGTGCCTGCCAGGTGCCCTGGAGGTGGCCCACGTGCTCCGTGGACCGCTGGTGCGTCAGGTTGAGCTTCAGCGTGCGGCTCTCCATCTCCCGGCCCAGCGTCATGCGCGCCGCCACGTGGCCGCCGGTCAGCACCGTTCCCACGGGCGGGATCAGCACCGCGTCGGGGGCGTAGAGGGCCACCAGGGTGGTGGTGTCGGCCCGGTTGAAGGCGGTCTCCCACTGCTCGCGGAGGCCGCTGAAGGGAACGGGGGCGGGCGCGGGGCTCCCCGGCTTCGCGCACGCCGCGAGCAGGAGCACCGACGCGCACGACAGGCGCCGGAAGATACGTCGGGTCATCGTGGAGGCGGGTTCGATGATGGTGGTCGGAGCGCGAGCGCGCCACGTGCGCCCGGCAGCTTTCAACGCACCAGCCGCCGCTTTTCTGCCGACAGGTGTTTCGGGGGAGATCCGCATCCGGCGGAGACGATTGCTACGGCAGCACTTCGACGGCGGAAGCGTCGTAGAGGCGCTCCCAGTCGGGACGGAGGATGGACCAGTGGTGCTCGTCCTCGAAGCCGTCCCCGTCGTCGCGGCGGGCGGACTGGCGGCTCGTGCGCTCGTAGACGAAGCCCGGCGTCTTCTCGATCGACCGCCGCGACGACGCGTTGGAGTCCGAGCACCCGGTGGCGATGCTGTGCAGCCCCAGCATGGCGAAGCCCAGGTGGAAGAGCGCCGGCTTGCTGGCGGGCGCGATCCCCTGGCCCCGGAACGCCGAGATGGTGTCCGCGCCCGTGCTGCCGCGCGCGTTCTCCCAGCTGTCCACCGACAGCAGGCTGAACCCCACCAGCACGCCGCCGCGCTCGGCCGCGAAGCCGTACTGCGTGCGCCGGCCGTCGCGGTCGTGCTCGGGGCGGTAGTGGTTGCGCAGCTCGTGCTCCAGCTCCGCCGCGTCCGGGTAGCGCGCCGTCCGCGCCACCAGCGCGTCGACCATCTCCTCCTCGATCAGCCGCAGCACCAGCGGCCCGGCGCGCAGCGCGCGGAAGATCGGATCCGCCGTCACCACGGCACCACCTGCGCGTCGTCCTCGTCCCGGTTGAGAAGGTCTTCCAGGGCCGCCCTCTCCCGCTTGACCCTGCTGAACGTCCGGTTGCCGCTGCACCAGGTGCACAGGCCACCGTTCCGGCAGGTGGGGTCAACCCGCTTGGCCTTGGTGTACGGCTTCCGGTGGTCCTTCCGGTTGGGGTAGTGATTGTGGAACGACACAGGAATCTCCATTCGTCTGGATTCGCGATATCGCAACCATGATGATAGTGGGAGAGCGCTGATTCTGTTCCACGCCAGATCGCGCGGTGGGCGAGTCGATGCGCCGCCGCGCGATCACGGCTCCACGACGATGGAGACGGAGCGGACGGCGGGGGATTCCTCGCGGCGGATCTCCCGGATCGTGCAGCCATGGGCCCGCATCACCCGCGACACGTCGTCCGCCACCCGGTCGATCATCCCGGCGGACGGCGGCTGGTAGAAGAGGTGGAGGGTGCCGCCGGGCGCCAGCAGCCGCCTCACGATCTCGATCTCCCGCGCGGGCTTTTGCCAGAACACGTTGACGTTGGAGGCGAACGCCCGGTCGAAGGCGCCCCCACCGAAGTCCGCGTCGCGAAGCTCGGCGAGGCGGAAGACGGCGCGGCCGGACTCGACGTGCGCGCGGTTCTTCTCCATCGCCGCCTCGATCATCGTGGCCGAGCGGTCGATGGCCGTGATCGATCCGCCGTCCAGCCGCTCGCACGCCAGCGCGGCCGCCACCCCCGTCCCGCAGCCGATCTCCAGCAGCCGCTCCGCCGGCCGCACGTCCAGCATCTCCACCGCCCACGCCAGCCGCTCGGGGACCTTCATCGCGCTCCCTCCTCCGCTTGTGGACGATCCCCTCGCGTGGTCGCGATCGTCATCGTTCCCCCTCCCGGGTCAATCCAGGATCGACGCCGAATGTGAGGAATGTGGATGATTCGGGAAGCGGGATGCACGGCGGGCGGCCTCCTTGCGGGAGCCGCCCGTCGTGCGTCTCCGATCTCCCGCGACGAGGAGGCGCGGGGTCCGCGAACCCACCGGAGCCGCCGGCCGCGCGGCACGCGTGCGGCTCCCCTGGGCGCCGCTCCGATCGATCGCGGAAGGACGCGCTATCCGCCGCCCCGTGACGCGTCGCCGCGACCGGCGACGGAGCGCGGATCGCGCGCCGCTACGCCCCCTGCCGCGCGAGCGCTTCGGCGACCGCGTCGCTCCGCAGCCAAGCCGTGAGCTCCGCCGCCGCCCGGGGCGCGTCGCTCCAGAACCAGTTGGAGGGCTTGCCCCCCGCAGTGCGGCGGAGGTTGAGGGAGCGGAGGCCGGACAGATTCGCGCCCGCCGCGGGGGTGTCCCGCAGCAGGGGCGCCAGCCGAAGCGGAAGGCCATCCTCCAGCAGCCGGCCGAACGCGCACACCCAGCTGTCCACGTCGAAGGGGTCGTGCTCCGTCTCCGCCATCTCCTCCATCACCGCGTCCACGAAGCGCTCCGTCGCCGCCTGCTCCCGGGCCGGCCACTCCCGCCACCCGCCCAGCGTCGGCTTGCCGAAGACGATCTCCAGGTCCGGATACCGCTCGCCCCCCACGGCCAGCTCCACCATCCGCGGCCAGAAGTGGCGGAGGTCGTCCGCGCTGCCCACGGTGAGCAGCACCAGGGCCGTGTATTCCCGGAGCTGGTCGGAGGTGAGCTCCCGGAGCGGCGTCTCCACCAGCGTACGGAGCTGCGCCTCGGACATGCAGCACGGACAGCCCTCCACCACCCGCGGCGTGGGCCGCGCGAAGGCGGCGTAGAGCTCCTCGACGGCTGCTTCGATCTCCGCGTTCATCGTCCGCCGGCGTGGAATCCTTCGCCTGCCCCGGTCGGCAACGGCGGAGCGGGAATATGCGCTGAAGGCCGATCTCCCGGAAGCGGCGGGGGAGAGATGAGGATCGATCGGAAGGCGCGGAGGCCGATCACGAACGCCGGACGTCGTCGAGCTTCCCTCGACCGGCGCTGGGGGACGGATCCAAACGAAAGCGTCCCGCGTCCGACGATCACGGACGCGGGACGATGCCCTTCCGCTTCCGATGCTCAGCTGGAGACGCCGACGGCGCCGCGGAAGCCGCTCATGCACGCGCGGGCGCGCTCGTCCAGCAGCCGCTCCAGCGCGAGGGCGGCCGCGCGGCCGGCGTGCTCGTCGCCGGCGAGGGCTTCGCCCAGGGCGGAGAGGCAGACCTCGCGCACCAGGTCCATCTCGCGCACCAGCTGCGCCTCCACCCACCCCAGCCGCTGGCGCTGCGCCCCGTGCAGCTCGCCGATCAGCCGCTGGATGCGGCTCCCGTCCGCCAGCAGCTCGTTGGGCTCGCCGCCGGTGCTCCCCAGGATGGAGAGCGAGTTGGCGACGTCGATCACCAGCGTCCCCAGGTGGTCCGCCACGTCCACGTCGCTCATCTCCGCCGTGAACCCCAGCGCCGGCTCCGCCCGCGCCCGGCGGACGAACTCGTTCACCGTGGGGCCCACGTGCTGGAGCAGCGCCTCCCCCGCCGCCGCCAGCCCGCGCCCCGCCGCCTCCCGCGCGGAGTCGCGGGTGGGCGTCCGCGGAGCCCCGGCGCCGCGCCCGGGACCGGACGGCGGAGCGGCGTCCTGGGGCGCGGGGGCGCCGGCGGGAAGGCGCAGCGTGAAGACGGCGCCGGGGCTCCCCGTTTCGCGCTCCACCGTCACGTCGCCCCCCATCAGCCGCGCCAGGCGCCGGCTGATGGGGAGCCCCAGCCCGGTGCCGCCGTGGGGGCGCGTGAGCCCCGCCGCCCCCTGCACGAACGGCTCGAAGATCCGCTCCGCGTCCTCCGGCTTCACCCCCTCGCCGCTGTCGGTGACCACGAAGTGGAGCCAGCCGGCCGCGCCCTCGCCCTCACCCGGCACGGCGCGGCACTCCAGCGTCACGCGGCCGCCGGCGGGGGTGAACTTGATGGCGTTGGAGAGGAGGTTCACCAGGATCTGCCGGACGCGGTACTCGTCGCCCACGTAGCGCAGGCCGGCGGCGTCGGCGGTCCGGTCCACCAGCGTCAGCAGGCGCCCCGTGGCCTGCGGGCGCACCAGCGCCACGGCGCCGCGCGCCGTCTCGGCCGCGCCCACCTCCTCATGCTCCACCGCCAGCCGCGCCGTCTCGCTCTTGGAGAAGTCCAGCACGTCCGCCACCAGCCGCAGCAGGTGGCGCGAGCTCTCCTCCGCCCGCCGGACGTACGAGCGCTGCGTCTCGCCCAGCGCGCCGCTGACGTCCATCTCCAGCAGCTGCAGGTAGCCGATGATGGCGTTCAGCGGGGTCTGCACCTCGTGCGTCATGGTGGCCACGAAGTCGTCGCGGGTGCGGAGCGCCGACTCGGCCGCGTCGCGCGCGTCGCGCAGGTTCTCCTCGGCGGCGGTGGCCTCCTCCAGCGCCATCTCCACCTCCACCAGCGCCTCGTCGGCGGCCTCGCGCGCCTCCACCGCCTCGCCGTGCAGGCGGGCGTTGTCCACGGCCATGGCCGCGCGGCGCGCCAGGTCCTCGGCCATCACCACGTCGATGTCGCCGAAGCGCCGGCCGCTCTCCGCCGTCACGAAGGTCATGGCGCCCAGCATGCGCCCCCGCGCCACCATCGGGACGATGACGTACGAGCGCACGCCCAGGCGGCGCAGCAGCTCCAGGTGCTCGTCGTCGCGGGCCGAGGACACCAGCGCCTCGTCGGGAACGTCGAACACCATCTCCGGCCGCCCGGTGCGGATCACCCGCGGGGCGCCGATCAGGTCGCCGGCGGCGGGGGGATACCTCTCGTGCAGCCGGCGCGCGGCGTCCTGCTTGTCGGGATCGGGGTGGAGCACGGCCACGCGGCGGATCTCGCCATCCTTGTCCAGCACGTCCACGATGCACCACGCGTCCAGGTACGGAAGCGAGAGGCCGGCGACGGTGGTGAGGGTGGACTCGTAGTCCAGCGAGTCGGCCAGGCAGCGGCTGACCTCGGCCAGGAACGAGAAGCGGTCGCGGCTGGCCTCGGCGATGTCGCGCTCGCGCTCGGCGGACTTCAGCGCCTCGTGCTCCCGCGAGCTGGACGGCGTGGCGTCGGACCCGGAATCATCGGACCGGGAATCGTTGGACCGGGAGTCGTCGGACCGGACATCGTCGAATGGCGGGGCGGCGGAGCCGTTGCCGAGGGGGTCGGACGAGGAGGGCGTGCCGTCCTTCTGGATCGTGCTCAAGATCGTGCATCCCGCGCGCGCGTTTCAGGCGTCCCGACGCGCTTCGTGGGCTGCGCGGCGGGATGGAGCGTGGTCCGCTCGCCATCCCCCACGCAAGTCCGTGTCCCGGCTGCGGGAGGGAGCCGGATGTGGCGTTTGTCGATAGTACGCCAGCACAACGTTCAAGCACCCACGCATCACCTCACGCCGCTGGAGATTATGGGTTGGGAAATCTCCTGAAGATTTCTTCACACGCTTTGATGTCGTGCTGTGGCAAATCAAACTCGTTCTTAAGGTCACGATGCGCGAAGTTTGCCGTGAACGCTCGCCCTGCGTCGGAGTTTCCCGCTTTTATTGCGGCTAACAGCAGACCACGCGAAATTAGATACATGCTGTGCTCCTGAACCGAAGCAAGACTACGAAATCTGATAAATGCAAGAAAGTTGAAACGAAACTGGTCAAAGTCATCAAGCCGGTGCGACCAAGGCCAGCGAACAAAACTGAGAAGCTCCCCGCTTTCATAAATGAGAGTCCGCCTGGCCTGTGGAATAGTACCCACATTGTAGAATGCACGAGGTGATGTATTAAAGCCAAAGAATTCCGCGCCTGGGATTCGGAGCGACATATTGAGTGCGATCGCGCCGCCAAGAGAATGTCCCGCAACAACCACCTGAGTTCCCTCTGCCTGGGACCGTTTCATCACAGCCTGCATGTACTCGAAAGCTTCTCGATGCTGACGAGGTTCGATCAACGCGAAGTTAGTTCGCCAATCGGCAATTGAAGTGAAATCGGTCCCCTTGAAGATAACCGCAATCACGTCGATTTTTCCCCCCGACCGGTGATGCCACTCTTCGAGGGCCAGTCCGCTTGGGCTCTCCCATCGTGACGAAAGATCCCAACCCGGGATCAGGTAAGCTGGCGAGTCTTTCGGATCCATGTAGACGTTGCTTGACATCAGGGCGTAAGGCCAGGCACGGGAGGCGGCATCTAGCGTCGACGAATCCAGAACAAACACAGTCGAGGCGGTAGAATCATCCGGAAAGGTACTATCCGCATTGCAAGACAAGTACTGGAGTGTCTTGTACGGATAGAGTTCGTGATCACCAGGGGCCGGTGACAACCGCGAAAGTTGGTTGGAACGAACGCATGCATTCAGCGGGAGGAGGCAGATCAACAGCATAATCATCCGACGCATGTGCAATCTCCTTTGAACGAGATGTAACCATAAAGAAAGCAGAGTGGTGGAGACATCGCTCGGATAGTTCGGGCGATCGACTAGCGGGGGCAGTGTACGCTTGGCGGTCAAGACCGGGCCTGTTACAGCCTGAACATCGGCAGCGGGCTCAGCGGATAGGTGCGGAGGCGCGTGAGGGAGAACTGGAGGAGGGGCTTGTAGAAGCCGGCGACAGGGAACGCGGCGTAGAACTCGCGCACAGGCCGCGCGGCACGCCGAACGTGGGCAGGCTCAGCGTGACGTCGATCCAGTCCGCCCGGGCGTGCAGCACCTCGTCCAGCGTGGCGATTTCCTTGTGCAGCATCCGCTTCCTCTGTAGGACTCGCGCGGATGGATTGGTGGAGGCGGCAGCCTGTCCCGCGGTTTCCGTCGGACGTGACTACTAGAGTATGCTCTCGCCCAGCGGCGGCGTCCACCAAACTTTTGCTTCCACCCTCCGTACGGGCACGCCACCATGGGCGCGGCGCCGCGCGTCCGCCGACAAACCTTCGGCGCCCCGCCCGCATCACAGGGTTCGCTTCCCGCCTTCCCCGCCCGAGAGAAGTCCCCCGCGGGCCGTGACCGTTCCCCCTCGCCAGGACAGAGGCCGATGGACCGCTTCCTCCAGGAGCTTCGCTTCGCCGCGCGGTCGCTCGCGCGGAACCCCGGGTTCACCGCGGTGGCCGTTCTCACGCTGGCGCTGGGGATCGGCGCGAACACGGCCATCTTCAGCGTGGTCAACGCCGTGCTGCTGCGGCCCCTCCCCGTCTCCGAGCCCGGCCGGCTGGTGACCGTCTTCCACTTCTACCCGTCGCTGGGGAACCTGGAGGCGGGGATGGCCGTCCCCACCTTCCTGGAGATGGGCGAGCGGGCGCGGAGCTTCAGCGGCGTGGCCACGCGCACCGGGTGGGGCGCGAACGCCGCCGCGGAGGGCGCCGGCGAGCCGGAGCGGCTGAACGGCGGCCTCGTCACCGGCGCCTACTTCTCCACCCTGGGCGTCCCCGCCGCGCTGGGCCGCGCGCTCCTCCCCGCCGACGCGGAGGGCACCGGGCAGAAGGTGGTCGTGCTCAGCGGCGCGCTCTGGCGCCGCCGCTACGCCTCCGACCCGGGGGTGGTCGGCCGCACCCTGCGGCTGAACGGCGAGGCGTACCAGGTGGTGGGCGTGATGCCGGCCGGCTTCCGCGACCTCTTCGATCCCCGGGCCGAGCTGTGGGCGCCGCTGACCTTCGAGCCGGCGCAGAGGACGGCGCGCACCAGCGAGTTCATGTCGCTGGTGGCCCGCCTCAGGCCCGGCGTGACGCCGGATCAGGCCGAGCGGGAGATGGCCGCCTTCGCCGGCCGCCTCAAGGCCGACCACCCGGGCGAGTACCCGCCCGACTGGTCGCTGCGCACCCGCGGCATCCCCGAGCAGCTGACCGGCGACCTTCGCCCCGCGCTCCTGGTGCTGCTGGGCGCCGTGGGCTTCGTGCTCCTGATTGCCTGCGCCAACGTGGCCAACCTCCTCCTCGCCCGTGCCGCGGCCCGGCAGCGCGAGGTGGCGGTGCGCGCCGCGCTGGGCGCCGGGCGCGGCGTGCTGGTGCGGCAGTTACTGGCCGAGAGCGTCCTCCTGTCGCTGATCGGCGGGGTCGGCGCCGTCGTGCTGGCGTGGCTGGGGATCCGCGCGCTGCGGGCGCTGCAGCCGGACAGCCTTCCCGGGATGGACGCCATCTCCATCGACGGCCCCGTCCTCCTCTACACCCTGGCCGTCGCTCTCGCGACCGGGATCCTCTTCGGCCTGGCGCCGGCGCTGCGGGCGTCGCGGGCGGACCTGCAGAGCACGCTGCGGCAGGGCGGGCGCGGCTCCTCGGACGGCGGCGGGCGCGCCATGCGCCGCGCGCTGATCGTCACCGAGTTCGCGCTCGCGCTGATGCTGCTGGTGGGCGCCGGCCTCCTCCTGCGCAGCTTCGCCCGGCTCACGAACGTCGATCCCGGCTTCGATCCCGAGAACGTCCTCACCGCCGAGGTCTTCCTCCCCACCGCGCAGTACACCTCCGACACCGCCCGCATCGCCTTCATGGAGCAGCTCACCACCGCCATCTCCGCCGTGCCGGGGGTGCGGGCGGTGGGGGCCACGACGGGGATTCCCTTCGGAGGGGGCTGGACGCAGGGCTTCGACGTGGAAGGGTTCCAGCCCGGGCCGAACCAGCCCGGTCCGTGGGGAGAGCACCGCGTCGTCACGCCGGGATATCGCGAGGCGATGGGGATCCCCCTCCTGCGCGGCCGCTTCTTCACCGACGCCGACCGGCTGGGCGCGCGCCCGGTGGTCGTCGTCGATCGCGACCTGGCCGAGCGCTACTGGCCCGGGGCGGACCCGGTGGGGAAGCGCGTGGGCTTCGCGCCGGGCGACTCGACCCGGTGGATGGAGGTGGTGGGGGTGGTGGAGCACACCGGCGCGGCGGGGGTGGACGCGGAGCGCCGGGTGCAGATCTACCGCCCGTACCTGCAGAGCGGCCTGGAATTCTCCGTGCTCGCCATCCGCGCCACGGGCGACCCCGAGCGGCTGACCGGGGCCGTGCGCGCCGCCGTCCGCTCCGTGGATCCCGCGCTCCCCCTGTCGAAGGTGCGGACGATGGAGGCCCGCCTCGCCGACGCGGTGGGGCCGCGCCGCTTCTCCATGCTCCTGCTGTCCGTCTTCGCGGGGATCGCGCTGCTGCTGGCGTCGGTGGGCATCTACGGCGTCATCTCCTTCGACGTCACCCGGCGCACGCAGGAGCTGGGGGTGCGGATGGCGCTGGGCGCCGAGCGCGGCGGCGTGCTCAGGCTGGTGCTGACGCAGGGCCTTCGCCCGGCGCTCCTGGGCGTGGCCATCGGCATCGTGGGCGCCGTGCTGCTGACGCGCTTCCTGGCCAGCCAGCTCTACGGCATCGGCGCGACGGATCCCGCCACCTTCGGCGTGGTGGTGGTGCTCCTCCTGGGCATCGCCGCCCTCGCCACCCTCCTCCCCGCCCGCCGCGCCACCCGCGTCGACCCCATCATCGCGCTGCGGGCGGAGTAGGGGAGACGGTGCGGCGGGTGATGGCCGGCTTGGCTGTCACGATCGGTCCGGCGCGGCGGAAACGATGGCCGGGAGCAGCGATCGTCCGCCGCTCCCGGCATCTTTTGTCCATGCTGGCGATTCCATCACCTCGCATCCGCTTCCGGCGACACGAACGAGAGCAGGATCCACCGCTTCTGCTGCAGCTCAACGGCGCTTTCCCGCACTTCGGAGGCGGTGAAGGCGCCGATCGCGGCTCCCCAGAACATCCGCGCGGGCTCGTTCGCCTCCAGCACGCGCACTTCCCACGAGCCCGGGAAACGACGCCAGACCTCGCCGGCCACCGCCGCCCCGATCCCTTGCTTCCGATACCGGCGCACGACGAAGAACTCCGCCATGTCCCACACCCGCGCATCGCCGGTCACGCGCGAGCCCCTCGACACCAGCACGAACCCCGCGAGCTGCCCATCGACCTTCACGAGGAACGGAAAGCGCCCTTCCTCCTCCCAGTACCGCGGCAGCAACGGGTACCCGAAGCGCCCGTCCGCCTGAAGCCGCAGGTCGAAGAACTCGCTCAGGTCATGCGCGTACAGCTCCAGCAGGTTCGCCAGCACAGGCTCCTGCTCAAGTACGGCGGGACACAATTCGACGAGGGATGGAAACACGGCTGAGATGATGGATGCGCGGACGCAGTGAGGGTGTGAGGCAGGCGCCGCCGCAGTCGGACGTTCGCGCGGTAGGGATTTGCCGGGTCAGCTCGCCCACCGACTGCACGACGGTTTCCCCTCCCGGCAGTGCTTCCGTCAACTGCTGGCGGGGGTGGGGACGACCGGCGCCGGGCGGCAGGCGCGGGCCTCGGGGAGCATCCGCTGGGCAGCGTGTTCCAGCGCCTGCGCGACGGTTCCGCGCAGCGTCTCCGCCGAGAGCTGGTTCACGAACTTGAGCGAGGCGTCGATGGACTGCGCCGTGGTCTCCATCTCCCCGGTGGCGGAGACGTTTCCGTGCGCGCTCCGCATCGTCACCTCCACCGCCCAGCGGACGGTCTCCTGCTCCGACGCGGCGCGGGCGGTGAAGCGCTGCACGCCCTCGGTGATCCGCACGGTGACGGCGACCGGCTCGGCGGTGCCCCGCACGCGCCGGCCCACCTCGTCCGCGATGACGCCCTTCAGGCTGTCGGAGAGCGCGGGCCGCACCTCGTCGCGCTGGCCGCGTATGGAGAAGGTGGGGACGCGAAGGTCGCGGTCCGAGACGCCCTGGCGCTCGTCGACGATTTCAAGGCCGCTGACGGTGCCGCACACCCCCACGCCGGGAATCGCGGCCGTGCGGGCCCCGATCTCCTGGAGCAGGATCGATTTCCGGGTGCATCCCGCCAGCAGGAGCGCCCCCAGCAGGATTCCGGCGCGAAGCTGCGTCTTCATCACGTCGAAGCGTTCAGGGAAGATCAGGATCAGCCCACCGGGGCGGGCGTGGCGCGGAGCGGCGGCGTCGGCCTATCGCTCGGAGGAGATGGCGAACCTGAAGCCGTCCGGGTCCCGCACCCGGAACGCGCGCACGCCCCAGGGCATGTCGGCCGGCTCCGAGTCCAGGGTGCCGCCCTGCTCCCGGATCCGCCGCGCCACCTCGTCGACGTCCTGGGCCGTGGTGATCATCAGCGAGAACCCCTCGCCCTTGACCCGGTCCTGCCCCCTGGCCCCGTCGTCCTGGTTGAGGAGGATGCGCACGGCCCCGGCCCTCAGCGCCACCGCCGAGACCCTGCCTTCGCGCTGGTACTCCTGGTCCACGGTGAAGCCGACGGCGTCGCGGTACCATGCCAGGCTCCGCTGGAGATCCGCCACGGTCAGCGAGGCCGACAGGGCGCGGGCCTCGAGGGAGCCAGTCTGGGCGCGCTCGGCGCCGGAATCCGCTGCATCGTTGCTCATCGCATCTCCCGAATGGGCGTTCGTGCTCGTGCCGGCGTCGGCTGGTCCGACGTGAAACGGCGCCCACACAATAAGCGCTGCCTCCGAGAACGGCGATCCCCCTCCCGAACGGTGCTCCGGGAGGGGGATCGATGCGGGACGCCGTGCCTCGGCCGCCCGCGCCACGGGGCGGCTTCTACTGCCAGGCCCCGAAGACCATGGTCCGCAGCATGAACCCCAGGCCCATGCCCACGAGCAAGACGAGGACGATCGCCGCCTTGTCCACCATGGGGGCCCTGCCGAACTCCCCGTTCAGCAGCATCAGCCGCGGCCGCGCCACGATCGCCAGTCCGTAGAGCAGAGTGACGGGGACGCCGATTATCGCCTTCTCCCTGACGCTGTTTCCCGCGTCGTAATCGTGCTTGAGCCAGAGCGCGAGCACGACCCCGAGCAGGGTGATGGCGACCCCGACCAGGCGGGGGTGCTTCCGCATGATGTCTTCCATTGAGCAGTCTCCTCGCGAATACCGGGATGTGGGGGCGCGGCCGGGTGGACCGGCTTGCGGATCATGCGCGGGGCGAGCCGCGCACGTCGTCGTTCAGATGGGGATGCAGAAAATGATGGGGCGCTGACCGTTCGGCGCGGGCTCATGGATCCGGCGATGACGATCCCCCGCGCGGTTCCGGAAGGGGATCGTCATCTGCCGACGAGGTCCGCCGCGGCTTACTCGCGGGTGAGCTGGCCGATCTTCTCCCAGGACGGATCCGGGGTCATCACGATCGCCACCTCGATGGTCCGCCGGCCCTCGACCACGGCCGTGCGGGTCGTCAGGGTCGTGTCCACGGCGCCGGGCGAGAGCTTGTACATCGCGCCGGTCGACGCATCGACCACGACGCCGATCACCCCGCCGAAGACGACGTTCCCCCAGACCCAGCCGGACGTCTTCCGCTCCAGCGGCATCTCGAAGGGCTGGTAGCCGTCCAGGTCCAGGCGGAGGAGGTGGCTCTCCTGTCGCGTGAGCCGCACCACCGCCGGCGTGGTGCCCATCGGCTTCCCGTCCACGCTGATGGCCGCGGCCGCCGGGTTGCTGACGATGGAGACCTCCTGGCTGCTCCCCTGCACCAGGGTGGCGCAGCCGGGCAAGGTGAGAAGGAGGGGCGCGGCGAGGACGACGTAGCGGAGCTTCACGATGACGGCTTTCCGTGGGGGAGCTGGACGATGGACAAACGGTGGGGATGATTACGAGCGGCTCAGCGACGCATCCGACAGGCCAGATCCCGACGTCTCGCCGCACGGAAAGCGCACGTCGTGCACGCGCAATCACTTGCGCGGGCTTCCGCGCACCCTGCCAGTCGTGGCGGTGCCGCGCCGGATGGGACATGGATGGGGCTGATGCGGGACATCCGTTCCCCGCGCCGTACGCCATCCCTGGTTGTGGCTCCTACTTCGTGCATCGCCGATGGGGCGGCGAGGTACTCGTCCCAGAACCTCTCGCCGCGCTCGTGCTCCGCGTCCGGGGGGATCAGGAACGGCTCGATCGTGCACGAGCGGAATCCCGCCGTCCGGTACGCCTCCTCGTACGTCGCCCAGGACCACCAGAAGAAGTCGAACTCCAGGTTCGCGGTGGGTGGGGATGGAGATCCCGTTGATTCGCGTCAGAATGTAGCGAGGAGGGCGTGGGGCTGGAACTCCGGATGGGGATGATCTCCGCAAGCGGCGCGACCCGCGGATCTTCGGCCGGAAGATCCGCGGGTCTGCGGGGCGTCGTGCCGCCGCCGCGCGGGCGCGCGAGGGCGGAGGCCGGGCTTCAGAACCCGATGCGGCGGCGGTCGCTGGAGAGCGTCGCCAGGTCGTCGACGATGTCGTCGGCCAGGAGCGTGGTCAGCTCGTCGACGGTGACGGAGCCGTCGTCGGCGGCGCGCGAGGCCATCCGCGCGTACGCCTGCTCGAAGAGCGAGCGCGCGAACCGCGCGTTGCCGAAGTCGCGCTTTCCCACGGCCAGGCGGAACACCCCCGACGCCCGGGTCAGCGCCCCCTCGCCCAGCCCGATCCCCGCCTCGCGCGCCATCCGCCCGAAGATCTCCGTGAGCTCGTCGGGCGAATAGTCGGGAAAGTCGATGTACGTCTTGAAGCGGCTGCGCAGGCCGGGGTTCGACTCGATGAACTCCGTCATCTCGGCGCCGTAGCCGGCCACGATCACGGCAAGGGTGTCGCGGTGGTCCTCCATCGCCTTCACCAGCGTCGCGACGGCCTCGTGGCCGAAGTCCACGTCGCCGCGCGGGGTGAGGGAGTACGCCTCGTCGATGAAGAGGACGCCCGGGCGCGTGCGGTCGATCAGCTCGTTGGTCTTGATCGCCGTCTGCCCCACGTAGCCGGCGATCAGGTCGGCGCGCGTGGCCTCGGTGAGCTTCGATCCCGGGAGCGCGCCGGCCGCCGCGTACATCCGGGCCACCAGCCGGGCGACGGTGGTCTTTCCCGTCCCCGGCGGCCCGGTGAACACCAGGTGCAGGCCGGGGCTCACGGTCTTGAGCCCGGCCTTCTCGCGCTCGGTGTTCGCCTGCACCACCGCGATGATCCTGGACACCTGCGCCTTCACCGCGCCCAGCCCGACCAGCGCGTCGAACTCGGCCAGCACCTCGGCCACCGTCTCGCCGGCCTTCGGCGCCGCGGGCTGGGGCTGCGTCTGCGTGGCGGGCTGCTCGGCCGTCTCCGCCGCCCGCGTTCCGCCCGCGGTGGGCTCGGGGGGCCGCGCGGGGTTCTGGACCGCACTCCGCAGCGCGGCGATCGCGTCGTCGTCGGTCCTGAGCGTGTCCAGCAGGGCCCGGGCCTCCTCGCTCATCGACGGCGGTCCGTACGAGCGTCCGTGGGGCTCCAGGGCGCGCTTGGCCGGCTCGAAGCAGGCGGCGCACTCCGGGTGCTCGCGGAAGTGGCGGGCCAGGGCGAACACCACGTGCCGCGGCTCCACCGCCGCGTGCGAATACGCCTTGGCCGCCGACACCGCCGCGTCGGCGACCAGGCCGCGGTTCATCGCCATGGATCAGGCGAAGTCGGACAGGCGCTTGCCGCCGAACTTCTCCTTCAGCTCGTCGTCCAGCTTGTCGGCGGTCTGCAGGAGGGTGTGGAGCGCCCAGTGCAGCTCCTCCTCGTCCAGGTAGTCGCCCAGCAGCGTGTGCGACATGATCAGGAACAGCTTCCCCGGCGCGGACGAGTCGTCGTGGGCGGTCACGTGGCCGAAGTAGAACTTCCCCCCGTCCCGGGCGATCCACTCGAAGAGCGCGGGCGACGGATCGACCTCCCACAGCAGCGGCGACGACAGCCCCACCAGCGTGGACGGATCCCCCGCCTTATTGACCCCCCAGTCCGTGAAGGTCAGGTTCACCCGGGTGCTGCTGTCGCTGAACGCAACGGAGAGGGTGCTCCCCTGGACCGAGATGCGGAGCCCCATGGGCCCCGTCAGGATCCGCTGCACCTTCATCATCGTCGTGTCGAGGTCCGCCATGGAGATCCTCTCGCGAGTGGGAGTCGTGGTTGACAAGCCGGAGCACGACGATGCCGTCCGCCTCGGCGAAGCGCAAGCAAACAAATTGCGCGTACGCCGGACGCGGAGGTGCGCGACCGGGGCCGCTGGGGGTCCGCGACAGGATGCCGCGGGATGGGCGTCGATCGGGCTGGGGGGAGTCGCCGCGCCTCCTCGTCCGTCGCAACGAGACTGGCCGTCTCTCCTCGGGAAAGACGGCCAGCTCGTTTCCGGGTGCCCGGTCCCAGCGAATCAGCTGCCGGACGCCAGCCCCGACGCACCGCCCGACGAAAGCGGAGTCGAATGGCTCACGTTGAGCGCGGCGATGATCTCCCGTGCCTTGCCCCGGTTGTACTCGTCGGCGCGGGAGCCGGCCGTGAAGATGTCGACCAGCCACCAGATGCCGCACAGGCCGCCCGTGATGATCTTGGCGATCCCGAGGCCGATGTCCCCCAGCCAGATGCGGTCGTACATGAAGATCGACAGGATGGTCGCGGTTCCGCGATCCTTCTTCTCGGAGGTGAATTGCGACTGGAAGATCAGCTTCTTGGAATCATCCAGGTCTTTGGTCAGCTGAGCGAGCTCTGCCGCTCCAAGTTCAGCCATGATGGACCTCTCGTGTAAGTTGTGAGCAACGCTGGTGACGTACGATCAGCTCGCGGCCAGCCGGAACGGGATGATCAGCACGCTCATGGTGGTCTCTTCTCGTCATGCCACGCGGACTCCGACGCATTCGCGAAAGACCTCTCGGGGAGCGTCTCCGGGGGTGACGGTGGCGGTCCCGTGGCTCACGCGGCTCCAGACCCCCTGGCCGCGAGCGCGCCGCCGCATCTGGGGGGACCGGAGCGGTGGGTTTCACCTCGGAGTGCTTCCCGCTGGCCTACCGGCACTCCGGCAGGCTCAGGAGGTTGTTCGGCTCGTCGCCGTCCGCCTTCGTCTTCAGGTACTTGTTCCCGTGCTGGCTGATCGCGACGATCACGTCGACCGACCTGCCGCCCGAGCTCACGTAGAACGAGAGCTGGCGGCTCTCGATCGCCCGGATCGCCTCCTGCTGCGTCAGCTTCCAGCCCTTGCCGCCGACGTGCGTGATGCGCTCGTAAGGGTTCTGGCGATCGTCCTTGTTGATGCACGTGATCTCGTCAGCCATTCAGCCTCCTGGGCGTAGCGGGGAAGGGGAGCTTCCTGCGTTCCTGGTTTGTCGGACACGCCCGTCTGTTTTCCCGGCATCATCGTCCCGCGCCCGCGGCGCCTTCCCAGATTCCGACCTACCGGCGGTGAAAACGACGCTCCCCCTCCCGACGGACCGGGCGGGGGAGCGTTCATTACCTCACGGGCGCTCTCACCGAACGTGGGCAGCCAGACTGCTTTCCCAATAGTGACCACGCGTTGAAGCCCACTCCCAGCCCGAGGCCGCCCGGCTGGAGCGCCCTGTTGAACGTTCACTCACTTTGCTTCGTGAGTACCATGCCCATGGGGCCCTGGATGGAACCGTCATCAAGGATGGTCATGACCAGCGCCCCCTGGGGCGATCCGATCTTGACCTTCCGACCTTCCACCGTGTAGTCCGTCTCCGTTTCGACACCCATCGCGGTCATCGTGACTTTGCCCCCGGGTCTGAAGGTGTAGCTTACCATGCCACTTGCATCCGTGTACGTGCCATTGAGTCCAGAACCGCAGGCCGTCAGGGAGACGATGAGCGCTAAGGCCATCCAGAATCTCATGATGTCTTTCCTTCTCGGTGTTGAGGATTGAACCGCCCGGTATCGCCACGGAAACACGGGCCAGGGCCAGTGCATTGCGAGAACTACGGAGGGATCGTCCAGTTTCGCTGCGGCCGCTCGTTGGACCGGGGACGATGACCCCTATTCCGTGAAGAACACTGGGGAAGACGATGAATTCTGCATGATCGAGATCGAGTGCTCGCAGTCAGCACGTCTGGCGTAGCTCTCGGAGCTCCGGGCGATGGCCCTGCCGTTGGAAGCGTAGTAGATCCAGTACCAGTTCCCGCTGTTGTCCTTCTTCTCCCAGTAGCAAGGATACGTAATGTCAGCCATTCATGAGTCTCCGCGCTGAGTGTCTACTTTGCACCATGTTTCGGTGAGGGGCGGCGTTGCATGCGAGTATGACGGACATGGGATCTGCGTTTCGCGCTCCACGGTCCACATCCACCACACGGGACAATCGCGCCCGCTGCGGAGTGTGCTGATCCTTGGCTGCGGGCTCATCGTCGTTGCCCGGGCGGCCAGGTGCGGTTGCGCCTGGACCGCGGCGTGCCGAAACGCGAACAGCCGTGGCGCGAGCCACGGCTGTTCTGTTTTGCGGAGTTTGGTTTGCGCTGCCCCGTCGCTACCGGCGCTCCGGCAAGCTCACGAGGTTGTTAGGCTCGCTCCTAGGTGCGTGCGAACGGAGCGAGTGTGTCCGCGCTCCTTGCGGTCAGGTGCGGGGCGCCGCTCGCACCGCCACGCCGCTCCGTTCACGGGCAGACGTACCAGCAGCTCTCCACGCCGTACTGGAGTGTGTTGCAGTCGCCCGTGCAGGTCAGCTCGTAGGTGGGGTAGGCGGTGGATTCGTGGCCCCGCACCGTCCCGCCGCCTGCCGTGACAGGGGTGACCTCGAGAGACTCCACGCGCAGCGCCTCGGCATCCAGCTTCAGCTTCTTCATGGCGTTCTCCACTGTCGTGAAAGGAAGGGCAGCGCACCCCGATGGACGCGCCTCTGCGGACATCAGCATCATCCGCGGTTGTTGAATGGCGGAGCTTACCACGCGAAAGCGGCGCACCTTCACCCGGTCAGCCCCCGGCCGCCGTCGACCACGGGCGACATAGCTGTTTGCGGCTGTCGGGATGCTCGCCCGGCGGCCTGACGACACAAGGGCCAGGGGTGCGGGGCCGGCGCGCGAGACTTTCCTCCACCCGAAAGATATCCGGCAAACTACCCAGGCCTTTCACTGCTCGGCATCGGGGAAGTTGAGAACGGCGGACGCTGGCGGCACGGGCTCCAGCCGCAGCCGCTCGAGGCCGGCGTCGACGCGGCCGTCAAGCGGGGGGCTCATCCTCGTTTCCCGGCCGCAGCACTGTGTCGCGCGGCCGGTGGATCTGCCCGGCTGGCCTGCCCAGGCAGGGTTTGGCTTCTGACCGGAGCCGGCCGCGCGGCAGGCGCTGCCGCGGGGCCGGTGATGCGTTCCGACGGTCCGCGGAGGTCAGCTTCCCGCGGTCCAGCGGTTGTCCGCGGGGGTCGCGTCCATCCAGATCCCGCCGTCGATCTCCAGCGCACGCAATGTCCTGGAGGTGTTCACGCGCACCACGGCCCGTCGCAGGTCGTTCTTCCACACCCGTGGCGTCTGGTGGAGGCGCTCGGTGGTACCGTCCGTGTAGGTGAGCACCAGGTCGAAGGGCGCGGGCATGCCGCCCACGTTCTCCACGGTGACCGCGTAGCCGCCTGAAACGCGCTGGACGCCGCGGACCGCGCGGTCGATCCAGCTGCTCTCGAAGTACCAGGCACGCCAGAACCAGTCGAGGTTCTCGCCGGCGGCGGCGTCGAAGCTGTGGAAAAAGTCCCACGGCCGCGGGTGCTTTCCGTTCCATGCGCGCATGTAGGCGTGCAGCCCGGCGGCGAAGCGCTCGTCGCCGAGCAGGTCCCTGGCCGCGATGTAGCCGAGGGCGGCCTTGCCGTACGCGTTGCGCGCGTACGCCACCCCTGAGAGCACGTCGGAGGCGGTGATGATGGGCACGTCCTCACCCGGCGACGGATCGGTGATCCACGGCGCGACGCGGAACTGGCGGAAGAGCGTGTCGGCGGCCGCGGGCCCCATGGTGCGCTGGTTGTAGAAGTACTCGAAGGTGGTCGCCCAGCCTTCGTCCATGAACGCGTAGCGCGTCTCGTTCACGCCCATGTAGAACGGCATGTACGTGTGCGCCACCTCGTGCGATGCGATGAAGTGGGTGAGCGTGGTGTCACCACCCGAGGCGTCGTTCGCCATCATCGGGAACTCCATGTCCGCGCCGCCCATCACCACGGTCATCTTCTCGTACGGGTACGGCACGCCCGGCCAGCGGTGCGAGAAGTGGTCGAGCGCGCCTGCCATCCAGCGCGCCATGTGGTGGAAATCGGCCGAGCTGTCGGCGTATGCGGCCTGCACGCTCGCCCGGCGGTGCTGGGCGTCGTCGACCACGACGCTGGTGCCATCCCATTCGAAGTGGTCGCTGATCCCGAACGCGACGTCGGGCACGTTGCGCGCGTGGAAGCGCCAGACGTTGCTCGCGCCCTGCGCCGTCACCCTCCCCGCCCGGGTGTCGGCGCCGGTGGCGATGCGCATGGGCGCGCTCGCCTCCAGCGACGCCTGGTAGCGGCTCAGCGCCTCGGGCTGCAGCACCGAGCCGGGCTCCACCAGGGTGCCGGTTCCCCACACCACGAAGTTCGCGGGGACGCGCACCGTCACGTCGTAGTCGTTGAAATCGCTGTAGAACTCCTGCCGGTCGTTGAAGTCCATCGTGTCCCACCCATCCACGTCGTCGTAGACCGCGACGCGCGGGTAGAAGTAGGCCATGAACAGCGACGTCGTGTCGATCATCCCTTCGCGGCCGGCCTCGCGCGACAACTCGTAGTGCCACGTCAGGTCGAGGCGGATGGAATCGCCCGGGACCAGCGGCCGCTCGAGCGGCACCGAGAGGTTGATGCCGGTCGCCGCGTCCGCGGGCCAGCGCACGGCGCGTCCGTTCACGGCAAAGCTGTCGACGCTGATTCCGGGGGTGAGGTACGCCTCGCCCGTCGCGAACATGCGGGCGGCGCCCGGCCGGTGGACGTTGAGGATCAGCTTGAAGTTGAGCGCCTTCAACGTGTCGGGGCTCGCGTTCTGGTAAACGATGCGCTCCGTGCCGCGGACGGTGCGGTCGGGCGGCGCCACGCTGACGTCGATTGCGTACCGCGCGTGGTTCTGCCAGTAGCGAGGTCCGGGTGCTCCGCTGGCCCGGCGCGTGCCGCGCGCCAGCGCCTGCTGGTAGTCACGGGCCACGGGGAGCTGCGCGCGGGCGGCGGGGGGCGCGGCGAGCAGCGCGGCGGCGGCCGCGATCAACGGAAGGGTTCGGGTTCGACTCATCGGCTCTCCAGTGCAGGGCGGGATCGAGATGGCGATAATGGAGACCCCGAGGCTGAATGGAAAGGCGGCGGCGCGCGCTGACGCCACCGCCGTCTTTCGTCCCGGCGAATCTGTTCGCCTTCAGGCCATACCGATGGACTGCAAGGCTCGCGCGGAGCGCGCGGCGGGCGCCACGTGTCGACCGTGGCCGCCTCCGCCCGGCCCAGAGGCTGAGCGGAACCGAATTCCGCTGCGGCACAAGCGCGCATCAAGCGCAGCCCCCCTGCCCGGAACTCCTGGGCGCGGCAAGCGTCCTCCGCGGCCGACGCCCGAGCTAGACGTCAGGGTTCGGGCCGACGGTCTGGGCGTTGCCAAGCCGTCAGTCGCGGTGAAGGAAGGTCATTTCCACGGGACGATTGTCAACCATGATCCCGCTGATGGTAACGACCGAGCCGGACTGCTTCCCCGGGAACTCGACATGACCGCTCCACGTATCGACGAACGACAGCCCATCGCTGGTTCGAGAATACGATCCGGCCCAGCTGAGGCCTCCAAACTCTTCTCCTGTAAACTGTCCGCTACCCTCGCCCCAGCCTGGTCCTCCGCACGTCCAGCTAAGATCGGACTGGATCTTGAACGTGCTGTCGTCCGAGAGCAGCAGCCGGCCCTTCGTGCCGCGCACTCCTCCCGTACCGGCTCTCCCATCACCGGATGTGCACGGCTCATTGTCCTGCCATGGCGCAGGCCGGCCGTTCACGGAAACGAGATCGAACTTCTCGCCGCGGAACATCTGGAGCTTGTCGCAGCCGCCCGCGGAAACAACGAGCATCAGGAATAGCCCTGCGTGACCAAGCCATCGTCTTTTCACGTTCATGCCATGTGATTCCTTCACCTGGATCTCGCGCTTCAGTGGTCGCGGAGTTTCCGGTGACTCGGGGGAGTGGTTCTTCACCCGCCGGTACATGCGAAGGAGAAGAGGTAGCGCGTCACCTCCGAGAGGCGGAGGACAGCGCGATGCAGTGGGCTCGGGCGCGTGAGAGGTGCATGGCAGCCGCCGGGAGGGATCACCTGCGGCTGCCGCGATGCTTGCCCCGCGGCCTAATGACGCAAGGGTCAGGGGCGCGGGGCCGCCGCGCAAGACTTTCCTCCGCCCGAAATGTGCGAGGCCCCCGCACCCCCTGCTGATCTTA
>Ga0247770_1000244_pt1 | contig 52947 bp, 26 predicted proteins | sample UWRJL136409B6_FD_179943 | JGI IMG/M metagenome (GOLD analysis project Ga0247770, IMG submission 179943) | Plant litter microbial communities from Arlington Agricultural Research Station in Wisconsin, United States - UWRJ-L136-409B-6 | ecosystem: Environmental > Terrestrial > Plant litter >...
TGTATTACAAATTAGTGAAATATTGTAATGTGTAAAATCTATATAATTTTATCTTTAAATAAGCCTAACCCTAAGGCAGAAAGCATAGAGAGAGTAACTGGAGAACCTTTAATAAGCTTATTATAGACTACTTTTACCAGCTGCTCTTAGCTAGATATAACTTAGGAAGCTTAATGTACTTATAAAATTTAAGACCTTAGGTTAAATATTGGCTTTTATATTACTTAATTAGTTTTTCTTTTCTAATTAAATAGATAAGTAACGGTATTAATAAATATAATAAATATAGTCTTAGCTTTCTATATTATAACTAGCTAGTGGAATGCTGTAAATATTATTAGTACTATCTTTATTATCTGCTATATATTTAAAAGATAATTAAAGGGCCAATTCTACACATTGTCCAGCTTAGCTGAAGGCGAGGGCTATGTATGTAATGTTGCTCTGATAATGTATTTTTAAGTAATAGTATAGTATCGCTTACTTCTAGTATCAGATAAATGGAACGTATAGTTAAATTAAGAGGTGTGTAACTATATAGCGTTTTTAAAGGAAGTTAGTTTAAAGCAGGCTTAGAAAGAACAGTTAATATTAAGAATAGCTACTTACTAAACTAATATATATTTATATTTATATATTAACTCTTTATATAAAAACGGATAATAGCTTTATACTATATAAACTGTTAAAAAGGAGGGTTTTAATTACGTATAACAGCTAAAAGTGGCGGAGACGAAGGTTTACAGTTTAAATAAACACTTAAGTAAAGCTCTACTTTTTCTTCTTTCACCTCTTTCCAGATTACTTATTTATCTAACTATCTACGTTGTGTGCTGACACACATCTTACTTAATCGCTTATTTAACGATGTAAATATACCATCTGTCTATTTGTCCGTCAGTTAGTTTAGGTTAGCTGGAGACTCCTCGCTTAAAAATAGCCTAACGGCACGAATTATTATTTCTATAAGTAATTATATCACCTTTAACCTATATGGTATTTAATAGTATTTAACTTGCTTATTTTAACGATACTGTTACTATTAGTTACATGTCTTAAATTTAAAAATCCCTACGCCGTTAGATTAAGTAAACCTCTCTAACTTAACTAAACCTAAGGGAGTTTAACCTTATTAGTGTTGTTGTTATTACCCTTGCTTATTAAGTGATTACGCCGTGTGCTGTTATGGTGCGGGCTGTAATGTAGTCTGATTGGAGAAAGGCTTAAAAGACGACCTGGCCTTAGCGTATGTTAAGCCTTAGGAGGCTATTAGGCATGCACAGGCCACTTATTATTATAGTTAACTGATAAAATCCTTTTATATGGTTAGTATATAAGACTGTCACTTACGTATTAATTCCTTAACACAGCTTACTATTATATTATTCGTCACTACCTCTCCTATCGCTTAAATTACCTTTATTACACCTGCCTTATCTTGTTAAATTACTTACCCTTTAGTGCTTTTCATAATGACGTTTTAGCTCTGTGGTGGAAAAGGCAAAGAAGGTGAAGTTGTAGCGAACAGGCTGAGTTATCTTCCTAACTTTTACATTAGAGCCTAAATTGGAGACCTGAAGTTAATAACTGTCGAACCCTTTTAAATTATCACCCCCAGCTAACCCGCCTGGCTGCCGGGCTCTGGTTTAGCCCCACTCCCTTATAGTGTTACCATCTAAATCTATTCTGTCTAGATGATATAGCCTGTTCTTGAAAACGGCTTTAAGATAAAGAGTGAATATAGTATTCCCGGCGCCTTTAAGTCCTCTGCTACCGGTGGTTTTAAGTATGGATTAACGATAATAGCAAACTTCCTGTGATAATTAAGTTATTAGTACGGTTTATAGCTTTAATATTACATCTTTTTAAACGAGCTATAGACTCTAATATGGAATTCTTTTTTATAAGTTACAGTAATAGTAACAGCTAAGATCTCACCTAAGAGGAAGGTTAAAAGTCTAAGGCTTTAAACGCGTTATATTAAACCTAGAGCTAGAACACAGCCTACACCCTTATTAAGAGGAATAAGGTACTGTAGAAACTAGGTCTCTAAGATTAGATTAATAAGATTTTACAGCCACGGTAAGCCCTATAAGTGAATAGTAACTTATGGAATCGGACAGTCTATACCCTACTGACAGACTTTAGACTAGTACAGGGTAAGCAGGGTTTAAATACCGAAACGAGCTATGAAAAGTTTATATAGCTGTTAGATAACGTCTGGGAACTTAAGCTTAGCTATTAGCGGGGTTACTATCAGAGAAGCCTTAACCTGGACAAGCTAAGGAAGAAGTGTATTAAGGTAACGAATAAATCCCAGAAGCATCCCAGGTCGCTTAGTAACGTCCGTTTCACATTAAAGTAGACGACAGCCCACTATTAGTGGCAGATAAAGCAAAAGGGTAAGACCCCTATTATAATACTCTTATTAACAGGCTCTCCGATGTAAAAAGTAAGGTAACCCTCGTTATTAAGGCGGTAAGGGCGGCGATTTCTTCATCGAGATTATAGCCTAGATTAAAGCGATAGACTACACAGGGAGGCAGAGCTTCTATACACTTAATAAGGCCTTTAAGGGCTCCCAAGACATTAACGATGTAATTAAGGTTAATAACGATTTACTTCTAAAACGGACCGTCAGTTATACTAATCTTAAAGAATCTGTAATGATGTTTCTACTTATAGTGGAGACTGAAACTATTATTTAGAAAATTCGATATTTAATCTTTCTCTGCTTAAGCCAGTTCTTAATTATTATAGATTTTACTGCAGCACTTAGTTACCATTACTGAAAGGATTACTTTTAGAAAGAAGGGGGTTCTGGCCAGATATTAGAATTAATAGGTCCCTAGCTATCTAGTCAGCTCTGCTAATTAAATGCCTAGCACCTAGGGAACGCCAGTAAGCTTTAGCCGCCAGAGTAGCGATTCTTAAATCTTACAGAGTAGTTTATAAGGATAGCTCTAGCTTCTAGCTAAAGCTAAAGGTAATGTACTAATATATTAGAATTTTATTTAGCTTAAGCTTATCCTTAGTAAAATTACTATTAGTTATTAATATAACTGTAAAGAAAGTACGTATAAAATAACATTATATTAATAGCTTTAAGTTAAGATTGCAGCTTATCTGTTAGTTTAAAGTAAGTAGCTTGTAATTATATTACAGTAGATACTAAAATAAGCGTCTGGAATTCTAATAATTAAACGTTCTCCATATAAGCTACATTTATCCCTAGCTGCGGTTAACACAGTGCGTCTATACTTACTTTACATCCTTAGTAGCTAGCTTTAAAAGTAGATGTAACGAAGACGATTGTAAATAAGTGTATTAGTTACTTTTAGCATTTTACGTAATTATACAGCTTGGTATATAATTGGGAAATTAGCTGATAATAAGAGAAACGTAGTTAATTAAGCGTTTATATTAGTTGTATAGCGATATACCTGTCTTTTAATAACACTATCTATAAAGAACTCTACTAATTATTTATAATCAGAAACTATAAAATGTATTCTAGATATAGTACGCTAGTTCTCGCTAAGATTGTGAGTATAAAATAACACTGCCGAGCGTTAAGGTATTAAGTATTAATCTTTATACTTTAAGTGAAAGTAAGGTTATATATGCTCATTATAAGCTTCCTCTTACAGACGTCCAGTATTATTAGAAACACAGCACTTTAAATGTGATGGATTTAAAGTAGTTATATATAATTACTTAATTGTGTTACTTATGCTTTTATTATAACCTGTACCTAGTATAGACCTAAGGGGCTGATCAGGTTAAGATAGAGTGTATAGCAGGACGTGACTGGGTTAGTGGGCGTTTTAAAGACGGTTTGTTAAGCTAGCACTCCTAGACGGGGTATAATGTCACTGTAGGTCGTTGTCACTATAATGTATAAAGGTAAGTCTAAATAGTAAGATATAAATGAATAATGTAATATTAGCGTAAGGAACTAGGAGTCCCTTACGGTTATTGTGGTTATGATGATGACTATCTATACTAACTATTTAAGAGGTACCTTATACTTTGCTCTGTTGCTCTGTAGTGTTCTGGGCAGAGCTATAGAGCACCCTGCTCTGTAGTCCCTACCCTGCTCTGTATAGAGCTAAACGTTAAGACAGAGCAGTCTTTAGTTAGTTAGTACTGTGCGGGTTACAGTGTGACATAGTGTCTCTTATATAGTGCTCCTAGCACGGGGGATCCTTCGGGCCGTACTGGCTTAACTAGCGGCCTGTGGGTTCGTTATAGCTTTAGCTTCGTTAGAGGGCCTTTATTATAGTACTGTGTAGTGGCAAAGTTAGTGGTAAGCCGTTACCCTGGTTAGCTAAACTGATATGTAGTTAGTTTAGCTCGCTGAAGCTCTACTTAGCTTAAATGGCCACACTTCCTTTCTGCGCGCTCCAGTCCCTAGCTAGAGCCCCTTTTATATAATAATATCTACACCCCTATCTCTCAGCCTCTTTTATCACCTTATTACAAGATTAATATTCACATAACTGATTATTCATTATCGAATATAAATTTCGTAACACTAATATATATTTAATATTTAGTATCTATTAACCTTACTGAGAATAGAAAAGTTCCCGTAGTGGTTTGTAAAAATTGGAAACGGTTAAACTAAAGTAAATAGCACCTGGACTGGCGATGTTAGAACTGAGGGAACGCGCGGAAACGCAGCTGCGTAATCTATATAGCCGTGTAGTGGCTGGCTCCGTGGATCTGCGTAGCTAAGTACACTATAATCCACTAGCATTCCAACAGATCTAATCTTATATATGTAAACAAGCCTTACTAATACCTTACACTGGCTTTATAATATTATAATAATAAAAACCTTCACTTTATAAGATAGAAAATAATCTAGTACTTTACACCTAACACTTTCCAATGCCACATAATTCTATTATACGTCTTAACCGTTTTGTTCCTAGCTATATTAGGTAGGGAATTATAAGATATTGTAGATAGCTGCCGTATTATTTCGTCTTAGTTATTAAAATACGCTCCTATACCTGATCCCTACAAATATATCTGTAACACTTACTTCTTAGGGATCTTTAAGGTACTCTTTGTGTATATTTATCTAAAAAGGAGAAGGTCTTGCAGTTTCCACTTATAGTTGTTTTTCCCTGGGAACTTTGCCTTATGATGCGTTGTCAGCGCCTCCTTAATTTTAACAACCTTAGCCCCTCCTGTTATAATACTTTTACATAACCTATCCCTCTCTAGCCCTGCTAGTTTATTCTGCACTGTATCCAGCTGTTCATTTAAATCCTGCTGCTACTTACACAGCTGTTCTATACTTTTAGTTAACTTTGTAATATTGTACTTTATCTTAAGCCCGAGTTGTATAAACTTGTTCATAACTGGCTTTAAAAAGTGGACCCTGGCCACAAGTTGCTTATAGCTGTTATTGTGGTCTTCAAGGTCGACTAATAGTTGTCGGTACTTGCTATTTGTGAAATTGAGCTGTTTGTTGTTAGTAAGAACTTCAGCTTCGAGCTCGTTAATGAGTCTGCGTTTTTCAGCAAGGGTGTAAGTCGCTTCCTTAATTGCGGAGGGTGTGGAATTGCCTTAGTGTGTTTTAGAATAGCTTATCTTCGGAGCTTTGTCTAGTGAGTGTTTAGGTATTGTTAAACTTTAGGATCCTACAGGGCTGTAGTACAGCGCTGTAACTTAGAGGAAGAAGTGCTGTACTAGACTAAGCCATACTATAGCGCTGTAAGCGCTGTAAGAAGCAAATAAAGGCCTATATTATAGAGGCAGTGCCTCTGTAAAAGAGGTTATTATAGCGAATATTAACGCTGTAAATAAGAGGATCCGGAAGGCAGTGCCTTATAAAATGACTGGAAAAGAGTGAAGTTGCTTACTTGTTTAAAACTAGATACAGGAGAGGAGAGGACCTATTATAAGTTGTGGGAAGCTCCGGAAGAATGCTAGAGCCTTCTACAAGGTAGAACTAATTAATATAATAATAGAATAGTACTGTTTTAAACTATTCTATCTGGTTTTGCTGACGTAGTGGCTAATGTGGCCACTATAGTATTCTAGTTGATTCTGTGGGGCAGTAACCCCACTTGATTCAGGGGGTTCCACTCCTCTAAGTTCCAAAAGGTTCGGAGTGCTCCAGAGGCCCCTAGGGGGCCCAGCCAGAATTGGCTACAGCTACTATTAATTTCGGCTTTAGAACGTCATTTTAACTCCACATAGTATCCTTTATCTCCAGTATACCTTAGTAAATGGCATTTTATAGCTTTTTATAAGTTAAAAGCTGTGTATATAACGGTAAACAGCGAGTTAGTAATTATTAAAACGGACTTCCTTATAGCAATTATAAAATACTAAAAGTTATTAATACATTACATTATTTCAATCTCTTTTCTTTAATCAAGTATTTAGTAAATAGAAATGGGTTCGCCGATAATAATTCAGCAACTAGTTAGATTAAAGAATAAGATACCATATTATATTATTCTATTACCTTCAGCGTATAATAAACTATTTTTACTAAAGTATGAAAAAGTTATTTTAATCTGGAGTTGCATTTTCAAGGACTATATATGGCTTAACACGGTACTGAAAATTCAACGCGAGGCGGGATCACCTATTCCTTGCCTTATAAACAGTAACCTTAAGAAGGTCCACGGCGCTAAACTTAAAGGCTTATACGTTGCACTTCTAGTTAATAGCTGGATAGGTGATGTTTAGTATTATAAGAAGCTGCTCTTTCAATCTCTATAAGATTATAAGATTGTGGAGGAGTCAGTCGTACGGCTGAAAAGCTCCGGAATCATCTTACATGTTAGCGATGCTGTTAAATGTGATGAATGGGTTTCGATAACAGATCTAAGCAGACTATTCCATTAAATAGGATTTAAGCTATTAACTAGTGTAGTTTATTATAAGGAAGATATTATCTATACAATTTGTAGTAGTCGGATAAGTGGTGTTAAAGGCCTATATAGGAATAGAAGAAAGGTAGTTCATAATATATGTTTAATTAAGTTACAGTTTAGAGATAAAACCCCTATTTACCGCGTTTTCTTTAATCCTAACAAAACTATCAGACTTGTAAATAAGAAAGTTTAGGATGAAAATGGTAAACCGTGGGTTACGTATTAAAGAGTGGCTAAACCATATAAAAGTGAGTGGTAGTTGTTCGGATAGGGCCTGTTTTAAGAAAAGACTCTTCAGATCTATTATATTTTAACTACTAAGCGCCCTATAAACTCCTTATACTACATACTTATACTAGTAATAGTGCTCCACTTAAAGCTCTTTGTAATAGTATCGTTATCTATAGTAAATCTTATGTCCTTTATTTTATTGTGTGGTGCATTTTAGTTAGGGAAAGGAGGCTTTATTTCTCCACTACACCGTGCATTTCTCAGTGTTATAAAAAGACTGGATGTCTATTTATGTGAGAGCGTGACCAACTGCGACTGTACGGCTAATTAAACCAGAGCTACGGAGTCATCACATCCTAATCAGGGACACCACCACTTACCTGTAGAATGGACCAATTTTAAGCTATCCTAGTTTACATAATTACTTAGTTTATCCACCGCTTTTAGGTGCCTTAAACAAGAGATAACAAAGTTAGAGAAACCTATCTTTATCTATTTACATATTATTAAGGCGAAATCGTCACAATCTTTAAGATACTTAACGCTGATAAGAGAATAAAAGGTTTCCCTACACTTTAGTGGCTCCTTACTCACTTATATAACTAAGTTCTCCCAACTGTTTACCCGTACCACTTTACAGAGTTAGCTGGTAAAATCACCTAGTGGACTAATTAATAACCTTATCCTAACGATAAGAACTGTATTAATAGGCTGCTTCAGGTCGCCATTAAAGGCACCTGTAATCTCAGCTTTGTCTAGGCAATATTCTCTGTAAAGAAGGACCTTTAGTCGAAAAAATCCCTTAGTCTGCTTTTATAAACCTACTATAACTTACTTCCTTCCCTCTCTTTTATAAGATAGGCAGGTAGCCATCACCTATCGTTAAAAGGATTATAAAGTAACAGGCTTAATGTATAAAGGCCTTACGTGGCAGACTAAGGTGTCAGTGTGACTATACAGCCATATTATCCGCTAAGAGAGGAATAGAAGCCTAATGTAGCGACAGTTAATATTTTAAATGTAATAGCGTTAAAGGCAGCCAGATTAAGCCAGACCTTTAGTGAAGGTATTAAATAGAGTAAATAAGGCGCTCCTGCTAGATTGTAACTTAAGTAAGATGTTGTTATACAGCTGATTGGCAGACGCTAGGGTAAAATAAGCTAATAAGCTGTATATAATTATGTTAGATTCCCTAAACTGTAAAGTGCTTTAAAAGTCCGGGACTAGTAAACCTTTTTTAAAAAGGCTACTAACGTAAATATAAGTGGGACTTACTACCTATATTAGTTAACACGCTAGCGCTAGTGATAATAATAATATTCCTCTTAATACTTAGCTTTTCCTTTAAAGCGCTTAAGGGCTCTATAGGATTAAAAGAGTAGGATATCTGCTAGGAGGTGTCTGGGAGTTTTGTGTTAAGCACTTTAAGAGGGTAAATAAAGGAGGGCTCCTATAAAGGCTATGTTAAGTTATAAGTAAAATCGCTTCCCGTGTGTCAGTACTGTTTCTAAATGGTGTTAAGGCTCTGGGGATTAAATGTTAATAAGGGATGTCCTCGTTCTAGCCATTTTAAGCCTGGTGTACTAACCTTATCGATTCGGATTTAGACCTTCTCCTATTATAAGTCGCAGTACCTGGTGTAAAGGATGTTAAATAAGTATTTGACAGCACGGTGGCGTGTAATGCAAGAGGTATAAGTGAAACCCTAGTAACTGGGAAGGAAGACGCAGTTAGGAAACGGTATAGCACTGCTGTAAAGCTTATAATTACTAGCGCAGTTAGTGTATAGTGTAATGGCGAGTTGACCTTTTAAATATATAAGGAAGGTGTTAACAGTGTTTAGGTGTTTGGGAAGCTTCTCTAGGAGGTTTATGGAAGTGTTAAAGTAAGTAAGACGCTGGGGGGGAAATAATAATACCTTGGCTTAGATGTTAGTAGTGATAAAGGGTTAGAGTTAGTCATTCTCGATAGGGGCTTAACGTTATCTGTGCTTAAGGTCGATGTGGTCAAGCTAATACCGTTAGTTACGCTTTCTTAACTTATAATAGTACATACCTAATGTCTAAAGGTTATAAAGTTAGTGGAATCTATAGTTATAATAAGTGGTAAGTGGTTTATAAAAGCTTATTAAGCGTTATTTAGTCCAGTAATAAGCTTGTCAGGCAAGTACTGGCAGATAAAAGTGAGGAGGAAGGATGGAGGAGAGGGGCTAAGAGGGGTTTAAATATTCCAGACAGCTGGGCGCTAGGATACTAGTGCCTATAGCTGTTTAGGGGGGCTTAATATCTACGGTGAAGGCAGTTTTAGTAAGCTTGTACGGTCAGTTAATGCCTACTTTCCAAGGGGCTGGGAGACGTTAGATTATACGGAGGAAAAACGTAGCTAATACCACTACCCTCTGATATACTTTAGTTTTAATGCTACTTTACAGGATCTTAACTCTGGCGGTACGTATACCCTGCGTTTTTCTTTCCCCTTACTCCTATAAAATAACTACCTACTAAAGGAAATTGAATAATTTATGTCAAATTAAGAGTTTCAGGGGCCACGTCTTAGCCCCTTTTCTAATAATAAAATTATATAACCTTACCCTTTATATTTATCTAATTTTTATCCTTAATCCTTTGGAACTCTTTTAAAGTGACGTGCCTTAGTTCTATTCTTACGTTACACTTTTATAGTGGCTCTGTTACTCTAGTAGTGTTAAACCTATAATAGTACGATATAAAGTCGCCGTTCTTATCCTATATGTAATAAGTGCTGCTATTTCCACTCTGGTAAGCCCTTATGTGTCTGGGTACGGGCTGAGACTGCTACTGTTAACTCGCTAATGCCGACGTGTTCCACTACTTTTTAATAAGTTAACTTTGTTCCTTCTTCGCTAGGGCCCGGACTTTAGTAACCGTTAGGCTTTAAGGACCGCGTTCTCCCCGGGTTGACGTTGACTTAACCGCCGTATCGGTAAGTTCGTTGCCCTGACTTTACTGTACCCTGGACGCCATCCATTGTCCCACTTATAAGTAATACTAGGGAACTTGAAAAAGTGCGATAATTGCTGTGACGACATATAAAAGTGGAACTGTGATGTTAAATAAAAACCCTGTAAGTTATAGGTAGATAAGGTCTATTAGTGGTTTATAGTTACGATAGTAAAGACGGTGTTTAGTTACAATACTTATATAGGTGGGCAGGAGTAGAAGCCAGACACTAATTACTGGAGTGACAGAGTATAGAAAAACTATAAAGTCCATTAAGTAGGTAGTGATAGAGGTTTATTAAGAGTCTTTAAATTTATAATAGTGCTAGGCACTATATATCTCTGTGGAACTTTTTGGCTGATTACTTATACTTGCTTATATAAGCGCCTGTCACTCACGTAGTAACGCCACATTACTACTCCTTTTAATAAGCCTTAGGGATTAGACGACATGTTAAGATGGCTGGTTGTAGCGTAAAGTAGGGTGTTAGGTGAAAGGGAGGAAGGTTTTTATGAGACTTATAACTGTTAGGGTGAATGTATTATAGGTAAGAGATAAGGTAAGGGTGACTAGTTACGTCTTAGGTTTAGTATTCCCTTTTCCGTTATTAATATCCTAAAGCCTTAGCCTTAACTAATTAGTTCTCCTACTTAACTACGTTATAAATTATGGTGTTATAGAAGCTGCTGTCTCCCTTACTTTATAGTGAGGACCCAGTGATCTCTCTGGGCTCCTCGTCCTTAAGAAGTGCCTTAGGTATAGGATTGGGCTTATCTTCCTTAAGGTTAGTCCCGAACGACTTAACAGTCGTAACCTTAATACATTATTTAAGTTAAGGGTGCTAGGGGCTGCTGGGTAGAATACGTGCTTACTGTTAGTGTTAAGATAAGCTGTCTTATGATTAGTTTTAAGTTAAGATTAAAAAACCCACTGGATATAGATATAAAGATAAGGGTCCTTATAGTGTCTTCTATAAGCCACGTACTCAGCCTCTGCTCTTTTTACTAGGCTATATTATATTTAGTGTCCTTAAAGGGTATTTACATTATTAGATTATACCTTTTAGGTATTATAACAGCTCTGATAATATTAGCGTGAGTGATTACACTTTGAATCTGTACACAGATTATGCCTGAGATGCCACAGTCTGTCGAGCACTGCCCTCCTAAACAACCATAAAGGGGCTACCCAATTATATAATTACCTATATTAGGAAGTTTAGAGAGTGTATTCCCTCCTATCCTTATCACCTTTAACACCACTTTAACGTTACACTTTATTTCGACATTAAACCTTACCTTAACTCTGCCCTTACTTTAACCTTACACTTTACCTTAAAGTCACTTGCCGGTTTATTATAGTAGTCGTTTATATTATCATCACACACTTAGACTTATTACATCTGTTTATTTTTTTAATTATTTTTTATTTATTTATCCTCACCTTACGTAACTGAAATGACTTTTACTAAGCGGCCACTGTTAGTTCTCCCCTTTATCTATCCCCTAGTTTAGATTCCTTTTTACATTAGTAACTGCCATGTTTTAAACCTTAGTTTTTAATATTATATAAAATATCTAACTAACTACACTTAAAGTATTTAATCCTTAGATACTTCCATTACTGTATTAAAAAATTTGGCAGGGTAGTGGAGGCCTAGTGATAAGACGTTAAACGAGGTGAAATGAAAGATAGACGAGATGTGGGATGAAATGGGATTTAAATTAGAGGAAATTATGGATGGGATGTGAGAACAGATGGAGGAGACTATAGACAGAATAGAGGATATGGTGGAGAAGGTTTAGCTTGAGATGAAATGTAGACTGGGAGAATTGTAAAGTGGGATAATAAATATAAGGGAGGAGGTTTTAGATAAAAGAAATAATAAGATGGATATTTAGTAGCATGACGGCTGATTAATAAGGATATTTTATATGTAATTAGGGTTAGGAGAGGAAGTAAGTGTAAATTTTTAGCTACCTGAGACACTGGCTTTATTAAGGAGCAGGAAGAGAGTAGCTAAGGCTTAGATGCTTAGAGCTTTAGAGTATATAAATCCCCTTTTGCTTTAACAAATTAACCACCTGGTTAGTAACCTTAACATTCACTATTTTACAGCCATTCTTACTCCTCCTAGGCTGAGAGTCACTACTTAGAATTACTGTTCGCTGCCGTCTGGGTGTAAAATGGCTATCATCTATGTGTAACCGGACGACCGCCTTTACCTGGAAAGTATTACGAGATTATATATTACAGGGGCTAGCATTAGTATAAATGCAGGTATTTCTTTTAATAAATGCTCTGCGATGATAGGGTAGTGTGTCCCTTAATATCACCATATCATCTTTAAATCCGCCACCTTTATTATCACTATATATTTTACATCGCTAACTATAATCCTCCTGCTACTGCCTGACTTTACGTCTCCACTGTTATCTGGACTTATATTCCCTTAGCATTATAAGGATGAGGTTTTAGAACCTAGAGCTACCCTGTCGCTTAAGGTAGCCCTGTAAGCTAGGACCAGTAACCGCCTTATATTTAATAATAGATAATCTAAGGGTGAGCCAGTTGTTTGTAATATAGTGGCGTATATTTTATCTACCTTTATTAGATTGAAAAAGCGAGTGAGCTACTTTACCGTATTTGAATAAGGTTATTATGGGCTAAATGGAGTGATTTAAAGATATAAATGTATCTTGATTATTAAACGTCGTATTACTAAAACCACTTATTTTGCCATACCTGTGGTTTGTTATAAGTTAATAGGTTAGTGACAGTGGTGTAATAATAATGTAAGTCCTGCTAGTTAAGGTATATGGCTTAAAGCTATTCAGTTTTAAAAGTGGGACACGTACAGGCACACTTTAAAGGAACCTAATCCCCTTATATATATACTGAAATAATTCTGTTAATTTTTATTAATAATTTTACAAATTCTATAATTACTTACAGCTTTACCTTATAAATTTACATAACTTTAAACAATACCTAGGCTAACTAGGCCACTAAGGCGCTTATATTTATTAAGTGCCTCTGTCTTTACCACGTTTTTAGAAAGCTCCTATGTCTTATCTCCACCTCTTCACTTTATAAGGAACTTTAAGCCACTGTTATCCAGCTCTTTATTATTATAAATCTTCTCTACCTTCCACTCTTCTCTGCCGGGATTATTTATTATTAAAGGTGTTTAAGAGTTATTGTAAAGTTACTAAGCCCTGTAAGCGGGACTAGTCTTAAGCCTAGTGTAATACCTTACCGTAATGGCCTTAGGAGAACGTTCTGGTAATTATTAAGTAATTATAAGTTAAGACAATCCTTACCCCTTTAACAGGCAGATCTTCACATCGTCTTATATTATATATCTCACCCTTCTCTAAGTAGGCTTAAAGTTTACTAGGGGGCTTTTATCCTTTATTAATCTTATGCTCCTCTGTCTCGCTAAGCAGTACCTTTTAACTAGGAAAGTAGAGCTTCAGTTCTCTATTATATGATGTCCTTCGTGTTTTGTATATAGGTCCTAAGTGAACTGTAGCTGGAAAGTTAGCACCCTGTTTAACGTAACGCGCTTAAAGACCGCGTTTCCAAGAGGCCACTCTTTAAACTTTACGACGGAGGCTTCGATTGTCTCCTCTTTTAAGATGGGCCCCTGTGAAGACGATCGCTGTATTCCTTGTAGTTGGGGGGAGGTGTAGCATTAATGCGGCTGCTGTTAAGTGGCTGTTTTAGGGATGGGAAGGGCTAAGGTACTTAACCTCCGGCACTTACCTTATTATGGTGAGACTTTATCGTTATTATTATGCTTAGCGTTAGTGCTTGTAATGGTGAAGCTGTCCTCCTTATTATCGACATTGTAATATCGCCTCCGGCTAAAGGTACAGTAAGGTCTAGCAGGGCTTTTACTGTCAGACAACAGTATAGATGGTTTAGTGTTAGCCAGTTATTATTCGTCGCCCTTATTATCACATTCGTTAGCTAAGTTACAGTAGAGAGAGTTATCTCCACCTTTACTTTAAGTGGAACAAAGATAATCATTACCATTACCTGGCTTAATAGGATATATATCTTTATAAGGCTAATTCCCGTCATTTATATAATTTATCTTATTATTATTAGAAAGGCCACTATACGGACTTTAGGGATAATAAGGCAGGTTATCGTCCCTAGTCTTAGGTGATTTAGCATCTTTAGTAGCACGGCCTTATACACGCTTATAAATAGCAGAGAGTCTAGGGTGTCTAGGGTATTTAAAACCTTATTAAAAAGGAATTCCTATATATGGAGGCAGACAGCTGGATATTAGAGTTAACTGGCCCTCCTTTACATATAAAGTCCTGGGTAAGGTAAATAATATTATTAGAGAACATTCTAGGCTTTAAGACTGCTGCTACTAGGCTGATACAGATTTATTATCTGGCTTAGCTTTATTAGTGACTAAAGGCTTACTTATATTGTTATTACTAGTTATATAAAGAGCAGCATTAACATCTTTATCTGCTTAAGTATATTAGCGTATAGCACTTTAATAGATAGGAAAGTTAGCTATGTATTAGTAGCGGTAGCGCTGTTACTGAAAGTAGTTAAAAGTTCGTCTGGTGATGGGATAGTAATGTTAGATTAGCCGTTATTAGAATTATTAAAATTGTTATAATTAGACTTATTATCGCTAATTATAATTGCGGTATCTATTAAATCCCCAGGACTGTTACGTTAAGGATTATATACATCCTTTAGAGGCGGTGGATGTAAAGGAGCTTTAGAGATAGCTGTAAAGGCGTCTGTATTCTAAGGTGAAAAGTTATAGCTTATATGCGTTATGCCTGCTATTACTAAGGGAGTGTAAAAGATCTAGTGGTTAAGAAAGACAGTTATTATTATATTATAAGTAAGTGGTGTAGTGGTAATGTAGCTGTAACAGGCTTTAGGGGAGATTTTAAAGATTATATATCCTAAGAGCTAGGTATCTTATAATCCTGTATATTAAGTAAATATATATACGTGCGCTAAAGGGGACTCCTTTACCTGTAATAATAGCGATATATGTGCCCAGTGCTGCCACTCTACCCCACTTATACTAACGGAAAGTGCTTAGTTATATCTTTTCGTATTATTATTAAGAGCCTTAGTTTCTTAATCACTTATAACTTTACTAATTACGAAACTGCCGATAAAGGAGGTGTCTGAAAACGTAGGCCTTATAAGAGGGTGTTATTAGTACGAATTAAGTTTTAGTTTAATGCGGCATGGCCTACCACATCCCCTAAGATTCCTTAAGGTGGCTTTACGTATATAATACTATCTATCCCTCCTTTTATAACTTATCTTACACCTTACTGTATCTGGCCCCTTATTTTTTATATTATCCTATCCTAATATTATTAATAGTAAGGCAGTGTCTTACTAAGCTGCTAGATACGTTATCGTCTCCACTAACAGGCCCTTCTTAAGTCTGTGTCTACCTTGTCGTTGTGAATAGAGACTGCCTACTATGCGTATAGGACCTTACGGTAACATTTTAGTATATTATAACGCTAAAGGCCACGTTATCTTACGCCAGTTCCGTTCCCTTACTGGTTCTCCTATCCTTATTACACTAAAGGCCCCTTATTATCTCCCTGGAACTTATCTTAATGGGATTATGTTAGGTCTTATCACTTATATTTACTATAGCTAGAATTGTAATATATAACCTGTAAGTTAAAGAAGTAAGGTGGTGGTTGAATTAGAACATTAACCTGCCTCCTTTATAACTAGCTTCTTACATACTTCACCATAGCTATGTTAAAATTTAATCTGTATTAATACTTCCTTACTAATAACGTACACCTTAAGTAGTTACTAATAATATTAAAGCGAAGCCGTTATCCTTATTAGGTTAAAGCACCCTTTTCTTACTCCTTATAATCTGTTACAGCCTAAATCGCGTGCTTATATCTGAAATTAAAAGTTATGGAATTATAATCTCTTATATAACTCACTCTTTATATGTTTTACTATAACCGTGCTTATAATCAGTCTAATTATAACTAATAAGGCGTCCCGCCCACTTGTGGAGATATTTTAAACATATTATTTAAGGGTGGAGAGGGCCTTTTAACGTTACTGTATTAACGCTATCGATTCTGCGGCATTTTTAACTAGTTAAGACTAGGAATAAGTAAATTATAACTTAAGGATCCTTTAAGTGGATATAAAGTGTGACTTATAAAGGAAGGTAAGTGGTTAGATATAGTAGGAGTTATAAAAGGGTAGTTAATCTTAACGGCCTAAGTAGGGGATAAACGCCAGTGCCTGGGTTAAGGTTGGGTTTGAAATTGAGATGAATTCACGTTAATAGTTAGAGAAATCTTAGACGACGGTAAATGATAGGAGTGAGAATAGTAATATTTTAATAACTACGTAGCACTTAACGACGCAAAACTGTAAAGTTAGTAAAGGAGTAAATATTAAGTGGGTATATCTAGGGCTAAATAAGAGCGGTTAAGCTTGGTTAGAGTATAGTCGTGAGAGCTGTAGGTAAAGTAAGCGAGAGGAGTGAAGAGAGAGAAGCGCATGCTAAAGTTAAGAGTATAAGAGGAGAACGTTAATTAACGTTAGGGTCGGCCGTTTATTTATATGTGGGCGCAACTGGGTGGGGAGCATGCCACCAATCAGGGCGGAGCGGTGGGGCAGCTGCGCCCCGATCGGGAAGGGCGCTAAACCCAGCGCGTCCGACAGCGACTTCTCGATTACATTATAAACTATTATACTGTTCTTATTAGGTATTAAAGTAGCTGTAAGGATAGTGGGAGTTAATACGGTGTTAAATTATAAACTGTACTGTTTACCTAATAATAGTGTTAATATAAGCTTATAAGCTGGATCGTTAGTAATAACGTTAACTTACAGCTTTTTATTAATAAGGCGTTTATATAACTTAGGAAAAAATATATATATACTTATTATATCTTAACCTATCACTTACCTAAGGCTGTAATATAAGATGTAATGTAACGGTATAAGGACCTATTCCTTTAACAGTAAGTCTGGTATTATTAAGATAGGGATATTAAGATAAACATTAGTGATAATATTCTTATTATTATACTTATTTAGGTATTAGCAGATCCCTTAATAGATAGTAGTAAGTGACGTTTTAAACGTATATATATTATTAATATTATAAGATATAAGTGACGGGAGGGTAATAATGGTTATAATGCTATAGTGTATTACTATATAGAGGTGTGTTAGCACGTCCTTATCCTTCTAGCTATTATAGCCTTTAAAAGTAATATAGCAGTTAAGATTAGGAGGGTATTTAATAAGGCCTAGTTATCCACTGTTAAGCACGTTTAGTATTAAGCCCCCTTCTACCGCTATAAATATTACAGTAAGGTCCTAATCATCCTATTAAGGCTACCCTTAAGCTGTGGGTAATAATCTTAATCGTTACTATAACTTATTAGTTACATCTGCTAGTAAGCCATAATTTAATAAGACTCCTTCACTTTAATAAAGTATTATGTGCTTAAGGGAGAGGGGGTTAATAGCTGCCTTATATGCTTTAACAGTATAAGTAAAAAGCTATTATAACTGTTATATTAAAAACATATAAAGCGGCTTCTTATAGGCTGGCTAGGTATAAGGTGATCTTAATAGGCTGCTGTAGGTTACGTCCTTAATGTTAGCCTTTACCTCTTTACCTTAATTACCGTGTAAGGGCAGTTCTTAACAGTCTAGTATTAACCTTACCATATTACTTTAAACTTATAATAACTGCCTGCTACCTTAACTAAATAATATACCCTTACTACCAAATGGTAATAACCTGCTACTACTCCTAGCCTAACTAACGCTCCCAACCCTGTAACCACTATTACTTTACAGTATAAAGGGATATAAAAGTAATAAAAACCTTAAGGCGTTACTTCAGGCTTCTAATACCCCCTTACAGTCCTAGCTAAATAATATACCCTTATCACCTCCAAATAGTAATAACCTGCTATTACTCCTACTATCCCCTAGTAGGTTGCCACTTCTATTACCTCTACTGGCCTAGCTGATGCTCCTAACCCTGCCTTTATTACTGCTTTATAATGTAAGATTATCTGGCAGTAAGGGGGGAGGCTGTGGTGAAGATGGGAGTTAGCGTTACCAGGTGGTAATAGGAGCAGGTAAGTTAGGTTAAGAGTGGGGCAGCCTAATACTTACCCCTGTTATTATATTATAGATATTAAAAATACCAGCTAATATACGTTAGGTAAGGTGGGACTATTATAAGGTAGATAATGACGGCCTGCCTATATATTAATTACTAGCAGCTGGTAAGGTAGGTTATAAATATTATAATAGGCTATCACTTTCTTTTATTTAATTACAGTTATCTTACATACTAGCTATTATTAGCAGGAGAGTTAGTAATTACAATGCTAATAGGTGTTACTGTTATGGTAGGTTATTAAGTTATAGGCTGTTACAGCTTCCTGTTATTATTAAATAGATGTTATAGAAGCTAATTACTACCACCTTTAATAACACCTTTTTACTAATTAGTTTAGGGGTTTTCTTACCATTAAGAACTTCTTTATTTTTCTAACACCCTAAATCCTTATTATCCCTAACCCTAACCGGCAGCTACATAGTAGGACTTAACGACAGCCGATTATGTAACATTACTATAAGTTCTGCCTTTACAGTCTTACACTTTATAACCTGCTAGGAGAGGTTTTATAACACGTTCTTAGGGAAGATGTTATTAAAGTGGCTATTATCTAAAGGCTCTTTAAGTTCTAAGAGGTATATCTCTTTTACCTATATTTCCCTAAAAGGTCCTTAATTACCCCCCTTAACACTAGCTTATTTATATTAATTATTACTATTAGTGACATTTTAAGTTAGCTAGTTTATATCTTCTTATACTGTAATTATAATAAATGGTTATTATAGGTAAATGGCTGGTACTAGCTATTATATCTGGTTAAAGAGGTTATAATATAGTAGGTATGTTATTTAAAAAGCGTACTTATTATTACACTGGTATTACTCTCCCTCCCTCCTTTTTATTAATAGTAAACGTTATAAGTAAAAACTTAAACTAGTTATATATAAGTTACTGTGGCAGTGGGGACCTAATATAAGGGTAATTAGCTAGGATAGGATCTAATATTAGTACTATTAATCTGGTCACACTAGTATTATCTCTCTTAATAAGTATGGTGAATAGTTATTAAAAGTAACCTTATAATAGGTTATTAACGGCAGTTAAACGTAGTAACGGAGTTAGTAATAATGTGTGTAGCAGAGGAAGACTGCTATCTGTAGTAATACTAGTAGCTAGGTTAGTTATTTATGTTTATATTTATAAGGGGGCTGGTTATTAATAGTTAATTAATAGTCTTATAAGAACACCTTTACGTTACCTCCTTATCTAGTTAGCCACGTTACGTCAGTTTTACTCTCTTCTAACTACTCTCACTTCCTCCTTAATGGTGTATAACTTAAGATAAACCATATTACATTACTAAGTTAGCTGTAGTAATAGGTGTTAATTATGTAAACTTACTAATAAAGTAACTTAGTATGTTACTCTTTAACGGCAGTAATCTGTTAATGTACAGCTTTTCGCGTTTTTTAAAAAACCTTCTTCCCCTTATAATTAATTTAAGGTGATCTTTTAATATTAACTCTGGATAATAGTAAGGTGTTTATTATCTGTGTTTTTATAATTATAATAATTAATAATATTACGTTATTACCTTTTTTAAGACTATCTAATAGGCTATAGTTATTAAACCAGTTAAAGTAGTCGTTTTAGTAAACTAACTAATTTATTAATAATGTAAAACCTTTATTTATATCTCTTTATATATAACATATATATAGTGTTACTTTAATAAAGCTTTACTTAACGTTATTAATACATACATTAAAAGGTGCCTTAAATATTAACATCTGTTTACGTTATAAAGTTTTATAACGTAACACTTTTATAATTCCTATATAAATATATCTAAATTCTAATTAAAGCTTCTTTATATATTATTTATAATATATATTAGTTTTAGGGATATTTAAATACAGACAGGAGGAGGAGTTAATTTATATGTTAAACCTTTATAATTTATATAATAAAATATATACTTTTTCCCTTTATTATAAACTATATTACCACCTTTTTTCAGATCTTTTAAAAAATTAAATAAAGCGATTAAAGAGGACCAGGGTATTCTTTTATATAAAATATGTAACCTTTAACCTAATTATTAAAATGTAATTATTAAAAAATTGTGAATATAATAATAATTTAGCTAAATATAAGGTTTAACCACCTGTTACGCCATAGATAATTACCTACTTATAAAACGGTTTACATCGTTAAAATCCTTATACTCTTACCTCTTTATTAATATAAGACTTACTTTAATAGGATATATATTATATAAAGGATATTATAATTTCTTTATATATTTAATAAGGGTAGCGGGGTTTTTTAGTCTTAATAAGTGCGGCTTAAAGAGTCACATACGTGGCCTTATATTAATAGGTTTTTACTAGATCTTATATATATAATAAAAACTAGTGTGATAACCTTAATAATAAGGTTTAAATAGTTAAAAACCTAAGAGCTATTAGAAAAAGAAAAGTCTAGGTAAAAGACAGTAGTAAAAAGCTTTAAGAACTTTATAAATCTTACTTAAAGGAGTCTGATCAGTTCCTAACCCATAACATCTGGGGCACATTTATTAAAGGCCAGCAGCTACTTAATATAGGAATTCCAATTTAAACATATAATAATAAAAAGTGGCCCTGATATATCTACCACGTAACACATAAAGGCCCTAATAAGGTTAAGCCTTTAACGTTCCTAGGGATTAAAGTAAGAGGATTTAATGTGTATTAAACAGACCTATTAAACTTCTAGATTATATTATAAAAGTATCTAACTTAAAATAAATAAATCTAAGAGATGTAATGGCGTGTATTAAACAGACCTAAACCTATTAAACTTCCAGATTATGTTATAAAAGCATTTAACTTAAAATGAATAAATCTAAGAGATGTAATGGTGTATATTAAACAGACCTATTAGACTTCTAGATTATATTATAAAAGTATCTAACTTAGAATAAATAAATTTAAGAGATGTAATAACATTTATTAAACAGATCCACTAAACTTCCAGATTATATTATAAAAGTATCTGACTTAAAATAAATAAATCTGAGAGATGTGATAGCATTTACTAAACAGACCTATTAAACTTCCAGATTATACTGTAAAAGCATCTGACTTAAAATAAATAAATCTAAGAGATATGATAACGTGTGTGTTAAAGGGTATTAAAGTGTTAAACTTAGATAATACACTACCTGGTAACTTGAGGTGCTTAAGGCTCAGTATATTAAAAGCAGTATAAAGGTTATTATAAGGCTACCTTTTAAAGGTTATTTCTAACAGGCGATATTACACCTTCCTGTATTATAAAAAGACCTTTTTCCGTGAGGAAAAGGTCTTCTTACATTATAAAAAGGCCTTTTTCTGTTAGGAAAAGGCCTTCTTACATTATGAAAAGACCTTTTTCCGTTAGGAAAAGGCCTTCTTACATTATAAAAAGGCCTTATTACATTAGGAAATAACCTTCTATTACAACCTGCACCTATTACAGGCCTTAAAAGGACTGGTACAGGTTAAGACAGAACGTATAGTAGGACGTTAAAGACTAAATGGGTGTTTTAAAAACGGCTTATTAAGCTAACACTCTTAAATAGGGGTTTAATATCATTATAGGTCGTTATCACTATAATGAATAAAGGTGAGTCTAAACAGTAGGATATAAATAAATAATTAAATACTAGTGAGAGGAACTAGGAGTCCCTTACAGCTATCCTAGGCATAATAATGTCTATCTATACTAGCTAATTAAAAGGTACTCTGTACCTTACTTAGTAAGGTTCTACTTAGTAAGGGACTAAGCACCCTGCTATTAAGCACCTCCTATTTAATAACCCTGTAAATATTTAGTAAGTAAGTAGGTTTATTAAAATTAAATAATAACTGATTAATTATAAGGGCTTTAGGTCTTTACACCCCTAGCTCAGTATATAGCATCGTGTGTGCTGCCTCCTTACACTGTTCTTTCTATAGGGGTTTTATCAGGCGGTGCCGGCTTAAGTGACGGCCTGTAAGGTCGTCTAACCTTCCTATATTAGGAAGACACCTTCTTATATATATAAACTAACCATCCCATTATAATCCTTATATATATTATCATTAGAATAATCCCATCTTTTATTAAAAGTTTTAATAAGTTAAATCTTAGTGTTCCATAATTTATATTAACTACCTCTGTGGCTTTTAAGTTATTTATAACTTAACTGGAGAAGAAGACTTTTTAAGATTAATGTCTACTTTATATAAAACGTTAGGAATCTTAAAATCTACACTTACTTTTTATTTAACTAATATACTAGTTTAACTTATATTTAAAGACTCTTTTTCCTTTAAATGCCCTATAGTAAACCAGCTAGTTTAAAGTGCTGTAGTTTATTAACCCTCACCTTTTAAAGTATTAAACTGTAAAAAGTAGTTTTATATATATTATAATAATAATTATAATTATTAATAGTAGTAATAATGTTTTATAAAAGTGGTGTACTATAGTGGTTATATACTAATGTTAATAGTAGTTATATATGTTAGTATTAGTTACAATAGAGTTAGAATATGTATACCTAAAGGTATATTTAGTTTTTATATAGGTAGGGAATCTGTAGCTGTTAGCCAGTGTACTATAACAGTAGTAATAGCTAATAGGCTAGTGGAACGTGTATACATTAAGCTGCGTTTAGTTTTTACTTAAGTAGGGAGTCTGTAGCTTTTAGCCAGTATACTGTAGCAGTAGTAGTAGCTAATAGGCTGGTAGAACGTGTATGCACTAGGCTGCATTTAGTTTTTACTTAAGTGGGGAGTCTGTGGCTTTTAGCCAGTGCACTGTGGCAGTAATGGTAGCTAATAAGCTGGTAGAACATATATACATTAAGCTTCGTTTAATTATTACTTAGGTAGGGAGTCTGTGGCTTTTAGCCAGTGCACTATAGCAGTGGTGGTAGCTAGTGGGCTGGTGGAACGTGCATACACTAGGCTTCGTTTGGTTATTACTTAGGTGGGGAGTCTGTGGCTTTTAACCAGTGCACTGTAACAGTGGTGGTGGCTAGTGGGCTGGTAGAACGTGCATACACTAGGCTTCGTTTGGTTATTGCTTAAGTGGGGAGTCTGTGGCTTTTAACCAGTGCACTGTGGCAGTGGTGGTGGCTAGTGGGCTGGTAGAACGTGTATGCACTAAGCTGCGTTCAGTTATTACTTAAGTGGAGAATCTGTCTATTTTAAGTTATTACTTAAGTAGAGTATATATAGGGTCCTAGTATGTGCGTAAGTTAAACTACTTTAAGTTATTGCTTAAGTAGAGTCATTGCTGTTTTAGGTTATTGCTTAGGTAGGGTTCTAAAGTGGGGCGTTTTAAGTGAAAAAATGAAAAACTTGCACTTTTTAAGAATATTTAACTAATTAACTAAAATAGTTAGCGTAAAACGGATTTAAGTTCTATATTACAAATTAGTGAAATATTGTAATGTGTAAAATCTATATAATTTTATCTTTATATCAGCCTAACCCTAAGGCAGAAAGCATAGAGAGAGAGTATAGTAAGCTATAGTGAGAAGGCAGCCAGCCTTAGTCTTGGTTTTACCTGTTTTAAACAGCAAGCCTGTTTTATATAGCAAGCTGTAATAAGAAGGCAGCTAGCCTTAATTTTAGTTTTACCTATTCTGTATAGCAAGCCTGTTCTGTATAGTAAGTTATAGTAAGAAAGCAGCTAGTTATAATTTTAGTTTTACCTATTCTATATAAAAAGCTATAGTGAGAAAGCAGCCAGCCTTAATCTTAGTTTTACCTGTTCCATACAGAAAGCTATAATAAGAAGGCAGCCAGCCTTAATCTTAATTTTACCTATTCTAAACGGCAAACCTGTTCTATACAGCAAGCTGTAATAAGAAGGCAGCTAGCCTTAATCTTAGTTTTACCTGTTCCGAACGGCAAGCCTGTTCTGTACAGCAAGCCGTAATAAGAAGGCAACCAGCCTTAGTCTTAGTTTTACCTGTTCCAAACGGCAAGCCTGTTCTATACAGTAAGCTGTAGTAAGAAAGCAGCCAGCCATAATCTTAGTTTTACCTGTTCTGTACAGCAAGCTGTAGTAAGAAAGCAGCTAGCCTTAATCTTAATTTTACCTATTCTAAACAGCAAGCCTGTTCCGTACAGCAAGCCGTAGTGAGAAGGCAGCCAGCCTTAGTCTTAGTTTTACCTATTCCGAACGGCAAGCCTGTTCCGTACAGCAAGCTGTAGTGGGAAGGCAACCAGCTTTAGTCTTAGTTTTGCCTATTCTGTACGGCAAGCCTGTTCCGTACGGCAAGCCGTAGTGAGAAGGCAGCTAGCCTTAATTTTAGTTTTACCTATTCTGTACAGCAAGCCTGTTCCGTACAGCAAGCTGTAATAAGAAGGTAACCAGCCTTAGTCTTAGTTTTACCTGTTCCGTACAGCAAGCCGTAATAAAAAGGCAGCTAGCCTTAGTCTTAGTTTTACCTATTCTGTACAGTAAGTTATAATAAAAAGGCAGCTAGCCTTAGTTTTAGTTTTACCTATTCCGTACAGCAAGCTGTAATAAGAAGGCAACTAGCCTTAGTTTTAGTTTTACCTATTCCGTACAGCAAGTTATAATAAGAAGGCAGCCAGCCTTAATCTTAATTTTACCTATTTTAAACAGCAAGCCTATTCCGTACAGCAAGCCGTAATAAGAAGGCAGCCAGCCTTAGTCTTAGTTTTACCTATTCCGTACAGTAAACCTGTTCTATACAGCAAGTTATAATGAGAAGGCAGCTAGCTATAATCTTAATTTTACCTATTCCGTACAGAAAGCTATAGTAAGAAAGCAGCTAGCCTTAATCTTAATTTTACCTATTCCATACAGAAAGCTATAATAAGAAGGCAGCTAGCCTTAATCTTAATTTTACCTGTTCCGAACAGTAAACCTATTTTATACAGCAAGCCGTAATAAGAAGGCAGCTAGCCTTAGTCTTAGTTTTACTTATTCTAAACGGCAAGCCTGTTCCATACAGCAAGCCGTAATGGGAAGATAACTAGCTTTAATCTTAGTTTTACCTATTCCAAACGGCAAGCCTGTTCCGTACGGCAAGCCATAGTAAGAAGGCAGCCAGCTATAATCTTAATTTTACCTATTCCGTACAGCAAGCTGTAGTGAGAAGGCAGCTAGCCTTAATCTTAGTTTTACCTGTTCCAAACGGCAAGCCTGTTCCGTACGGCAAGCCGTGGTGAGAAGGCAGCCAGCCTTAGTCTTAGTTTTACCTATTCTAAACGGCAAGCCTGTTCCGTATAGTAAGCCATGGTGAGAAGGCAACCAGCTATACTAGTCTTAGTTTTACCTGTTCCGTACAGTATGTGATGGTTATTAGAAAGCACAGGCTAGGCTCTTATATAATAAGATTTATAAGATAAAAAAGGTGTGCAGAATAAGCTAATTAAGCAATTGCAGAGCACAGGCTAGGCTCTTATATAATAAGATCCAGTAGAGTAATAAGGGTATATGGAATAAACTAACTTAGCAGTTACAGGGAGGGCACTAACCAGTTTCCACAAACAACCTTAGGGGAAAGTCGTGTATAAGCCCACTTTAATAAGAAACTAAAGGTAAAAATAAACACTTAATAGAAAGTGACTAGAGTGTCGTACGATGTTAGAAGGACGTAAGGTAACATGCGATAAGGTTAGGAATTGAACAAAACTAGTTACACGAAATTTAACTGGGAAAAACGCAACGGACTCTTATTTAGAAAAATCGCAACAGACTCTACCTCCTACATATAACGGTAGCCCAAGCTCCTACACCACCAGAGCAACAGACTCTTATAAAGTCCGTCGGGAAATAGAGGATAGGGAGTCTGTAGCTATTAGCTAGTGCATTATGGCAGTGGTAGTAGCTAGTGAGCTGGTAGAACGTACATGCATTAAGCTTTGGTCAGTTATTACTTAGGTGGGGAGTTTATAGCTGTTAGCTAGTGCACTGTGGCAATAGTGGTAGCTAGTGGGCTAGTGGAATGTGTATGCATTAAGCTGCGTTTAGTTATTACTTAGGTAGAGAATCTGTCTGTTTTAAGTTATTGTTTAAGTGGAGTATATATAAGGTCCTAATATATATGTAAGTTAAACTGCTTTAAGTTATTACTTAAGTGGAGTCATTGCTGTTTTAGGTTATTGCTTAGGTAAGGTTTTAAAGTGGGGTGTTTTAAGTGAAAAAATGAAAAACTTACACTTTTAAAGAATATTTAACTAATTAACTAAAATAGTTAGTGTAAAACGGATTTAAGTTCTGTATTATAAATTAGTAAACTATTATAATGTGTAAATTCTATATAATTATATGTTTAAATAAGCTTAACCCTAAGGCAGAAAGTATAAAGAGATACCTACACTACCATCTCTTCCAGTGCTTATATTATCTCTTATAACGACTTAATACCACACTTACTTTTACTATCTAAACGATTATAATGTAACTACTATCCAGCTTAGTACTTATACTACTATATACCCCTTAGTACACTAGTATACTATAGTATTATCTTAGTTAATAATTAGAAACCGACAGTTAATGTAACTGTAACCTTTAAGCTGCAGCAGCTTATCAATCGCTATATTACTGTCTTATAACAGCTTAACAGTTACTAAGTTACTAATAAATGATATTAACGCTATAAATACCCAGACTTACTATAAGTCGTTACCTTTTAACTTATACTGCTTACAAAAGTGCAAAGTAACGCCGGCACCAGGTTTAATACCTACCCTACATAGTAAGTAGAGCAGCACGTTACACGGCTTATATAACTAGATCACCTTTATACATTAAGTCGGGGTTTATCTGTTAGCTTTAAACTAGTTAGTATAAATAATTTACACTAACCAGTTTAAACTCTATAACTTAAACGTTACTATACTGGAAATTAAAACACTCTCTGCCCAACACGTCTCCTCTGACACGCACCCTAGCCATCATGATCGAAAAAGCAATTATCACCAACCCTGCTTGCGTTGGTGTTCTGGCCCCTGCGGCTGGTCACCGACCATGCTCGCGCTAGTGTTCTGACCCCTGCGGCTGGCCCTTATACCCCTGAATGATCAGCCAATCAGCAGCGCTGTTTGATGGAAACGCTGTTTGGTGGAAATGGCCCGTGCCTGACCCCAATTTGCGTGCGCGCACTTTCGCTGTTTGAGTCAAACAGACCATCGAATGGTGTCTAGGCTTTGGTCCTCTTATGGAGGTTGCTGTCACTATAATGTACAGAGGTGAGTCTGAAAAGTAGGATGCTATTTGTCTTTTCTGGGTACAAGCAGAGACAGAGATGTAGGCGATGTGGCGTCCGGGAAGCCGCTAGACTTTTGACAAGTTGGTGGCCAGTAAGATGATGAAACAGTTGGCGCTCTGGACAGAAAGGTTCTGCGATGCGGTGGCTGAAGGTGTCAAGCGCTTTTGGACGTCCAAGCCAATTATTGGATCATCGAACGTGATGTATGCAAACCCCTGAGCGGCTGAGCAAGCCACCAATGTTCTCGACGCCTCGATGCGATTTTGGATCCCCACAAAGCCCACTGAACACCTCAAGCATAACCTTCATCACTTCCTCCTAACATCCAATCTATCTTCTACTACCAAAACAACCACCACAGGCCGAGCTTCCAAGCAAGCCACAATCATGGCTTCCAGCAATCCCCTGAGAGACACAAGACCAACTGAGCCCCTCTACGCCCACGAACCCCTCGTCGCTTGGGACAGATTCATCCGTCTCCTGCGCATCCACCATGACCCAACCACAAACATCGTCTCCTTCTCCCTCATTCCCATCCCATGCATCCCCTCAACACCACCCGTCCAGCCGTACGAAGCCATCTCCTGGATGTGGGACCCCCCCGAGCATCGCAAAACCTCCACCCTGACAATTGACGGCGCCAATCTCGGGATCAGCACAAATATGCACGGCATCCTCAAACAACTGATTCCTCCTCCTTCTTCACTCTCACGCACCTCGACGTCGCCGACCTCACCAGAGCGCTTCGTTTGGATCGACTCAATCTGCATCGACCAGACTGATAGAGACGAAGACGACGGAGACGAAGTCCAAGTCGAAAAAGACGTGCAAATCCGCCTCATGACAAAAGTCTACAACGACGCCACACGCGTCCTCGCCTTCCCTCCTCCCTTCGAAGTCGGTCCAGAACCGACACATCTCCCTTATGCCGCTGAATTTGTAGACTGGTTGTCGGTGTACTTGCTCGTCGCCAAGTTCCTCCCGGCCGCCATGGGGTCCCATCACGGACAACAGCACTTTATCGGACTGGAGGGTGATTTACCACTTGAGCGAGACGGTTGGCTCGCCTTTCTGGGGTTGGTGTCCAGTCCGTTCTGGCAACGCGCGTGGATTATCCAAGAGATTGTTGTGGGCAAGTCCGTGACGGTGCGGTATGGCGGGAGGGAGATTGATTTCGCGGTTCTCGGAAACGTCATGATGGCGTTTAAGCGGGTTGATACCGCGACGCAGATGCCGTATCTTACCGTGGGCGGATGGGTTGGCGCAGAGCGCATGGCCAAGTTCAGGACGGGGATCGATCTGGTTGTGCGACTGCACGGTTTCCGCGAGCTGTATGCCGCGGGACAGATGCCCACCGTGCCTGATATCTTGGTCGAGTGCGTGCAGTCCCGGGCGACGTATTCCTGCGACAAAGTCTGGGCACTGGGTGGTATCGGCGCGGGTATGGACCTGACGGAGCTGGGGCTGACCAAGCAGAAAGCCAGGGACGATCGGAAGCTGTTCACCGCCGTGACGAGACTTGTCCTGGAGAGGGCACCCCGTGGGGCGCGGTATTTGTTGCTGGCCATGGCGGGGAAGAACAACCAGTCGGAGAGATGCGCCGACTGGCCGAGTTGGGTTCCGGATCTCAATGCGTTACCCAAGCTGCACCCGCTTGGGCACGGGCTGTCTCCGTACACCGCTGGGTATGGGTTCCCCGCTGATATAATACCGGACGCGGGCGAATCGAGTATCATAATCAGCGGAATCGCGATCGGAGTGCTGGAATACGTCGACGACAACAATCCGTACATCGCGCTGGGAGGCGGCCGCATCGACAACGCACAAATGGAACTCTTCAACCGGATTCTGCTCCGGGCAGAAATGGACGACGAGATGCGGGATTTCTTCTACCTAAACCTGGCATGGTTTCGAACTCTACGGGAGGAGACATTCGCCTTGTACGGGAACCTCGGTCGGCCGAACGATAGTACATATCCCATGGCCCCCGGCCAGTCTCTTATCGAGGCCATCCTCAGAACCATCATTGCCGACCACGACGTCGGATTTCCGGCGTCTTCCAACACACTCGCCACGATATGCGTTTGGTTTGTCTATCTGCAGATCAGGGTCAGCCGCGAGAACCCGAACCAGACCGAGGCGTCCAAGAAGTGGCTGGCTAGTCTAGTCCGCGAAACACTAACGTTGCGGTTGAAGGATTCTGGAGTAGATGTTGAAGACACGACCGCCCAAGGCCAGCAACGGATGCAGGAAGTCTGCGCGGGCCTCGAAGCTGCGCTTAGCGACGAAATTAGGGAATTCGCAGAGGGCACCGCCGCTGGAGATGGCCGAATGAGACGTTGCACGCAGTTGACGAGGAACATCATCGCCCGTCGCGCGGCAGGCAAAAAGTTTGCCCTGTCCGAGCTAGGTTTCATGCTTTTGGTTCCCGAGGGAGCCAAAGAGGGTGATGTCATTGTTATTTTTGGTGAAGCCAGAGTGCCATTTTTACTCAGACCGTGTGGTGATCGCGACGCCAAGCTCGTCGGAGAGGCCTACATGCATGGATTTGGCCAGGGAGATTTGTTGGGTAAGTATACGGCTGAAAGAGGCAGACTGGAATTGTTCAAGATTAGCTAGACCTTTGGATCACGGTAGAGTTCGCGTTTCAAGTGTCTTCAGGAGATAAATCAACTTTACGTACTACTTGCTTACAGTGCCTCGATCTCATCCCCTCCACCCTTCACTACATCGGCCACAACCCCATTCTTAACCTCCAAAATTTGATCAAACATTCCCAAGTTCTCCGCATGATGCGTCACAAACAGAACTGTCCCGCTTGCCACTGCCTCAAAGATGACCTGCATCATCCTCTCATGCGTCTTTCCGTCCATTCCACTTGGCTTCGTCAAAAACACACACCCTGCCTCTTCTCAATAGCATCCTCACGATCCCTGTCTCTGCTGCCAGCCCTGCGGGAACCCACATGTCTCCCAGATCTGATCAAGGTCAAAGTCTACCCCTTGCACCTCCGCAATGTCCAACAACACCGAGATCTCTGCATCCGAACGTGTCCCACTCGGGTCCAGATTACGCCGCAGGGTGGCGAGCCCGTTGGAGACGCTATACTGCGGGAGTCCGACAAGTCTCTCGCGGATGAGAGAACACGGAATATTGTTAAGACTCACGCCGTCGACATGAATGGCGCCGTGGGAGCGAGAGAGGAGGTTGAAGAGTGTTTGGATAAGGGAGAACTTGCCGCTTCCCGTCCTGCCGATGATGGCCACCTTCTCGCCGGGGCGAATGGTCATGGTGACATTGTTCACGATCGGGTTTTAACCTGTCGCTCTCACAGCTGGCGATGCCACCTTAAGCGCCCGAGCGCCCACATTTCCTTATATGCCGTGATGATTGCACCAATGAATGTAGGTCCTAAGAATCTCTGCTGGGGAGGTCGCAGAGATGGTAAAACTTTCGAGGATCGAATGTCTAGATTTCAGAGGGTGCCATGTTAAGGACTCCTGATTGGTATATCTTAGAGGCTCATATTTCCAGCTGAACTCTAGGCGTTTTCGGCAAATTGGGCATGCTGAGTTGTCTGAGCATAAAACTTCGTCCGGGGGGCTGACTGAGCTGCCATCTATTTTGAACCTCGGTCCTTCGCATGCAAAGACAAGAGAAGGTGTTTACACTCTAGGTTTGAGTTACGAGTTTTTTCCAGGCTACACTAAATGTAGCCACCGCAGTCCCTCCTCGCTTTCCGGCCACTCCTCACCATTCATTACCCCCGTCATTATGCCCTGCCCGATCAACTTGAACCGATCGGGGCCCGACGCCCGAAGCGTGAATGGGTTGCCCAGGCCGCTCAGTCCAGCACCCACATCGCCTGTCTGGACCCTCGAGTTGGAAACCCCTATCCTACCCTTCTTAGTATAGAAGAGAATTTCCATACCCACCTTGCTCGTGTCTCTCCACAAGAATAACTTTAAACTCTCGTCCGGCACAAGCAGCTGCGGGACAGGAGAACGCGACTCCTCAAAAACCTCTAAAAGCTGCTTTTCCGTCTCATTTGCGACGGGTTCTAGATTTGCCGGAGCGAATGATTCTCTCTCATGAAAGAGCAACGCGAAGAGGGGCTCCAGGAATTTCTTCGGGATCCCGCCGCTCTCGAAATTGTAGTGGCTCCCAAGCAATAACGCCAGAAGGTCCTGGAACTTGCGAGGAAGATGGAGCCCCGTTCGGCCCTGCGAAGCGTGAACGTCCCACAAAAACTGGGCTACCGCGCGGAAGAACGGCTTGGTGGCGCTGAAATCGGGTGTATACTCTCCCACCTTACCCTTCTCCAGCTGTTCTTCGGGGACCATGCCCAAGGGCCTCGTCAGGTAGATCTTGGCGCTGCTGACGACCACGATCTTGTCAAAGATGTGGCCCTTGACCGATAGGTTCTTGTAATCGCCACCGGAGCGGGACACGCCGCCCGAGGCCCGGGAGCAGTCCCACTCAGGAACGCCAGAGGCCAAGCTCTCGCTGAAGTCGGAGCCCCAGTCTACGGCCCACGAGGCCACTCCCCAGCTCCCGTCACGGCCGGCCTCTTTGAGTATTTCGAGGCTCTGGTCGTGAGTGATTATGCGAGCGGTTGTTTCGTTGTATACGTTACTCACCGGGGCGTCGTAGTCCACCTTCATGGGGCCAAAGATCTCGCTGAAAACGGACCGCAGGGCGTAGATCTTGTCGCGGGGCTCGGAAGCCTGCATGGACAGAATCTGAAGCAGGAGCTTAGATAAGGGTGCCTGTTGTTGTTCTCGGAAGACGCACTCGTGGTGCAGCCGGAAGGACTTGCGCATGGTTGCGAAGGTGCTCTGCAAGAGCATGTCGCCGCTGATGAACGTGGACGACAGGGCGTACAGGAAAAAAGCACTCACGGGCTCAGCTGCCCCGCAGTATAAAACGGTGGCTTTGTTGGCTGCGAACTCCTGGATCGTCCACATGCGGGTCCAGTACGGCCGCTTGTGGAAGGCGAGGAAGTGCCGATGACGGTCTGCCCACCGCGGCCCTTCGCTGTTCTTTTTGACAAGATCTGGGCGGAAGGGGGCAGATTAGCTAGGAGGGTGGAGAGGAGGTGTGTGCCCCCAAGTTCATCTCTCACCTTCGATAAGGTTGCTGATCTTTCGATTCTTATCGGCACCAATCTGCGGGGAGCGCTGAAACGGCAACGCGAAGCACGACAGTTTGCCAAGCCGCCTCATCACGGCGAACACAAAGTCGCTCTCGGGATCGCCGGGACCAAGCCAGACAACGACTCGGGCTGCCGATTTGTAGATCTCGCCCATCATGGTGACCTGCGAGCTTCTCTCGGCGACGCACGACTGGTCGATGCAGAGGGCATCCACCCAGAGACGGGTGGGTTTCCTCTTGTGTCGAAGCCTGGTCAGGGCGTCGTGGCAATTCTTGGTGATGGGAAGGTATCCATCGTTGCAATCGACGGTGTTCGGGCCAATTGCCGATGGTTTACCCCAGGTATATGAGAGCGCGTCATATTCGGGCGGCTTGTCGAGCGAAACCTCGACCAATCTGCATAGCAGTGGACTGGATTCCGACGCGGCGGGCTGGACTTGAAGAAGCCGGATTGCTCTCGGGGATTGAAGAGGGATATACTGGTAGGCTTTTGGGCCCTCCATCGTAACGAGCCACCCACGTGGAGTTCATCGGGCATGTTTAAGCTGGTGCGGAGAAAGGGAAGTCGGCCAGAGACGACCAAAACTCACGTGCCGTCTTTGCTTCACCGCCACGCCTCCCGCTTTGTTCTGAACTACCTGTAGCAGTGAGGCGTGGAATGCACTTACCAACTTGAGATTAAGACTGCGGGGGATTGTCCCCACCACTGAACATGTATCTGAATTTTGCCAATTTCACATCAACCCCGCCAACCACAGACGGAAATGACGTCGTCGCCAGACCCTGGGTGACGGCAGAACCTGTTCAGCTACACCGAGACGCCGATTCGCTATGCTTACACGGGGTCGTAGAATGCGCTGCATTGTTAGTTTGAGCCAAATAGTACCGAGGTGGCGGGCAATCCGGATCTGGAAGCATCAAACCGGGACGAGCTTCAGTGCGGCTTTGGTGCTGGCTCGAGAGACCGATCCGGGCAACCTGAGTGGAAGCGAGCAGCGAATGAAATCGTTTGCAGTCAGTCTCACGTCGACAGACAAATGGCCCATTGTTGAGGGCGAATTATGGCTAGAGAACGTGCGCTTCTCAATTGTCATGATTACCTATGCAACGATATTCTGCGTCATGTCCTCAATCCCGGTCATCACCCAACAGTCCACTGACTGCACTCTCACAACCAACATCCCCCTTCAGCACCTTCTTTAACAACATCCTTCACAATTTGAGTCACTTGGCGAGCATAAAATTAAAATCGCCTCGAAAACCCTAGCCCCTGGATTTGGATCTCAGGGCCGTCATCACATCACTCATCCAATGTCTTGCCAGCTGATGAAGGCAACCAATATCTGCGGATATCCCAGTGAAAAACTCAGTTTCCATGACAGTTTTCGAATTATCCTCAAACTTTGTTGGCTCGAGCTGGCAGCTAATGTCGCCCCTATTGCCCTTGTAAGAACTCCATGTCCCCGAGACTTCTCTCAAACTCCCTGCCCAACCACGCCAACCTCTCCCCATTTGTTGTCTCCGCGGCCCAAGATGTCAACTTCTCTAAATCTGCAATATTGCCGCGCATATGCTCAACACTAGTCGTCCCATCAAGAATAGCAACCCCCAAACCCCTCTGAATGAGGAAGAACAAGGCCGCCTCCCTGCTAACCCCCCGCTCCCTCACCAGCTCCTGGACCAAATCCGAGTCTAAAAGATGGTGGTTTTTCTTCAGAACCCAGTACGCTTGATACCGAATGTTATTTTCTCGACAAAACTCGCGAACATCACAATCGTAGTTGCTCTTCTGGTAGAATCTGTTCTGCACCACGGCCGGCTTGATGCGCACGGAGTTGCACAGCGCATGGAGCTGTGTGAGGCTGACGTTGCAGATGCCGAGCTGTCGGATGCGGTGCGGGACGAACAACTCCATTGCGCGCCATGCTTCGAGGGTTTCTCGGCCGGTGGGCAGGAACGAGTGGAGGAGGACGGTATCGAGATAGGGATAGGGGGCTGCTGCGGTGGTTGAGTCGCCGTTGTGGGACACGGTGTCGAAGTTAAAGTTGCGCAAGGAGGTCTCTGTGGAGGCGATGGCTTGGTCGTAAGCGGGGTCGTTTGGGTTGTAGGGGATGGTTGTGTCGTCTTGGGACGAGGATGGGGAGAATTTCGTTTGAATCTGTGTGGGGTGGAACGTGTCACTCCTAGGTACCTCACTTATGTATACCTACCTAGGTAGGTAAGGCGCTTACGTGGATCTGGGCTCTTGAAACGAGGCCTTCTTCCATCACTTGTCTGAGCCCTTGGGCCACCAAGTCTTCGCGGTAGTGGCGGCCTTGACATGCCGTGTCGACAGCGCGATATCCAGCTCTTATGGCCTCGTAGACGAGGCTGGCCGTGTTGTCCTCCTTCCACGCTGTCCCATAGAAATGTTCATTCATACCCGTCGTGACCGTCACGCTCTGAACAGGCCTTTCAGGTTCATGGCCGAGAAAGCTTTTGATGATAGCCTCCAACCAGCGGAGTATGCGTCTCTGGGGGTCCATTGTCGTGTTTAAGTGGGATGGCTGCATATCAGGTGTTCGGGTGAAAGTGGGATGGAATATTCCAACTTGAGAGTCGTGGGCTGCTCGCTGACTTGGAACGTGGGAAGGGACAAGGTTGCATCAACGATGTGAAACTTCAGGGGTTATTGAATGTTGAGGCAAACATCGAGGCATGCTCCAGTGCCTGGAATTATCCTGGGTTGTCATTCCGGTTGAGCCACATAAGGCATGGAAACATCATGCGTGCCACAGCGGCACATACGGCACATTCGCACCCAGCTCCATTCACCACCCCACCTGGCTGTTGACCAACTGACTCGGCTATTTGGCTTTCCGTGGCATAGATAGTTCAAGTTACCAACCAGACAGGTTGATTGCTGGCACCTTCCAAAGTAGGAGTCCAAGGCGCTGCTTTGCGCGCGCAATGTCCCGCGCACCGTTGTGATTGTGAATCACATGTACCTAGATGCCTGTGCAAACCAGCTAGGGTGGACTTGGGTTTCGTAGCTTTCGTTCTTGCCCGTGCCGATCTGGGACGTTTGGGGTTCTCACACAGCACGGTGCGTATGTCAAAGGGAGCCTTTTACCTGCCGCCACAGGCCCATGACCTCCAGGCTAAAGCAGCAGTTCGAATCTTGGTACCTAGCCTCTAGACACCCACGCCTCACACCGGACTCGAATAGGTACTTCCAAGCAAAGAGTGTTTATTCGGCCTTGCCGAGCCTGGACTGGACTGCTAGCTTTTCTGGGCGTATACATGTATGTTCTCGTATCAATCGCGGTAAAGACAGACTAGGGTGGTACCTAAGTAGGTACATCCATCGAAAGTGATTCCAAATGCCACTGTTCCTCCACCATCCAACCTCCCGCCTTCAGGATAGATCCTAGCGACACGTGTTAGGCAATTCTTTGACCGGATCTCAGTAGTACCTACCAACTTTCTCCCACCGCCTTGAACGGCGACTTAGCCAGCCGAGCTTCCCGCGTTCAGTTCGATATCAACATCACCTCGAGTTCCAAGGAGGGCCAGTTCAGGAGTCTCCTTCGCAACAGCCTCACGCTTGAATTCGCGCCACGGCTGAGCACGAGCCTCGACCGGACCAGTACCAGAGACGGTCCCGGCCGGCGCGGCTTGCACCATAGTGCCTGTCACGCCGAGGAGGGCCAGAATGGCCACAGCTTTGGCGTACATGGCTGAGGTTGAGAGAGGAGAGATATGCGAGGTTCGAAGGCTGAGGTTATTTGATGATCTAGAAAGGGTGTGCAGAGTGTGATGGTGGTAGCGGAGACACAAGACACGGTCTTCATTGGGAGAAGCGGGTGATTTATATACAAAAAAACCCAACTCTGGCCCCTGACTTTGAATCAAGCAACACATGCACATTTCTGCGCAAGAAACGCTCTTTGGATGTGGGCAGCACACGTTGACAGTTGGGACATCGGAGGTGACTTACCCGACCTACCCCTGCCTGGCCCAGCTAATAGGAACAGTATTTCAAGTTGTTTGCCCCAGATCTGTGATATTAAGTTTGTCGTTTTGACGCATTGCCCAGCGGGTCGTTGGCAGGTCAAAGTGGGGGCTTCGCCACCAACAGAGCAGATTAAAGCGAGGCTTCGCCACCCACCCATTGATAGGCCAGGTCACCCTGAAGCGTACCGCTCTCCTATCCCCCCCCCCCCCCCCTTTTTTTTTTTTGGCTCGGGGGATACCTAATGAGACCTGCCCTATTTCACGTCTTTATCTTCTCTCCCTCTTCTGAATCCGTTGAACCTCCTCAGGTCCGGTCTAGACTTTCTCCCTCTGGCTCAATCCCCACTAACTCCAAGCTGCCTCCAACAGAACCATTCACCATGTTTTCTATCCTCATCAGCTTCCTCCGGTCCCTTCTCACGCCTCTGTACAACCTTCAAACCCTTCTCCAACGGATCCATTCTCTGCATTCCCCACGAATGCCTACTGTCAAGGCAACCCTGAAACTCTTCAAGCCCCTGGACATTCACAAGGATGAGAAACCCTTCATCTGTGAGTTCAACGTCAAGGGCCTCCCCGGCGCGCGGCCCACCAACGTCGAGCTCGAGCCGCACCAAGTTCCAATCCACGACATCCGCGGCTTCGAGAGGCAGTTCACCCTGGACCAAAACGGCTTTGAGATTGTTCAGCACGAAACGTCGCTCGCCTTGGAGGATTTCACCTCCCCATCAGCAATCGAGTCCCGCTACCTGGGCGAATGCCAGGAATTGGTACGGCAGCATTGCGGTGCAAAGCAGGTTGTTGTGATTGGATATAATCTCAGGGATAATGCACCGGGCTTGGACACGAAGTATAAGGGTGCCATGAGACCCTTCGCGACGGTGCATATTGGTGAGTTGAGGTCCCGTCCCTGGTTTCGGGTTTACCCTGTTGAAAGGGGTTGCACGGGGCTGATTCGAGACTGGATGGCCCGAACAAGACCAGTCACAAGCTGCGCTGTATGCCAGACTTGAGCAGCTCTTTGGTGCTGAGAAGGCAAAGCGTTTGTCTCGGGAGCATAAATGCGTGATTGTCAAGTGAGTCACTTTCAGCTTTCTACCTTCCTGAGCAGTTTATCTCACAAACACCTGCCCAGCGTCTGGCGAGCGCTCTCGGATCCGGTTGAGGACTACCCCTTGACATACTGCGACACGCAAACGGTCCGCCAATCTGACTGCGTAGCCGTCGACCTCGTCAAGCGGGATGAATATGAGGGCGAGACGTTGTACGTGCGCCACAGCCGCAGACATCGGTGGTACTTTCTGTCGAAGCAGCGGCCGCATGAGCCTATTTTGTTGAAGATGGCTGAGTCCGACCCAAACTCTCCAGGGGAGTATCGCCAAGGTAAATCTCTCGCTGAAATTCTTTTGGGAGCCTCTCTCCCGGCTGACACGTCTCGAACATTAGGTCTACCCCATGCCGCCTTCGAGCTGCCTGCAGTTGTGGATGGCCCACCTCCGAAACCCCGTGAGAGCATAGAAGTGCGGTTACTGGTGCTGGTGTAAGCTGGGGACTCACTGGCAACTGAAGTGTCCGGCGTAGTCGTAGAAGGCGCTTGTTAGCCCGCGGTCGCCCGGGCCCTTTATCGCTCTTTATGAAGCTGTTGTATACATAGCTCAAGAATGCTAGGGGGATACACGCTCTCCTCAGATCCCGGAGTCGGGAGTCTGGAATGCCTCCGGACTCTATAGTTCGTACTGGCCGTCTGACTTAGGAGTCCTGAATGCCTCGGGACTCTGGAGTGTCTATAGCAAGGCCGTCAGGAGGTCTCGCGAAAATCCGATAGCGGAATTTCTACTATCTACTTTCTTTACCATCATCAGGAGATCTGGTGGCGAAGTGGCGGTATCTCGAATAACCTGGTTTGACGGCAAACTACTCACACCTCCAAAGTACTACCAGGTAGTGAGTTCGCTTTATTCTGTCCACAAGTTGGCCAGGTCCAGCATGGTCCTTGTCGTCCCCGATTGGCTACTGCGGAATTCGGTGGAGTTTGGCTGCATGAGATGTTGTCATACACGCTTCACCCAATTGTGGCGAGATCAAGACTCGCCTGACCCGCTAAAGCGGAGTCATCTTGTCTTCTCTAGAGGCGGTTGGCCACTCTACAGCTCGGTTGTGGTGGCGCAGATGTCAAAAGTTGCGTGGCAGGCGAAGCTGGGGGATGTAGGATAACCGAAAGAATAAGGCATCCAGCGATGACCCGGCACAGCCCCTCATGGTCCGCGCTTCTTTCTCAGTGATCAAGACTTTGGTCGTGCCAGTGGTCTGCAAGAGAGAGGCGTGAACCCCGCCGGTTTCCGCTCCGCACCGTTTCGCATCACATTCATAGCCTTAGTGCACACCACATACACCGCAATTGCCATTTCCTCGCACTCTCCACTTTCATGGTATCAATACGATGCGCATCAGTCCCGCTCGCAATCGCTGTATTAGCCGATACTATCTTAGTCGCACGCTGGTGCTAACAAGACCGTGGAGTCTTACCGGTTTATTCTCGAACACTCTTTATCCGAGCAAACTCATCATGGCCGAAGCGATAGGGCTCATCGCCAGCATCATCGCCATTGGGCAGTTAGTTGGCTCGCTGCCTAAGGTTGTGGAGATCATCAAGCCGCTCGCGGAGATTAAAGAGGATGTTGCTCTACTCCTCAACGAGGTGTGTTAAACTACCTTCAGGCCGTGTGTGGCTCGTAGTATGCTAACTAGTAATTGGCACTGATCAGATTAACAGATTGCATCTGACAAACTATCAGATTGACCAGATCATCTTATTAGCCCAGGATAACTCTTTACATATCGAGAATATGCCTGGTGCCAGCAACAGGGTTAAAACTGCAATCTTGGAGTCCATGAACTCCGATTTGGCACGGCTTGTGTCCCAACTTGATGCATTCGCTACCGACTGCTTGTCGTCAGAGCAGGGACAAATAACTCGAAATATAAAGCGGACAAAGTGGATTCGAGGAAAGGGAAAGGTTCAACAGCTTCTGGTTCGTGCCAGAGACATCCGATCGCGACTTCAGCTGGAGCTGAATACTATAGCCATCTGGAATGAGAGGTATGTGAGAATAGTAATGATACATTTGGTCTCTGGGATTTTTAACTGAACGAAATGCATTGCTTGGATCCGAGTGCGCGTGCTGACTCGAAAGGTAGTCTTCATACGAAAGTGGTGCTGGAACTCCGGGCGACTACTGTGGCCTATCAGGAAGAGAATAGCAATCGATTCAAAGGATTGGAAAACTCCATTCGATATCTAACATCCCGAGAACAAGAGCTACATAGTAAAGCCCTCCTGGAGAGTGACGATCCGACATCATTACCCGAAAACAAACCAAACGACCGATCGCAGCTCGTGGACGAGAAACAACGCAGCTCATCGCCCACATGCACGCCTGCCACGCTTCAGGATCACGCAGACTCTATGCTCTCCTTCTCTACCGTTTACCGCGCCCAATGCAAACCGGCGTGTAGCTGCCAATGCCATTTCCGCCAAGCGCCGAAATCCAGTGCTCCATTTCTCCGGAGGGTTGTTGGAGCTTTCTTTCTAAGTTACGATGTTCTGCCGCTACTTGATCCAAGGAGATGCAATCTAGCAAATTGCCGCAACTCCGGAAATTCCGTGGAGCTCCAGTGGTTCTTGCCAGGTTGGTTATGTGCCCGAATATTATCAATAACGATTTGCAGAAACTTTATTGTGGGCCGTGGCGCGTCAGTGTCACTAGAGTTTCCTGCTGTGATTCGAATGAGTCATCCCCTGTACGGTCCGTGGAGATTCAATGACTTTCTGGAACTGGCCAGAGTTCTAGAGAGAGACAAAATTCGGCCGTATGACGTAGATGGCTATGGGTATTCTGTCCTATTCGTGAGTCCTAGCTAATATGTAATAAGGTGTACTACGCTAACAAAACAGAGTACGTTATACAATAATGGGCAAAACTTGAAGTTTCTCCCATTCTTGCTTCAGTACTACGGCATATCTACTGCTAATATTAAAGACAGGTATGCAAGGCGCTCATTACGCATTTAAGCATCAACTAAACCCTCAACCATCAATCTAAATACGAGAATCCCATGTCAGGCACGCTATTTAATCAGCAGTGGAAAGGCCACCACCACGGACGAGTCAGCGCTCAGATATCTTCGTGAAATTATTCGGTATGACGACGAGAACACAGTTCCAGACTCCAAAATTCACCTCGGTATTCGCGAGCACCAGGACGTAGGCACCTTCATTCCGGAGCAGCAGTGGGCGATAAACTCTTGGGACTCGTATGGAGAAACGCCCCTAACTGTGGCCTGCTGGAACAACGATGTCCAAGCCGTCAGAACATTGATCGCTGCCAAGGCGGACGTGGACCAGCCGAACTTTGAGGGTGATGCACCGCTGAATGTAGCATGTTACACCGGCGATGTAGAGTGTGTAAGGGCACTCATTCTCGCAAGATGTGACATCTCTTGTTCGAGGGCTCTGTTCTCGCCCGTGTTCGATTGCGTCTTGGGATCAGCGCCAGGAACAGTCCAAGTTCTTTCAATTCTGCTGGAGCATGGGGCATCCGTTTCGTCAAGGGACAAAGCAGATGAAGGAACCCCGTTGCACTTTTTGACCAACGGACTACAGGCTAATGACAAGCTCAACCTTTTACTGGCGTATGGAGCCGACATCAACTCGAAAGATATGGAAGGACGTACACCATTACTACGAGCCATTTGGCAGGATAGAAGTGTCGTGGTGAAGTTAATTCTCAATCGAGGAGCAGATCCCGCGCGTACAGGATACGATAATTGGAGCACCTTGAGCTATCTGGCAGTATATGGTAGCTGGAACAATATGAAAGCGTTTCTCGATGTACCCGCCTGCAGGTTCCCCGACCACGAGATTCGTGATACACGAGGCCAGGATGCTTTGGATCTTTTCAAAAGCCGACTCTGCAAAAAAGACATGCGGGAGGATATGAAGCAGCTTACAAAAGAGGAGCTAAAGACCTTCAAAAGTCTGTACGGAGACGTACGCGATCATCAAATACGATCCATCATCGAGACTGTCCGTTCTGCAATGGACAAGCTTCTCAGGAAGGACGGCTTAGGTGCTAGCGAAGCTCTTCAACCTCTGTTCCGTAAGAAACTGGTGAGTGGTAACCTCGAGAATGCTGAGACTCTTCGGGTGATTGGCATACAGATCCGGGAGGGGATGTGGGATTCTGCCACAGAGAGTCTACAGGAAATTGCAGAAATATGCGAAGGGAGACTTCGAATTCCTGTGTTGATGGAAGGATTACCCTGCTATGGTCCCGTTCTAAAAACGTTGGTTTCTGGAGGCTATGTTGAAGGCATTCTAGGTTAGTGTAACGCGATAAATTGTGTCGAATCTAATACTGTTAGTGGGAATAAGACCCGATTAACGAGCACTCATGTAAAGTAATACCTGACGTTTAGGGCAAACGGCCAGCATACCTTTTGACCTTAGTATGTATTCTATACCGTTTAAGGATATTAACAGTGTGTCTCATCTTTATGTTCCTTTTAGACTTTACCGAAGGAGTAACTGTTAGCATATATTACTTGTGTATTTTCCAGCCAATAATTCGTATTACAGCTTGCATCCAGGGTAGGTTAAGACAAGTTGTTAAGCGGAACGCCTCTAGTGAACTTAAGTAATCAAGGTTCGCCGAAGTCATAGCTTACTCTTAGCTTTGTCTAATAGCCCGACCACACTAATCTTCCGTTTACTAGCTTCTCTATACGATAGAGATGGATTCATTTGGCTTCTAACATTCCCGGAGAGATCTTGTTTCAAATCTCTTTTAAAACCAGCCTATCCGACTAAATAACAAAGACTTGGAACTTCCACCGCGCTGTGCACGGCTACAGGACGCAGTGCCAGTGTCTTACCGCTAAAGCGCCAATGATTCGCCGTCGATGACCTATATATGCCAGTTCAAAAGCGGCTGGCAAACGTAGGGCGACGGTGCTGTCCACAGAGCCTTTGCAACACGGGAGACACTAACGGCTTACGGTTTGCCCAAAGGAGCTATAAGTGTCAGAAAGAAGGGGGTTCAGAGGCCCTGGGCATCTAGTCAGCGGAGCTGACTGGATACATGGCACTGCCAGTATGCCAGTGAGCCTCAGCCACCAGAGTGACGAAGCCTGAATCCTGCAGAATAGTCTATAAAGAAGCCTCTGGCTTCCAGCCAGAGCCAGAGGAACAGAGTGAACATAAGCAATACAATCACGCAGTTGCAACCCCTACAATTCTATAGAATCCAGAGTGCCGCGCTTCCAGCACGTACTGGCAGTGCCAGGTATCCAGTCAGCGGAGCTGACTAGATGGCCAGGGCCTCTGAACCCCCTTCTTTCTAACACATATTTACAGCACTGCCGTTAGTTAAAAAGAGTGGGTGGGAAATGCAAGCGGTCTTAACCACTTAATCTGGCGACATCTACCGCTGAATCAGGAGGTGGAAACCGTGACATTGGGACTAATCGTATAATAAACACTTAAAGAAAGGCTATATTAACTGGACCTTTTAACTATTAATGTTGTAAAATAAACAGTGAAAGGATTTCCTATATTTAAAGTAAGAGTTAAAGTTCCTATTAAGAAGACTTAATTAAATTATATAAGTTTAATTAAATAAAAAGAGATATTTATAACTTTTTAAATACTTGAATAAATAAGTCTTTTACATATTTAAAACGATTAGTAATTTAGTAAAGTTAATAGCTAAACGGGCTACCGTTATATACCTTAACGTACATTATATTAGGTAGAGAAAGATAAATTCTATTAAGGAGCTTAAGTTAAGCTTTGTAAAGGTTAAGGTAAGTGAAGAGTTTTTTAACTCTATCCTTATTTTTAGGAACTAAATAAGTCATATATGCTTAAGAAGACCCCTTTTACCTTAAAGCTTATCTGAATTTACTGTGGCACGTTATTAAGGATTATCTTAATATCTTAAGATGGAGATTTAAAGTTAAAAATATAAATAAACTAGGAGGGTGCCGTTATATCTTTTAACTTTAGGGTAAAAGTAAGGTTTACAGGTTTAAAGAGCGTGAACAATACTAATGTTAAACTGTGCTTTAATATCTTATACTTTAGTATTAGATATTGAAGTGTCTTGTAATTAAAGATATAGGATAGTGGAGATGAAAAATTTAAAGCTGTTATTATAATAATAAGTGGTAGAAAAGTTAAAGGTTGTAAGAAGAAAAGTAATGTTAGAAAGAGAAGGAAGTTCTAAAAGTAAGTTAGGTTTTATTTTTATAAATACTATTAAGTGTAAACACTTATTCTTTCTTTTAATTAAATAGAAAGGAAGCGTTTACCTTTTTAATTTACCAGTTAAAGTAAGTTAGTTTAAAAAGTTATTTTAACCTTTAACTACTTCTAACCCTAAACCTTAAACAGCTATTAAACTATATACTTTACCTCCTTCCTATTATTCCCTCCTTTTAATTACTAGGTACGTATCTGTTTTTCTACGTCAGTTGCATTTGTGTCCCTCCGATCGGAGAACTAGTAGTCTGGGAGTCGGCCTTTCAGGCCGACAACAACGTTCTGTGGGTGTGGTTCTCTTTGTGGTTTCTTCCCTGTTGCGCCATCGCACTAATTCAATGATATAAGCAGTAATAACAACCCTATTTACACCCTTAAACCTAACCCCTAATAGCAAACATTACCATTAATCCCACACCCGCAAGCAGAGTCTCCATCCCCACCACTCCCCTTTTCCTACTCACGCCAGCCGACTTCCCCTCAGCCGTCAACCCCACGCCAAAACACCCCCCTCCGCTCCATTGCCCCTTATAGCTCCCTTTCCCGGCGCTCACATCGGCGCTCCACTCACCCCCTCCGCCTGGCATCTCCCTGAACTGCGCATCCATCTTCGCCCCGCTCACGAGGTCATACATAGCCAGGTCCTTCGCAGGGTACTTGTCAAGCACATCCTTTGCAAGCTGTAGCTTAACACTTGCCTTCTTGTATAGCACATACTCAGCCACGTTAGTGGTCACCTGCCCCTGGCCCTTGGCGAGGAATTCCTCAAACAGGATGAGCTGCTGCGCGGAGATGTTACTCACTATCACGTGCGTCGCGTTCCACATGGCGAGGTCGCCCGCGGCGGGGCAGATGGCGCCGACGGGCGCGACGAGCTGGAGATTGTGGCTGTTGGTCTTCCAGGACAGCGGGGCCGGGAGGGAGGGGTTGGACGCCAGGTCGAGGAGGGCAGTACGCGCCATGAGGGGCGGGAGGGCGGAAGTGTCGCGGTCCAGGGGCTGGATGGTGAGTGTGAGTTTCTTCGAGGGGAGGGAGATGGTAATGAGCGGGTTGGCGTTCCCGTCGGCGGCGGCGGCGGGAGACAGCTCGGTCAGGCTGGTGGAGAGGCCGGGGAGGTTCGGGGTGTCGGCCCAGTTACGGGGGTTCCAGATGAGCTTATCGTCGAGTGGGAGGGTGTTGCCGAGGGGGGCGAGGGATTTCTTAAAGGAGTCGAAGCGCTTGGCGCGGTCGAGCTCGACTTGGGTTACGGCTATGCGGAGGGTAGTAGCGCCGAGGGGGGTAAGGAGGCTACCGGTGAGGGAGAGGTCAAGGAGGAGCTCGTTCTTGGAGGCCTGGACTTAGGGGTTAGGGATAACGGCGCAGCGGAACATACGGTCTTGCTCGTTAGCAAGGGTGAGGATTTTCGACTGCAGCTGCTAGGTGTTGTTATTCGACTGGACGAGATCGTAAATGTACACCTAGATCTGGGGGGCGAGGCCGCTCGAGAAGTGGGAGATACCGGCATAGGTTTTGCCCCATGTAGACAAATCCGTTCCGCCGCTGGCGACGATGAACAGCGACAGGAGCGGATTCTCGCTGCCGAGCGTGATGGACGAGCCTCCAAAGGCAGTGCTGAGCGCTGTGGCAGCATTGTCGGTTTCTTTAGCTGCTGTGGCGACGCTCGCCCCGCCGGAAGCCTTGGCTGTCTCTTCAAGCACCGTCTGCTCAAAGTCGAAGTCTCCGTCCAGACTCCGACACTCGGGGTCGCTAGACTGGAGCCCCTGGACCCGCTGGCATGCCGCGATGGCTGTGCAGTTGCTGCGCAAACAGGCCTGGTCGAGGAGCTGGCCGTAGTACCTCGCTGTGGTCAACCCTGCGGCCTCCTTTACTACACCATCTGAGAGGCGAGATATCGTGTCGACAGCATCGTAGTTCAGCCCTCTTCGCCGGCACTCCCACGAAAATGTGGAGGTGCCGACCTTTACAGGGGCTTCCCAGGGCTCGCTGCAGGCGACACAACTGTTGACAAAACCGCAGTTGGGAAGTTCAAATGTAGATGACCTCTATCCCGGCGGACAGTCGCAGCATTTGTATTTGTACTGCCACTTCTGCCATTTGCATGTGGAGTAACACAATCCGTCGATTGCCACTGACTCGTTACTCGAGCTGTAGACCTGGGTGGACGAGCAAACGGACGGAGTTTCGTACTCTCGACAGCCGCTTCCCCAGATAAAGTCCTTCTGCGAGAACGTCCCCGTACCACAGTCACCATTGCAGCAGCATGTAGCAGTGCCCGGTGTTGCATGGAACGATCACTGATCCGTTGCCTGCTCGAAAAGGAGTGAAGCGGCGGCGAGTGTAGAAAGGAAGCTGAGTGCAGCCAGGACGGGGAGAATTTCGGAGCCCATCTTGGCCTCAACATCACCAGATGGCTGGAGACCTGGTATCGATGTCGTGCGCACTGTGATGAAATGAGAGACAAAATTGAAACAGAGGAACGCCACGAGTCCGTAGCAGCGACCATACTTATTTCGAACAAGCCGCTCTTATCTCTTAGATCCAAGAATGGCCAAGGGGGGTGCCAATTTTGCACATATTGGGGAATGGAGGCGTCGCCCAGAACCAGAGCTGAAGACTGATAATTTCGCGCGCTTCAATGAGAATTCAGCGCCACCATCCACAACCTTGGTTCTGCGTGGTCTGGACGCTGCACATATCAATCAATGTTTCCGTTGGCAGAGCCCAGACCCGCAATAAACTGGCAGCCTTGCCTTGCCTGTTCCATCACCAGACTCGCCTCAGCTAATCTTCGAAGCAATCACGTGCCGAATTGATGTTTGCTACACCAAAGTGAACTGGACGGCCTCTTTCTCAACATTCTCGGCGAATTCGCCGTCCATGGCGCCATGGACGTAGCAACCACCTACCAGGTGGTGTGTACCCTGTAGATTAGACCGATATTCTGAATCGCAATCTTCTTCTTCTCTCAAGACAAAGGCAACCGGCCCGGTGCGTAGGATAACGACCACATCGCCTACTCTCGTGCAAGCAGGACCAAGGCCGAGCATCCCAGTGTCAGTCCGGAAGAGACATCTGTGTGAGGTCGCGAGCCGAGCCCGAATCATAACTGCCTTGGTTGTCTCAGGATCAAAGGGGCGATCGACGGTGTGGTCCGCCCGAACCATGCCCTGTAACCAAAATACGGCTCTCTGGTCGTCAAAATCCGGGTCTAGATCGCGGAGGTCGGTGATCCAGCCGAGGAAGCCGCGCACCTGGCGTGGAATAAGTACCGCTGCTTCCTCGCCTTGTCTGATATTTATCACCAACCCATTGGGCATTGTCGTGCTTCCCATTGTCAGGGTCATGGCGAGCTCTTCCACGAGTGTGTCGAGGTGCCGGGTCGGTTTTGAGGACGACCGAGAGCCGGCCTCCATCAGCTCCTTCATGCGAGCGTTGATCTCGTTACCAATTTTAACAGCCGCAGCAGTCTTGTCCCGCAAGCCAGAGTGAAATGGGGTTGATACCCGTTTCACTCTTCCTATCTCGACCCCCCACACCGCGCATGTCTGCACGAATATTTTGGGGTCGGACGGCGACGGTCGCTCATCAAAGGAGATGTCGACATACGTGGCTGGGTCAGCAGAGCGATTGTTGCCACGCTCAGGCAACCAGATAGACTCATTGTCCTCTTCAGGATCGTCCCACCATGGAACCCACGACGGCGTTCTTAGAAAGGCTGTGGGAGACGATGGGTGCCGGACAAAAGTAAGAAAGTGTACTGATCGATCCCTGCCCAATTGGTACTTTGCCGTGGCGAGGAAAACCTCGGCGTCGGACTTGGAGTAATCCGGCCGCAGCTGGGCAGGTGTTATCCGGTACAGCGGGTTGTGACGCCAATCCGCAGCTCCCGGGTACGGATAGTTGGTCGAGCCCAGACCAAAGTTGACCATTTCAAGCAAGGCAAAGACCTTGTCTTTGGGCTCCTTCACATCGAACCGGCGAATTTTGCTAAGCAGCTCCGACAGGGAAACACCAGCCTCGTAGGCGCTAGCATACCTGTGCACATGGCGGACAATTCGCAGCCCCCTTACCCGTGCGGGGGAGGGATCATAATAATGCCGGATGTACCAAGTGGGAAATACGCCGAGATCCTCGTACTCGATAGCAAAGTGTCCAATGTAAGCCGTCTTCGTCTTCGATAGCACCACCTCTTGGAGTGGCCACGTGCGAACAAACCATGGGTTGCAGTAGAGATCCCGGATCTGCTCGATCTCGGTACTCCCTAGCTTTGATAGCAGGTCGCGCTGACCGGTAATGCCACGCTGTTCGTGTTCCTCGGGGCTCAAATCTACAAGCTCGAGCACTGCGTTGAGCCGGGCGAGGGGGCCGGCTCCGAAAAGCGTAGAGTTTTGATCCACCGCGGCAACGATCTGCCGGCGAAGATCTCCGAATAATTTGATGTTTTTCGCGGCTGCGACCATGTTGTCGTTGTGAGGTCCCAGCCAAATCAGGGTGCCGGTGGCCTGCCTGTAGATGCGGCCCATGAGGGGTACTTGGGTGCTTTTCTCTTCGTCGTCTGTCTGGTCAATGCAGACCTGGTCGATCCACAGGTTCCGCCGCTTGTGGGCAAGTCGGAAGACATCGAGCGCGTGCCGGACAGACCAGGTGATACGATGGTGTCTGTCGCCGATCCTGATGTAGGGCTCCTGGTTGAGCGGCAGCGACGCGTCAGAGGGAGCGCCCCAAGTGTACGACACGGCCTCAAAATGGAAATAGCCACCATTTGCATCGTCGATGTTACGCTCTAGGAGGTCTGCCCGTACCTCCTCGCCCTGGCGACCCGGGTGGACACTCAAAACCCGGAACCGGTCTTTTCGCAGTGGTTGCTTGCTCACTTTCGCGCCGAACAGAGGCAGGGGGTCGCTTGCGGTCTCATCGCAGGCGGGGATTGCGGTCTGGTGCGGGGCGAGGGTGGATTCCGCACTCGAGGGTTGCGACTCGGCAGCAGTGCCTGTCGATGCCTTGCGTCGGCGGAAATTTGACACAAGCTTTCTCATTCTTCATCTGCCGCACGCACGCCAGCAAGGTGGCGGCAGACGACGGGATTTTGCGTGGGGCAATTCGCGATGAGAACGCCGAGAGTGAGGTCGCCAAACTGCCCAACGGCGGGACTTTCCTTGCCCAAGGCAGCGCCCTAACCTCTTCTGGAAGGCTTGGCGTGAACCCTTGATTGACTCGCCCCATTGGCTCAGCATCTTGACGGCGCAAACGGTCTTGGTACCGATGCCAGGGAAGGAGAGCGAAGGGACAACAAATACTGAGTATTTCGTAGATGACTCCGAGTCGGATGAGCTGCGTGCCTGAAATCGGACCCACGATGTCTCTCTGGCGGTGATTGAGTCTATGACGTCGTGTTCAAAATTGGCTATTATCCTAGGATAATGTGCTGCCCCCCAAAAAAATTTACCACGACCGAAAGTCTGACGAAAAGACGTCGTCAATATAAAAATTGCCAAAAGCGGCAGCGACCGGCAATCCAGGAACAGAGACAGAACGCGGCACGCTTCCAACCAGCAGGGTTCGGAAATCGTGGAATCGCCAGGAACCAGAGCATCACGTCACACAAATCAACTTTTGGCTTGTTAAGATGGGAATTTAATAGCAAGGCATCGTGCTTCGAGCGGTATATTTATCGTGGCTGTAGACCTCTCCCATGATACCTCGTCGTCTGGCCAAACCCCACCATCGCCCCAACAGACAATCGTTCACACCTGGAGGATGTATTTCTTTTTGTTCGTAGCCTGTTGGCTCATCAGCCACCTTGTCGCACCGGTCTTGACACAGGGACAACATGTGGTCGGGTTGCCAGCAACGAAACGGTCTTTGCTAAGAGTCTCCCCTCCGGGGCCTCTGAGAATCTGTTACGCAGGCTACTGACACATATACCAATTTTGCCAGCCTCCCGCCGCACTCTGTTGACGCCGGTCTCCACCTCAGAGATAATACTCCGAACTCCGACTTTCTCTCCCGCCTGTAACACGAGCCACGCCATTGACATCCGACGTCACACGGACCTCGGTGGAGGAAGAAGAGCGGCAAGCAGCCATCATCCATGCACCTGGGACTCAAGCTCTCACATCCAGGCATCTATGGTTGTCGCGGAACCTCGTATTCAACTATTTAGGAAAGAGAAGGAGCTCGCTAAGCGTCCGATGACCAGTTAAGGAAAGGAATGCGCCTGGGATGATTGTCCAAGCTGCCCCGTGTAACCTTTGAACCTTTCAGCCAGGGTGTTGGCACGGCTGGCGTACGAACACCTAGCTAGTTATGGATTGTGTTTTCTTAGGACCCCGGTTTCTTACAAGGGCATTTTGAGTGCATCTGTACGTAGGGGCCGGGAGCTGCCGCAAGCAAACGCGGTTCGGACGCGTGGCCAGGAACTGTGGACCTTAAGGTTGCTGTGATTGGCAAGGACGGCTGTGAATGTGGGGTGTCCATCTACCAAAGGACAGACTCCAGGCATGGGTGCACGCATCTACTGTGGTTTGGTGCAAAAATAAAATAACCCTGTCAGGCAGGTACGTCCGAATTGCTCCATCTTGTGGTTTTTCCGGCCTCACAGGCAACTTCCTGCCCTGTGCGGCCCTTGTTCAACCCATGCCGATACACAGGCCTCTTTTATTTACCCTCCACACTACAGTAAGAATCAATATTACGAGATGCCAAGGACGCACTTCACCAGATGAGGTTCAGATATCGCCGTCGCGCACATAAAGATCCGCAGCATTAAACCTGCTCGCAAGGGTTGACCAGAAGTGGTCTAGTGGAAGAGGGGCCGGATTTTTAACTCGAGTCAAGGCAGTGTTTCTAACCCTACCGCGAGACGAAACTATAAAGACGACATGCTTTCCGTCCAGTCCAGTTCTCGATATCTTATTAAGTGCATCTCATCCTTCAGCAATACTTCGTCATTTCTGACTCTCCTCTCTTTATCATGGTGCAGGTTTCTCTCCTGCTCGCCGCTGTTAGCTGCGCGGTGTCCTTCGTTTCAGGCTCACCAGTCGACACCCCTACCACCATCGAATACACCCGCATCGTACCTGGCTCGGCGCTGGACAAGACGCTTGAGGGCAAAACCCTTTACCCGATGCAATGGCGTGGTCAGCTGGAGGCTGGCAAGCCCGAGGTTCACCTGAAGGGTGACACCTTTGAGGTATGTCCTGGAAGTTGTCTCTCTCTGCACAACACACCCCTAACCCTGCTGCCATTGGACGCTAGGACATTGAGAAGCAGGCAAAGGCTCTCAATTCCAAGTACTCCATCTTTGCTCCGCGCAACGCGACTGCCGAGGCCGAGGATCGCGCCGCACGCGAGAAGACTCTAAGCTCCCGTCAGACGCAGGCTGTTCACTGCGGGTGGCCCCCAAACTACGCAGCCGCCGATGATTGGTATCGAGTCCAGGACGGTATTAACTATCTCCGGGGGATCACTGGCGATTGCTACCAGAACCCCGGTCCGGGTGCCTGTGGCCGTGTCAGCTGCTCTTGGCACAATGCTATCTACTATTGCAATGACAACAACTATGGGATTTGGGAACCTTGCAGGTGGATTGGCGACGTCGCTGCATCGATCGCCAGCGACTGTTGGTACCCTACTCACCCAAACTACGCGGTTCACGGTAAGACAGCTTCATCTACATTAATTTTCGTGCCGGGTAACCCTAACACCTTGTGTCTGTCTAGGCCAAGCATTCGACTTGCGGAACTGGAATACCATTGTTGCGTACGGGGACTGCTAGATCTGCTGCCGCCGTGCCTCTCATGTATCTGTCTCCGCGCAACCAGACAGCGTGTTTTGTTGCTCTGTCCTTTTCAACAAGGGTTCGATTCCCAGGGGAGTATTGTTGTTGCGAGATTTGAGTTGCGCATATCTTAGCTAGGCTAGGGAAGGTAGTTTCAATTCATGCACAGTTGTGTCCGTCGATGGAAACCTTATGCCGGAGCCTAACACATTTGGCCTTTTTTAAGGCAGTCATGAAGTTTAAATACATGAAAGAATAATTATGGAACGGTGTGATATTTTCAGCTAATATTATTCCCTCCCTTTCTTCCTTGTTTCGTGTCTCTTATTAGAAGTTATTGTGACGGCTGTCAACTTTTGAGGAGTGACGGTAGACATAAGACAAAGTCAAAGAAATTAGATTATTTGTTATAAATCTTCGTCGATCCAATGCCAGGGCCAGGGCAGCCGTACCTGTGGTGGCAAGTGCGGAACAATTCCACAGTCAAGTTTTCAGGGTATCATTCTCATGTTAATCGCCGTTGCGTACCTGGTACTCGGTTGTCTCAGCCCCACATCCACCTTTGGGCTAAATTACCATCTTACATTTTATTCCATGTCCTCGGTAGGCATTGTTTAGTAATCACCACCCGTGACTTTTGCCGACGAGATCCTCGAGTTTCAGCTGTCATGGAAACATTCACACAATGACTATTCGTTCTCCTCCCTACCGCTCCAGGCAGCGTTGACTCATGCCAGACCACCATGGCGGACACAATCCCTCAGGGCAATGAGAGAGATGCGCGCCCTCAGAACCAAAGCATTGATCAGCCCGCCGCCATTCTTCTCTTGACTTCGCACGCTCACTCGCCACCCTTGCGCCCCTCCCCACAGCTCAAATACGACCTGCGGCGCATCGAGAACCCACCAAAGGCACTGCGCGATTCCCACACGGGAGTGTCGAAACGCTTGCGCGAGCATTTGCGAAATCACGTAGATTTCGTAGAGATGTTAAGTCATGCGGAGTCAGATATCCGAGCTGTCATGTCTGCAGCTCTTTTGGCTGGGGCGACCGATGACGAGGAGGTCGCCCTCTCGGTTGCCGGGTTCTGCGCCCGTGGCCAGCATCGGAGCGTGGCGTTTGTGGAGGAGCTTGCTGCACTGAAGTGGCCGAAGGAATGGGAAGTTCG
>Ga0247770_1000245_pt1 | contig 52691 bp, 65 predicted proteins | sample UWRJL136409B6_FD_179943 | JGI IMG/M metagenome (GOLD analysis project Ga0247770, IMG submission 179943) | Plant litter microbial communities from Arlington Agricultural Research Station in Wisconsin, United States - UWRJ-L136-409B-6 | ecosystem: Environmental > Terrestrial > Plant litter >...
CCACCTCCACCACCACCGCCGCTGCTGCCGTGATCCGAGTGGTCCCCTTGAGAAACATACCCGGGCTTCTCACCGTACCTGGCCTTCCCTATACAAGCAGTAGCACCATTTCTGACAACCAGCTGATCGTCTCCACCATCATGCATATGGTTTATCACCTGCAGCACATCGCCTGAGAGCTGAGCTGTCCAAGGGGGGTTCATCTCGAGACTGAACGCCTTCGCGCCTTCGGGAACGGGGACTTCACCGCCGCGCTCCAGGCAGGGTCCATCAACATCCAACCACACAAGCGTGGCGCGCTTGAAGTCAGCTGGGATAGAGGGAATGAACTCCCAGTCAATGGTGACCACAGCATCACGGTCGGCACCCTCGTTCATCATTTCGGCGGCCATGAAAAACTGGGCCTGTTCTTTTTCGATCGGATAGCCGGCCTTGACGGTTCTGTGGAAAGCGTTAGTCCCAAGCCGAGCGCATGAGGTCAAGGGGGCGTGAACTAACCCATTGATCGAGATGCTCACAACAGTTCTTTCATTCCCGCTTGCGAAAACGGCTGCCTGGGCGCCTGGGCAGGTTGCTGAGGAAGTTTTGTTGTTGAAGACTACGGCATGGTGGAGGTACATGCCTGTGTTTGCGTTGGCGTATTTGCCGTCGGTGTACTCGAGATTGGCAACAGCCTCGGTTATCATGCAATCTGTGCATGGTGGCGAGATCTGGAAGACGTAGTTGCCCATCTCATGGCTTGTTCCCACCGTGGGCACGTGGAACGGGCCATATTTGATATGGAGGCGCTGTGACTTGAGTTCGGGGAAGAACTTGGCTTGGGCGGTCTCAACGCGGACGCATGAAGAATCTGTGGTTTAAGTTGGCTATCAGGTGGCTCTATTGAGATGATGATGGCGGTGTGTATCTACCTTTTGCACATGCCGGCTGGGCGGCGAGACTGCCGACCCCAAGTGAGAGGAGTCCTACAACGGACTGCAGAGAGCGTGACTTCATTTTGAGGTTATATTTTGAAGTTGGTGCTTCTCAGTCCCTCGGGGAACCCCTTTGCGTAGACCTCAAGCACTCTTGTACTTCCACGATTTTGCGCCCAATAATTGCCGCAAGGACCGGAAACGGAGCACGGAGGGCTTTAGTAGCCCGTCGGGCTGTCTGGTATGACTGCTCGTTGTCCCGGGTACGGGAGGGCCGGGCTATGGCGCCGGGTGAATGCCAGATGATGATTGCGCCTGTATATCGGGCTTATCCTTTATATGGCCAGCAGTGGCCACCTCCAATATCCTGGACTCAAAGCCCGGGACGTGCAATATAGTGATACCGGCGTCCTGGAGCATCTGTTTGCCCGTGTTCTGGCTGACGAATGTCTCGGGCTCCGAAACGCCAACGTACACATCGCGGATAGAACCGGCCAGGCGACGTACCCTCTCGGCACACGGCAAGTTCCCGCTCAACCTCTTGGAGCACGGCTCGACGGTCGTGTACAGCGCCAAATGGGAGGGCAGAACTCGCACAAGGTCCTCCTCGATAACACCATGCTGCTGGGCGAGCTTCATGAGACAGCATTGCTCGGCGTGCGTGTTTCCCGGGAGCTCCAGTGTGTACCCGGTGGCGAGGATGGCATTGGAATCCAGGTCCACGAGCACAGCGCCCACTCGGTAGTTTGTGGGCTTTGGCGGGGACTTTTGCGCGAGGTCGAGAGCGAGCTGCATATACGACCTGTGGTCGCCCGGTTGGATAGAAGCCATGATGACTACGCTGCAAATTAAGTATGGAAATGTGACAAATTAAAGTTGTTGGAAGGTTTTAGAGTGGTTGAGAATAACATGGAGGGGTCGCACAGCTGTTCTTTGGTGGGAAAGGGGCCCTGCACTGCGCCACGACCCCGCGCGCCCGATCATCCCGGCTGGCCGGGTCCTGTCCCTGGGAAAGGGCGTCTTGCTCCCGAACATCACATTGAACAAAACTTGCATCTGAACAGCGTATTTTTCATCGTATTTGTTGTTAATTTTGACAGGATAGGGGTCTGTAATCTGCATAAATAATACACTTTTTTAGAATGCGGCAGACAAGAGGAATACTGGATTGGAGTGAAACTCATGTGAAGTTAGGTCCTGGAGACTCAACTGCCTGGGGGCGCCTTCTGTAATTTTGAAGCTCGGCTCCACGGCCGCTAACTGCCGCCCCACTTCCGCCTGGCCTGTGCAGCAAGCGGAACACTTCCGACCAACGTCGTTAGTGCCCGGTATTCGAACAGGGGCAGCGCATCGCGTCAAGATCCATCAACGATCTGCAGCCGCAGAGCGTCCAGCGCGCGCAACTATCCACACACGCTAAGGATTTCAAGATGGCTTCCTATGACGAAGTCGCTGATGACGAGCCCCCCCAAATCGACCCGTATGAGGTTCTTGGGCTCGGCCGTGAGGCGACCGCCGACCAGGTCAAGTCTGCCTACCGCAAAGCCGCCCTGAGGACACACCCAGGTAAGCAAGACCGCGCATTTTGGCACGCTCAGGATCGCTGCTGACAATACTCTCCTATCTTTCAGACAAGGTGGCAGATGACAAGAAGGACGAGGCAAAATTGCAATTTCAGGAAGTCGCATTCGCGTACGCTGTGCTGTCGGATCCGGCGCGTCGCAAGCGTTATGACGAGACCGGTTCAGCCTCCGAGGCCATCGTCGACTCAGACGGCTTCAGCTGGAGCGAGTACTACCGAGCGCAATTCCAGGATGCAGTCTCTGGCGATGCTATTAAGAAGTTCGCAGCCAAGTACAAGGGATCTGAGGAAGAGAAGGACGACATTCTCGTTGCCTACGAGAAGTTCAAGGGCAACATGGACGGGGTGTACGAGACTGTGATGCTCAGCGACGTTCTGGAGGATGACGAGAGGATCCGCAAGATCATTGACGATGCTATCGAGAGCGGCGACGTCGAGCCCTTCACCAAGTACACCAAGGAGACTAAGAAGTCGAAGAACGCCCGCATCAAGGCCGCCAAGAGCGAGGGCAAGGAAGCCGAAAAGCTAGCCAAGGAGCTTAGTGTGCACGATAAACTTTTCGGAAAGAATGGCAAGAAGAGCCAGAAGGACTCAGAGGCCAGCCTAGCGGCCTTGATACAACAGAATCAAGCACGGCGCCAAGGGCAGGGCATGTCACTGGATATGCTGGCCGAGAAGTACGCCCCAAAGTCCTCAAAGAGCAAGAAGCGGGCCGCCAAAGAGGTCGAGCCAGATATCTCTGACGGAGAATTCGAGGCAATTCAAGCCAAAATGCAGGCGAAGGTGAAGAAGTCGAAGCGTTAAATTGACGACACTTTAGTATGAAAGGGACCACAGGAGCAGGCAGGCATACGGCTAAGGAACATAGTCTCAAATAGGCGGCGTGACAAAGGATATGGGTTGGTGATTTATTTGATAGCATGGGCGTTGGTTTGGAGCACTGGATGGGATGGGATGCGATATCACGCAGCCAGGGATTCTAGAATACGTCAATGAGTCAAGCAGGCCATGCCTCGATTTTCGGGGCATCTGAGTCAACTACGGATGTCCGTTCCGCACTTATGGCATTTTCAAGTCTTTCAAGTGGTACGCTAGAAGATGTAAAACCCCTGGTTCTTGTTCTCATGTTGGTGCAATCAAACCTTGTCGCGATTCAAGGACCAACCAGTTGATTGCTGGTGGTTTGGTTTCCTGATTCGCCCCCTTTTCAGCCATGCGGGTCACCGGCCAACCCACAGGCAGCCTTGGCATTTCGTCCGATAAAGCGCGGGGTCGCGCCGTTCTTTCCTCGATCGCGTCGGCACGCGAATTCCATTAAACTCTAATATCGATATACCTTATCTGCTTAACATCCCTGGCGCAGCCATGGGGGTGATGATCTCAGACAGTTACGCAAATTCGGTGCCATGACCAGTGCCGAGTCACCCGAGCTCTATCCTCAGTATTGCTTTCACCTCTCGCCGACCATTGGAAAATGGTGTCATCTACGGATTGCCGACATTGTTGCATTGTCTACGCACCCGGGGTTTGAAGGTGGGGCTGCTCGCTCGCCACGTTTCTCTGGAAGAAGCTGACATTTCCATCGCTCCAGGACAGGACCTGTACTTCCACATCAACCACCCAATAAAATGGGTGCGCATCGCAGGAATCGTCGTCGCAGTTGACGACTTCGGCCCATGGCGAGCCTACACTGTGGATGACAGCAGCGGCGCCACCATTGAGTGCCACGTCAATCTCCCGAAGCCTATTGGAAGCGCAAATCCTGAAAGGGGCAACATTGCGCAGGCGGGCCAACCCAATCTATCGAAATATCAACAGCAACAGGTCGGGCTTATTGGGGCCGATGTCAAGGTCGGCGATATCATTGACGTCAAAGGAGTGATACGGGTCTATCGCCAGACGAGGCAGATCAAGGCTGAGAAGATTGTGCATCTTCGGTCGACCGAGCAGGAGGTGCAGTTCTGGGAGAGGGTGAACGCATTGCGCAAGGAGGTTCTCGACCAGCCGTGGTTTCTGGACCAGAAGGTGGTTCGGAAGTGTCGAAAGGAGGCAGAAGGCTACGATGCACAGCGAGCGAGGAGAGAGAAGAGGGAAAGGCGGAAACGGCGCGAGAGCGAAGAAAAGGAGCGATCCCTTCGTGATGCCGGAACGGCGGAGGAGGCCCCCGCGCCCAGAAAGTCGGACGAGCCTGTCGAGGTTCCGATGGCAAAGAGGCCCAAGACTCGAAGCTCAGGGCTAGAGAAGAAACCGAAGCCCCAAAAGGTGGTGGTGGTGCCGATTACGGGAAAATACAACGCACTCGGGTTATGAGCCTCTCCATCTCCGGCCGACGCTCTGGGCCTGAGTGCCATGTATCGTTTAGGCTGGGAACATTCCAGCGGGGGTCTGGGTCCATCTATCTATGTCGTACCCACGGACTCACAGACGTCAGTGTTCGGGTGGGAGGGGGTATGGGCCCGTTAGAAGGCCATGATATGGGTGTCTTGGAGGTTGCGGCCGGCCTGGACTTGGGGATAGAACCCTCGAGCGCCTGAAACCATTTGCTGGTTAGACGCTTCGCAGCTGAAGTAGTCAGTATCACGGAATACCCACTAATTGAATGACGCGGGCCAAGCCGAGATTTCGAAACTTGAATGCAGTGGTAGCCGTCAAACCTCACAGCTCATTGCAACCCGCGCCTGCCTTTTCTCCGAGTTGCGTGACAGTCAAGGTGCCCGTCAGACCACGAATCTGCCTTCCTCAAATACTGGGAGTATCTTGACGCACCACTCCTATCCGTGTTGCTCGGTCCCGAATTGCTCGAAATTGCACGTCGTTCTCCTATCCACGCGACTCCGAAAAGGTTTTCGAGCTCAACACAACAAAACTTACATCCCTCAAATCTTGTTAAATCCCGTTCCTACAGAAAGCTACGACAGAAAGCTACGACAGAAAGTTTCGATTGACGGGATCGCTATCTTGACCCGTTTCCCCAGCCGTGTCGAGGCTTTGCTCCACTGAGCATTCCAGGTATTCCTGGCTAAAGGTACGCATCCCAGACATCTAGACCCGGAATTCCCGCGAGGCACAGCACGCGCTCTCAGTCCCAACCATCCGTGCCAGTGAATGTCTCAAGCCACGCTTCCCGACCCCTTGATGGAAAAACGCCGGCGCCCGCGACTGAGTGAAGGGGCGACGGGTTTGAGGAGAACGTGGCCGCGTTTATAACGCCAGGGGCCCATTCGCAGGACGGAGGAGGGCCTAGCTCATCAGTACAGCTTGCGTGCTGGACATTGCTGTCAATAATATCATATAGTGGATTATACGATGGTGTTCTTGCTCCTCTTGCTAACCCTACTGCAGGGCGCCGTCTCTCTGGGCAGCCCCCCGGTCGAGCAGCGGAGGCATCCACATTACCAAGACCCCCAGGACCCCCTGGCAACCGCACACCAATCCCGGGACCAGAGGCCGCTGGACTATGATCTAACGACCAGGACCACAACGATAACAATATCCGACTGCGACGAGGACGGAGACGGAGTCGAAGTCGGGCAGTGGTTTCGGTACGCCAGAACGAGCGCAAGAGTCTCTTACGAACTTAAATCCCTAGCCTACGATCCTCTCGCGTCATCTGCTAGTGTTATTACCGTTGCACAGCAGTCGGGAATAGTCCAGATCCTCGCGCATAGTAGGGAGCCCGAGACAGGCACGGTTCAGTCGACCCTGGAGACAGAGGGACATGTTAGCACACAGCCCATTTTGACGAGCCCTATATCATCGCCGACGTCGCTTATATCAACCCCTTCAACTACCTCGGAAGTCTCGACACCTGCACCAACCATCACAATGGCCTCCCCGGATATCTTCGCGGATCCGATTGCGACGGACTCTCCGCCGGCAAGCATCAGCCGGAGGAGAGATCATCCGGCGCCACGGTTAGGGGTCGAGAATCCATCGACACCCCTCCAGACAAACAAATTCTACTCCAACTTCTTCCTGGGATCGCAGCAGGCTCCAACTTACCTTCTCCCGTACTCTGTTGCCTGGGCCAAGGGAAAGGGGGCATCGGGCAGTTGGGGCATGGCCGTGTCCCATGTCCAAGCCAGCCAGAGAGTCTTCGGTCCGATGGCCGCCGGCACAGGGGCTGCTCAGTACTACATCAATCCTGTTGGCATACATTCCCTTGTGATATCCGCGAAGGAGCTGGGAAACAGCACCATCTTGACAAGCGACCAACTCACTGACTTTTCGGCTCGTATCAACTTGCGTCCCAGCGCGGGCGCGGCGCCGGCCATACAGTTCCCTCTCGTCCAAGGCGCAGCCTTTGTCAGCGCCATCTTCACTGGCGCATACCCTCTGATACAGACTGGCGTGTTCTTCAGGACGGTGACTCGATCGACCAAGGAAGCCAGGCCTGGAATCACGAAGTACAGGTTCCAGCTGGAGGATGGCACTACCTGGTTGCTGTATGCGCATCACATCAAGGGGGACCCGCTGGATCTCCAAGTCGTCAACAACGGTGTCGCACTAGCCAAGGGGCCGTTTTACGGAATCATCCAGATTGCCAAGGATCCCGGAAACGGCGAGGCTCTCTACGACCAATCTTGTGGAGTTTATCCCGTCGGAGTTGAGCTTGCTGGGAGCGTGAAGGATAGCACAGGGTCATACACGTTCAAGTTCCTGAGGTCAGGGATGTCCAATGTGACGCTCGCCATGTTTGCCCTGCCTCATCACCAGAGCTCTTTCGATGCCAATACGCGGGCCAAGATAACTCCCATTCAGTTGGACACACCGACAAAGGGGCGAGCAAACGCGGTGCTGGCCGATACCTGGACAATGGTAGAGCCGGATGTTCCAGTCGATATAGGGTTTTTACCATGGCTGCCGAATGTTGGGAGCATCAGCACTGTCTCCGAGTCGACCAGGGCATTCATCCATAACATCACTCTTCAGGAGCTCTCGCAGAACATGACTATGCAGACCGACCAGGATTCAATGTATTTCAGCGGAAAGGTTGGAGATTCCAGTTCAAATTATACTACACCAGCAAGCTAACGAGTCTCAGGCTTTGGCGAAGTTCGCGGGCACCGTCCTGGCAGCACATGACGTATTGGAAGACAAACCTCTGGCACAAGCTGGCCTCGGACAGCTGAAGATTGCTTTTTCACGCTTCTCCGAGAACAAGCAGATGTATCCGCTAGTATACGAATGTCAGTAGTGATATACCCCGACCTTTCGGACAAGCCTAACAGAAATCTAGCCGCCTGGGGAGGTGTGGTCTCTTCAGCCTCATACGTGACAGGAAACGCAGGTGCCGACTTTGGTAATACTTACTATAATGACCACCATTTTCACTATGGGTACTTCATCTACGCGGCTGCCGTTATTGGTCATCTTGATCCCGCTTGGATCCCTGTCAACCAGCCGTTCGTGAACACGTTGGTCCGTGACATTTCGAATCCAAGCACGAAGGACAAGCTGTTCCCAGTTTGGAGGTGCTTTGACTGGTATCATGGCCACAGCTGGGCTCACGGACTCTTTGAAAGTTTGGATGGAAAGGTATGTGGACGGGAGTACCAGGTATCCGAACCGTTACGTTAACTCGCGAATGCAGGACCAAGAGTCGAGCTCGGAGGACTCAATGCATGCGTACGCGATCAAGATGTGGGGGACGGTCTCCCAAGATCAGAACATGGCTGCCCGGTTCGTGCCCCTTTCCGGCTGCTCGCATACAGTCACTAACTTTTCCGGTCTAGAGGAAGCCTCATGCTTGCCGTACAGGCCCGCTCCTTCCGTGACTACTATCTCTACACCAGTAGCAACAGGGTCCAACCCCCTCAGTTCATCGGCAACAAGGTGGCAGGCATCTTGTTCGAGAACAAGATCGATCATACGACGTACTTTGGTGGGAATATAGAGTATATCCAGGGCATTCACATGCTACCGCTGCTGCCCCATACACCGTATATTCGGGCTCAAGATTTCGTGTCTGAGGAGTGGAACACATTCTTTAGCAATGGGCGCGCCGACGAGGTTGTGGGCGGATGGAAGGGGATCCTGTTCGGGAACCTTGCAACAATCGACCCACGAGGTGCATATGATTTCTTCAGCTCGAGGGACTTTGACCCGAGCTGGATCGATGGCGGCGCCAGTTTGACTTGGTATCTATGCTATGCTGCCGGTACGTTCATCCCGTTTTATCTGCTGTCCCGCAGTAGCAGTCTCTGCGACACATACTAACGATAAGATGTAGTCTTGGGAGGGTTGTGAAGGTCTCCGCTACGTCACTGTTTTTCCTTTGGGCTGGGCACATTTTCTTCCTGGTTGTTGGTCAGCATGGCTGGGAAAATAGGGATTGCATTAGACGGGACGGGCGGTTTGAATAACTGAATGGGGACGGCTTCTGTGGGTTGTATAGGAGAGACTGACTAGCTCGCATACCTAAAATATATCAATCTTCGCGGCAAATTCCTCCAACTTGACATTGCTGTCTCCATGCCTTCACACGACACATCATATTTCAAGACAGTGTCTATTTATAGAGTGAGCCACCACCATCGGTACCGTTTGGACATGTTTTTGAACTACATGGAGATCATTCGGTATACTCTGGTTCTGCAACTCAAGTTGAGAATAAAACTTTAGGTAGTCACTACAAAAAGTCACTCTAGTTTGCTGGTTCAGTTATCTCTCCCTTGACATCTAGTCCCTGTATCAAGACTGATCACAGGCATTCATGGTAATTCCCCTCGTGTATTTACTCATCTATCAACATAGAAAATATACATGATATATCGAACCGTCTACATGACCAAAACTCCTTTGTATGTCTCTATTTCTCACATCTTTGAAGCCCAAATATGTATGCACACTGCACCACCCGTACCATCTTCGCTCAGCGCTCATACCCCCTTGCTATCCTGACCGGATGCGCCTCAGTGTTAAATACAAACTGATTCGTATGATCCGCCTGCACCTGCCACGCAGCATCCTATTGCCACAGTTAGCACTCCCTCTCTTCCTACTCACTTAAGGGCACAGTGCACACAGACAGGGGAGACTCACCTCGGAGAAAATCAGGTACAGATACTTGAGCACCTCGGCAAACCAAAACGTCTCCTGGAAATCGGTATGATTACCCCCCATGGGGAGGTTCACATTTTCGATGTTCGAAAAGCCACTCCCTGCGCGACACGCCTTCTTGATGGCCAGGAACGCATCCCACGCCCACTCCTGGTACTTTGGGTCGCCAGTGGCGCGGTACGCGTAGTAGTAGCTCTCGACGACCTCGGGGCGGAGGACGTAGTACGCCGACTCGATCCAGAATCCGGACGCAGCAGAGAATGCGGATTGGTTCTGGGGCGGGGGCGGGTTGGTGGGTGCGTTGGGGGAGAGGCGGTCGTCCTGCCAGCGGAAAACCTCGGGGCCGATGTTGGTGGCGGTGGAGATGTACGTGTTGTGGCAGGAGTTGGTGAGCTCGAGGCCGAAGTTGACGTACTCAGGCATGTCGAGGGTCAGGCCGCCGAGGATGAAGTTGCCGCCGCTGAAGCAGGCGAGATGCTCCGAGACGAAATTGAGGGACTTGCTGTTCCACATGGCGAGATAGGTGAGGTCGGGGCGGCCGATGGGGTGAGAGACGAGGTACTTCATCGAGGAGTCGGCGGCGAGGATCCAGCGGCGTTTGTAGTCGGCGAAGCGGACCGGGTCGTACAGGTACATCTTGATCAAGTACTCGTAGAAGCTGTCATCAGCGGCGCCCCAGCCGCCACGGCTGTCGACGAATTCGCCCGTGGCGATCTTGACGCTCGTGCCCAGGAGGCCGGGGAAGGGCTCGCCGATGAGCTGCGGCCTGGGGCTGAGAAGGTAGGTTTCGGCGCGTTGGGCGAGTTTGCCGTACACAGGGTTTCCTGTGATATCACTGAGGCGAGTCCACTCGAGCACGAGGGTGCCGATGGTGGCAATGCTGTTGGTGTCGGAGCCAAGCTTGCGGGGCGGGCCGAAGCGGAGGCTGTTATCGGGCACCCCGCTGGGGGTGTCGAAGGCGACCTTGAGGTTGTCGGCCAAGTGCACAGCCTGCTTGAGGACGGCCCTGACGGCTTCCGTCTCGCGCATCTTCCCCGTAATGTTGCCTGTCATCAAGTCGTAGGCAGAGAGCATCCCGCCAAGGTAACGGATGGTGGTCTCAAACAGCGACACCTCGTCGGTGGTGTTGTCAAAGTTGATTTTGGGAATGTGGTCCAGGATGCGGTCAACCACTGGGTAGTTTTGCATCACCAATGCCGTACTCAGGGCATCGATAGCGCTCGCACCCCATCCATTCCTTCAGGGTATTCGTGAGTGACACTCAATAGGGGATATCAGGGGGAAACAACCCACCTGTCATCGTAGGGGGTGTTGCTCACTGGCCGCAGTGAGTCATGCGGGAATGCGTACTTGTAGTACCCATCCCACGACGTCTGGAACGCTTGCTTCACGGCGTCTGCCCGCGCCCTGTGGACAATGTACTTGGGAGACGTATACCGTGCCGCTGTGTCCCTCAGTCTGTTGTCACGGCGTTGAGGGGGCGGTTTCCCCGTTGCGGCCGCGGCCACTTGGCTTTCCCCAAGCCCCAGCAGCACAGCCATGAGTGCCGTCAACATCGCCGCCGCACGAGGACCAAAGAAAGAAAACATGGCGATGGCGTTTCACCTAGGCGTGATGACGCAAAGTCGCTGTGAAGGGAGGCCCGAGTGGATAGGAGGTAGGTAGGGAGAGGAGGAATGCCATACAAAGCTCAGATAAAACCTGGAACATGGAGAGACCGCGTGGGTGGAGAGGGATGGATATATAGACATCGACAACATCAATAGGAACTTGACAACGAACAAGACACGGGTATACGTGTGAGACGGCGCGGGCGAGGGAGAGGAAGAATGTGTGCGGATTCCTCAACCCTCGCCCACGGCGAGCAGGCAGGTCGAACGGTACCAATATGTCATGGTATATGCGTGAGACACCGCATAGGCTCGGACGACATATGTAAGCTCTGTCCGCCTACCCACTATGCAGTCGGTGAACCCGGAGGTCCTGCGAGGGCGTGCCCGTCGAAGCCTCGCATGCAAAGCGTGTGACTAGCAGAGGAGGGAGCAAACCTGCGGTAGGTGGCGTCCAAGTGTCAACTGCGGTCCAAGACAGGAATGCGGATCCTAATTCCGCAGATGGTTATCCTGAACCTGAACCCGCCGGGGTGTGCGGTGTCATGCTGTCGAGAGAAAGGAGATATCTAAGCTCCAGTATGGCTTCCGGCTCGGATGGACGGCAATGTGATTGGCCAATGACCCCTGATACCTGCCTAAACGAGTAGGTAGGAGGAGCACACACACACATTGTAGATTTTTGGCTTCCGGAGGGCTACCCAAAACGCCAGCGCTTGGCCGTCAGGTCAGACACTACTACCGACATAGTGTGTGGCTGGTGTCTGAGAGCCGCAGTGGGGGTGCAACATGTTGTATGACTGCCGATGGGGGGTAAGGCAGGAGGGGAGAGTGCCAGGCAAAAAGAACAGTCGGATCGAACGAGTATGTCCTCTCCTAGAACTAAGGGACTGCAGAGCTTGCTATTGGCAGGTCTGAATGGAGCTCCCACACTTGGGGAGGCTGAACAAGAACCTGGGCCTCATCGTTGGCTCAATGACAAGAGACGAGATGGCGGAACTCTGACCAAAAAAGAGGTGAGAAGAATGCAGCCACCAAACTCATTTCTCCGACTCCCGCGCGCCACCCGCTTTGCCGCGCAGCACCAGCGACTCGAGTGCCGGCCCGACTTGCACAGAAAGAAGCCCACCAAGGCTGCTACCTCCACGACGCCAAGGAACACATAAGACCTCCCCTCGTGCTCGTAGGCTTGCATGCAAACATGCATGCTCTAATTTCGCCGTCCCTACGGCACGTCAGACAGCCTACCGACATAACAACTAAGGCAGGTCCATGTCCCCCCTCGCCTCGCGGATGCAGTGATACCCAGTTACCGCGGTTTTGCAACGGTCAGGAGGATGAAGAAGAGAGACATTGGGAGGGGAAGAAAGTCCCAAAACGGCTGAAACAGTGACCTTTCCACCATAATCGCGGCTGCATACATACCATATGAGGAAGCTTCTAGTGTCCCACTACACAAGCGTTGCTCCCACTCCTGCATTGCGTCTCTCGAGATAGAAACAGCGATCAGGCGGCTGAAAGGACGAGCCTCGGCGATCCGCCCCGTGGCATACCGAGCGAATATACAGGCATGCTGTGCATAGAAACACCAATTCTGGTCCCTTCGAGTGGCTTTCTCACCTGTCGTGCTACTACCACTGCTGACCACGCATCAGGAGGAACCGGGAAGGTACACAAGGCGTACAGTTTATGGTTCTGTTTCCCGTGTTCTCAGTATACATGCACGTCTCGAGCTCTTCGAGATATGACCTCGGTGAACAGGGAAAGAGGGTCCGCCTGATGCGAGTTTGCACATTGCAGATAATCGTGATCCAGCCCTTCAACTTTTCTCTCTGAGCCTTGCAAGGGCGGCGGCGATCCCATCGCTCAGCTGGCCGTCCCTGCTCGATTCTGCGGGCGCCAACGGTTTTGGTACGCTCTGGCGGGAAGGATTTTCTACCGCCTCTGCAGAGAACAAGGCCTCGAGATCCTCCTGTTCATCCTCATGGGGGCCGGCAACACGCCGGGACGATGAAGCCGGCGCCGTTTTTGCCGAAGCCGCTGCTGTAGCTCTCCCGATAGGCACCGATTCAACTTCTCGTGATTTGGCACGCCGCTTAGCAGCCTTCTTAACCCTAAAGGGCTCCTCAACCACCTTGCACCATGCCTTAACTTTCTTCTCTCCCCAGCCACCGACCAACGAGACCTGCTCCGGATCCGCGTTGATCGCGTGCCGCAGGCTCCCAAAGGTGCTCACAAGCGCGACGGCGTCAGCCTTGTTAACGCTCCGCGGCACCGTGACGAACTCGACTAGCTTCTCAGCATAGCCTGTCGCCTGGTGACCCTGGATAGCGGCAAAGCCGGCATGCTCGTACGACTTGTACAGCTCAAGATAACGGGCGGCCTCGGCGGCTGACCAACAGAGAATGACTGTCACGTTATTGACCAGTGATGTCTTGGCCAGCTCCCGTAACGAGTCCTCATGGTTGGGTATGTCCACCATGGTGAGCAGAATCCGTAGGTTGTACTTGCCCTGAAGGTTGCGGATGCGCGTGTAGATGTACTCCGGATGAAGCCGGTGGTACTTGAGACTGCCGGCTGCTCAGCGACTTGTTCTCCTCTCCCTTTGCCGGGTTGAGAACTCCTCGAACGATAGGAAACACGAGGACATCTCACCTGAGAAACAGCGCGCAAGTGGTCAGTCCCAGGCCATAGTCTGCGGGAATGTCGCTGTACTCCCACGGTACCGACTTCAGACATGTCAACACCGGGTTACCCTTTTGTCTGGGGGACACCAGTATGGACGATCCAGAAGACCGCGTCGGAAGTGCTTGCGGCGTCGGCTGCACAATCTTGGAGCCGGAGGCGTTTGCTGCATTTGCAGGTGGCGCTCTGTCCAGTCGCTGCGGTGCCGGTTGTTGAATTCTCTGTGGTGCGGGCTGTTGCGGTCCACTGGACCGCGAAGGAACGGAACCCGTGGCCGCTAGGGCGGCCAGGAAATCGTCGTCGACCCCGTATTCATCGTCCATTATTTGCGATCGTGAGTCGTGAATCGTGAGGTTGAAGTGTGGGACTTGCCCGGCTTGCAAGGTTGAACTCGCGCCAAGTCTGGGGCGGCAAGGGGGCGTTCGGCTCGCGCCTTGCTCCTTACGGCATACCCAACCCTACGCAGGAGCCCACCAAAGAGAACCCCACTGTGGGGTACGCACCGGGAGCTGCCCTCCGGCCTCTCGTGATGACAAGAGCTTCTGTATATCAGAATATTGACTACATCGGAAATAGGGCTTTACAAAAATGCAGCAGGGCTTCTTGAGATATGATGAAGGGGTTTAAAATGCCACTCAAGGTAGGCTGTCACATCACGAACTAAGGCATCTAACCTACCTAGGTATCATCATAGAAAGCATCTCCGGCGCTCTCTGCCAACCACTGCGTACCCCCGCATCGTGGAAGGTGTGGAAGAACCAAAGCATTTTTCTTCTGGTCGGAACCTCGGCATTTTGGCTCTGGGGCTGCATAGATGAGATTGTGCTAGTACGTAGGAGTTCATGGTGAAAGTCTGTTATTTAAATTATCGCACTTGCAAGTGTGATAATACTGGCCAAGAATACGAATTTGGTGGTTTTCATCTAACAATAACCTCCTGGACACTTGCGGGAAGCCAGCGCTATACCTGGTCTGTGCTTTCCACGTGAGTTTCTCCGCCAAACAAATCCTGTACGGGCTCGCTTGTTGGAGCTTGCACAAACAACATCCTCAACCCAAGACGGAGGTTTGAGTTTCTGCTAAGCAAGTGCGCCAATATACTCGCCGCGTGGCCGGGTAAAAGGGAAGAGGCGCGTGTTGCCACCGTCAGCCTTCCTTTTCAGTCATCCGTCGCGCCCGACGACCTGAGTCGTGTTCCCTTCCCAGTTTCAGCGATGCTCAGTCCTCGCCAGAGGCCCGAGACCTGACCCGCTCGCTGCCCGCCCCGCGTCAACCAAACACCCAGAAGCCCAGTGCAGATATCTCGCTCAGACCTGCTGGCAGCTTGCAGTCGAGTTGGCTGGTTGCACTCGCGGTGCTGCGGAAGCTACCGTTCTGGTGCTGCCCATCGGAACTGGGTCGTCCGCTTTCACTGCCGCCTTTGCCAATGCGGGAGACCCCTCAAGCGAGCGTTTGGGTCGAATGCGGAGAGGCGAGCCTCGCCCGCATGCCGCCCGCCGAACTGGTTGTTTCTGGTTCCCAGCCTCATCCTTACCCCATCCTTACCTGCAGATTCCACGCGCATCTTGCAGCTCTAGCGGCAGCCTGGACCAGACCATCATGACTACGCTGGCCATTGAGGAGGAGGAGGTGCTGCGAAAGCAAACGGCCCTGTGCGCGATGCGGCATCCTCCACCCCAAGCGGCATACTCCCGCGGCAAGCATATTCTGGCGCGAATGGGTCCATGTTGGATCGTTGGACCCATGATTCAATGAACCGCAAACACTCTGCAGGCCTATGCCTGCCTGACTGCCCGGAGGGAAGTCTTCCTCGGGCCCAGCCATTACCAGTGCAGATCCCGCTGCCATCTCTTAAATCGTGTTGGCCGCTGAGCTCTCCGTCCCATTTTGCCAGTGTGGCCATGGGATCTCTCCAACGTCATATTTCTCAAACCTTCCCGCAGTCCCGGGTTATAAGCACATAGATGAGCACTCCCCATTCATCCGTACCACCCACCCACAGACGACAGGCAGGTCATCGAAGCCTTTTCCCTCCCGTACTATATTGTACGGTCACGCTGTGCTTCCGCCCACCCCGCCTAAATTAGGCATTTCAATATAAACAATGGCACAAACCAAGGGGCCCTCATTGGCCACGACGGCCCAGGTGGTGGTCAAGACTCAGGCACCGAAGTTGAGGAGGAAGCTCCAGAAGACTGTCACGAAGCAGCGAAGCAGCGGCGCGAGGCGGCTCGGCCTGGGCGCGTCTAATGAGGCATTCCACAACAATAAATGCGACACTGCAAACAGAGGCCTGTTGGCTCAGGCACAATCTCGTCTGCCGCCAGTCCCGTTGGCAGATCCCGATCTCACCGATTCTAAATGGTCTGAGTTCTTCAGGGGAAACGGCTGTCTCCATTACCAGGACTCGGCCTCGCAATCTATCGACGCACTCGCCAGTCCCATCCACATAATTCCCGAGTTCTCCCACCTCGCGGTTAAGGATGTGAAGCATCGTCAACAACAGCAACCACCGCGTACAAGCTCAGATTCTCAAAAGTCTACAGTCACAATGAGACGTCGCGCTAAAACACCAATATTTTCTATCGGGCAACTAGACACGATTCCGCGGCCCGGCAACGCCCTTGGGAAGACTTCCAGTGTCGAACTCATCGCTGAACAGTATCGGGCGCTCCTAGAATCTCGCGCCTCCGCATATAGCGACTCACATTCCGAGCCTCCGCCGTCACGCCACGGCCAAGACTCTACTGACACGATAAGACGCCAGCACAGCTCAGACGAGCTGCACATTGCGACTCCCATCCACGCGCCAAAGCATACCCTCCAGCAACCACAACAGCCGCATCAACTTGGCAGCTCGCCTACCTCGGACGACGGAACGCTCGTTTCTTTCGAAGAGGAGAGGGTCTACTTCAAACCCGTCTCTTTTTCCCCAGAGCCACTCTCTCCGCCTTCCAATTTCGACTTTGATGACTATCGCCCTCGCTTCCCTAGTCCTTCGCCACCAGCGCCCGACAACCTAAGTCTACAAATATGCTTAGACCTTCTCACGCGCGATCTTTCATCTGCGCTAGCGAACCGACCCGGTCGGAACTCGCCCGAGACTTCGGCTCTGCAGGTTTGGGTCATGATCGAGGCCTATGAACGATTACGCGACCAGTTGGCGGATCGGGGGGCCGAAGGGCTGGAAACCATGTTGGACATGTGGCTGCGGTCCCTGTACACAGTCCATGACTCGTTGACGGGAAGGAGTGACAGTGGGAGCGATTACGAAGCAATGGGAGTCGAAGCGCTGGATTAGAGTTTGGATACTGTGATACCTTTTGCATTGTGGTTTAGGCGGACGGCGTTTCGAGCTGGGCTGCTTGATTGTCTTGGAGCATACGGAACTATGGCTTTGAACTTATGGGGATATACCCCCTTTTTGCATAACTTGACTTCGCAGGTACATATTTGAGAATTCATTTGTATACTCTGAGCAACGCGAACCCACATATCACCGAGGCTGCTGCTGGGAGTTACTTATGGCTAGTCAGGCTAGCATAGTCAGGGCGCCTAGTCTACACAGCCAGGCCGCAACCTAACATCCGCCTTATTATTATGGACATTCGCCGGTGGCCTAGGGCATGTGAAGAGATACTATGTATCCGAATGTACCTAATTAAGGCCTCCAACAGCTCACAACGAGGTGGGTGGCTCTTGATCGCGCACAATTGACCCGATCAGAGCCCACTGAGCAGTCAGCGAACTACCACCGAACAATCCTCCCCCACCGTGATCCCATTTCACATCCAGGGCAACCGACACACTCCCCCTCGCCCCTCGATTTATCCATCAATCACAGCTCACACTGACTGCAGCTTTGGTGGAGGGGGACTGAACCCCACAACTTCCCCTCATCCCCTTACCCGTGCCCCATCTTTCGGATCCGTGAGCAAATCGATCAAGACTCGGACAGGAGATAGGCACCGAATAGCTTCTTCGATTGGCGATGGGCTGGTTGGCTGAGCCGTACCTGCCTGACGTCGGCAAGATGGCCCTCCCATATTTTTTGGCAACTTGAAAGCCCCGATGCCGGACCTCACCTCTGGCCGTGTCCCGTCCTTCCCTTCAGCCCCGCCCCCCCCCCAATTCCAGGTTCCCCGATCTCTCCGAGCCAACGCCGTAGGAAAGGGGTAAGCAACAAAACACCATGGCCGACAAGATCACCATCACCGGGTGGACAACGCGCGATGTGCGCTTTCCCACATCGCTGGATAAGACGGGCTCTGATGCCATGAATGCTGCCGGCGACTATTCGGCAGCATACTGCATTCTCCAGACGGACTCGGCTTACAGCGGCCATGGCATGGTGCGACTCCCCCCTCTTCCCTGTCACTTGTACCTATCCCTGCCACTTACTTGTATCTGTGTCTTTAACACTGCTCCCCCGCGACGCAGACATTCACGATCGGGCGCGGCAATGACATTGTCTGTGCTGCCATCGCCCACGTTGCGGAGCGCATCCAGGGCCGCACGCTCTCCAGTCTCGTCGCACACTGGGGCCAGACCTGGCGACACCTCGTCAACGACAGCCAGCTGCGTTGGATTGGCCCAGAGAAGGGCGTGATCCATCTAGCACTGGGTGCAGTCGTCAATGCAGTTTGGGATCTCTGGGCCAAGGTCCTCAACAAGCCCGTATGGCGCATCGTCGCCGACATGACGCCTGAGGAATTTGTTGACTGTATCGACTTCCGGTATATCACCGACGCCATCACCCCCTCCGAAGCCGTCGAGCTCCTCCGCGACGCTCTCCCCGGCAAGGCTGATCGGTTGCGAGACGCCGAGGCGTCCCGCGCTGTGCCAGCCTACACCACCAGCGCGGGTTGGCTTGGTTACGGGGAGGACAAGATGCGCGGGCTGCTGAAGGAGACACTTGCCAAGGGCTACAAGCACTTCAAACTTAAGGTCGGCGGGGATGTGGAGCAGGACAAACGGCGTCTGACCATCGCGCGCGACATCATCGGGTACGACTCCGGCAACGTGTTGATGGTGGACGCCAACCAGATTTGGTCAGTACCCGAAGCGATCGAGTACATGAAGGAACTCGCGCCGTTCCGGCCGTGGTTCATCGAGGAGCCAACATCGCCCGACGACATTCTCGGACACAAGGCCGTTCGCGACGCGCTGCGCCCCCACGGCATCGGTGTTGCCACCGGCGAGATGTGCCAGAACCGAGTGGTCTTCAAGCAGATGCTGATGGTTGGAGCCATTGACGTATGTCAGATCGACGCATGCCGCATGGGCGGCGTCAATGAGGTGCTTGCTGTGTTGCTCATGGCAAAGAAGTACGGCGTGCCCATCGTGCCTCACTCGGGTGGCGTCGGTCTGCCGGAGTACACGCAGCATCTCAGCACCATTGATTACGTCGTCGTGAGTGGGAAACTGTCTGTGCTGGAGTACGTTGACCACTTGCACGAGCACTTCCTGCATCCCTCGGTTATCAAGGATGGCTTCTACCAGACCCCTATGGAGCCCGGCTACAGCGTCGAGATGAAGCCCGAGAGCATGGATCGGTATTCGTTCCCTGGCGGCGAGGGCAGCTGGTGGAGAAGCGAGGAGGCAAAGCCGATCTTGGAGGGCGTTAAGATTTAGGCTCGGTCATTACTTTACATTCGACGGTATTCTGGTTCCCAAGTTGTAGGCCGGCATATCGTACCATCCAAAATACCTTCTCCTAACGTATTGATAGTTTGCCAATCGCAACGTGTCAAAACTAGTCTTCGCCCATTTTTCCCTTCCCGCGCCTTCTCACCCTACCACACCCGAAACCATAAAGTTTACTTCCCACAAACCCTACCCCAGAAAGGAGCAGCAAAAAAAGGAAAAAAACATCAAAAAGAATGGCAACTGCCGGGAATTGAGCCCGACGTGGGGGTCGAACCCACAACCTTGAGATGATCTCGTTGAGAACCTTGAAGTATCTTCGTAAGAGTCTCACGCTCTACCGATTGAGCTAGCCGGGCGTATGCCTAGTTATTTGATGGATGGTCTAGCTGCAAATTTAGTATGAGTTGTGGGCTGAGGGTTTTGGGCGATCCGCTGTTCTGGTGGAGATAGGGGGCTTGTGATGGAGGTAGGTAGGGGTAGGGGTTGAGGCAGGGGTTGCTTGTTGATTTTGGGCTCAGGGGAGGGGGAAGGTGATGATGAGCGGTGCTCAGGGCTGCTTGGGGGTGCTGGACTGGGAGGTTTGTATGGGAACAGTTGCAGAAGGCTGTTGTTGCCGCTGGGAAGGTTTACATTTGAAGTTAGCGACGGCTGCAAGGTTGGCGCAACACTGAGAATTATAGTGCCATAATAAGAATAGAAAATACAGCGTCTCTTCGGGATGACACTCAAATAGATTTCGTGAGTAGTATCCTACATCACACTTCACCCTTTTTCTCTATTTCAACCAAATCTGATCTACCTGTTCAGCGGAACAAAGTCGACATCTCCCCCCCCCCCCCCCTTGCGCCGGGTGCAGTGGCCACCCATATACAGAGCATACTCTCACGCCACTCTATCACATCTTCATGCCATCGAAAGTTGAGTATGCAGAATGGTACATAATTCTCAGTTATATCCCTCTAGGTCAGAGGCAAACAGATAGCTTGACCTTCACAGATGCTTGCTCCAGTAAAACACCATCTCCGGGGACCCCAAACCCATCCGGGCAGCTCCCAATCCCCAACGCCAGAACAAATGCTGCTCACAAAACCCAACCCAACCATAACTCCATCTAATAGGTACCCCGCTACTCCTTCAACGAACTCGACCTCGCCCCATCAGCCGCAACATCGAAAGCCTTCACCAATGCCATCGCCGCCCCCGCTGCCGCGCCGCCGACCACCACCATCTGGATACCCCCAAACACCGCCTTCCTCACGCACCTCCGTCCCTCCCAGCCAACTACAACCCCCGTCTTGACATACCCAAACGTAAACAGCGCCACGGCCATAACCCCAATCGACACATACAGCGCCTCGTACAGACTCCCCTCCCCCTCTCCAACACAAAAGTACGGCACCAGCGGGAGCAATCCCCCGAAGAAGTACGCCAAGGCGATGGTTAGTGCGGACGTCAAGGCTCGCGATGCGGCGGGGGGTTCGGCGCAGTGCTGGAAGCGCATGAGGAAGTCAACTCGCTTGGGGGAGGAGGCGAGGTGCGAGGTTACGTCGTTGAGGGTGGATTCGGGGAGGCTGAAGGGGGAGAAGACGGAGCGGATGGCGGAGAGGGTGGCGGTGGGATCGGTTGAGACGAGGTTAATTGTGTGGGAGAGGGTTTCGTTGTAGGAGGCGCTGGGGAAGTGTCAGTAGGTGTCTTGTGTAGGATGGTTAGGGAACGGGCTGGGAGGGCTTACATCTCGCTTTTTGCGCCGAGGTACCCGCCTAGGCCCATGGAGATGGCGCCGGCGATTAGTTCTGCGAGACCGCCGAAGATGACGACTCTGGTGTTCCCGAGCGCTGAGAGACCCGCGGTCAGGGCGAACGGGACGGTCAGGCCGTCTGAGAGGCCGATGGTAGCATCGGATAATACGCGGGCGGTGACTTGGAAGCCTCGCCGAGGAGAGTTTTGCGACTCAAGATCGACGGCTGTCTCGCCGGAGCCATGGCTGCTTCGTCGCTCGAGACTGTCTGACGGTGGGAGCTTGATCACGCCCTCTCTCGAGGATGCGCCACCTGGTATGCGACACAGCAAGTTTTTGAGTGCGACTAGTGACATTCTTACCCTGTAGTGGAACCGAACGACGGCAGCGAGATTTTAGGGAGAAATTTCTAGGGAAAGCTGAGAGATCGAGGTGATGGTTCGCGACAGAAGATGCGCCTAGGATCGTCTCTCAGCCGCCGGAGGAAGGAAAGTGCTAGGAGTCTGGGTGGTGGTGGAAGTCTCCGCTGTAGGTAAGGTACTTTCGACAGTTGCTTCTCCCGGCGATGGACACGAGGAATACGTGTCGCGTGGCTTTCTTCTTGTGGTCTTCCTGGTGCGACAAGTGGTGACGTGCGGGTTGTTTCTCTGCAGGGCTCGGGCTATGTATACAGCAAAGTACCAGGGACCGTCAGCTCTTTGTTTCGCCTTTAATTATGTCGTTGAAAGCCTCTTTCCTCCGTCCCGTGTGGTATGCCAGTCACTTACACGCCGAGAGGCGAATCAGGGTTGGAGGGTGTAAGCCGGATTGTGAGCGTTCTGATTGGTCAATCGAGCCGTCTTCACCCCCCGCTGTTTGACTCGCGCCCCTCATGATTGGTGGTTCCTACATGCGGCACAAAGCTTGATGGTGTTAAGCTCGTCATGGAGAGATGGCACTTCAACGTTCAAGGGGGTGGTTGTCATCGCAGGTAGGCTGATTGGTCAATGTAGGGAGATCCTATGTGGATTCGATCTGTTGACCCTTCCGGGCTCCTGGATCGGTTACACTGCAGCAGGGCAAACGTCAACTTGCATTGTTAAGCACTGGGAACGACGTGGAACTGCAAGTGTGGATCTTGCAAAAGAAAGGCAGGTCAAGGCTCCATTCCTCAACGCTGTCCAGCCTCATAATTGATCTGATCCTAACTGGTAACCCCCTCGAAGCTCATGCATTTCCTTCCCTTGACGACATCCTGCCTCCCGCTCCAAAAACCGGTCCTGATAGCGCCCTATGCTCCACCCTCTCTCTTGGCGTATTCGTCCTCCATCCTCTCTTCATACAGCCTGTCTGCCTCGAGCTCGGCTTCAGTCTTTGATCTTGTTGTTCCGGCGCCCGTGTTGGTGCCCGCTCCGGTTGCACGGGAGGTGTCATCAGACTGAGGTTTTTGCTGGCCGGTGGGCTGGGTGGCGGCGTTAGAGGAAGGCATAGTTGAGGTTTGGATGGTGAGGGTGTTTTGGAATGTGTCTTTCTTCTTTCGCTGTGAGACTTAATTTTCTGTCTTGAGTTGTGAATGATCTACCAATGGCAGACTGTAAACGTTTTATAACCGTAGAGGACTCGGAGTGGCAAGCTTGCGTGTGCTGAATGGGAGTCAACAGGCTACCTCCACCGAACTGCTGCGCAATATGTCACAATTCGCCACCCATCCGATGTGGGGCATTTCCCAACATGTCACAAGACACCACCTATTTGGGACCCAAAGTAGTGGTTTTACCATGTGCCATTTCTATCTAGTACATCTTTCCAGTAGTTTAATTCTTGGGGAGAAGAACGCCTTCTTTCTCTTATATTCGGACAGCAGAATAAATTCGGAAGGTTTGAGGATAGCCCCTATTGTCACAAAAGTCAAGCCTTTTGCGCAATATGTCGGGTCTGCTATGATATAAGGAGATACCTAATTTCTACTTGCTCTATGCCTCTAATATGAGAGATTTCTTCTCAATAAGGCGGGCCATATGTCTTGATCTTATGGGCGACATTGCATTTGTAGGAGGCCTTTATGCATTCCCCTACGGCTTATTCTCTGAGCACAAGACGTTCACGGATGTATCCAATACCTCAATACAACAGATGCAAGAAACCCCGGCTGTTGCATTCGTATAAAAATAACATTAAAAATTGCGAGGAGAAGCTATCTCAGGTAAATACCAGAGCTGGTACCTCCCGCCTCATGAGCCAGTGACCCCTCTGCTTCCCCTTGACGAACTGGGCCGATGATATAGGGGTATATATCGATATCAAAGACTGTTCCTGCCTAGAGCTCGCTCGTGTTCTCCCACCGCACCCCAGATCCTCACTCCGCTCACCGTCCCCCATCTTGCTCTGCCAACCTGACCATCCGCCCGATATGATCTTGCATCAAATCGCTATGATACCTGCTGACCTCCTCTCCGCCCGCAATATTCCTTTGTTTCTCACCAGCCTCCGAAACGGTTTTCAAGCTCCAGTCCTCCCCAAACACCACTCCCCTGGCCAGATCCCTCTCAGCCATCATGGCCATCTGATCCGCCATTGCCAGCTGTCTCATCTCTTCCTCATCCCCGCCCATAATCTCATCCCCACGCTCACCACCCATCTGATCTCCCCTCTCCTCTACCACCATCCCTCCTCCCAACCCCCCTCCCCTCCCACGCTCGACAATCTCTCCAAACTCCGGAAACAACTCCCTCGCATCCTCTTCCAACTTCCACCGCACACCCTCACCCCCATCCGGCGGGTCTACGACAAGCAAGCCACTGTCAAGATCAAGCTCAAACACCGGCCGTAGCTCCGGACTGAGCGTCGGACCGGGGTCAGGGCATACCTCGACTTTGACCTTTGGCTTCTGCTGCTCGGCGCGCTTGGTCATGCTGAGGAGGATTTCCTTGAAGGTCATGGGGCGGGGGCGCGCGGGGGGGTGGGTTGGTTGGGGGGCTGTTTTCTTTGGTTGGGATGATTTGGGCTGGGGTTTGGTGGGATGAACTGGGGCGGTGGTGGCCGTGGTGATAAGGGAAGGTGCTAGTGGTTTCTTTGCTGGGTTGGGTTTGGGCGCGGTATTAACAGCGGCAGGAGGTTTTTTTTTGGTTGCGGATGTGGGCTCGGCGATATCAGCAGGAGCTTGCTTCTTTTCTGCTGTCGGTTTGGGGGCCGGCCTGTCTGGTATGGTATTGATGCTGGTTTGCTGTCGGTCTGCCATACTGATTTATGCAGGAGTTCTCAAGCTGAGCGCTTTCTTTCTTTGGTAGATGAGGTATTTCTTGATAGTGATGAGAGCTAGCGCATGGTATGTCAGTAAAAGACTCAAGTTATGACGGTGAGGGAAGTTTGTGATGATGGTGTTGAAAATGCGCCTGGGAAAGGAAGGTAGGGCAGGTAGGGCAAAATAACAGGCTGCTCTTTGTTTGTAATCGGGCATCATACGCGCCCGCGCGAGTTGCGATTGGGTGACAAGGCGTCTTTTTGCGTTACAAGTGACCTCACCTGCGCTGTAACAGGCGCTGCTTGGCTCTGGAGCAGGTCTTACCTGTGCCAATCGGCGTGTCTTGCTTGGCTCACAAAAAGCTGGGCTTGCATCGCGAGCGGCTTCACTTACAGTGGAATGACTCTCTGAATGACGATAGCAAGCAAAGCGATGTGTGTCTGAACTGATGGTTAGCCAGATTTCACTAAAGGTGATATTGTTGCGTTGGTGATGAGTGGTGACTGAAGAGAAAGAAGTTGATGATTTGGTTTGTTGAACCGCGGGGTTGACTCTGCGGTGAAGGAATGGTAAGTCACATTGTGCTGCAAAACTTGGGATGAAATGAGTTGGCGACCTAATGGCCTGGCACACTCCTGTTACCTACTATATCTTCCTCTGGATATCATAGAACTAAAACACCGCACCTACATCACTCCTCTACTTCCTCCGAACCTTGAACGTCTTCAATGGGTCTCTTTTCCTCCCACCAACCTTGAATGACCGCCCAGTAGGCTTCCCTCTCTTGTGGCCTCTCTTTTTGCTGTCCTCCTTCTTGAAAGGCACAAACCCAATCTCCTTCGTCAGCGCCTTCTTGCCCTCCTTAGGTAGCAGGTAATCAGGGACGTGCTTCAGATGGGCCTGTGTCCTTGTCGCCCTCCCGAGCTCGCCGTCATGTCTGAGATGAGACAGCTCTGCAGGATTCTCCTCGAAATACCTAGAAATAGGTCAGAAACTGCGAGGTAGCTTCACCTCGATATTAAAACTTACCGCTTCAGCGTCTCACTTCGTAGAAGCTCCTGTCGTAGTTCCTTCGTCCTCGCCTCCCGGATAGCAACTTTTGTTACCGATCTCAGTGCTATTGGAATGTTAGAACATGTCAACCAAGCACTGCTCCACTGCGCAAACTTACCGTCGTTCATTCGGTAACGGAAGGCCTCCATCTCCTTCTGGCTGAAGTTGTAGGGCTCCACCGTCCTATTTTGCTTCGCTTGCTGTCTGATGATCTTGGCCAGGACCTTCTCGTCGTTCTCAGTACTCCTCAGCGACGTTGGCTTGTGCTTTCCGTACAGCTCCTTCGGGATGACAAATGAAAGTGCCATGCCCGTCCGCCCAGCTCTAGCTGTCCGACCTATCCTGTGCTGGTATGATGTAGCTGACGTCGGGAGGTCAAAGTTGATGACCGCCGCAATGTTCCTAAAGTCGATTCCTCGAGAGACGCCGTATTCGTTGTCCTGCTTCTGTGTTTTCCTCTTCTTCTTGGGCTGCTGATCCTGTTTCCCTCCGTCGGTGTCCCCCTTTTTGCTCTTGGAGTCCTCGTTGGGCTTCTTAAAATCCTCATCCGCACCGGCCGCCTCATCTCCAAACATCTCACTCTTCTCATCAGATGCGATGATGATATCGTAGATTCCCTTGTTGAACTCTTCAATAATCTTGATCCGGGAGTTTATAGGCAGCTCCGAGTTCAAAATACAACTCCTAATGCCAAATTGCTCGAAGAAAAGCTGCGGTTATGTTAGTGAGGGTGTAAATGGATTCACAGACATAGGCCCTACCTTGAGGCGATATGAACGATCAATGTCAGCAACGAAGATGAGTGATTTCCCCTTGATCAGTTGAAGTTTGAAGATAAGGTAAGCAATCAACCACTTGTCGTCCTCGGCGCACCTGGATGTTGTTAGCGAGAGACAACAATACCACGGACTGGACTAGCGTAGCATACTTGACGAAGAATTGGCTGAGTTTCTCGTCCTCATCCCCCATATCCTCGTTGAGATCCAAGAGCTTCGGGTTGCGACAGAAGATCCCCTTTAGGGTGTCCAGCTCGGCCGAGAGTGTGGCGCTCATCATGATAGTTTGCACACCCTTCGGCAGAGCCTGCGAGATGTTCTCCATATCCTCATCGTAGCCGTACGAAAGGACAAGATCCGCCTCATCCAGGACTAGATACTGCAGCTTATCCAGCGAGAGACCAGACGAATTGATGCTGTGCCACACACGAGCCGGCGTGGAAACGACAATGTCAGGCACATTGGACAGTAGTGACCGCTGCACGGCATCCGAAACATTATCCGTCAGCTTAGTAGCCTGTATTTCCTTTGCGCAAAAGGCAGAGAACTGCTCAATGGCTTTGAAGACCTGGTCGGCAAGCTCGCGGGTGGGTACCAGAATGAGGGCGGCGGTGAAAGGGGTTGAGTCAGCCTGGAGGCCCTTCGAATTAGTCACAGTCCCCAAAGAACTGTTGAGAGGCACCACGTACGGTCTTCCGCTTCAATATTCCGGATAGGAGAGGCAGCACGTAGGCCGCTGTCTTTCCTGACCCCGTCTTCGCCTTGCAGAGAACATCCTGGCCCTGAAGAGCTAGCGGGATGGCCTTGCGTTGCACGAGTGTTGGCTTCTCGAAGCTCTGCTTTGCGACAGCCTGGACGAGGCGCGGGTCGAGGCCCAGCTCTGCGAAAGAAGGTTCTGCTTTTGGTTGCTTCTTCTCCTTCACTTCCTTCTTCTCCTGTTTCGGTGCTGGCGGGCTCGACTCCTCGTCCGATTTGGTCGGCGACGAGGGCTGGTCGTTTTTGTCCAACTTGCGTTTCATTGTTGCGATAGGATGGGCGTAGAGTTGAAGATGGTGGCAGGTCTGTTGGTCTGTCACTGAATGAATTGCTGGCCGTTGCTCAGTGGCGGCTCTTCGCGACGGTGGTGGGGTCCTGCAAAAAAAAGTGAACTTTTGGCGGCTATCGATAGGCAGAGTTGCGCTCTCTGATTGGGTGGGAAGACCCACTGGGGACAACGCCCAAGCTCCTGGGCCCCCACGAAAACCTTAAATTTGACCCCCATCTGCACAAGACATCTTCAACGACATCACTGCTGCGTTGTTGTTGTAAAAAACGATGCCTTCTCCGTGTCAAGACCGGCTGTGGCTTGACGTTGTAGGCCGTACTACATTCCCCAGCCGGCTTTTCGAATGCTACAAAGCCGTATTATATTGTGATCAAGGCTTCTCACAATGCTAAGAAGGCATGATGTAATGACCGAGGCCTTTAGAGACCCTTCTTTTGCCCAACCTTCGTACAGACTCCCGCTCAAGGTTACAATATGTCTCAGCGGTTGCAATATACGCTCTCCCGACTGTAGACCCCACAGTTTTAAGTGTAGTTCAGCAGAAGACTGAGGGCTTTTTCCCGCCTATCACAATTACAACTCAAAGATGTGCGAAAAAGAGCCTGTTGCAAGGCTTCCTGTCTCATTCATAGGTACACTTTATGTATGGCCCTAGTCTTTTTCGTTGCCTCTTCAAGAGGTTTCCCGTCATCATCAAAGCCCGCTCATACGCTTCTAAAAGTCATCATCGCCCGATCCCGATACGATGACATTATTCACCTTCAGAACCATCCTGCACAACTGTGTGGCAAGCATGAGCTGCTGCTTCTTTCCAATGAGAGGGTCGATAACAAACGCCTCCTTCATGTTGTTGGAACCCTGGCTCATGCAATCAACACCGAGACGGCCGCGTCCTGCGGGGTTCTTGACTTGCTGACTCTTCACCTCGGCCAGCGTCGCGATCGGGTTGAGACCGCTGTTCTGTGCCAGGGCCATAGGGATAGCATCAAGCGCCTCGGCAAAAGCCCGCATCGCATACTGCTCCAGGCCGGGGGTCTGGACGGCAGCGTCCTCCACCGCAATACTGCAAGCGATTTCTGCGGAGCCACCACCATAAACCACTCGGTTGTCCTTCACGAGATTACGTACAACACACAAGGCGTCATGAAGAGACCGTTTAGCCTCATCGATGATCTAGAGGCCTGGTTAGCACAACGTAACAGGGCAGAAAAGGGTGAAACTAACCATCTTGTTGCTTCCCCTGACGAAGATTGTCACGGCCCGGGTATTTGCGCACTCCTCGATGACGAGCATCTTCTCTCTCGTCGTGCCAAAGGTCATCTCCCGAACGATGCCGGCCCTGCCGAGCTTCTCGGGCTTGAGATCCTCAAACCGGGGCACGATGCGTCCGTTCGTGGCGATAGCGATAAGCTCAATTTCCGGACCGCCAACCCATCTTACTGCGGGAAGCTGATTTTGTAGGAGCAAATGGTTGGCCTCGTCATCGAATCCCCACTGGCAAATTGCCAGGTTTGCGCCTGTGTCCTTTATTTGCTGGATCATTTCGATGAACTTTTCGCGTTCGTAACTCTGCAGTTTCTTGTATTCCTCCACGCTGGTGATATCCAACTTGTGCTTGGTCTTGGGCTTCGGGGGCTCAAATGCGCAGGTCAGGATGGCGATCTTGGCATCCCTAACCTCCGTAGGCATCTGGGGGTGGGAGAAATCTTTATCGACAATAACACCCTTCACGAGCAGCGTGTCCTCGAGCGCACCGCCTACTTTTCCGTCGACCTTGATCAGCTCGAAATCGACATCCTTGCGCTCCAGGTCAGCAACCGAGAGGACTGCATCCACGGCGATGTTGGCGAACTGGTCGTGGGCTTTGGAGACGATCTTGCTGCCTAAGCTTGTCCGGGCAACCTTAACTAGATTTTCCGTGTTCTCCTTGGAAAATTCAATAACGTCCGAGATCCTGTCGAGCTCCGCCACAGCGATATCGCACGCCTGATCGTAGCCGTCTGCGATCCTGATGGGGTGGATTCCCTTGTCGATAAGCTCTGCCGCTTGCTCCAGGAGAGCGCCAGCCAAGACAACCACGCCTGTCGTACCATCGCCGATTTCGTCGTCTTGGGACTTGGAGAGCTCTACCAGAAGCTTTGCCACATGGTTTGAGATTTCCATCTGCTGCAGAATAGTCGCGCCATCGTTTGTTACCGTAATATCACCATCGGAGGAGATGATGATCTTGTCGAGACCACGGGGTCCTAATGAAGTCTTGACAATATTCGCGACGGTTCGGGCGGCGAGAATATGAGACTTGACGGCTTCGTTGCCAAACTGGCGCTTCTTCTTGCCTTGGCTGAACGGAGAGAGGGGTTAGCAGAGGGGTCGGGTGGCCCGGGGAGGGGGTAGAGCAAAGCGACTAACTCTCTAACAACGATGAAGGGCCGTCCCTGGTCATCCTTCATCATCGTAGCTATAAAACCGAGCTGTCAGTAGAGCGCCAGGTTCGAAAGGCATGCGCGGCCACCTACCATTTGACAAATCCAAATCTAGCTGCTGTCAGTTTACTGGGGCGCGAAAGCGGGGTGGATTCAGAACGTACTCATCGCCATTTTGAAGGGTTTGAAGTCGAAGAGACTTCGCGGAAATCTAAAAAGGCAGTGTGCAGCTTGTAGAGGTGGGTTGAGGCCGGCTTGGTCTGCGTCTTTCGGTTGTCAAAGCTGTTGTCCACCACCGCTAGGCACCTTCGCATCGCCAAAGCTCAATCTCAAAAAAATGAGCCGCCAGCCTGGATTGGCGGGCCACGGCAGAACCCAAGTCCGGCGCAGCGTCCTGGTTGGCTGAGGACCGCTCTGGGCTCTCACCGCCTTTGGACGGGAAGGGAGTCATTTTGGTGGGGTGAACTGGCACAAACCATCGACAACGATGACCCCGCCATAGGCTGGTATCAACCAACAGCCGCCCTGGTTCAGGTAAACGTCCATCGCATTCGCCACCATCACAGGCTACTTGGGCCAAACTATCTGCAGTCCCGGTTGCTATTAGATTTACTGTCAGATACAATCCTGTTCGAGAGGAAAAGCTAGTTTTTGAGATCTTGTCTTCGGCGAGCTACTAGAAGGAAGGAGGCCCTCAGTCGCGACGTCGCAACCGCTCTCTTTTCACAACTATCTCTCCTCTCGCCGACTCTAAACTCTAAACTTCACCAAACTCCCAGCAGAAAAATTGATATCTATCGAAACAACGCGCAATATCTCGCAATACAACGCTCCTCAAAATGTCACGCCATCAAGCTGTTCGCAATCTGGACTACCAGGATGAGCTCGACGACTTCGAGGGCTACTCGGACGAAGGAGCAGACGAGCTCAGCCCCGAAGACCAAGCCCTCATGGCCAGCGGCATAGCCGCTGTTTCGCTTGCCCTGGGCGACAATATCAAGAAAATCTCGAAGGCGACGGTGGAGGAGTCGCTATGGCACTATTATTTCGATGCCGACAAGACGGTGGCATACCTCACATCAAAGTTCATCGACCCCCCGAAGAAGACACACAAGGCAAACGGTAAGCTACTCATCTCTCCTTTTCAATCTGGCAAAATCCCCTCCTCTCTACGACGGAGGACGGAGAAGGCCTGTCCCAGGCCAGTCACGCGAGTGTGTGAGCTGGTGCTGTCCCCACCACATCCTCAGCCGTCGTTGACATTACGTCAAGGGCTAGAGTATACACGAGAGCTGCCCCCAGTATCCCGCAACGCCGTCGGGTCTGAATCGTCCCTATCTCATTATTTCCGGGACATGCCCTGGGGGAATATCCCCAAGGATCGGGAGACCATCCTCATTCCACCACAAAGACCTCGTGGAGGGCTGCTCGGGGGCTCAGGGTCTGCTCCAAAATTGTCCAAGCTGCAACAACTAGCGGCCGCGAGGAAAAAGAAAGCAGAGGAGAAGGGTACTCAAGACAAGCTCGAGCAAGCTCGCACCCAGATGAAAGATCTTTCCGTCAACGAACCTTCAAGAAAAGAAAATCCCTCTCTTTCTGGCGCATTTGGCAAACGTCTCAAGACTTCGGAATCCATTGCCGAAGGCCGCAACCCTATCACGGACATTGAGCGGACAAGATCTGGGACTGCGCAGCAGCCGCTCGTGGACATCGGCAATGAGCAACACCCGACGGAGGAGTCAACCCCTTTACCACCACCCGAGCAAGCTAAGCCATCGGTCTTCGCCCAAACTCTTTTCGGCTCTGCCTCCGACAAGCCGAAGCGGAAGCTATTGGAGTTCTTTTCCCTGCCATACATGGCTATCGTTCCGTCATCCCTAGACGCCTTTTCCAGTCCAAGCCCGGATGATGTGGTTATCGCGGCTCAGGCGAAAGGTTCGCTTTTAGGAAAAAGCAATCGCTAACGCGAAGACTAATAGTTGACACAGCTGCGAAGAAGAATAAGAAGAAACACGGTTCTTCCGCAGATGGTGTCACGAACGGCGTTGGCGGGTTGAAAATTGAGGACACGCCCCTGCCGAAGAGCAAAAACCTGGATGTTCTCTCCGAGTTTCACAATAGCAAAAGCAAGAAGACGGCCAGCTTTGTCGTCGTCGGTCATGTCGATGCTGGAAAGAGTACAATGATGGGGCGCCTGTTGTTGGACCTCGGAGTTGTTGATCAAAGGACTGTCGACAAGCTCCGGCAGGAAGCAGACAAGATTGGAAAGAAGTCGTTCGCCCTCGCTTGGGTCCTGGACCAAAGGGCGGAAGAACGGAGCCGCGGTGTCACTATTGATATTGCTACCAACCGTTTTGAAACAGACGCGACATCATTCACCATTCTCGACGCTCCGGGGCATCAGGATTTCATCCCCAATATGATTGCCGGCGCCAGCCAGGCCGATTTTGCCGTCCTGGTTATCGATGCAAGCACCGGCGCCTTCGAGTCCGGTCTGAAGGGCCAGACAAGAGAACACTCCCTCTTGATTCGGAGCATGGGGGTATCGAGAATAATCGTAGCCGTCAACAAGCTAGACACGGTCGGCTGGTCAGTCGACAGGTTCGATGAAATCAAAAACCAGGTCTCGGGGTTCCTGTCAGCAACCGGATTCCAAGCCAAGAACATTTCTTTCCTGCCTGTTTCGGGCCTTCACGGCGACAACCTCGTACGAAAACCATCGGATACCGCGGCATCGTGGTATACCGGTCCAACCCTTGTGGAGGAGCTAGAAAACTCGGAACCAACCACCAGAGCGCTGGCCAAGCCGCTACGGATTACTATTGCGGAGGTCTTCCGCTCTGTGCAGAACCCACTCTCGATAGCTGGTCGGGTGGACGCAGGCTCTTTGCAGGTGGGCGACGCCATTCTCGTACAGCCAAGCGGAGAGAAAGCGTATATCAAATCACTCCAGGTGGATGAGGCCCCAGCGGACTGGGCTGTTGCTGGGCAGAATGCGGTGTTGCACTTGTCGAACATCGACCCGATACACGTGCGGGTTGGGGATATTGTTTGCAGCCCGGCGAAACCGATTCCGTGCCTGGATACATTTACGATGAAGGCACTGGCTTTCGAATTTTTGATGCCGATGCAGGTGGACGTCCACAGGGGCAGGCTTCACGCTGCGGGGAGGATCAAGTCTATGACTGGGCTCTTGGACAAGGTGACGGGCGCGGTGACAAAAAAGATGCCCAAGGTTGTCAAGCCTGCATCTGTTGCAAGGATAGTGGTGAAACTGGACTCGAAGGTGCCGCTGGAGGCAGGGCAAAGGGTAGTTTTGAGAAGTAATGGAGAGACGGTAGCGGCTGGGTTGTTGGAATAAAGCTGAGGCGCAGCGTTTGAGGCTCCTTTGGCTGATATGGAGTGTGCCTTGTGCTAGTGGACGTACCGCATCAGCCACACACAGCACCAAGATCTTGCTTAGGACCCACTAGCAGCTGTCTAATTTACACAGCACAGTGACCAATGCCGAGAATTACACTAGAAGTTTCCGTGGCTCGTTCTCGACATTATGGATCAACCTGGTGGCAAGTGAATGTTGAAGACAGCACTGCAATGCCTTGCCTGAGACGGCATGATCCCTGGGATGGCATGGTGTCTACGTAGTTCCAATGTTTCGAACGAAGGCAAATAAATTACACTGGGATCCTTGGGTGTTGAGAATCATGGGACGGAAAATTATATGACAAGGCATGCAAGGTATTGCTGATACCACGTATGGCTACAGCTCTGAACAACATGGAGCGGAGGGATGAAGACAGATCAAAGGGATCCTACCCCATTCCAATAATCTAGACTATACATTGCAGGTGGGAAGGTCATGCCTTGCTGCAATGCTACAGGGGCAGCGGGTAGGCGGGCAGACGGGCATTATTACTGTGTAGGATTGGATCGATAATGCCATGCTGTCTTTTGTCGTTGGAGAAAGGGGGTCGTTTGCGGCTCCAGTCACCCCTCTAGGAACAATGGCAGGGCTGCCCCCGAGGCGGCACTCCTTGACCCCACACACGAGCCGAGCCAAAAAGGCCACTCTGGCACAAACAGGGGGCCACATGTGGGTTTGCCTCCTATCTGTGGGGTCACCGCCTGGAAAAGGCAATGACGGAATTGGAGAGAGGTCGCTTCTTGGGATTGATGGAAAGATCTCTGGAGAAGATTGGTGAACGCGAGTATTTCAGTGTGAGGGAGCAGTTGCAGACTTTGGGATGAAGGGAAGTTTTCGGGTATATCTCTAAATTTGCAGCTGCCAGCACGATTTACCTGTGAATTTTGGGTTCACTTTGTGACAGTGCCAACTGCTTGTGAGTGAAGCTTTGTAGAAAAGGACAGATGTAGCGGGAATTCAGAGTGGAGCCTTTTTGAGGCGACGTTGGCGGCGTTTGCCCCTGGCGGCCTTGTACCGGGTACCTAGCTTCCGTGCACGGTCTTTATGGGGCGGAACCAACCATTGGCGGGCGCAGGTGGGCGAGAGCTGAGTGTGCTAAAACTGAGTGTGGGTGAGGTGGCTAGAGCCAAAGCAACCGAAAAGATTGAGGACAGATTTCCGTTCTGAATTTCTGCTGCTACAAAGGCGACTTGCCTGCCTACATATTCTCTCCACAACACTTTTCCTTCCTTCCAGGAACCCCATTCCCAACCCATCCGACATACTCTTTCCTCCTGCTCCCGACAAGAACCATTCGCGTGGTACTTGAGCAGTCACAGGCCCTGACTGCCATCCTTGTCTGTCTTTTTTCTACAGTAGCTGGGCGTGATCCCTTTCACAGATCGTCTTCGAAATGGAGCCCCGATCGCGAAGCTGGGCCCTTGGCCTCAGCATCATTGGCCTGTTTGGTCTGCTCTTTTCTGCTGGCTTCGTCCAGCCTGTTGCGGCCGACGATGTCGCCGAGTACGGAACAGTTATTGGTATTGTGAGTAGCTTCACTAGCCCCGGCAATTCGGCAGCAAAAAGCTAATTATACTGCTATAGGATCTCGGAACCACCTACTCGTAAGTGCAATCTCGAACGAAACCAACGCCCGGCTGTCACTCCCGATCTGCTCTAGCGACAACCCGGCGGCGCGGGGCCGTCGAATGCTGGCGGTTCAGCTGCTCTGGTAGCAATATATTTGGAACAGAGGCTAACTGGATTCAAGTTGTGTTGGTGTAATGCAGAAGGGCAAAGTTGAGATTCTCGTCAACGACCAAGGTATGTCATGATCCGGACTTGCAGCATTGCCGGCTGATTTGCTAACGCTCAACAGGAAACCGTATTACTCCCTCCTACGTGGCTTTCACCGACGACGAGCGTCTTGTTGGAGACGCCGCCAAGAACCAGGCCGCCGCAAACCCCGCCAGAACTATCTTCGGTATCAAGCGTCTCATTGGCCGCAAGTTCTCCGAGAAGGATGTTCAGAGCGATATCAAGCACTTCCCCTACAAGTATGTGAACCATCAAGAGAGCAGATTGCCAACTTGATCACTAACCGTCTCTAGGGTCGTTGCCAAGGATGAGAAGCCCGTCGTTAAGGTCGAGGTTGGCGGTGTCCAGAAGACCTTCACCCCCGAGGAGATCTCGGCTATGGTTCTGTCGAAGATGAAGGAGACCGCCGAGGCCTACCTCGGAAAGAAAGTTACCCACGCCGTCGTCACCGTTCCCGCCTACTTCAACGACAACCAGCGCCAGGCCACCAAAGATGCTGGCATGATCGCCGGTCTCAACGTTCTCCGTGTTGTCAACGAGCCCACCGCCGCCGCCATTGCGTACGGCCTGGACAAGACCGATGGTGAGCGTCAGATCATCGTTTACGACCTCGGTGGTGGTACCTTCGATGTCTCGCTCCTGTCGATCGACCAGGGTGTTTTCGAGGTCCTCGCAACTGCTGGTGATACCCATCTTGGTGGTGAAGATTTCGATCAGCGCACTATCAACCACTTCGCCAAGACTTTCAACAAGAAGCACGGCGTTGACGTTACCACTGACATCAAGGCCATGTCCAAGCTCAAGCGTGAAGCCGAGAAGGCCAAGCGTACTCTGTCCAGCCAGATGCAGACCCGTATCGAGATTGAGTCTTTCTTCGAGGGCAAGGACTTCTCCGAGACCCTTTCGCGGGCCAAGTTTGAGGAGCTCAACAACGACCTCTTCAAGAAGACCATCAAGCCTGTTGAGCAGGTTCTCAAGGATGCTAAGGTTTCCAAGAGCGAGATCGACGACATTGTCCTCGTTGGTGGCTCCACTCGTATCCCCAAGGTCGTCAAGCTTATCGAGGAGTTCTTCGAGGGCAAGAAGGCTAGCAAGGGTATCAACCCCGACGAGGCTGTCGCTTTCGGCGCTGCCGTTCAGGCTGGTGTGTTGAGCGGCGAGGAGGGCACTGAGGAGATCGTCCTCATGGATGTCAACCCGCTCACTCTCGGTATTGAGACCACCGGTGGTGTCATGACCAAGCTTATCCCCCGCAACACCCCCATCCCCACCCGCAAGAGCCAGATCTTCTCCACTGCTGCCGATAACCAGCCCGTTGTCCTGATCCAGGTTTATGAGGGCGAGCGTTCGATGACAAAGGACAACAACCTCCTCGGAAAGTTCGAGCTTACCAACATCCCCCCCGCTCCCCGTGGCGTTCCCCAGATCGAGGTTTCCTTCGAGCTTGATGCCAACGGTATCCTCAAGGTTTCCGCCCACGATAAGGGCACTGGCAAGGCTGAGTCCATCACTATCACCAACGATAAGGGCCGTCTCACCCAGGAGGAGATTGACCGCATGGTTGCCGAGGCCGAGAAGTACGCTGAGGAGGACAAGGCCACCCGTGAACGCATTGAGGCTCGCAACGGTCTTGAGAACTACGCCTTCAGCCTGAAGAACCAAGTCAACAACGAGGAGGAGGGTCTCGGCGCCAAGATCAGCGACGAGGACAAGGAGACCATTCTCGATGCCGTCAAGGAAACCCAGGACTGGCTCGAGGAGAACGGTATGTCCAATCCCCTTTGTCTATTTGATGAATGTTCTGTGCTGACTTTTAATGATAGCCGCTACTGCCAACGCCGAGGACTTCGAGGAGCAGAAGGAGAAGCTGTCCAACGTTGCCTACCCCATCACCAGCAAGCTGTATGGCCAGCCCGGTGGAGCGGGTGCTGAGGGTGATGATGAGCCGGCCGGCCATGATGAACTTTAATACCATAGATTCCCATTTTCTTGCGGCATACAAAAGAAGTGTAAACTTCAGGATCGCGTTTCGTCTCTGAATTTCCCGGTGTTTTGGCAGGTGACAGGGCATGGAGTCGGCATGAGTGACTGGAATGTGGCACGGCCACATCTTTGTAAAGTACAAGGTATCATCCATACACATCGATGTTGATAAAGATAAACTTAAACAATAGTTGCCTGTTCGATGCCTCGTTGTGTTGTGAAATCTGCATGTGCTTAGAAAAAGAGACATTTCAAGACAGAAGATGATGCGGTGTTGGGTTTTGATTTTGTCACATCTCCCAAGACGGATGAGGTCCGCAACATATTAGTTTTATGCTAGTCCAACGAGACCAAAGCAAAATGCCTTGATTGCATTATGATTATAACATGCCTTAATTACGTTGGAATAGGTTGTTTTGTCAGCAAGTATGGTGATCATGAAGGCTAGGTGCTACTCTCAGGCTGAGACGTACCTCAAATCTTTGTAAAACTGCCTACGTGCAGACGCCCTTGGGCATCATTGATACGCTTTGTTGAACCGCCTTAGATATGACATTCCAGTTTGGCCGCCCCGTAACAGTCTGGACTCCGACTCGATTGAGCTTTAAAAAATACTCTCCAAATATAGTACACAAACAGACATATCTCTTCTAGTCTATGTCTTCGTACACCAAGAGAAATAGCCCCGTTGAGAAAGAGGTACCAGCGAGTCTTCAAGTGTAATGTACCTTAGGGAGCCGAGGTATTTACATTGGTAGCAACAGTATATACAAACCAGATCATATCCAACCACAAAGCGGCCGACGGCATCCGCTCACCAGTTTTCCCACACAGTTGGAGGCAACACCGTTCTCATGACCGCCCAGTGCCCCATCGCGCTCTTCCCATGCCACTTGACCAGCTTCGCCGTGTCATTCTTTGTCAGAATGCCATCGTCTCTACCCACGGTGAAGTCTTCATCCTTGACCTCATGCTTGGGCATCAAAAAGACCTCCCTCGACGGGCTGTTCAGCAAGTCCCTAGCATTCGGCTCGCGGAATGACACTGGCCTCCCAGCAATCTTGGTGCAAAAGATGACCATGTTGGCAAAGTCGCTTCCGTGCTTCTCCATGAGGTCTTCATCCCGAGGGTGCTCGCGGAAGATGCGGCACGAGGGGAAGACCTGCCGAATGGTCTGGACCACAACCATAGGCGGGGGAAGGGCAAAGTCACCCGCGTAGTTCTGAAATTCGTGTGAGCTGGGCGGCTGCAAGAAAAGGGCAAAATAACTTACAATGGCTACAACGCCCCCAGGCTTCAGAAGTGCGTTCAAGTTCTGAAGGAACTCGAGAGTGAACAAGGCGATAGGCTCAGCACCGCCGGTGAACACATCGTGGATGATGTAGTCGAAGTGCCCCGGCGTTGCATCAGCGAGCCTGGTGGTGTAAATAACCGCGTCCTCAATGACGGCAGTATGGTTCTTCGGAAGTTGAAAGTATTTTGAGGCGAACTGGTGAACCACTGGATCAATTTCCACCACTGTGGTATCAATCCCATGTGCAATCAAGGCACCTGGGGTAGTACCGACACCCAGTCCACTGTAATTTGTTAGCCGTTGCATCACATCAACCCCACACAGAGCACTTACATGACAAGCGCTTTCGCATCTTTGTCAACAATCTTCTTCGGCATCTCCACCAGTCTCACGGCCTCCAGCATGGCGAAAACTCCGTACACCGGTTCCGCCACTTGGTTCCCCTTGAACTGCCCCTGGTCAATGAACTTCACCCACTCGCCGCCAAGCAAGCTGTGATCACACCTCATCAACCGAAACCCATCATTCATCGACTCTATCACCGATACATAGCCCGTGATACTCTCGGCCCTATCCAAAATGAACCACCCCTCGGCCACCAGCGTCCCATTCAGCCTCGCCAGCGCCCCTGCCGTCGGCACATGCGTATTCCACACCGCAGTATGCAACAACGCCGGCAGCGTCCAGACCAGAAACTTCGACGGCGCCAGCATCGCATACGACGCACCAAGCACCATCTCCAGCCCCACCCTGGTATTCAGCACTGTCCGCCCAGCATAATGCTCCACCAGATCCCTCGACAGAACCTCCGCCCCCTTGAAGAATCCATACGACCCCAGCCCAGGCGCCGCATCCGCCATCCACGGCGGCAAGAAGCTTAAATCCGACCCGTCCAGATACGTAGCCACACACGCCGCTGAGAGCGCCACGAGTGGTAACAGCGTCACGCTTTCAGTCACAAGCGGCCCCCACTGCGCAGAGAGCGTCTCGCTGAAGCGCGACAAAAAGAACTGCACCGGGACCGCATACAGCGCCACCAGAGGAAGCAGCAGCACCGGCTTGAAGGACAGCGCGCGCCCTAGGAAAAGATTCGTCGACCACCCCACGAAGCAACCGGCTGCGACAACGTGGGTGTGCCATTGCGCTGAGGGAATGGCGCCGTACACGGGGGATAGGGCCAGCTGGGAGGCGTTACATGCTAGGGCGGCGAGGGAGAGCAGCGTGCCGGCGGCGATGTAGATGGCAGTTTGCGCGGCTAGGTGCTTGGTGAGTGTTTCGTCTTTGGCTTTGGCGGCGAGGTCTTTGAGCTCGCGCTCGAAGGACTCGGGGGTGTATGAGGAAATGGGGTTGATCTCAGGGATTGGGGAGGAGGCCGTGGCCTTTTTGGGGGTTTTCTTGTTGGCCGACTTGGCGGGTTTGCTGGTTGATGGCGCCATGGTGAGGGAGAGAGGCCGGCCTCGGGATCCCGGTGAGCGTGGGAGTGGGGGTTGTGGTGATGGGTTCAAGGGGAACCTCACGTCATGTTAACAGCCGGCTGTTGATGTTTTCTTTTCATGAGGCTCTGGAGGTGGTGATGTGAAACCATCGGATCTCATAGGTGGTCTCATTGCGACCCCATTGGCCCGATGTTTCAGCAGACCGAGGGGTAGCTTAATCCATGTCGTTGTGGGGGTGCAGTCTTGGCGAGATCCAACGTCGGCAAGCGTCATCCACAGAATTTCCCGCCGGGCCTTCCCCAGCCACAAAAAGCTGCTAGGTCCCTGCAAAACGGGACACCGTCACCACTTCCTTAAGTTGCCCTCCAGAGTGTCCACAGCTCCCTCTCTCTCCAGGTCTCATCTCTCTGCTGCATTATTTTCTTTTAATTTGCCCTAAAGCTTCGCCATGTCGTCACCCCTTGAGATTGCGACCGATCTGGTCAAGCATGTCGATTTTGACAAGAGGAGCTTGCTGGGTATGTCCACGGCCGAGGTCGCTCCGTCGCCAAGCCCACCGCCCTGACCAAGAGAAACCCATACAGTATCCGGCCTTGCCATTGCCTTCAACCCAACCTTCTGGAAGTAAGTGGGAATCTCTGATGTCTGTGCCCCTGACTCGCAGGTTCGGCCGCTAATAGCTCACCCGTTTTGAAGTATCGTTGCCCGAAGAGGTTCGCTCACCCTCAGCCAATTCCACGATCCCTGCGCGCGGTATGTCTAACATGTTTGGCCGGTAGAGTACCGCACCAAGTTCCTCACCCGAGCTTTCGGCAGCGCCCAGGCGGGATGCTATGCGCTCGCAGCGACCATCTTCTCCCTCGGCCTCCTGCGCGACTTCCTGTACGAGCGCGCCCTCCGCGACCAGCCCTCGCACCCGTTACTCGAGGGAGAGATCCCCACGTACGCCGGCTACGCCCTGCTCGCCCTGGGCAACCTCTTGGTGATCTCGTCGACATGGCAGCTGGGCATCACGGGCACATTCCTGGGAGACTACTTTGGCATCCTGATGGATAGCATGGTTACAGGCTTCCCGTTCAACGTCACCAACGCCCCCATGTACTACGGCTCAACCTTGAGCTTCTTGGGATCTGCACTCGTCTACAGCAAGCCTGCGGGTCTCCTGCTCACGCTGTTGGTTCTTGTGGTCTACTTGGTTGCGATTCAGTTCGAGAACCCGTTCACTGCAGGCATCTACGCCAAGCGCGAGCACGAGAGGGCCAAGAAGGGTGGAAAGTCTGAGCGAAAGAAGGAGCTTTAAAGAACCTTAGTCCAAGGCAGATGGTTTCGGCGCGGCGTGGGTACCTTGTACGGTGTACCACCGGGCTTATTGAGTCTGTCTCGGTGAGCTATCATCGTGGACAGACCGGCCACGCTGTTCTAGGGAGAGGGGATTTGACATCTTGCTCAGAAAGAGTCGACGAGAGCTCCCCCTCCGCGACGGCTAGATGTTGTTGGTGATGCGTGAAAGCACCCGACGGAGGACCGGTCGCTCCCGGGGTGGATGGGGAGGACAGGTCTGATGTTGTTGGCCATCAACTGGCTGAGCAGAGTGAATGAGTTGTTGACTGGTAGATCCATGTATTTAGTTGGCCAGGTTGGGTCCTGGGTAAAGGAGTGAGAAGTGAGCAGGGGTGGGCTTTGGAATAATGAATCTAGAAACAGCATTTCAGGGTCCGCAAGAGTAGGTCTTACTGTCTGCACCATCATGCAAGCATCATCTTGATATGTGGGAGGAGTTTTCAGATCCTTATATTGCCGGCCCTGGTTGCATTCTTCAGCTTTGCTGCATTCCTATGAGGCCCCGCGTGTTGCACATATAGGGGCGATGACTCTAACTCCAGCAATGCCTTGCTGGCCCATAAGAGGGACTTGCGATTTCGTGGATCACTGTCCCATTTGAATTCCTGGGAGGCATTGTCACATTCCGCGGAGATAGATTGACTACAATGCAAACAACGTCTTGTTAAACTCTAAGATTGTTGCTCGGGTGTCGGCCTCTGTACGTCATCACAGACAAGCACTAATCACGACCGATAGCTATGACGGCAGGAGTGTCCCATCGTGGCCCTAGGAAATAATCACACCTGACTCTGACAGACAAACGCCTTGACCAATTTAGTTCATCAGCCGACCGATTACCTAGGCCCTCCCATCACAACTCTCCTCCGACATACCGCGACCGTGGCGAAGCAAAAGCCACTTCTCACGCTCACCAAATTGACTCAATGAGGCAGCTCCTCGGTCACGATTCTCAGAAATTATAGCTCCCGATGGCTTTGTACTTCATCCACACTCTAAATCCACCTCAACTACCTCGCTGAACAGACATCAACCAAACCTAACGCACAGAAATGCAGAGTCCCACCAGTCGGGGGATCAGAAAAAGAGCATGACTACCCCATTTTCGCGCATCGAAGAGTCGCAGGACAGCGGCGTTTATGAGCGCAGGGTTTCACATGATGCAGACGCTATCGAGGAGCTCGGCGCAATCCACGTTGCGAAACGGACTAACAGGAGGGAGGAAGTGATGGGGGAGCTGAGCTCCACCCAGAAGGTCTCAGGTGGTGGCCAGTCAGCTGTGAGTTTTGGAAGTCAGAGAGGGGCGTATAATCGTGAGCATCAGCCTGGTTTGAGTGATGGGGGAGGGGAGTCGGTGATGGATCGGTTTGGGCGGGCTAAGAAAGCTGTTGGGACGTTTGGGAAGTTTATTGGGCCGGGGTTTATGGTCGCTGTTGCGTATAGTAGGTTTGATGTGTCTCTTTCACAAGCTGATGAGGAGTGGCTGACTGACTGACCCTGAGCGTAGTTGATCCGGGGAATTATGCTACGGATGTCGCTGCGGGAGCTTCATATCAGTTTCGACTGTTGTTCGTCGTCCTGTTGAGCAATATCTTTGCAATATTTCTGCAGGCTCTGTCGATCAAGTTGGGGACGGTGAGCGGACTCAACCTCGCCGAGGCGTGCAGGGAATTTCTGCCCCCTTGGCTCAATTACACGCTCTACTTCATGGCTGAGGCGGCCATTATCGCTACGGATATTGCCGAGGTTCGAACGCTTTTGATATTGACTCCCTCATGCAATATGGAAGTACTAATCTTGAGTCGGTAGGTTATCGGGACAGCAATTGCCCTGAATCTCCTTATCCCCCAAATACCGCTTGTTGCGGGATGTGCCCTCTCGATCTTAGAAGTGATGGCAATTCTCTTCTTCTATGACCCCAGCGGATCGATGAGAGGATTGCGGGCTTTTGAGTTTCTCGTCATAGTGCTTGTTTTGGCAGTCGTCGTCTGCTTCTGCATCCAGCTCTCTTTGCTTCAAGACACATCTGTTGGTGAAGTCTTTCGCGGATACCTGCCATCAGGAGTACTCATTGAACAAAACGCCTTATACCAAGCCTGTGGTATTCTCGGAGCTACCGTCATGCCTCACAGCCTCTATCTTGGGTCAGGTATCGTCCAGGCTCGCTTGTTCGACTTTGACAAGCAGTCTGGCCTTCTCCCACCAACACCACGCGTTGACTCGGCGGTATCATCTGTAAACGCGGACAGTGTCGGCAGCAGCAGGAAGATTTACATGCCCTCCGTTACTGCCATCCAGCATTCCCTCAAATACTCGGTCGCCGAGCTCGTCATATGCCTCTTTACGTTCGCCCTCTTTGTTAACAGCGCTATCCTCATCGTGGCTGGAGCTAGTCTTTACGGTGCACCTGAAGCACTGGATGCTGACCTCTTCGGTATCCATCGTCTACTTTCATCGTCGATTGGAAAAGGAGCGGGGACAGTTTTTGCCCTCGCTCTCCTATTCTCTGGCATGAGCGCCGGGATCGTGTGCACCATCGCCGGCCAGATGGTCAGCGAGGGCGCCCTAAACTGGACGATGAAGCCATGGTTGAGACGACTCATCACCAGGTCCATCAGCATCTTGCCCAGTATAGTCATTGCTGGTGTGGTTGGACGCGAAGGCTTGGATGCGGCGCTCAACGGCAGCCAGGTTGCCCTCAGTGTCGTATTACCCTTTGTTACAGCCCCGCTGATCTACTTTACCTCGGTGAACAGATACATGACTGTGAGGCCGGGGATGGCGAGGTATGGGGTACATGGTGCCCCGGAAGAGGACGAAGAAGGCAGGAATCATGACGCCGACAATGTCTCGCAGACTTCGTCAGAGCGAAACCTACTGGGGAGGCTTAGGTGGATCCTTGGGAGGCAGCAATACCCTGATACAAGAGGCGTCAAAATGGCAAACGGTTGGGTTGTTGCTTGCTTTGGTGTCCTTGTTTGGGCCATCATAACTGTCATGAATGTGGCAAACCTGGTGTTGTTGGGGAAAGGGGCGTAGTCAGAGTATTTAAAAACAATACTCCGGGATCTGAATGTATTGTAGCAGCTTTCTATTGCTTCTTGTTATTATTTGTACTGGCCGTATGGTTCCTATTGTTGTCGTGCGCCCTTGTTTGGTTGCTGCGCCGCGGATTCAGGGGTAATAGTGGAGGAGATAAATACAACCCCTAACTTCGCTCATGGGCTTACCAGCCCAAGGTTGCAGTGTGTGTATAGCTGAGTTGGAAGAGGCAACTTGAAAGAATACAAAGCCGTAGCTGACACACACTACGGATTTGACGCATCCTATGTCTGCCGCCGAGGGCCCAGCGCACCGAAGACTTCAGATGAAAGATGTTGACTTCGTATTGAACGCGGGCCCGTGTACCCTATTGAGCACCAGCTCACAATGGACAATAGAAAACCTCAATTCTCTGTTCTTTCCTCGGCTGCTTCCCGTTATATAAACTCCCATTCGCTCCAGCAGCGGGCCTGTTTCTTTTTCTTTTCTCAGGCACTCGCCTCTTGCAACAGCAGCACCTACTCTCCCTCTGGCCAACATTTACTAAGTGACAGATATCTTCCAAGTCTTCACAAGAAAGTATACACCATCTCCCCTTGAATATACTACCGTATTTTCAACACAACTCTTGCTTCTTCTTTTGAACCGTTGACAAGTGTCTTTCTCGCGCCAACACACCCTCGCCGGCATAAAAAATGTCTGCCACATTTCTTCCTCCCTCCTCCCAAATAGCTCAGCGCCATAGCAATAGCCACCGTCTGCTCTTAGCTTCCAACCTGACAGCCCCAGAGATTCTCCCCGGGTCTCCGTCCTCGCAGCAGCAAAGTCCGCTGCTGCCACCGACGCCGCCGTCGATACCACACAAGTTGCGGCTGCTACCGTTGCTACCACCCCAGCTTCCACCGTCGCCGTCACCAGAGAAGTTGCCGTCACTGCCAGAAAAGAAGTTGTTGCCACTGCCAGAGAAGAAGCTACAAGCACAAGCACAAGCCGCAAGCGACGTCGCGACGTTACCGTCTCCAGCTCCGGCGATGATTCCGAGCATTACAAGCCCCTCCGGCACGCCAGCTCTGATCTGGCACGCGGAACAATCACTGCGCGGGCTGAGGAGGTGATGGCCGACGAGACAGAACTCAGAAAGGAAGCGGTGAAGTATATGGAGATGGGATATCAGGATGCTCTCGAGGGAGCGATTGTGTTGGCGCCTCCTTGGTATAAGCGTTCCGGAGAGTACCCTTAACGGTCGTTCGCGTGGGTCAAGGACCTAGCCACCGGAAAGGTTAGGCCCAGGATCAAACTAGACAACATGATGGACTCAAAGTAGGTAGGAAGGGGAAATTGGTGAGGGTGAATGATAGCGATGGCTTCAACCAAGCATCTTCAAGGTGATGAGGCCATTATGCTTACAGATGTGGGTACATTACCTAGGTAATATAACATAATCCGAACGACAAGTGGCCAGATTTGTTATTCGGCACACCTTTTGGTAAGCTGACGCAGTTGGGGTTTGTGTTTAAGTGCTGAAGTCGTCACATTCGGGCAGTCGCGAGTGTGCCGAGCAACGGAGGCTCTGTCCAGTGGAAGGGATGCCTTTTTCGTAAAATCTTCCTAGACCTCTTGAGCAGGCACCCCGAGTCTCTCAAATAGACATACTGTGTCTTTTGATAGATATTCTGAGCATACCATAGTCCCGATGATGAAGACAGACGTCGTCGATAGAGTAGTATATAATGATGTTTACGGACGGTTCTTCTGCCCGCCTGGCTGCTCGGGAGACACCTCCCCAAGACCGAAACTGCCGCCTCCAAAGCCTCGCACCAACATCTTAACCCCCCAAAGGTCCCAGACTCGGCACTTGACCAAGACAGAACAGAACACAGGACGCATTACGGAAAGTAGCCGCCGAGGGAATGGAGCGAAAATACAGAAATTCTCTGAACGGTACAATCGCCAAAGTGCTGCACTGGTACCAGCGCAACCGGATGTACCCGGAGCGACCGTTCGCGTGGGCAAAGGACCGGAACACCGGCTAGGTTAAGCCCAGGATCAAACGCGACGACCGTTTTCTCATGGCGTTTGTAACTAATGCTGAAGAAGGTGGTGATGAGCTCATCGTCGACAAGCACAATGTGTAATTTCCATGGGAAACGCCGGTCTGGGTCTTCAAAGCACTTCAAACTCCACCCAGCACTGCCGCATGAGCCGACACTTCGGCCAGATGTCTTGCTGTAACACTTGTACACCATGAAAAGGCTCCAGCGCAAAGACGGGCCTCTGGCTAGCGGACAGCAGTCGGAGGGGCGGGGTAGTGTGATGGCGAGGTTAACTTCACACAAGTATTGGGGTTCCCACTCGGCTTTGTCAGATCAACCATGTCACACATCCAAACGCTTGTTGGAAGCGGTCTGGGGCAGTGGCAAAACCTGTAAGTGAGACGCGTGGACAAGGTGAAGCCTCTGGACTGATGTGATGCGGTCAAGCGCGTGCTGAGACGGGAGACGACAGTTTGATTTGTGACTTGTCTTTCAACGAAAAGCTGAGCCCGTTTGTCTGTGATCAGCGGTACAGTCTCAAATCGACAGGTGCTGATGACGGATGAGAACTAAAGTGCCTCTCCGGTTTCTCCTGTCTCGACTCCAAAGTCACGTCGGCACTTGCCTTGCGGTGTGACGAGGTAGAGGGGACGCGCAGTTCCGTAATGTCGGCTGACCGCGCTGCAACTATCCCCGGTTGCCGGCACCGAGTCCCGGAATCTAACCAACCCATGATGGCGGTCTAGGTTTCCATGGCAAGGAAGGAGCGACTCCTCCTCCTAGCGCGGGGAAAAAAAGCAAACATCCCAGCCCCTGATTTCCTTCCAGCCAGTACACCTCCTCAGGATAATAGATGTTAGCTCGGTTACCTGCCCCACCAGCTATACCCTTTTCATGAACGCCATCAACGCCACATCTCAGATGTATTCTTTCTAGCAGTTTCTATAAGCTGGTTACCTCCTGGAACTAAATCCAACAGCCCTTTGCTACATCTGGTAAGTCTGACACACTTTATCTGATTGTGCTTTACCTGAAAAAGTTGGAGGCGCAAGGCCAAGCCGCCCCTTTCGCGGCATCTAAACCTGTGATGGAGATCAGTGGGGGATGTACCGAACTAACCTTTTTTACCCTGGAGGAGGTGTAGATCCCAAACGTGACGAGAACATCATCTGACATTTCAGCATCTCATCTCATCTCGATAGCCCCCCCTTGTCCAGCAGCTTATCTCCCAGCAGCTCTCGCACAAACCACAAAAAGCTGGTTGGACATCAGCTGCGGCAATATTGACGGCAGTTGAGGCTCAATTTTGCAGTGGCATTGCAGGACGGGAGCTGCTCGGGGGCGGCGCAGGGGAGCCGAAATCCGAGTCGGTCGATCAACGCCCGAGATAAAAGGGCTTTGATGCCCAAGGCAGGGCCAAGGGCGTGGTTTGCAGAACAGGTGCCTTGTCCCATCGTACTTTATGGAGATGCCTGTTAGGGTCGAGATGCGGACTTCCCAGCTCAGGTTGTGCGTCACTTGGCAGTGTCTGCGTTACACCACTGGCACTGTGAACTCCATGCGAGGGTTGCTTCCTTCACACAATGAATACAGGATAAATTTGGGTATCGACTCGTAAATGCGACATGTATACTTACACGGGGAACCATGGCTTCCCTCAGCTTCTATCTCCTCTGCCAGACTCAGTGGTCTTCACTTGGCCCCGAGCCAAAGGGGTAATTAAATTTCAGCAGGCTGTTCAGCCCTCCCACCCACGAATCGTCGTCCTCGGAAATTCCGTCAGCATCGCCTCTAGACGATGCCCGGATCACACAAGGAACGCCGCCGGTCCACCCCTCGGATGTCTTTTCCAGTCTCTCACCCTCCACGCGCACCTCCATTCCGATGGTGACGCCTATCCGGCGCTTCCCGTCGATGCTTATCGGGAGCTCTCGCCCACGGTTTCTCTTGCTGAGCTTCAGAACGACTTTGGTGTGCAGCGGCAAGACCAGCGGCCGGAAGCTCAGACTACGCGGGCTAATGGGGGTTATGAGAAGTGATTTGACGAGCGGGTGGATGATGGATCCGCCGGCGCTGAGTGAGTAGGCCGTGGACCCGGTAGGCGTGCTGATCAGAATGCCGTCGGCAACCGCCTCAGTAAGAAAGTGGTTATTAACATAGATATCGATGATCGCGAGGTGTGGGTGTGACCCTCGGTCGATCGCGATCTCGTTGATGGCATGAATCGACGGGGCTTTCTCAGCTCCGGCAGAGACCTGGTGAGAGCGAGCGATTGGGGTTGGTCCAAGGTCGGGCTCGGCCATCGAAGTGGGCGTCAGCTGCTCGTTGATATTCCTCCCTTGGCTGTCGTATATTCCAACTCTTAACCTGTTCCGCAGCAGAATCTTCGAGGTCCGATTTAAGCCCATACATTTCCCGTTTCCCCGAACGCTGTCCCAGTCCAACAGCTGCGGGTCGATCCCGGCTGTCTGGCCCTGTGCCTGGTGACTTGCCGAAGCCGCTCGCGTATGGGGTGCCACCAGGTCCTCAAATTGGACAGGACAGCCGCTCATGTAGCACTCTCTCCACGCGCGCTTGTACTCTTCGAATTTCCATTCTCCCAGGAAGCCCAAGGTGCCCATGCTGAAACTCAGGATCGGCGGTACACTGTTGTTCATGGAGAACAGACTGGCAGCGCGCAGGATAGTGCCGTCGCCGCCCATAGTGGTGACGAGATCGATCTTCTTGGCGAACTGCACAGCACAATCGCTCGGATCCGTCGCGTATATGGGAAACGGTAGGGTCTCGTGAATGCTCTGAGCAACATGGGCCTCAAACACGAGGTTCAGGCCTGGGTAGTTGTTGTGCACGTGCTTGGCGAATTCGACGGCCGAGACTGTGACCTTTGGCGCATGCAGCTTCGGCATCAGCAGGATGTTGCGCGGAGGCCGCGGCCATTGCAGCGAAAGCAGTGCAGAGGTCGATGTCTGCTGGTAATGGGGTACGATTCGGTCGGGGAGAGTCGAGACATCGAGGATTTCGCTACGACGGGACGATACGGAGAACAGCCGACGGCCTCGTGCGGCCATCGAAGGCAGGCGGAGGCTCAAGGCCATTTTGGCGGTGATGAGGATGCGGGTGTGGCGAGTTCGAGCCAAGGGTAACGTCCTTGACATGCCGACATGATCAGCGTATGGCTTGTTCCGTCCTTGCGCAGCAAAAGAGAAGGCGATCTCATCAAGAGTCTATGTCGTGGTCCAGACAACTGGTAGCGTTGTCGAGCACAACAAGTTGAGGTCCGGCGCTTTTCTTTCCCAGCCAAAATACAGGGAGGGGCCCACTGACGCAGACAGCCGATGCTATCCAACGGGCGCGCCAATCAGAGGCACGGCAAATGGATATCGATGGCCCAAGCTCCCGCCAAGGCCGGGAACTGCAACGGAACGTGCCAGAGGAACATTGGAAAAGCCGAGCCGAGGTGCTATTAGAATAGCTGACTGACCGTGGGTGTGGGGCTGCGGGGCCACTGACAAGTCCGGCGTCGCAGTCTCTCCCGCCCTGAAAGCTCAGAGCCTGGAGGGGCATGGCCCAGCACCGCATGTGACGACTGGCTGCGATGGCTCGACACAGCACACAACGCATCACACACGCGACCTCCGATCTTTCCGGTCAACCACATCGTGGGACAAAGCCTCGCCCCTCGAGGAAAGGCGCCGTCGACAGCAATGACCTTTGGAGCGACGCTGCGAGTCCAAGGTTGAGCTGAACTTCGCTGCCCCACGCAACTGCAACAACAGGCTGCAAGGTACGAGTCTGAGCCACACAAGTCTGCCTGGCACCTCTGGTTGCGCGCTGGTGCCTTCAAAAGGCCCAACCCCCCCCCCCCCCTTCACCACAAACGACGCCGCGAAAGCACACCCCTCACTCCTCACCGAAGGACTGCGGCGAGCTTCGTTCACCATGGCCACCGAGCTGCGACACCGGGCGCCGGCTCCGACGGCTGCCGAGATTCCCGGCCCCGAGATCCTGGCCGGAGCACAGCTCGCCCAGCCCGTCGCCGCAACTCATCCATCGGGGAAAGAAAAACATGGCTGGCTGGTGCAGGTTCTCAGGGGGCTTTCCGCTTTGTTCTTTCTCGTTTCGTGCTCCACTGCGTGCGTAACGTCCAAGCCCTGCCCGGACTCCTCTTGCGTCATTGCTAACTATTGCGGCGCCCTTCTAGTATCCACCTTACCCAGCTTATCGGCGCACCGCTCTACTGGATCAGCCAAGACCTCTATGATGGCTATATGGCCCTGACCAAACAATCTTTTGGGCTTCTTATCACTACTTTGACACACTGGTGGAGCCCCACAACAATACGGATCAGCGGGGACGCGTCCGTCGCCGACCAGATCCGGAAGACTCCGGACGGTCGGGTCGAGTTTGCGTTTCCCGAACGGCTGATCATGATCGCAAACCACCAGATATACACGGATTGGTTGTACCTGTGGTGGGTTGGCTACGCGAACTCGCCTGGGATGCACGGTTATCTATACATCATCCTCAAAGAATCGCTCAAATACATCCCCGTTCTAGGACCTGGTATGATGTTCTTCGGTTTTATCTTCATGTCCCGGAAGATGGCCGTGGACCAGCCACGCATGGCACACCGCTTGGGCAAGCTCAAGACAGTGCATACAACCCCGACCGGAACGAAGTACCTCGATCCCATGTGGCTTCTGCTATTTCCCGAGGGAACGAATGCATCCCGCAACGGCAAGGTCAAGTCCACCCAATGGGCTGAGAAGATTGGAGTCAAGGATACGGACCATGTCCTCTTGCCCAGAAGTACGGGCATGTACTTCTGTCTCACCGAGCTTCAGGGTACTGTCGAGTACATTTATGACTGCACCGTCGCTTACGAAGGTGTCCCGTGAGTACTTACAATGGGGTGTTGCAAACGCTTTGGCGACTGACCATCTATCAATTTAGTCGTGGCGATTTTGGCGAGGAGCTGTTTACCCTTTCGAGCACATACTTGCGAGGCCAGCCACCAAAGTCGGTCAACTTCTACTGGAGACGGTTCCGCGTTGCCGACATCCCCCTGGGAAACCAGGAAGATTTTGATTTGTGGCTTCGCGAGCGGTGGTACGAAAAGGACGCTCTCATGGACCAATATATCGCTACGGGTCGCTTCCCCCCCAGCCCCTCCGAAGCCGTCACCAAGGGCCACCAGGGCTTCCTCGAGACTGAAGTTCGGGCCCGCTCTCGATTTGAATTCCTTCAGATCTTTATCGTGCTCGGTGTAGTCGGGCTGTTGCAGAATGTTCTCTCAAAGATGTGGCATCGTCTGACTCATGCGATTTGGTGATGCAGAACGATCTTCGCTTGCTAAACTCGCCGTGATACGGAGAGTCACTGCAATCAGATGAGCAGACGCATCCGCAAATAGTTATCTATCCTTTCTTCCGTTCTCTTCCCTTTTCTCATCCATTTTCTCGTACTCTTTCGAGATGTGCCGATGTCGGTGGGCTAGGTACTGGTCTGGGATCCGTGTGCCATGGGAGACTTCTTGGGTTTGTATTTCATCTTTTTGAAGAGCTGGGCCGGCGTTGGCAACAAGAGTGCTTGGGAAGCCGAGCGGAAAGCAGCGGTGTTGGCGTTGGTTGGATGATACCTCCTGGGCAGAAATGGTTTGATTTTTGGGATCACCTTTTATATACCTACCGCACTCTTTTGAATTTTCTGGAATAGTAAAGCCTACAATTACCACTCTCCGGTTCTTGGTGAGGGAGGAGGTGCGGAGAGGTTCGGAGAGCCGAGTTATCGCAACTCCCTCGTCCGGACATGACCCTGGTCCAACTCAGTCACTTCAGATGTTCGGCATCAAACAGACCGAGGCTGCCTCCGGCAAACGGCTCTCCAGCATTTCGGGTCCAATCGGGTGGGATCCTGTTGCGGGCCGCGAACCCTGCTTCCCCCTAGTACGCCCAGCGCCGCTACTTGCCCCGTACTCGGAAGCTGGACAGCAGCGAGATGCAGCCGTTCGCGAAGGAGCGTCAGGTGATGCTGTGGTTTTTCGGGCGATGAGGCTTACATGCTATCTGTTACCAATCAGCACACCGCCTTACTGCCCCTGGGTACGGTTCCAGTGCCGGTATACCGGGAATATTCCACCATGCGGTGTGCGACTCCCGATCCGTAACCGTTTAAGCGATTCGATCCCCGCCTCGGCACCGGATCGGGAAGCCCCACCGCCTCCGGGCTGGGCTTGATGCTTCTGTCGACGCTAGAAGGGAGCAGCGGGAATAACTCGCTCCCCAGATTTTAACACAGCCGACGAATGAATCAGTTTCTGTCGCCTTTCTTCAGGGTGTTATTTAGCAATTCTCTACGTTCCAGGATACACTACGTGCTCCGGAACTACAGAGACATCGACGCCGCTTCTTATACCGGCATGCTCGTTGTTTGTCCCCTTTTATTCAAACACCGCATTCTCGAATTCGCACCGGCGTTGGACTACCAGTAGTCGACCCACATTCTCCCCACCGGAGACCCATCGGACTCGTAATGCTCGGCCTGGGACACAGCAACCGTCATCGGATGTGTCCTCGCAGTCGGCC
>Ga0247770_1000246_pt1 | contig 52523 bp, 32 predicted proteins | sample UWRJL136409B6_FD_179943 | JGI IMG/M metagenome (GOLD analysis project Ga0247770, IMG submission 179943) | Plant litter microbial communities from Arlington Agricultural Research Station in Wisconsin, United States - UWRJ-L136-409B-6 | ecosystem: Environmental > Terrestrial > Plant litter >...
ATTAAGGGTGAAAATATCGGGAGCGCAATGGAATATTGAGAACGTTTCCTCTATGCTTGCTCTTCGCTGTGCTTATCTCAACGGTCAACTTTCAATTTGATGTATGTGCAAAAGTGAGATGCACCCATGGAGAGTGGCTTTATGAAGATCAGCAGTCTATAACAGGATGGGAAAGAAGCCGTCTAAATCTTCTATTGAAAGAGTTAGACCATACATTATCTATACCTTTGCTTTTAGCAGCATCGCAACTGAAACCTGGAAAATTTTCTCAAATTGTACAAATTTTAGAAAAGGCTTTCTTCCGTTATAAAATTATATGTAATCAACACGCTACTCCACTTCAAACAATCTATCGCGAAGAAGCAATCTTAATTAGAAAAGATCCTGCCAACTACCAACTCACAAATTTGGAGCAAAAGCTACGGAATTTAATAAATAAAAGAGCTTCTGATCACGCCTTCAAATCAAACCTTGACTTGCTTGAGTACAAAGAGAGTGGAGGTGGTAGCAATAAACCGCTCAAGTATTTTTTTCTAACTGCCGAGTATTATTACGAGTGGTTTAAGCAGGGGGCTGTTGGAGCTCCTAATTGCTGTGACAAGACTAGGGTATATGACTTTGCCAGTACCTCTATCGAGCATATATATCCACAAAATGCGACAAGTGGTAGTAGTGTATTTGACTCAACTTTGGAGCCTTTCAAGCATTCACTAGGAAATTTGACAATTTTAGATCCCGCTTTAAATGGGATGGGAGATAATGATGATTTTTTAACAAAGAAGCCCATTTATAAAAGATCTTCAGTCTTTTTAACCAAAGATGAGATTGGGGAAAAAGCAGATTGGACTTTAAATGAAATTAACTCTCATAAGAGACTGCTTATAGATATAGGAATGAAAATTTTTACAATATAAAGCTACGGTTGTTAGCGATGTCGAACCTGGCATCCTTCCTTTATATGACGGCTAAAACACGTTCGATCGAGTTCACAAAGCTTTAACTGAGGAAGGGTTTTGGCTGTCGAGTCTCAACTTTCAGAGTTTTCCTAGGGTGATGCAGAGTACGCGGAAAGCCCTCTCTAGTCAATTCGACCAGCAACACATCGAAGGATTGCCGGGGAGTCCGACAGCCGCTGAAGCCAGATATTTCAGAAGCCTAGAGCACCTCAAATTAGTTGAGGCTAGTTTGCGCCACTACGTGAGTCTTTGGGCTTTGGTTTGGATGGCAAGGTGGGTTTTGCCCTGGATATCGCCTTATACGTCGGAGATTCCTATGGGACAGATCCTGTGGGCGGTATATTGCTAGATCAAACGATCGAACTGGCGAAACATTATAAATAGGGAAGAGCGAACAGGAAATAGGGAACAGGCGATCGGCCAGCAAATAGGACACAATTTATATATATTTGCTAGAGGAACCAGCCTCTACAAAATCAGGAATTCATCTTAAATTTTAAGAATTATGTCTTCTCAACATGAGTGGCAACCTCAACCAATTCACAACGACGTATCCAGTCGAGCCGCAGTCTTGCAGTCATCGCTAACCTGGCATCAGACCACTTTTACGGGCATCTGGTTTGGTGCCTTTGAGTCCGACGATAACGTTCAAGATCATCCCGTCACGATGCTGACTCGCTTCGATGCGGGTGGCTTTTTCCCGCTACACGGACACCCGGGTGGAGAAGAAATTTTGGTACTCGAGGGTAACTTCGCTGATGAAACCGGTGTGTATCCTCCAGGATCTTATATGCTCAATCCCGAAGGGTTTATCCATCGTCCTTATAGCGATGAAGGTTGTCTGACATTTGTTAAACTACGGCAACATGGTGGAACCACTCGCCAGCGGGTGAAAACGAATATTTACGAGTTGTCCTGGCAGGCCGGTGCTATTCCCCAAATTGAAGTAAAGCCACTTTATGAGCAAGAGGGTTTTCATGAAAAAGTTTGGGTGGAACGCTGGCAACCAGGCACGGCTTTGTGGAACGTAGTTGAATCTGAGGTGAAAGAAATCTTTGTCATCGAAGGTTGTTGGAGTGATGAGTTAGGAGATTTCCCAACTGGTAGTTGGCTGCGGTATTCACCCAATTCTCCCTATAGTCCGTCGTCGGCCACCGGTTGTCTGGTTTATGTTAAGACTTATCCTTTAGATGCAACGCGATTTATTGTTGGGAAAGACTTCCGACACCCTTTTGAGACAACTGAGTCTTCTGGCTAAGGATTAGCGGTATGAATTGAAATAATATAAATGACTAATGACTACTAACTACTGACCTCATTAGCCATTCATGCGCCGGATAAACTCTAAAGGCAAACCATCAGTATCGGCAATAAAAGCTACTTCGTAAACATTTTGCCCGATCGCCTGTTGAGTCGGTTCTAATAAAACTTTCAAAGCTTGAAACTGGTTTGGTTGGTCTTTAGCAGCTTCCTCAAAGCGCTGTTTCAGAGACTGCAACCAGCTAGGCAAGTCAGTTGTCGCCTCAGTTAAATCGAAAGATAAATGATAATATCCAACATAATGCTCGTCTCCGAAAGCATCCGGTGCGGGTTTTGGTTCCGGGATTTGAATTAGTTCGATGCGTCCGTTGAGACCTTCCATCCAACAGGCTAGGGTGTAACCTGTGGTAAAGCGATCGCTCACAGTAAATCCCAACTGTTCATAAAAGGCGATCGCGCGGTGAATGTTAGCAGTGCGAATCGAGGCGTGATGCATTCGATTTTAGATTTTAGATTTGAGCTTTTAGATTTTAGAAGGGAAGTAGGAATTCCGGTTTTAGATTTGAGATTTTAGAGGGTAATTTCGGAATTGGGAATAAAAAACGGTCGCATCTTTAGCGCGAAAGCAATAGAGCCTTCTTCCCTCTTCCTTCTTCCTTCTTCCCTCTTCCATCTTCCTTCTTCCTTCTTCCTTCACTTATTCAAACAACCGAAAATAGGGATATCTAATCGGAACCCCCGGCTCTTTTTCCAAATCAAAATTAATCACTTCCCAGCAAGGGTCCTCTTGAGGATCGGGGCTAAAATCCACAGGCAAACCGTACAACCTCGGCCGGGGCGATTCCGACTGGCCGCGCCAAGGCGTGCTGCGTTCCAAATAAGCGCTGATTAAGTCGCGATAGCGTTGGGCAACGATCACGCGAGTTGCTCGGTAGCCTTGAGTATAGAGTCGATCGAGCGCTTCGTGAATTTCAAACCGAATCCCGTCCGGGTGCGTGTGCTGGCGATACCATTCATTCTCCCAGCGACGCCAGTGCCGCCCAGACTGAAGGTGAACCAGTTCCCCCGTTTTTGGATCTGCCTCAAATGCCCCGTGACGCGGACACAAATAGGTATCCGTGAGCGTTAAAGCCGGAATTGTTTGGCGACAGTGGGGACACTGAATTTCCGGGCCAAACATTGGGTATTGCAAGGCAACTTCAATCATTTATTTGCGTCCCAGCATATTTTCTCTGCAAAAGTGCCAAATACTTTTATTATATCCCGTATCAACAACCAGCTAATCTGCTAGAAGTATAACGATCGACCAACTAATGAGCAATCTCAACGAACCTCTGTCTGCACTTCCTTCCTCTTGGCCCAGGCCTGATCTGTCCCAAGCGGCTTTTGTCGCTGAAGGCGCTGTTGTCATCGGCAGGGTAGAGGTGGCTGCAGGCGCTAGTATCTGGTACGGGGCGGTGGTGCGGGCGGATATAGAGCGAATTGCGATCGGCTCAAGTACCAATATCCAAGATGGAGCAATTCTGCACGGTGATCCGGGGAAACCGACTGTTTTGGAAGATTTCGTCACAGTCGGACACCGAGCGGTGATTCACTCAGCTTACATTGAACGGGGCTGCTTGATCGGGATTGGGGCGATCGTCCTCGATGGAGTGAGGGTGGGAACAGGCTCTATCGTCGGTGCAGGGGCGGTTGTCACCAAGGACGTTCCCCCTCACACGCTAGTTGCGGGAGTGCCGGCCAAACGCCTGCGGGATGTCTCTGAGGAAGAAGCGGCCGAGTTGGTGGAACACGCTAAGCGTTACGAAAAGTTGGCTTTGGTACACGCCGGGAAAGGTTCTGATTTGGGATTTGGTTAGTTGATAGAATAAGATTTTAAACAAAAAACTATTAGTTTCCAATGGCTTACACCGCGCAAAAAATCCTCACCTTTGAAACATTCGTCGATCGATATTGTGACAACTTCCGCTACGAGCTCGCTGACGGAGAATTAGTTGACAGGTCACCCACAGGCCCACACGAAACCGTCAGCGGTAAACTGGCAACTCAAATCGGCATCGCCATCGCAGCCGAAAAACTACCTTGGTTCATTCCCCGCACTTGTTTGATCCGTCCATTCTCAGATGCAGCTACTGCCCGCCGTCCCGATATTGTCGTGTTAGATGAAACCGCCCTTGTCAGCGAACCTCTTTGGGAAAGAGAACCGGTGATTACGCTGGGACGATCTATTAAATTGGTGGTAGAAGTCGTCAGCACTAACTGGGAAACAGATTACGCCCGAAAAGTTGAAGAATATGCTCTTTTAGGGATTCCAGAGTATTGGATAGTTGATTATCGCGGATTGGGGGGCGTGGCTTTTATCGGTAAACCAAAACAACCTACTATCACCGTTGGCCAACAGATTGACCAAGATTACACGCAGCAACAATTTCGCCTCGGTCAACCGATTATTTCTCCTCTGTTAAAGACCTGGCAAGTTCGCCTAGATGATATTATTCCCCGTTAGGCGATCGCCCAAGCGATTTGAGATTTGAGATTTGAGATTTGAGATTTGAGATTTGAGATTTGATGAAGCCGGCGAACCTGAAACTAATTGCTTTAGGTCAACAATCAACAGTCAACAGTCGAGCGATTTGAGATTTGAGATTTGAGATTTGAGATTGGAGAATTGATTAATCTGGCAGCCCTGAACCCAATTGCTTTTTGCCAACAATCAACAGTCAACAATTTTCGGGAATATCGGGATTTGTTCGAGCGATAAAAGTTTAAAATAAAATAAAAAAAATTGTAAAGCTCGATCGAGCGCTAAAATTGATGACATGAATAACGATCGCACATCTACTCCAAACATCCCCCCGCACACCTGGAAACGTCCCATCGGCCTCGGTTGGGAGAATCCCTATACAGTCCGCTACGCAAGCAATCTCGACGACGGGCCCTGGCACGGAATGCCTCTGGGCGGGTTCGGTGCCGGCTGCATCGGGCGATCGTCCCGCGGCGACTTTAACCTCTGGCACATTGACGGCGGCGAGCACATTTTTCGCAGTTTGCCCGCTTGTCAGTTCAGCGTTTTTGAAGAAACTCAAGGTAAGAAACAAGCTTTCGCACTGTCCACTGAACCGCCTACCAATGGCAGTTTATCTAGTTGGAAATGGTATCCTTGCGAAGGAAGAAGGAAGAAGGAAGAAGGAAGAAGGGAAGAAGAAGAAAGAAGCGGGGAAGAGTCTAATTCTTCGGGGAGTTATCATGCTTTGTATCCGCGCAGTTGGTTTGTTTACGAAAATGTGTTTCATGCTCAATTAAGCTGCGAGCAATTTTCGCCAATTTTGCCGAACAATTATCAAGAAAGCAGTTACCCAGTAGCCATGTTTGAATGGGTAGCGCACAATCCTACAGATGCGCCGATTACTCTCAGCATCATGCTGACTTGGGAGAATATTGTTGGTTGGTTTACTAATGCCAACAAGTCGCCGAAAGTGATGGTGCGAGATGATGGTAGTCCATTTTATGACTATCAACCCCGGTGGGGAGAAAGTGCCGGAAATTTTAATTTGTTGGTGGAAGATTTCCACCGGATCGGTTGTGTGATGACGCGGTTGACTGCTGAGGACGAACCGCAAGAGGGGGAGGGACAATGGGCGATCGCAACTATTACTAATCCAGCGGTAGAAGTATTCTATCAAACTCGCTGGAACCCGGCGGGGAATGGCGACGATATTTGGCGCAACTTTTCGGCTGAAGGTTTCTTGTTGGATGACAAAGACGAGACAGCCGCAGCAGCAGGAGAACAGTTGGCTTGTGCGATCGCAGTTCGCTTTACTATTCGACCGGGAAAAACTCGCAAAATTCCCTTTATTATAGCTTGGGATTTGCCCGTTACTGAGTTTGCATCGGGAGTTTGGTACTACCGCCGCTATACAGATTTCTTCGGCCGTAACGGCAAAAATGCTTGGCCGATTATTCGCACTGCAATGAAGCATTCCGATACTTGGCGCGAAAATATTGAAGCTTGGCAAAAACCGATTTTAGAACGGAAAGATTTGTCAGACAGTTTTAAAATGGCTTTGTTTAACGAGTTATACGCCCTCACAGACGGCGGTACTCTTTGGAGTGCGGCTGACGAACGCGATCCCAAGGGTCAATTTGCGGTTTTGGAGTGCATTGATTACCGCTGGTACGAAAGTTTGGACGTGCGGCTTTACGGTTCTTTTGCTTTGTTGATGCTGTGGCCTGATTTGGAAAAGTCGGTGGTTTTAGCGTTCGCTAGGGCAATTTCAGCCGGAGACGATACGCCGAGAATTATTGGCTGGAATCAAGCTTCGGCTATTAGAAAAGCTGTCGGTGCAACGCCGCACGATTTGGGTGCTCCTAACGAACATCCTTGGGAGAAAACGAATTATACTAGCTATCAAGATTGCAATTTGTGGAAGGATTTGCCTTGCGATTTTGTGTTGCAGGTTTATCGGGATTTCCTATTGACTGGCGGCACAGATTGTGAGTTTCTGCAAGAGTGTTGGCCGGCGATTGTTGAGGCTTTAGCTTATCTGAAAACTTTTGATGAGGATGGGGACGGAATTCCTGAGAATTCGGGAGCACCGGATCAGACGTTTGATGACTGGCAAATGCGGGGGATAAGTGCGTATTGCGGGGGTTTGTGGTTGGCGGCGCTGGAGGCTGCGATCGCGATCGGCGAAATCTTGGAAAATGCAGCACCGCAGATAATTCCTAACCCTCAAGCAAAGATAGCATTATATCACAGTTGGCTGCTACAAGCAAGACCGAGCTATCAAGAAAAACTGTGGAACGGTCAATATTACCGTTTGGACAGCGAGAGTAATTCCGAAGTGGTGATGGCCGACCAACTGTGCGGTCAATTTTACGCGAAACTGTTAGGATTACCGGATATTGTGCCGCAAGAATGTGCAGTCAGCGCTTTAGAAACTGTGTATGAATCTTGCTTTTTGAAGTTCAATGAAGGGGAGTTCGGTGCAGCGAATGGGGTGATGCTGAACGGTTCGCCGGAAAATCCCAATGCAACTCATCCTTTGGAAGTTTGGACGGGGATTAATTTTGGGTTGGCCGCTTTTTTGGTACAGATGGGAATGGAGGAGAAAGCGTTTAAATTGACGGATGCGGTGGTAAAGCAGATTTATGAAAATGGGTTGCAGTTTCGCACGCCGGAAGCGATTACGGCGGGGGGGACTTTTCGGGCGAGTCACTATTTGCGGGCGATGGCGATTTGGGCGATTTACGGAGTGTTGACCAATTTTAAATAGGGAAAAATGTCTATTAGCTGGTGAATCCCACTAAAATTTAAAAAATTTCAGCCTTCAACCCCATTTTTAGCAAGGAAAACGGTTAATTCAACTATCAATAAAATTGACCGTAAAGTTTTTTCGCGTTCGAGGAAGATATTAAAGTTTTATGCTCAAATTTTAGCCTAGCTCAAGTTTGAGCATGAAACAGGCCTGGGATATGAAAAGTATCGAACTCGGCTATAAACGAGAAAGACAAAGGGTTTGAGGCGATTGTTGAAACCAATGCAGTGCGCACATTACCCGTATATAATTTGGAGTGATAGCCAAATTCAAGATAAAATAGAAAAATGTCAAATCCTTTGCTTTCCCTCAACTACGAACCCGCGGTAGAATCCCTCGGCGGCGACTATTTTGATGAAGTCCCTGCGGCCGATTTTCCGCAGCATATTCTTCGCTTCCGCAACGACAAATTATTGCCGATATTGGGTTTAGACCCCGCACAAGTAACCGACCAACATTTTATAGAAGCGTTCGGCGAATTTCACTGTGTCCGCCCCTTTCTCGCACTCCGCTATCACGGCTATCAATTCAACGCATATAACCCCAATTTAGGTGACGGTAGAGGCTTCTTATACGGCCAAGTTCGCGGCACTGACGGCAGACTTTACGACTTCGGCACTAAAGGTTCAGGCCGCACTCCCTACTCGCGGGGGGGTGACGGTAGACTCACTCTCAAAGGGGGAATTCGCGAAGTTTTAGCCGCCGAAGCTTTGCACCGATTGGGAGTTCGGACATCTCGCTGTTTTAGTTTAGTTGAAACTGGCGATGCTTTGTGGCGAGGGGACGAACCATCTCCGACGCGATCGTCCGTAATGATTCGTTTCAGTCTTTCTCACATCCGGTTTGGGACTTTTGAAAGGTTGCACTATATCCGCCGCCCGGATTTAATTAAAAAACTTTTAGATTTTGTTATTGAATATTACTATCCTGAACTGCATTTAGAAGCAAGCAAGGGTGGTCTTTCTGCACCGGAAAAGTATGCGCTATTTTATGCAGATTTAGTCCAGCGAGTCGCTGAATTAGTCGCTCAGTGGATGGCGGCAGGATTTTGCCACGCTGTGCTGAATACTGATAATATGTCGATTACTGGAGAAAGTTTCGATTACGGGCCTTTCGCTTTTATCCCAACTTACAAGCCGGAATTTACAGCAGCTTATTTTGACTATTATGGTCTTTATTGTTACGGCAATCAACCGTTTATTTGTAAGGGGAATTTAGAGAAGCTCCAGGAACCGCTAGCAGCGGCGATTCCTCAAGCTGATATGGATGCTGCTTTGGCAAAGTTCGGCGAGTATTATAATGCAGCTTATCGGCAGTTGATGCTCAATAGATTGGGATTTGAGGATTTGCCAGAAGCTGATGCTGATGAGTTGTTGAAAGTGACAATTAAAATGCTGGCGGAGTCTCAAGTTGAGTATCACGATTTCTTTTTTGAGCTGCGAAGACAGTTCGATCGCACTTGGCGAGATGATGCTAGTCAAATTTTTGCTGAGGCGGAACCGGCGGACTTGATAGCACCTTGGCGGCAGTTTTATTATCACGTTTTGCAAAGTTTGTCTGCGGATGATATGGACAAAATGGCGGCCAGGTTGATCCGGCACAATCCCGAACAATCGCTGTTGAGACCAACGATTGAGGCTGTTTGGGAGTCCATAGCTATTGAGGATAATTGGCAACCATTTTATGAATTGGTTAAACGACTTCAAGACCCAGAAAATTGATTGATAATAGCTGGCATTAATAGCGTTCCGGGGCGGGTTCATATCAATTCCGGTTGCACCGGAATGATGGGGAGTGGGGAGTGGGGAATGTGGAATTATTGACCGAGACTTGATCATTCCCATCCCACCGGAAACGATATCACCTGCATTTTCTGTTGGTATTAAAGATTAGCGTGAACCAGCCCCAGAGCAATCTGAGATTATAAAAATCTGCCACATAAGAAATATAACACCGAGAAATAATGACTAATGACTAATGATTAATGACTAATGACTAATGACTAATGACTAATGACTAATGACTACTTGAGCTTTTCAATCTCAAATTGTGCATCTTTGTAACCGCCAGTAAGTCCTTGATCTAGAAACATTTTGCCGGCTTTTTCTAAATCGCTAATTGCTCCTGCTTTGTCTCCCAATGAGCGGCGAACCAGGCCTCTACCGTAGTAAGCAGCAGCATAATTCGGACTGATCCGAGTAGCTTGCACGTAATCTGCGATCGCACTATTGTAATTATTTAACTGGTGGTAAATCTTAGCCCGATTGGCGTAAGCTTCAGCATTGTTGGGATTGAACGCGATTGCTGCTGTAAAATCTGCGATCGCCCCCTGCGGGTCACCCCCTGCGCTGCGAGCTAAACCACGATTGTTAAAAGCATTATAATCATTCGGATTCACTTTCAGCGCTTGAGTGCAATCGGCAATTGCTTTCGGATAATCCTTCAAATTTAAATAAGCAATGCAGCGATTGTTGTAAGGAACCCCATCCTCATCGCTCAGCGAAAGTGCCTGAGTGCAATCGTCAATTGCCGCTTGATGCGCGCCCAAATTCAACTGCGTGCTGCAACGATTAGCGTAAGCATCTCCACTCTTGGGATCGATCGCGATTACCTGAGAATAATCCGCCAAAGCTCCCTGATAATCTCCTAGGTGAAAGCGAGCTCTCCCCCGGCTGTAAAAAGCATCAACATTCTGAGAATCGAGTTTAATTGCTTCAGTATAATCTCCAATTCCCCCCTGCAAATCTGCGCTCGCAGCGCGAGCCAACCCCCGCGAATGATAACCTTTAACAAGGTTCGGCTGCAACCGAATTACTGAGTTAAAATCCTGAATAGCCGCCTTGTAATCTTGCACTTCTAAATAAGCAACTCCTCTTTCATAATAGGTATCAGCATCATTGGGCTGGAGCTTCAAAGCTTGAGTGTAATCCTCAATCGCGCCCCGCTTGTCGTTAAAATCGTGACGGGCTAGCCCTCGGTTAAAATAAGCCTCAACATATTTAGGATTGAGAGCGAGCGCCTGAGAATAATCGCCAATTGCTTCTTGATACTTTTGTAAATCATAATTAGCATTACCCCGCCAATAAAAACTTTCCGCATTGTTAGGATTCAATTGAATTGACTTATTAAAAGCCTGCAAAGCTCCCGCCGCATCTTTCTTGCGAGACTTTTCTACTCCCTGTTCGTAATATTCCTTAGCTTTAATGGGATTCGGCCGGCTCCAATAATTAAACAGAAATACCAGAACTATTGCCGCCCCGAAGCCAGCCAAAATCAGCCACCAAAACCGAGTTCCCAAACGTGACGCCACACTATTTGAAGACACTAAGCTCGGAGAAATACTTTTATTTTGAGCCTTATTCCCCGGTTCTTGGCGGTGCCTCAACTTGCTGATAGCTTCCAACACTTCCTCAGCAGATTGATAGCGTTGGCTAAATTGGTGACAGACCATTTTGTCAATTATATTTCCTAGTGCCACAGAACATTGAGCTCGGTTTCGCCAAACTATTTCCCCCGTGTGAGAAGGACTCGGATCTTGCAATTTTGGCAAATCCGTACCGGGCAAACCCGTGATAGCTTGGACTGCCATCATCCCGACTGCATAGAGGTCGCTGCTAAATTGCGGGTTGCCTTGAAATTGTTCGATCGGCATATAAGCCGGAGTTCCAGTAGCAATGGTGCGCGGAAATTCTGTATCGTACTCGCTGACGTGATTCGCGACTTCTTTAACCGAGCCGAAGTCTATTAAAACTAATTTGCCGTCTGGTTTGCGGCGGATTAAGTTGGAGGGATTAACATCGCGGTGAATGACTCCCTGAGAGTGTACGAAGGCGAGAAGTTGTAATACTTCTTCCAACAGATCGAGCACTCGTTCTTCCCGCCAAGGTTGACCGGCCACAATTTCCCTATTTAGGGCGTGTCCTGGCACAAATTCTTCGACGAGGTAGAATTGATTGGCTTCTTCAAAATAAGCGAGCAAAAAGGGAATTTGAGAGTGTTTTCCCAGCTTTTCTAATATTTCTGCTTCTTGTTTAAATAAGCGGTAAGCTGTTTTGAGAACTGTGGAAGTGTTGCTGGGAGGGCGCAGTTGTTTGACTACACATTGAGGGTTGCCCGGGCGGCGAGTATCGACAGCTAAATAAGTTTGTCCGAAAGCTCCTGAACTGAGAATTTGTACTACGCGATAACGCCTGTCTAAAAGTTGACCAACCATGTTCATATCGGGAATTGGGAATCGGGACTTGGTGACTGGAAATGGAGAATTGCTGATGGGAAATTTGGAATTGGTGATTGGTGATTTGGCCTTCTTCCTTCTTCCTGCTTCATTTTTCATTTTTCATTTTTCCTCATGATTAATAACTCATGACTAATGACTCATGGCTGATGACTCATGACTAATAGCTTATTTAGGAGCGTTGATTTGTGCTTGTGCGTTTTGGAAACCATCGGCTCTTCCTTGTTCGAGAAACAGGGTTGCAGCTTTCTGAAAATCCTCGATCGCCCCAACACGGTCTTTAAGTTGGCGGCGGACGAGGCCTCGGCTGTAAAAAGCGGTAGCATTGTTGGGGTTGAGCCGCAGCGACTGAGCAAAATCCTCAACCGCTAAAGGGTAATTTTTTAGTTCTGAGTAAATAGTACCGCGATTGCTGTAAGCTACTGCATCGCTGGGATTGAGCCGAATTGCTTGAGTAAAATCTTCCACAGCCCCCTGCTTGTCTCCCGAAGCAGATCTAGCTAATCCTCGATTGCTGTATGCTTTGGGATTGTTGCCGTTGAGCCCGATCGTCAAACTGCAATCCTCGCTGGCCTTTTGAAATTGTTTTAAATTCAGATAAGCAATGCAGCGGTTGTTGTAAGCTGCTTCATCTTTTGGATCGAGGCGAATTGCTTGGGTGCAATCTGCAATCGCTTTGTCGTAGCTTGCCAAATTTAAGTAAGTGCTGCACCGATTGGTATAAGCATCAGCTAGCTCTGGTTCCAATTCGATCGCCCTACTATAATCTTCCATCGCTCCTTGATAATCGGCCAGGTTAAATCTCGATCGACCACGACTGTAGTAAACGCCAGCTTGTTTGGGGCTAATTTGAATTGCTAGGGTAAAATCTGCCATTGCTCCTGTTTTGTCGCCGTTGGCCGCTCGAGCTAAACCCCGATTGCTGTAAGCTGTAGCATCGTTGGGTTTGAGCCGAATTGCTTGAGTGTAGTCTTCAATTGCCGTGCGGTAGTCGCCCAAATCGTAGTAGGCTAAACCCCGCTGAGAGTATGCGTCACCGTCGCTGGGATTGAGTCGCACTACTTGGGTGAAATCTTCCACCGCCCCCCGCTTGTCGCCGGTATCGAGGCGAGCCAAACCTCGATTGTAGATGGCTTTGGTGTGGCTGGGATCGACTTTAATTGCTTGCGTGTAATCCTGTATTGCTTGCTCGGTGGCGCCCATGTCGTAGCGAGTGTTGGCTCGCTTGTAGTAAGTTTCCGCATCGCTGGGATTCATGGCAATCGCTTGGGTATAATCGGCGATCGCACCTGTTTTGTCCCCTTGCTGCGCCTTGGCTACGCCGCGGGCTAACAATTCTTTTGCCCTCGCCGGACTTTGACTCTGCCACAAGTAAATTATGAGTGCTGTCAAGATTAAAGCGGAGGCTGTTGCAGCCAACAGCAGCAGTCTGATTTGGCGCTGTCTCGACGGTTTACTCATAGCGTCCATGATGATTGTGGCTGGCGGCGGTTCAACCTCCCATTTTACGGCGATTTGTTTGAGGTCTGCCAAAACTTCGGCGGCCTCCTGATAGCGTTCCTCGTAGTCTGGCCGCACCATTCGATCGATAATATCTGCTAGGGCAGGTGAACAAGTTGCCTGGTTTCGCCAGGGAATTTCGCTTTTGTTGTTTTTTAAGGCACTCAGTTTCTTGGGTGAGAGTCCTGTCACCGCAAGCTGGGCGATCGTACCTAGAGCGTAGATGTCGCTATTGTAACGGGGGTTGCCCATCGATTGCTCGATCGGCACGTATAACTCCTGGGCCGCCACATCCTGTTTTTTTGCCTCCTGCCGTTTAACAGAGTTCGGGGAGGTTTGCGCCAACAAATTACAATTAGCGACTTCCGGGTTAATTTCTTTGTCTAAGCTAAAGTCAACCAAGACAAATTTGCCGTCTGACTCGCGCCGGATAGCTCTGTCTGGTTGAATTCTGCGGTGAATGAAACCCTTCTGGTGTATGAAGACCAAAATTTCTAATATTTCTGATAGCAGAGCAATTACTTTGTCTTCAGCCCAAGGTTCACCGGGTATTAGTTCTTGACTTAAAGGTGTTCCGGCAATAAATTCTTCAATTAAGTATAAACTTTGATTTTCCTCAAAATACGCCAATAATTCGGGGATTTTGTCGTGTTTTCCCAATTTCTCAATTATTTCTGCGTTTCTTTGAAATATAACTTTGACTAATTCTGGAGTTTGCGAACTTTTGCCGGGAAGCCGCATTTCTCTAACCGTGCATTGCGGATACCCGGGACGGTGAGTATCTGCTGCTAGATAAGTTTTTCCCACCTCACTTGAGTCTGTGACTTTAATGATGCGGTAACGTCTGTCTAGAAGTTGACCAATCATGCGATAGCCCTCTACCCTGTTAATGTCCCATTATTGCATGAAATCAGGATAGCCAAAACATTTGGCTGAGTAATTTAAGTTAAGTTCGATAGACCCGTGACTCCCGCCCAAAAACGGATACAAGTTTCCTAGAGGAGTCGTCAGCCGCCCCCAATTTTAGACTCTTGTTCAACCTCCCAGATTCATCTGTGGAGTAAATCTCAAATCTCAAATCTCAAATCTCAACTCTCAAATCGACTGACTGGCCCAACGGGCGAGCGGATTGGCTATCCCAGTCAAGCACGGCGGCCGCGATCTTCTAATATCTTCAAAAAAAAAATAGCTGAAATTGTTTATCCTATGAATGAGATAGGTATAATTTAACAACAAAGCCGGAGGTGAGTCAAATAAACGTACAACTGCTTGAATCCCTAATTCAAGTGATCTTGTCTCTCTGGACCGACGAGCAACTAACACTCTGCGTAAAGATATTACCAAATACCCCCTACCCTTCGACCCGGAAACTCGTGCAGCTTGCCCTTTCCTGGTGGCTATTTTATTTTTTTGAATGAGGAACCTTCTTATTTATATTCTCGAAGACAGAGAAGCAATTGCCTGATACTCAAAAACAGGAGATTGAGAAAACTTTTGAATGTGTGAATAATAAAAATGTCTGAATCACTAACAAAAGGAGGAACGATCGCAGCGATCGCCACTGCCATAGTTCCCCAACAAGGCAGCGTCGGCATTGTGCGAGTTTCCGGTTCCGCAGCCTTAAAAATTGCCGAAACTCTGTTTCGCGCCCCAGGACGGCAAATCTGGGAGTCTCACCGCATTCTTTACGGTCATATCCGTCGCCCCAAAACTCAAGAATTAGTCGATGAAGCTTTATTGTTAATCATGAAAGCGCCGCGTTCTTTTACTCGCGAAGATGTGGTGGAATTTCACTGTCACGGCGGTATAATGGCCGTGCAGCAAGTCTTGCAGTTGTGTTTGGAACATGGGGCGAGATTGGCTGGGCCAGGAGAGTTTTCCCTGCGCGCTTTTTTGAACGGAAGGCTCGATTTAACTCAAGCTGAAAGTATTTCTGATTTGGTGGGAGCAAAATCGCCTGCTGCTGCACAAAGTGCTTTGGCCCTTTTGCAGGGAAAATTAGCCCAGCCAATCCGCAAATTGAGAGCAACTTGTTTGGACGTGCTGGCAGAAATTGAGGCGAGAATAGATTTTGAGGAAGATTTGCCGCCTTTAGATGAAGCTAAAACCTGTTTGGAAATAAATCATATTTTGGCGGAATTGTCAACAATTTTGGCGACGGCTGATCGCGGAGAATTGCTGAGAACTGGTTTGAAAGTAGCGATTGTTGGGCGGCCGAATGTGGGAAAATCGAGTTTGTTGAATGCGTGGAGCCGGAGCGATCGGGCGATCGTCACGGATTTGCCCGGTACGACGCGGGATGTGGTAGAGTCGCAGCTTGTTGTGGGCGGCATTCCGGTGCAGGTGCTCGATACTGCGGGCATTCGAGAAACCGAAGACAAGGTTGAAAAAATTGGCGTTGAGCGATCGCGCGCAGCAGCAAAACAAGCCGATTTAGTGTTGTTGACAATTGATGCGGAATCTGGTTGGACAGAGGAAGATTCGGAAATTTACGAACAAGTAAAACACCGCCAGCTAATTATAATTATCAACAAAATCGACCTAGTAAAAAAAATCCCAGAACTACCTTTTTCCTCAGAAATTCATCGCATTGTTGCCGCAGCCGCCGCCTTCGATCGAGGCATAGCAGACTTAGAAACAGCAATTTTAGATGCCGTCACCGGGGGAACTTTGCAAGCAGCAAACTCAGACTTAGCAATCAACCAGCGGCAAGCAGCAGCCTTAATCAGAGCCAAAATTTCTCTGGAACAATGCACGGATACTATCAGCAACAAATTGCCTTTAGATTTTTGGACAATAGATTTGCGCGGTGCAATTCAAGCGTTGGGGGAAGTTACGGGCGAAGAAGTGACAGAATCAGTGCTCGACAGAATATTTAGCAGATTTTGCATTGGGAAATAGCAAGGGCAAGACTTACGTAAAACCTCTATATTGCTGGTTGGCAATGCGCACCTTACCGCTATAACTAGAAAATTCAGAAAATTGACTGACTCGCTTGTTTCATTTTTTGCAGATTGAGTAGTTCATATCATGTCCGATCGATTAACCATAATATCCCGGTCGGGGCGGGTTTTTGAGATGGTCAATTATTGGCAGGTATTGTTGGCGAACCCTCCCCTACAAAAATCCCGGTTCCTCGACCGGACATGATATCATACCGTAAATCAGCAACGCCAATTCTTCAATCTAAAATCTAAAATCTAAAATTGACTGACTTGCTTGTGTCATTTTTTGCAGATTGAGTCGTTCATACCGTAAATCAGCAACGCCAATTCTTCAATCTAACATCTAAAATCTAAAATCTAAAATCGATTGACTCATTCTTACGATCGAGGTCTTCCCAGACTTGTAATATAAAGCACAGCCTCACTCGCCGGAATACCGAGAACGTCATTGACACGATCGTCAAAAAAGCCCCCGATACCGCTGACACCCAAACGCAGTTGAATAGCTGCTAAATTTAACCGCTGGCCCAAATGACCCGCGTCCATGTGCAAATAGCGGTAAACTCGATCGCCATATTTTGCTACAGCCCTATTCAAATCCGCCGTGTGAAACAACAGCGCCGCCGCATCTCTGCCCAAGTCTTGCCCCAAACACAAAAAATGCAATTCCCTGCGGAAATTTTTAAACCGAATTTGCCGCAATTCTTGAGCTTTCGGAGCGTAATAGTAACAGCCTTCCTCTAACCCATTCACTCCCGAAACAGCAATAAAAGTCTCGATCAAACTTAGATCGAAATAGTCGGGAGAACCGTCTAATCCTTGGTCGATATAGTGCTGCGGCTGGTAAGTAAAATCGAGCATAGCTAGCAGCTCGCCCAAGCTCAAAGAAGCACCTGTATAAGCACGGGTAGAACGCCTTTTGAGGATAGTGTTTTCTAAAGTTTCCAGGTTCACTCCCCAAGGAATCGAAGGAGTGACCGTCGAAACTTTAGTACAAAAGGGAAAGTTGTATTTATCCTCTAATTCCCCTTCACTTTCATCAAGTTTCCAGCCCTCAGCTCCGGTAGGATCAGATTCTAAATGCGTCGCTTTATGGAGGGTTCTTAACAGTTGACCTTCGGAAATTGGCGGGTAATCTGTCGTGGTTTTTGCGGGCAAAGCTGTTTTAAATTTAGGCAAGTTTTGGTCAATATCTAGCAAGTCGGCTAAAGCAACTACACAAATCGTTCCTTCTTGCTCCGAGTCGATGTACAGTAATTGATTGACAGCTTCGTCGGCGAAGCCTCCAATCAGGTGAGGTCGGTAATCGTTGACGGCGCAAGCTAACTCGATATTGCTCAATAAATGACCGGTGTCTAGGAAAATTCGCCGATAAGCTCGGTCTTCGTAACGCCAAGAAGAACGGAAAAAAACAGTGGTAATGGCGATCGCCAATTGGGTATTTTCTAGCGCTGGCGACTGGAAACAAGCTGCTTGCAAGGTAGGCCAAACTTGACTGTCCCAAAAATGAACAAGTGAATGAGTTCTGCACTGATAGTTGTAAAGTCCGGCCGGCAACTGCGCAGTGCCGCGGGAGATTAAATAAACCTCTGCTGGGTAGAGCCCGCCCGCCGACGGTGCCGATCGCAAATACAGGTAGCTGTCGTCTACCGTTTGCACTTTCGCCGTCAACCCGTAGCTGCACAGCAACAAGCTGGATAACCGATGCCACCAATCGGCATCGGCATCGGAATCCTCCGAGGGGTCTTTTAGATAAGGCTTGAGGTCAAAATACGCTCCAATTTTATATTCTTTGAACGGCACAGGTTGCTCTGTCCAATCTAGCTGTTTGCTTTTGGCAGCAATGGTTTCAGGATCGTATTTTGTCCGTTCGTGGTAGTGCTGAGCAATGGAGGGAGGAAGTTCTGGCATATTTCAGTAAATGATTGACTTTGGTTTCTCGATCGATCTGGACATTACCGACCGCTTACTGGTCGAGCAAGCCATAAATTACAAATATAAAAAAAATCTTAGAAAAAATGAGATTGTTGTTACACAAGCTTAACATAAAATAAGGCATAAGTATAAATACACAGATTAATACCCATTAATTAGTGTTATGGATTGGCTGCAATAGCTGTCCTCATAAAGGGATGAAAATGCAAAAGCTAAGCGCTGAGGAATTGCTGGCTCAGTATGCTGAGGGCAAGCGAAACTTTAACGCCGTTGACTTAAGTGAAGATAACTTGTTTCAAGCAAATTTGGCGGAAATAAATCTTTCTGGTAGCATTCTGAGGCGAGCTTATTTGCCCTACGGAAATTTGACTGAAGCCAATCTTTATAAAACAGATTTGCAAGATGCTGAATTGGGCGATATTCAACTTTATCAAGCTAACTTGTCGGAAGCAAATTTATCCAGAGCAAATTTATCCAGAGCCAATTTGCGCCACGCCAACTTACAAGGTGCAAATTTGCAGAAAGTTAATTTGCAAGGTGCGGATTTGTACAATGCAGATTTGACGAATGCCGATTTGAGATATGCGGATTTGAGCCGAGCTAATTTGCAGAAAGCAAAGTTAACCAAAGCTCAATTAGCCGGCTGCAACTTATTTCGATCGCGCTTGGTTGATTTGTCGGAAGCTGAATACGATCGCACTACCATCGGCCCCGAAGGATATTGATGATTCCCAGCGGCTAGTAGGGGGTAGGGCGATCGGCTTAATTGCTCGATCGCCCTTTTTAAAATTTCTTAACATCTCTCGACACGGCGGAAAATGTGAGTTACAGTTGTTGAAATAGTCCTGAACGCATGGGGGTTCAGAAACCGGGTTTTTTACCCAATCTGCCGGCTGCAACGCGTCTTTTCCTAAAAAAACCCGGTTTCTTTGGTGAGTGTGCGTCCAGGATCCAGAAAACTTATCGCTTCGCAACATTGACAATAAACAACACACTTTTCCAGTGGAAAAAAGGTAAAAATTATGGACTCTCCCGATAAAAAAGCAAGAGAACTCCGGCACAAAGAACAAGAACTGCGGAAGCGCGAACAAGAAATTCGGCTCCGCGAACTAGAAGCCGAAATCGACCGTTCAGTGCCCGAATATCGAACGAGCAAGTACGAAGAACCAGACAGCAAAGTTAAAGAAGGCAAACTCCAACAGTGGCGCCGAAAAATTATAGCCGTAGCTCAATTTACAGGCATTGTCATTGCTACTGTCGTTGCAGTTCGCATAGCATCTTGGCTGGCAACTGCGGTGATAGTTGGAGGCATTGCTTGGATTGCTTACAAAATGTTTTTTGCAAAAGACAGAAGTTGAAAACCTCAAGCAGGGAACTCTCAGGAAACAGCCATGAACCTTAAAGTAGAAACTAGCAACTTTCTCAACGATTTAGAGCGAGTAGCCGCAGTCCGCCGAGAAATTGCCGAGCGCCTCAGCAACATCGCCACAGCCATCAACCAATCAGAATTAGCAGCAGTCGCAGCCTCAGGGAAACTAGGTTTAGAAAGCGACAGTGCCGACATCAATCTCGCCAGCAACAACTTACGTCAAGGAGTCTTTCGACTGCTAGTTTTAGGCGACATGAAACGTGGCAAAAGCACTTTTCTCAATGCCTTAATCGGCGAAAACTTATTGCCCAGCGACGTCAATCCCTGTACAGCTTTGCTGACGATTTTGCGCTACGGTTCAGAAAAAAAAGTTACCGTTTATTTCAATGACGGCAAAAGTCCCAAACAGCTCGATTTTAAAAGTTTTAAACAGAACTACACCATTGACCCCGCTGAGGCGAAACGCCTAGAAGCAGAAAAGAAACCAGCATTTCCAGATATCGACTGCGCCGTAGTAGAATATCCCTTACCTTTGCTAGAAAAAGGCATAGAAATAGTAGACAGTCCCGGACTGAACGATACAGAAGCCCGCAACGAATTATCTCTCGGTTACATCAACAACTGCCACGCTATTTTGTTTGTACTCAGGGCAACTCAGCCTTGCACAATGGGGGAAAGACGCTATCTAGAAAATTACATCAAAAATCGCGGATTGAGCGTTTTCTTTCTGATCAATGCTTGGGATCAGGTGCGGGAAAGTTTGATTGACCCCGATGATCTTGAAGAATTGGCAGAAGCAGAAGGGAAACTGCGGCGGGTTTTTCAAGCTAATTTGGCTGAATATTGTTTAACAGAAGAACACGATATTTACGACGAGCGAGTGTTTGCAATTACCTCAATTAAGGCGCTTAGGTTGCGGATCAAAAACCCGGATGCGGATTTGGCAGGAACTGGTTTTCCCGAGTTTATGGCGGCACTGAATACGTTTTTGACGCAGGAAAGGGCGATTTCGGAATTGCGTCCCGCGAGGACTTTGGCGCGTCAAATTTCTGCTCGCGTCCGCGAAGCTGTTGGACGCCGATTACCATTACTCGATCGCGATGTCAATGAGTTGAAGGAAAAGATTAATTCAGTTGAACCAGAGTTTAAAAAACTGAGTCAGATTCGCGATGAATTTAAACAAGAAATTATCGAAGTTAGAGATAGTAAATCGCGGGCGATCGCAGATTCTTTCCGCACCTACGTTCTCAAATTAGAAAATACCTTTGAAACAGACTTTTTACGGTATCAACCGGATCTAAAATTTCTGGATTTCTTCAGCCAAGGCAAGCGAGAAGCCTTTGAAGCATCGCTCAGACAAGCATTAGAACAGTACATCAACGACAAACTAGCAGCCTGGACTCTCACGGCAGAACAAGAGATGAATTCAGCATTTTCGCACCTCTCGAAAAGTGCGGCGCATTACGGAGCATCTTACACGAAAGTGACTGAAAAAATTACCGAAAAACTAACGGGGCAAAAAATACCAGCAGTAGTCAGTAACTCGAACGAAGATAACTCGCCAGCTTGGGCAAAATGGGCAATGGGATTGTTATCGTTAACGAGGGGAAATTTGGCGGGAGTAGCAATGGCAGGAGCAGGTTTTGATTGGAAAAATATCCTGCTTAATTTAATCACTGTGTTAAGCGTTAGTACGATTCTTGCTAGTGTGACGGGGATTGTTTTGGGGCCAATATATTTGGCTTTGTTGGGGATGGGTGTTGGAGTTTTGCAAGCAGATGGAGCTCGCAAAGAGTTGGTGAAAGCGATGAAAAAAGAGTTAGTGAAATATCTGCCGCAGGTAGCTCAAGAGCAGTGGCAGCCGATTCACGATGCTGTTAAAGAGTGTTTTGATGTTTACGGGCGGGAAGTGAGCGATCGGATGAATGCTGATATTAATTCTCGGAAAGCTGAGTTAGATAATTTGCTGGAACAAAAGGAATTTCGCGAGATTAATTGTCAGGCTGAATCTGAGCGGTTGAAAAAATTGGATGCTGATGTTTCGGTTCAATCGCAGAGTATAGAATCGCTATATCAAGGTTTCCTAGCATCCGCTACCTGAATGTGTCCTCATCTTTCAGGACTTACGAAAAAAATGGTTTGACGCGCGAATTATAAGGGTAAGGTGCGCCGCGATCAAATCGACTTGTAGGGTGCTCTACTACTTTGATTATGAATGGATTATCAAGGGTGTAGGATAGGAGATCACCTTACTAACTGTGACACTGGCGTCCAGGATCGATACTGATAATTAGGTTCTGCGTAAGTTCTGGAATTATCACCTTCCCAACAATGAGGTAATCTTAAATATGCAACAACCAGAAACTTATCAAAACCTGACCGACAATCTCAAGTCAGCACTGGGTATTCTCGAACTCGACAAAAACTCCCAACTTTATCGAGATACAACCTCAATCTGCGACTATCTCGCCAAACCAACTTTTCAAATTGCTGTCTTTGGCCCGTTTAATTACGGCAAGTCAACTTTGCTCAATGCTTTACTGGGAAATCGTGCTTTGCCGATCGACCTAGTGCCCACTACAGGTGCTGCCATTTATGTCAACTACGGCGAGGAATTGCGCGCAAAAATTACCCTGAAAGACGGCACGGAAGTTAGCGAACCGGGGACTGAGGTTTTGAAACGCTACGCCATCCTTGACGACGCCAGACAAATGCGGGATGATGTGGCCGCCGTTAATGTTTACTGTCCCCATCCATTCCTGAAAACAGGTGTGGAATTGCTGGATTTGCCGGGAACCAACGATCGGGAAGAACAGGATAATTTGGTTCGGGATAAATTGCTAACGGCTGATTTGGTTGTGCAGGTTTTAGATGCTCGCAAATTGATGACTTTAGGGGAACGGGAGAACTTGAGAGATTGGTTGAGCGATCGCAACATCAACACTGTACTCTTTGTTGCCAATTTTCTCAATCTACTCGAACCAGACGAGCAAAAACAAGTATACAATCGGTTGTTGTTTGTTGCCGAAAGTTTTCGCTCGAACTTGCCGAACAATATCAGCAATATCTACCGCGTCGATGCTTTGCCGGCTTTGAGGGCTAGGCTGAAAGGAGATGTGGCAGCCGCCCAAACTACAGGAATTGCCACGTTTGAATCGGCTTTGCAAAGTATTGTGGCAGCTCAACAGGAACAACTAGCAGTTAAGTTGCCCAGAATTGAAGCTATAGCTACTAAAATTTGCCAATCTCTCCGCGCCAAAGCTGAAACTGTCGCTGCAGAAATAGCCACAGCTCAAAAAAAGCACAGAGACAAAATTGAAATTAAACAAAAAGCGGAAAAATTGATATTAAAAGGCTTTCACGCGAGCGTTTCCGATTTCGAGATTTGGCTTTACCAGCCCACTCTTTTGCAGCGGTATCAATCGGAAATGGCGCTGTCGCTCCAGGAAGGAAGTTTTGACGCGTGGAACCTAAAATTTCAGCGAGAGGTGTTGCAGCAGCAGCAAACGATCGCAGAATGGGTAAATAAAGCTTGCGAATTCTTTGAGAAAGAACAGCCGATCGCACTTTTGATTTCGTTTCCTCCATCCCCACAAGTCAGCTTACCGGAGCCGCCATCACCTCCAGCTCAAAAGTCGATCGAGGGCGAAGTGACTCCAGTGGCGATCGCCACCGGCTTAGGTTGGCTGTTGGGCGGGGCTGTGGGAGCCGCAGTAGTCGGCGGTGCTAGCTATATTTTGAATAAAAGAACTGCGTATGAAAAGCCACCTGAATCGTCAGAAGCTTATCTAAATCAAGTAACGGAAATTTGCAGCGAGGCTGCTAAAAACTATCTCGCTCACTTCAGCACCGATACTTTTTCCATGCTGCAACACTACAAGGAAATCGCCGAAAAAGTTATCTGTTTTCAAGACAGCAAAGAGCCGCTACAGACCAATATTCAGCAATATCAGATACAGTTAATCAATAATTTGTTAGAAAATATCGAATCATCCCTTCAAATCACCAAATCTGTAATTAACGGCAAATGATCCGAACCCACATTGCGGCCAGTATGAATCTTTAAAACACCCATTTCTTTGCTGACTAGAAGGTGCTCGCTCGGAATATAACCACAAGTTACACTAGACCTTTTGCAAAAGTCTATATTTCTATGTGTTTTAAGCACTTTGCATTAGGGCTTTTGTATTCTCGAATACAAGGAGACTTAGCAGTGACTTATTCCTTTAGACAGTTCCATAATTCAAGCACCTCCGACCAAGGCTAGAGAAAAGATTGCTTCTAGCTCTTTAGGATTATTTCTGTGACCTACTTGGATAGAGGCTTTTTGCATCTGTTCCTCTAATACTGTGAGTAAGTCCTAGTTATTTCTTAAAGGAGACATTTATGGGTATCACCAGACGCGATTTGTTAAAAGTAACTTCTGCTTCGGGTTTGGTTGCAGCAGGGCTGGCTGCTTCCGAAGGGTTTTTCAAACCTTTGTTAGCTCAAGATGAACCGACCAAGGTATACGCTGAAAGTGCAGTTGCCCAAGGTCAAACTCAAAGCGGCGAGATGAGTTACAGGACGCTGGGACGCACGGGAGAGCGAGTGTCTGCGATCGGCTTAGGGGGACATCATATCGGACGCATTCGAGAGGAGCAAGAAAGTATTAAGCTCATCCGCAGTGCGATCGACCGCGGCATCAATTTTATGGACAACTCCTGGGATTATCACAACGGGCGCAGCCACCGATGGATGGGACAAGCGCTCAAGGATGGCTATCGGCAAAAGGTCTTCCTGATGACAAAAATCGACGGTCGCACCAAAACCGCTGCCATGATGCAGATTGATGAGTCACTGAAGGCGTTGCAGACCGATCGCATCGACCTGATGCAGCATCACGAAATTATTCGGATGGAAGACCCCGATCGCATCTTTGCCCCCGGTGGGGCAATGGAGGCTGTGGTGGAAGCGCAGAAAGCCGGCAAGATTCGCTACATCGGGTTTACAGGACACAAAGACCCTTTGGTTCACCTGCGAGTGCTGGAAATTGCCGCTCAAAACAATTTCCGTTTCGACGCGGTACAAATGCCGCTGAACGTGATGGATGCTCATTTTAGAAGTTTTGAGCAACAAGTTCTGCCCGTGTTGGTAAAGAACCAAATCGGTGTGTTAGGGATGAAATCGATGGGCGACCCCTACGTGCTTAGAAGTAATACTGTCACCCCGATCGAATGTCTCCACTATGCGATGAATCTGCCTACTTCAGTTGTGATTACTGGCATTGATAGCATGGAGCTCCTCGATCAAGCGTTTGAGGCCGCTCGCACGTTTCAGCCGATGGATCAAGCACAAGTTGCGGCGATGCTGACTCGCACACGCGCAGCGGCCGCAAAAGGGCAATACGAACCGTATAAAACTACCAACCAATTTGACAGTACCGCAATGAACCCATCGTGGCTAGGATAAGCGCTTTTGTATTCATCAGCACCTTTAGGCTTGAGGCCGAACAAATTGTTACTTTTAGGACTAAGGCTAACTGGCACACTCTAATCGACTTGTAGGGTGTTAGTTAGCCTTAATCCTAAGTCAATCAATAATTTGTTAGAAAATATCGAATCATGCCTTCAAATGACTAAATCTGTAATTAACGGCAAATGATCCGAACCGACATTGCGGCCAGTACGAATCTTTAAAACACCAATTTCTTTGCTGACTAGAAAGTGAGCGATGAGAATATAAACCAGCGGCAGAAAAGTCGGCCAAGTGGGTAAAATGCCAAAGCCCGATCGCGCATTTCGCAGTTTTGAGGTTTTTACCATATTTTTGTAGAACGGCGACCACATTACCTGTTTTACCTGTAGCTACTCTGGCTATAAATAGCATTAAAGCAGGCAATCCGAGCGTGGTGTTTCTGATGAGAGAATCCATTATACAATTTTAGATTTTAGATTTTAGATTTTAGATTGAGAATGAATTATGCAGTTTTTAGGGCAATGCACACCCCACCTATTGACTTAAGAACGACTTTACAAAATCGGGATCCTCCTTAAATTTCATAGATTTCTAAGGGTAAGTTGTCGGGATCTCTAAAAAATGTAAAGCGTTTTTCGGTAATCTCGTCAAGGCGAATTTCTTCTACTTCTACTTGTTGGGATTTTAAGTAAGCAACTGATGCTTCTATGTCCTCAACTGCAAAAGCTAAATGTCTCAAACCGCAAGCTTCAGGATTGTTAACTCTTTCAGGAGGATGGGGAAATGAGAAAAGCTCGATGGTGTCGCCGTTTCCGACTTGCAAATCTAGTTTGTAAGAATTCCTCTCGGTTCGGAAAGTTTCTTTGATAATGGAACATCCCAATACTTCTACATAAAATTTCTTCGATGCTTCGTAATCCGAGCAAATAATCGCCACATGATGTATTGCTTTTATTTTCATCTTAAAAAAGTTAGTTAGTTGCGTTTTTCTGAGATGTTGCACCATTCTCAATAAGCTTTTTATGAACACGCTTTCCGGCCTGTTCCACAAAGAGTAAATTTTCTTGTGGAACAGGCCGGAAAGCCTGTTAAGCGAGAATGGTGCAAGATGTGAGGTTTTTCCAAGAGCACAGTACGCTATTGACAATTATATTTGACGATCGCAGACTCCGCGACAAACCCTGCTAAATTCAGGACGATCCGTCTGAAATTTCCCCCGCCCAAATCTTAATCAGAAAAATTTCTGCAAAAAAAGCACCCTACTTTGATAAAATGAGAGTTTTGCAGTCAATCACCCAATTTGCATCTCAGGAAACAAGCACTATGGCCCGTATGTATTACGACACCGACGCGAACCTAGACCTCTTAGCCAACAAAACGATTGCTATCATCGGCTACGGTTCCCAAGGACACGCCCACGCCCTCAACCTCAAAGACAGCGGCATGAATGTCGTTGTCGGTTTGTATCCCGGTAGCAAATCTGCAGCCAAAGCAACCGACGCGGGTTTAACAGTTCACCCCGTAGACAAAGCAGCAGCCGCCGCTGACTTCATCATGATTTTATTGCCCGATGAAGTTCAAAAAACCGTTTACAAAGAAGAAATCGAACCGAACCTTTCAGAAGGTAATGTTTTAGCATTTGCTCACGGTTTTAACATTCACTTCGGCCAAGTTGTTCCCCCTGCCACTGTAGACGTAGTAATGGTTGCCCCCAAAGGCCCCGGACACTTGGTGCGGCGGACTTACGAACAAGGGGAAGGCGTTCCGAGTTTGTTTGCAGTATATCAAGATGCTTCCGGTCAAGCGCGCGATCGGGCAATGGCTTATGCTAAAGGTATCGGCGGCACCAGAGCCGGCATCCTTGAAACCACTTTCCGCGAAGAAACAGAAACCGATCTTTTTGGCGAACAAGTAGTTTTGTGCGGCGGTTTGAGCGCATTAATTAAAGCTGGATTTGAAACTTTAGTTGACGCCGGATATCAACCGGAATTAGCTTATTTTGAATGTTTGCACGAAGTTAAACTTATCGTTGACTTAGTAGTAGAAGGAGGCCTCGCAAAAATGCGCGACAGCATCTCCAATACCGCAGAATACGGCGATTTAACTCGCGGCCCCCGCATCGTCACGGATCAAACCCGCGCCGAAATGCGCAAAATTCTCAGCGAAATTCAATCCGGCCAATTTGCCCGCGAATTCGTTCTGGAAAACCAAGCCGGCAAACCGGGCTTTACCTCCATGCGCCGTCAGGAAGCTGAACATCCTATTGAAGAAGTTGGTAAAGATTTGCGAGCTATGTTTAGCTGGTTGAAAAAGCAGGCTTAATCAATTTTAGATTTTAGATTTTAGATTTTAGATGGGAGGACAAATCTACAGCGTATTCCAGGTTTATGAAGTAGGGACTTAGGATCAGCCCCCTGTCCCTACGGCGGGGATAGATAGATAGGCGGGTGTCGTTCATAAACGTGGAATCTGCTGTAAAACAGTCCTGGACGCAGAACCTCTATCTGTAGGGTGCGCACGGAGCACCTTACCGCTTGGAGGAAAATCTAAAATCTCAAGTTTAACCGATTACAGATTAGAGATTCGATAAAAAATCTCTAATCTAAAATCCCAAATCTAAAATCGTACTGTTGGGTTAAGCGAAGCGCCACCCAACCTACAAGAAAATGGCTAGGTATTGTTAGAGAAACCGGGTTTCTCGCTGGTAGCTCAAAACTATCGACTGGGACTAGGACTTTTTTCCAATTTCTCAATTTGCTGTTGCCTTTGCTCGTTGGAATCTTTCGGCCTCAGCCACTTGGGCCACAACCCGACGAAGAACTTTCGACTTGCCACGCTAGTATCTCTTACAGGCTTGGGCAGAAAAGTTAAAGTGTCACCGTAAAGGGTAAACAGCGCTATAAACAGAATCAACAGCGGGATAAGATTTTTTTTAGGCATCGCAATTTGGGAGTAGAGTTTGTGAAAGCGCTTTGTTATATTTTGCCCTTGCACGGACAAAAAATATCAGCAACGGCTCAAGAATAAAAATAGGCCCCTGGGCGAAGTGGACGGGCATACAAAAGGCAAGGCTGCTAGTCGTAATATCGTTTCCGCTGACATCGCAATCATAATTTTCCGAGTGCAGTGGGAGGGTCCCGCTTGGCTGCGCCCTCTCAGGAGCGATCGTCCGGCTCGCACTCAAGTATAATTCTGATGTTACCTTATTTGATATTACTACAAGTCTTAATCATTAGTTATTAGCTAATGACGGTTAACTGTTGACTGTTGACTGTTGACTGTTGACTGTTGACTGTTGACTGTTGACTGTTGATTAATGACTACTGACTAATGACTAATGACTAATGACTACTTATGCCCTTGAATAAAAGTTTGCATGATTGCATTAGTTTCGGGGGTGATTTCTGTTACCAGGCGCACCGGAATTGCATTGGTAGAAGCAAATTGCGCGTATTCGGGCGTTAGAAAGACTGCATATGTGTCAGCTTCAGCAGTCAGTTGAGCGGCCGTAGCCAAACTTATAGCTTTAATATAATTGCGTATGCTAACAGCTTGGTCGCCGACAAGTTCATCGCCGGCAATTACTGTGCTAGGTCTACGAATTTGGTTTAAAGTTGTACTGGGATCTTTGACGCTTAAGTGGGTTCCTCCTATAAAACCGACTAGCCATTTAGGAGAGGGAATTTTCGGAAAGCCGGCAATTTGTTCGACTAAGGCGGGAGTTGTTTTGTCTGCAGAAGATGCGACTATTAAGGTGGGAATTTGAATTGCACTCAAACCAGTTTCTCCAAATAATAATGATGTAAGAGGATTCATGGCGATCGCCCTTTTAATCCTCGCATCCCGCAATTGATACCGTTCTGCGGGCAATGTGGCCGCCGCGCACTGAATGCCTTCGCCCAAGCTGAACCCAATCAAATCCCCCTGACACCTGTGTTTGAGTCGGCTCAATTGCAGTTCGGCGCCGGCTAAGGATAAGGCTGTGGCGCCGCCGAAGGAATAGCCAATTACTATTGATCGGTCGATCGCGATTTTCCCCTGCAAATTATCATCCGTTTGGTTCAATTTTGTCAGTTCGTCGAGCACAAAACTGATATCTTTGGGACGGTGTAAAAACTCTTGAGGAGCTAGCAAGGCACACTTACCCGCGATCGCAGCATTGGTGTTCGTTTCATTGCTTCCGGGATGTTCTAAAGCAGCTACTACATAGCCGTAAGACGCTAAATGCTCGGCTAAATATCGCAAATCCGTGCGCACAGAACCCAACCCGTGAGAAAAGACGATTATCGGTTTGTCGGCTGTCGCAGCTCTCGACCAGTAAACATCAACCGGAATGCGCCGATTGCGATCGCTATCGTTCAAATCTAGCGCCCGTACCCGCACGGAATTACGGCCTGGTTTGGTTGGATCGAAAGGTAGGTTCAGGGCGGGTTTAACCGCTGCTAACTGAGGTGCGATCGCCGCCATAAACCGCTGAGTTTGCCAAAAACTTACGTTCAAGTTTCCCAAAACCGAGAAAGCTTGAGGGAGATCCACCACTACCCGCGAGCTCGGATAAGATTCAATGAAACTCAATACCGATAAGCCGGACGGCGCGTTCGCTCCCTGCAGCAGAGCCACTCGCAGCGCTTCCACACCGGCACCGTCGCGCCTGGGTATGACTGTACTCAAATCCGTCAGGATCGCAGTGCCGATGCCGGTATTTAGCAAGTTGGTCAGGGCGACTACATTTAGGGGAATTTTTGCTTGCAGTGCTCGAACGATTTGACTGCGCTGTTCAGAGGACAGGAGATTGGCGTAAGCTTGCAGTTTTTCGGGAACTTTTCCTGTTTCTGCGAGTTCGCGCAAATCTGCAACTGATATTGATAATTTTAAAATACCTTTTCGGACAACAACAACCGTTTCTGCTGGTTTTACAGGGGATGTCACAGCACTGAAAGTGCACATCGCGATCGAGCCCAAAACACTCGCCACCGAAGAAAACCATCTGAAAGTTGGCCTGATGCTCATTTTTACCTTATTGAACTAGAGAGATTAGATCACCATATTCTCAAAATTGTCCTATATACTGATAAATTATCTTGATCGGGGTGCGAAAGGCTTTGCCTTTGGGTATATTAATTGCCGATCGATAATGCTTCTATTGCCTACTTACAGTTAAATCTCGACTTCGAGAACTTATTAGCCATCATTGTTAAGCAAAGATGGCCATTTGGCTTAAGGCACTAAGCCCAATTGCGGTTGACATAATATTTTGTGTTAACTAGAATAAGCAACTAAACCCTATCATATCGTTTCCGCCGAAATCCGAATCATAATTTTTCGAGTGCAGTGCGATCGTCCCGCTCGCATCATATCGTTTCCGCAGGCATGAGAAAAAATATACTTACCTTAGCTATCAGCATGATTTCAATGAATACCTTGACACTTCCCGGCTACCAAATCAGCGCCTCCATCTCCGACGGCTTGAATACCTGCGTTTACCGAGGCATTAGAGAATCAGACGAACAACCAGTCATCATCAAAATCCTCAAGGCCGAATTTCCCACCCTAGAAGAAATTACCCGCTTAAAAAACGAATATAAAATTACTCAGCATTTACACGTAGAAAGCATCGTCAAATCCTACAGCCTCGAAACATATCAAAACCGTTTTGCCCTGATTTTAGAAGACTTTGGCGGTCAGTCCCTCAGCCAAATTCTCTCAAAGAGACTTAACTTAACAGCATTTTTAAACATTGGCATTCAACTAACCTCAGCACTCAACTCACTGCATCAAAACTGCATTATCCACAAAGATATAAAACCCTCCAATATTATCATCAACATTGAAACAGAAACTGTCAAAATTAACGACTTCAGCGTAGCTTCCCGGCTGAGTAAAGAAAACCCCCAAATTAACAGTGCTAACTTAGTTGAGGGTACAGTCGCCTATATGTCTCCCGAACAAACCGGGAGAATGAACCGCACCTTAGATTATCGCAGCGATTTCTATTCCCTCGGCGTGACATTTTACGAAATGCTGACAGGCGAATTGCCGTTTAACAGCACCGATATTTTAGAACTCGTGCACTGTCACATTGCCAAACATCCCGTGCCGCCTTGTAAATGCAGAAGAAATGCAGAAAATAGCGATAAAATTCCCCAAGTCGTTTCTGATATTGTCATGAAGCTTTTGGCTAAAAATGCCGAAGATAGGTATCAGACTGCCGAAGGGATCAAGGCAGATTTAGAAAAGTGTTTGAATTCTTTGCAGACAACAGGGGAAATTGTTGATTTTGTACCGGGACAGTGGGATCGATCGGGACAATTGTCAATACCTCAAAAACTCTACGGGCGAAAAGCTGAAGTCGATCGCCTACTCGCTGCTTTTGAACGAGTCAGCGGCATTGAGGAGGCGCCACGGCTAGAAAATGCGGAAAATATAGCTGCTTGTTCGCAAAGCGAAATAGTCCTAGTTTCCGGTTATTCTGGGATTGGCAAAACTGCAATTGTTAATGAAGTTCATAAGCCAATTGTCCGACAGCGCGGCTATTTTATTAAGGGCAAATTTGACCAATTTAAGCGTAACATTCCTTACGCAGCTTTGATTCAAGCTTTCCAGTCATTAATCGGGCAGTTACTGACTGAAAGTGCCGAAAATTTCCAAGCTTGGCGGGAAAAATTAGCGGCGGCTTTGGGTGCAAACGGTGCAGTTATTGCTGAGGTGATTCCTGAAATTGAGCTAATTATTGGCAAACAGCCGGAAGTGCCGCAATTGGGACCTGCCGAATCTCAAAATCGCTTTAATCGAGTCTTTCAAGAGTTTATCGGTGTCTTCACTAATCAAGCACATCCGCTGGTCATTTTTTTAGATGATTTGCAGTGGGCTGATTCGGCATCGCTGAATTTAATGCAATTGTTGGTTGGCGATTCGGAAAGTCGATATCTACTTTTGATCGGTGCTTATCGGGATAATGAAGTTAATCCGACTCATCCGCTCATCCACGCGATCGAGCAAATTGAAAAAACGGGTACTCCTGTTCATCATATCGTCTTGCAACCGTTCGATTTCGGCAAGGTCTACGAATTACTCGCCGATACCCTCACCGTTAACGACAAGCTGAGATTGCTAGCTGAGTTAATCTTTTACAAAACGGGCGGGAATCCCTTTTTTATCACGCAAATGTTGCAAGCGCTTTATCAAGATAATCTGTTAAAATTTAATTTTAATAGTGGTTGTTGGCAGTGGAATTTAGAGGAAATTCAGGCGATCGGTATTACTGATAAAAGCGTCGTGGAACTGGTAGCCAGTCGCATCGAAAAACTGCCAGAAACCACGCAAGAGGTGTTAAAATTGGCGGCTTGTATTGGCGATACATTTAACCTCGATGTTTTGTCAATTGTCCACGAACAATCCCATGCGCAAGCAGCTAGCGCACTCTGGGCGGCGCTGCAAACTGGATTAGTTCTCCCCTTGAGCAATGCTTACAAGATTCCGCTGGTTGGAGGCTGGGGATCGGACAATTTGCGATCGATCCTTTCTGCTTCCCAATCCAAGATTTCCTACAAATTCCTACACGACAGAGTGCAGCAAGCAGCTTATTCTCTGATTCCCGACGGCGAAAAGCAAGCAACGCACCTAAAAATCGGTCAACTGCTACTCAAAAATACTCCCGCCCCTGAGATTGAAGAAAATGTCTTTGATATTGTCAACCAACTGAATGTCGGCGTGGGATTCCTCACCGAAAAATCCGAAAAATATGAACTGGCAAAACTTAATCTGATCGCTGGAAAAAAAGCTAAAGCATCCAATGCTTACGAACCTGCTGTCAGATATTTGAATGTCGGTTTGGGACTGATTGACCCCCTTGGCGTGGGAAGTGTAGGGGAGTCAAGTTGGGAGACTGATTATGACTTGACGCTGAATCTTCACGTAGAAGCAGCGGAGGCGGAATATCTCAATACTAACTTTGGGCGATCGCAAGAATTAGCTGATGTCGTTTTGCAACAAGCAACAAACCTGCTGGACAAAGTTAAGGTTTACGAACTGCAAATCCAGTCTTATTTTTCTCAAAACCAGATAATTAAAGCCATCGATACTGGTTTAAAAGCTTTGGAAATATTAGAATTTACCCTGTCGGAAATCCCCCCAGAAGGTCTGGCTGCAATTAAGTTACCTCAGCTTGAGGAACTAGAAAACTTTCCGGTAATAACTGATGGCTATCAGTTAGCCATAATGCGGATACTCTCGGCTGTTGTTTCTCCTGTTTTTGTGGCCAAACCAGAACTCTTGCCGCAGATCATTTTCACAATGGTCAATTTTTCTATTGAACGCGGTCATTCAGCACTTGGGGCGATCGCCTATAGTTGGTACGGCTTGCTGCTAATAGGGATATTAGGAGAGATAGATGCTGGATATCATTCTGGACAGCTAGGTTTGAAGCTATTAGACGAATTCAAGGCTAAACAACTTAAAGGCAAAGTTAACCTCATATTTAACACTTTTGTCCGGCCCTGGAAAGAACACGCTAGAGAGACAATTGCACCCTTAAGAGAGTGTGTTCAAAGTAACCTCGAAACAGGAGATTTAGAATTTAGTTGTCATGCTACTTTCAACAGTTTTTTTCACTCATTTCTGATTGGACAACCGCTAGAAATTCTCGAGGAAAAACAAGTAAAGGACTTCAATCTAATACAGAAGTTAAAACAAGAATATACGCTGGAATTGCAGGAAATATGGGGGCAAATTGTTTTAAATTTACGAGGTAGAGCCGCGAATCCCTTTCAATTAATAGGTGAAATGTTTAATGAACAAGAAATGTTACCGCGGCTGCACCAAGCTAATAGGCATATGTCATTATTTAATGTTTATTTTGCTAAAATGCTGCTTTTTTACTTGTTTAAAAAAACAGAAAAATCAGTGGCTAACGCATCTTTAGCAGCAGAATATGCACAAGCAGCAATTGGCTTCATGATGATCGGTACGCACAATTTTTACTATTCACTGGGACTCCTGGCTGTGTATCCAACTGCTGACACTGGAGAACAAGAAAAACACTTGATGCAAGTAGCAGCGAATCAGAAAAAAATGCAGAAATGGACGCAACACGCCCCCATGAACTATCAGCACAAGTACGACCTAGTAGAAGCAGAAAAAGCGAGAGTTTTAGGTAAGTATTGGGAAGCAGCAGATTATTATGACAAAGCCATTCAAGGAGCCCAAGCGCAGAAATACATCCAAGAACAAGCACTCGCAAACGAACTTGCAGCCGAGTTTTATTTATCTTGCAACAAAGACAAAATCGCTCAAGTCTATCTCACAGAATGTTACTACGGTTACATCGCCTGGGGCGCGATCGCGAAAGTCAAAGATTTAGAAGCCAGATATCCCCAATTAGTCGCCCAAACTCTCAACCGAGAAACCAAAACCGACGATTTAAATGTCACCGCGACGAAAACAAGCACTAACAGCGATTTTAGCAATGCCTTAGATATTGGCACATTCATCAAAGCATCTCAAGCTATTACCAGCGAAATTGTCCTGGATAAATTGCTCGCCCGTTTAATCAAAATTTTGTTAGAAAATGCCGCCGCTCAAAAAGCAGTGCTGATGCTCTACAAAGATGGCAATCTTTTTATACAAGCTACCTGCACGGCAGAGGAAAATCAAGCCAATGTCTTGCAATCTCTTCCGGTTAAAATTAGTCAAGATTTGCCAGTAGCGATTGTAAACTATGTTGCCAGAACTAAAAAGAATTTGGTTTTAAACAATGCAGCCTCAGACGGCTTGTTTATCGAAGATCCGTATATTTTCAGCTATAAGCCTAAGTCAATTCTTTGCTATCCAGTCATTTATCAGGGCAAACTAACAGGCATTCTTTACCTAGAAAACAACTTAGCTTTGGCTGCATTTTCTCCCGCAAGATTGGAAGTTTTAAACTTGCTCAGTTCTCAAGTTGCTATCGCTCTAGAAAATGCAAAACTCTACGCGCAAGAACAAGAAAAGTCGCAGCAACTCGAACAATCTTTGCAGAAATTGCAGCAAACCCAAGCTCAACTCGTGCAAACGGAAAAAATCTCAAGTTTGGGGCTGTTGGTAGCAGGAGTTGCTCACGAAATCAATAACCCCGTTGGCTTTATTGCCGGCAATCTCCACCACGCTAATGCTTATGTCAAAGACTTGATTTCCCTTGTCAATCTTTACCAGCAGTATTATCCGCATCCAATGCCGGAAATTGCAGAAGCAGCAGAGGAAATTGAACTCGATTATCTAACCGAAGATTTGCCGAAAATGCTGGGTTCCATGCAGCTAGGAACCGATCGCATCCGCGATATAATGCAATCATTGTGCAACTTCTCGCGAATTGACGGCATCGAGAAAAAACCGGCCGACATTCACGCAGGCATCGACAGCACGTTGATGATTTTGCAGCACCGCTTGAAAGCAAAACCGATACGTCCAGCAATTCAAGTGATTAAAGAATACGGCGACTTGCCTTTGGTTAAGTGTTACAGCGGGCAACTCAATCAGGTGTTTATGAACTTGCTGGGAAATGCGATCGACGCTTTGGATGAGTCAAATGGCGATCGCACTTATACTGAGATTGAACGCCATCCTAATATTATCCGCATTTCCACCGAAGTGAAACAAGAAGGAAAAGGTAAAAAAACCGATTCTTTTGCGGTGATTCGGATTAAAGATAATGGGGCTGGGATAGCTGAAGCAACGCGGTGTAAAATGTTCGATCCGTTTTTTACAACCAAACCACAGGGGAAAGGTACGGGATTGGGACTATCGATTAGCTATCAAATTGTTGCCGAAAAACACGGTGGCGTGATGGAGTGTATTTCCGAACCGGGAAAAGGTGCGGAATTTGTCCTAGCCATTCCGTTGAATTAGGATTATAGCCTTTATCAGTAACATGAGGTGCTCTCGCGGGCATCGGGCATAGGCCTCCGTGGGCATAGGGCATAGGACTCGCCCCCATACCTCACCACGCTTGAGAACCGCTATAAATCTTAACCGCAGATGAATGCAGATTCATCACATCCTCTGCGGTTAAAATATTCCTCAAGATACAGGAAAATAAACAACAAGCATCGAAATATTTGGGTGAGCGCGGGCGATCGCTTCCGGTTCTTTGAGAGTTCGCGGTTGTTCCCACACATTCTGTTGCTGAGAAATTGTGGTTAAAATCAGCAAATCGTGTTCTAACAACTGCTGCGAAACTAGCTTGATAAAATTTCCTCGCACCCGATTTACTGGTATCTCAGAAAGAATTTCCACCTCCGCCGCACTTTTGTTGCTTTGTTCCCGTTTTGTCGCTACCAACACCACTTGCAAAGTCGCCTTGAGTTCCTCGGCCAAACTCTTAGCAATATCCACGGTTTCCAGAAATCCAAACCGAGTTAACTCGCTGTCGGTTATCGCCAAAATAACTCTGGCTGTATTCTGGATAGGATTGGGAAACCTAGCAATCAGTACGGGTACGGGCGATCGCCTTACCACATTGTCAATGATGCTGCCAAAAAAATTCTCGCGAGTCGTGGAAAATCCCTTCCAACCGCAAACTATTAAACTAGCCTCGCGTTCGGTTGCACTCCGCAGAATTCCGCGATCGATCGCATCATCTATCCTCGCGATCGGTTCAACCGCACAAGCAGCAGCATGGGCGACTGTTTCCGCAGCAGCCAAAAGTTGAGTTTGCTGCATTTTCTCTGCGGGCGAAATTGCTTCCCCGCGATCGGACAAAATATGCAGCGGCAGCAAAGTTCCCTGATATGTTTTTGCTAAAATCAAAGCCAAACGCAGCAAATTATCTTCGGTATTCGGATTAGCAACAGGCACTAAAACTCGGTCTCCCCATGAATTCTTTCCCGAAGTAGCAGTCGGCAAACTCGACTCCGGCTGCTGCATTTGTTGACCCCAGCGAGATACAATCCAAGGAGAAGCCACACAAGTTACTAAAATCATGGCAATGATGCCGTTGACCGTTACGCGATCGACCAATTTAATATCAAAAGCAACTGTAATCGCAGCCAAAGTAGAAGCAGCTTGAGCACCAGAAAGGCCGAACATTACCATAATGCTTGGAAACTCAAAACGAAATAATTTCCCCGGTATCCAAGCTGCCAAAAACTTGCTCACCGCCTCTGCTAAAATCATCACCACCGCCACCAACAAAGACTGCGGCTGCTTTACCAAAATTAGCGGGTCAATTAACATCCCCACAGAAATCAGAAAAAACGGGACAAACAGCGTATTGCCAATAAACTCAATCCGATTCATCAGCGGACTCATTTTGGGAATAATTTGAGTAATGGCAATTCCCGATAAAAAAGCACCAATAATTGCCTCAATCTCAATTAGTTCGGCTGCGTAAGAAACTAAAAACAGGGTGGCTAATACAAATATAAATTCGGCATTCTCGTCGTGTCCAAATTTCTTAAAAAACCAGCGACCGATTTTGGGAACTCCCCACAAAGTACCAAAAGTGTAGATAGCAAGAGATGGAATGAGAAACAGCCAAAACTCGAGAGTTAGATTTCCTTTGAAAGCTTTGACAACAATTGCCAGCACCAACAGTCCCAACACATTCGTAATTAAAGTCCCCCCTAAAGTCGTAGTAATAGTCTGAGTTCGCATCAATCCCAATTTGCTGAGAATTGGCAGCGCTAAAAGTGTGTGCGTAGCGAAACAAGAAGCGACTAAAATTGCAGCCAGCCAGCTATATCCCAACAGCAGCATCGCTACCGTCCCTAATATCATCGGTAGCGAAAAAGTAGCCAGCCCAAATATGACAGCTTTGTCGGCATTGAGTTTGAGGTCGTCGAGGCTAGTTTCTAGTCCCGCTAGGAACATCAAAAACAGCAATCCTACAGTACCTAACAAAACAATAGTAGCGTCCCGTTGCAGCAAATTGAGACCGTTGGGCCCGACAATTACGCCCGCAATAATTAAACCGACTATTCCCGGCAGTCGCAAGCGCTCAAATAACAGCGGCGCGAGTAGCATGATTGCTAAAAGAACTAGAAAAACGGGAACGGGAGCGGTAATCGGCCCGGAAGTTAACATAAATTTCACCCTAAATATTGGCAGGGAACTGCTACCATATTTAAAATAAAATAATCAAAATATCTATTAATCTAAAGAGGTATCATCAATAATTTACCGGAATTTTGGGTAAAAGCCCCTTCTGAGCGTGGCAGGCTTTAATTCCCTAAGTCTGTCTGAAAATTTTCTGGCTTTAGGCTCCGAGTGTAAAGATTGTTTAAATAATTTGTTTTATAGCCACAGCAGTCTATAAATGTGATACGATACTTCCATGATTGTATTAGAGTTCAAGTTGAAAGGCAAAGCACAGCAATACCGGGTCATCGACGAAATGATCCGCACAGCTCAGTTTGTCAGAAACAAAGCTCTCAGATACTGGATCGACAATCAAAGAGCTAAGGTCTGACCTCTACAAACAATGTGTCCTCATGGCAAAAGAGTTTGAATGGGCGGGCAAACTTAACTCGATGGCGCGTCAAGCTTCTGCAGAACGTGCCATTTTTGCTATCCAACGTTTTTTTTCTAATTGCAAAGCCAAGAAGCCAGGGAAAAAGGGATACCCGCAGTTTAAAAAACACACTCGCTCAGTAGAGTATAAGACATCAGGGTGGAAGCTTTCTGCCGACAAAAGATGTCTAACATTTACGGACGGTTTTGCTGCTGAGACGTTTAAATTAGTCGGTAGTCGGGACTTGCATTTCTATGCACCTAGCGAGATTAAGCGAGTTAGGGTTGTGCGACGCGCTGACGGCTACTATGCTCAGTTTTGTATCAATGTGGAGCGGACGGAGGAATCTATTCCCACAGGTAAAGCTATTGGAATAGATGTCGGATTGAACCATTTCTATACCGATAATAACGGTGAGATAGTCCCTAACCCTCGCTATCTTCGCAAAAGCGAAAAAGCTTTAAAGAGATCGCAGAAACGAGTTTCCCGAAAGAAGAAAGGTTCCAGCAATCGTAAAAAAGCGATTAACAAGTTAGGAAGAAAACACCTTCATGTCAGCAGGCAGCGTAAAGACTTCGCCATTAAGACGACGCCCGGCGCGGTAAAATCTAGCGATTTTGTAGCCTACGAAGATCTTCAGGTGAGGAATATGGTTAAGAACCATAAGCTTGCCAAATCAATTAGCGATGCAGCATGGTCACAGTTTGCTCAGTGGCTACAATACTTGGGGAAAGTGTACGGTAAAACAGTAATTGCTGTTGCTCCTGTGTACACTTCCCAAGATTGCTCAGCCTGTGGAAATACTGTCAAAAAATCGCTGTCGATTAGAACCCATATTTGTGGATGCGGCGCGGTATTAGATAGAGATCACAATGCCGCGCTCAATATTTTGGCGAAAGGATTGAAGCAGGCAGGAATCACTTTAAATACGGTGGGGCACACCGAAATTAACGCTTGGGGACAGAACGATCTCTACTCATTGGTGGTGACAAAACAGAGATAAGTTCGACTGGCTGAACCAAGAATCCTCGCGCGTTCACGCGCCCGGAGTGTCAAAGCGTAATTCTTAATAAGTAGGGCTGGGCGGGAGAAACCCGGTTTCTTGATAAAACATGAGTTTGATTGCGAGAATTTTATAAAAAAAGCCGGGTTTCTAGTTCCCGGCGCACAAGTTTTGATTGGGAATAATACCCATAAAAAAGGGAAAGGTGCTTTTATCCCTTGCTGTTGTCTATTTAAAATCTAAAACCGGGAAAGGTTTCGCCGCTTCCATCTGCGCCGCTAAAGCAATTAAAGTTACTTCCGCAGCCGGCCGCCCGATAATTTGAATTCCCACGGGCAAACCGTTGTTATCTAAAATGGCAGGAAGTGCGATCGCAGGCAAACCGCTAGCATTAAACGGTGGACAAGGAGCAACCCAATTAATAATCCGCTGCAAGGTTTCTTCACAACTCAAATCCGCCCACTCCCCAACCCTGATTGACGAGTGCAGATAAGTCGGCAAAACTAACACATCAAATTTTTCAAAGAATCCGACAATCCGCCGTGAAATAACCTGCATTTGATTTACCGCCCGCAAATATTCCCCAGCCGAAATAGTTCTTTCTAACAGCCAGCGATTCATGGGTTCCAAAGCAGGGCCTGGAATGCCGCTTGCCGCCGCCCCAGACTGCCAAATTGCGATAAACGGTTCGATTAAACCCGTAAAATCGGGGCATCCAGGTTCGACATCGTGACCCAAATCAGTCAATAATTTTACGGTTTCGAGTACCGCTTGTTGGCAGATAGCCTCCGCCTCGCCCACGGGGGGAATATCGCTAGAAAAAGCGATTCGTAGTTTGCCCTGCTTTTGACGGGAAGCTTCTAGAAACGTCGGATTTGAATCTGGGATCCAGTACGGATCGCCTGTTGTGTAGCCTGAAATCACGTCCAAAAGTGCGGCGGCGTCAGCTACAGTGCGCGCCAGTGGGCCGTTGGCTGAAATGCCGCTGAGGTAATCTCCGACAGGTGCCCAGGAAACTCGCCCCCGCGAGGGTTTAATGCCGACTAAACCGCAGCAGGAAGCTGGACCTCGAATCGAACCGCCGCCGTCTGAACCTTGGGCGATCGCGCACAAACCCGCTGCTACAGCGGCCGCTGAGCCTCCGCTGGAACCTCCGGGGGTATAGTCTAAATTCCAGGGATTGCGCGCAGGTGGGAAACCTTCTGGTTCGGTGTAAGGTAATGAGCCAATTTGAGAGGTGGCTGTTTTGCCCAGAATGTTAAATCCCGCTGCTTCGATCCGCCATACCACTGACTCGCTGTAGCTAGATATGTTACCCAGCAAAGCCTGAGTGCCGTAGGTACAGGGAACGCCGGCAACTGGTGTCAAGTCTTTAATGCCGATCGGCACTCCGAAAAAAGGTGGCAATTCCTGTGACTTGTTTAACCCGGCTAGTTGCTCGGTTTGAGATTTAGCGAGGTCGATCGCCCGATCGGCCGTTACTGTAAAATAACTGCCAAGCTCAGGGTTTAATCGATCAATCCGTTCCAGGTACAGATTGACAATTTCTAAAGGCGACACTTCCCTGGCGCGAATCGACTCCGCCAACTGCAGAGCTGGAGTAAAAGCCTGATCGACACTATTCATCGGTTTAAGTCCTTAATAGTTGGCTCAAGTATCAATTTATACTGCTTCTTTGCAAAAAAATATTTTCATTAATAAAAATATTCCCAAATCGGGAAAATCCATATTTAATCATAGAGGGAGAGCGATCGCATCCTCCAATTGGCAGAATATTTCCTGAGTAGTGCAGCAGTGTGACTCAATCTTGGGATAGACTGAGTAGAACAGTTAAGCTTTTGTGCAAGACACGCACAATGGCGATCGGCATTGTTCAACTTCCACAAATCCTCTGTTCGAGTCAGCCTTCTCACCAACTTAAGGTAGCGCATATGACACAGCAGCATCCGTCAGCACGTCGCCCGCCCGTACCCGGAGCTCCCCCACCGCCAGGAATGCCCCGCCCTCCTGCTCCAGGGATGCCCCCCAGAGCAGTAGGAATGCCGCCAGCACCGCCACCGGCGCCAGCAGCAGCACCGCCGCCGGCACCAGCAGCAGCACCGCCGTCGGCACCAGCGCCCCAATCCTTCGCCACACCTAAAGACCCGAAAGCCAGCAGCGGCAACATTCCGACTTTGAAAGAGCTAGTCATGCGAGCCAAAGAAGAAGGAGTATCCGACCTTCACCTGGGAGTAAACGAATTCCCTCGCTTCCGCACGCGGGGCGAGATAGCCGACATCGGCTATCCACAGACGGATTTAGATACGTTTTTTGGCTGGTTGCGCGAGTGCATGAGCGATGAAGAAATTGAAATTTTCCAAAAACACCTAGACTTTGACGGTGCTTTCGACTTCGGGTTCGTCCGCATTCGGATCAGTTGCATGGACTCCTTGGCCGGGCCGGCGATGGTGCTGCGACTAATTCCTGCCAAAATAATGACACTGGAGGAATTGAAGCTGCCGGAGGTGTTTAAGAAAATATGCGGCTACCACAAAGGGCTGATTTTGGTGACGGGTCCGACAGGTTCGGGTAAGTCTACCACCTTGGCGGCGATGATCGACTACATCAATAAGAATAAAGCCTACAATATCATCACGATCGAAGACCCGGTAGAATTCGTACATGAAAGCAAAAAATCCTTGATCAAGCACCGGGAAGTCGGCAGGCACACCCTCCAGTTTATGAACGCTCTCAAAGGCGCTCTGCGACAAGACCCGGACATGATGCTAGTAGGAGAAATTCGGGACAGAGAGACGGTGGAAATCGCCCTCAAAGCCTCTCAAACGGGTCACTTAGTGGCAGGAACCCTGCACACCAACAGTGCGATTAAAACCCTGAACCGGATTCTGGATATGTTCGGGGCGGAAGAACAGGAGGCTATACGGGTTTCAATTTCCGAATCCCTAGTGGCGATTATTGCTCAACTGCTGTGCAAAACCACAGACGGGAAGCGGGCTGCTTTCCACGACGTTTTGATCAATACCGACGTGGTTAAGGAATACATTCTGAAGGGTCAGAATGAGGAAATCAATCAAATAATGATCAAAGATACTTATGAAGGCATGACGACGATGAATAAGTCGCTCTACGGTCTTTATCAAGAAGGTCGGATTACTGAAGAACTTTGTGTAGAGAACTCGCCGTTCCCGAACGAAATGGCTCAGATGCTCCGAGGTCGAGTCTAAAGGTCGAGTGTTAACAGTTAACTGTTAACAGTTAACTGTTAAGTTTTATCAAAGCAGTTGGTCTAAAACCCCGTCCTTTTAGGACGGCTTTAATTTATTCTTAAAACTTCTGGCAATTCCAGTAATCGTGGTATAGTGCAATAGTCGAGGTTAAACTCCTTTGCCATCGTGAAACGGGACATAAGACACACTTTTAGGCATAAACCGGGGGGCCAAGAGCTGCGAAAACTCTTTAAACAGCTAGAGGCTTAACACAGTCTCAAAACCAGAAAAACAAACTATTCTAGTCTTGTTAAGTAGGGTGGGGCACACCCAAACTCTAGGTCAGTATCCTAGTAAGCTTTTGGAGATAGACCCTCTGGGGTGGCTGCGAATTAGGCTCGTTAATTGGTGGAATTCCCACGGTTAAAAGGTTTGAGTATTGCCGAAAGGACGTAACACTTAAAGGTCAGTCGGTGAATTAAGAATCCCCTCGCGTTTAGGCAGGGGAGTGTCAAGGGTGTAGTGAATTGAAAGTCGATCGCCCAATTTTGCCGGAATTTTTCAAAGGCATTGCGCTGTTTACACCAGGGGGAGACTTAATCTATTGCATAGACCCCCGCAAGCAAACTCGGTGGCACTTGCAGTTGTGCGTAGCTCTACAGGAGATCCTCGGTTTGTCGGAACCGCCGCATTTTCTGATACCTTGCTATACCGCAACCGTTGACTCATGGATCGATTCAGGCGCTCAGCAGGTGCGGGTTGTTGCCGAGGCCTACCCCCCGGTGCTGCGACATCAAACGCTGCTGAATGCCATTTTTGGGACGGGCGACTTAGTGTGGCACCCCCTCCGCGAAGAAATGTGCGAACCGATGGCAATCGCTACTTATCACCAACAATTCCCCGAACTTTGGGAAAATCACGACTTAGTTGTACAGTATGCCAGCTCCGAAGCTCGATCAGACTGGAGTAGTTCGATCGTACCTCCCTCGAGCTTGGGCCAATCACAGCAGACCGAGCTTCCCAAACCAACAGCACTCACCCCACCGCCACAAACTCAAGGATACGTTTTGCGTCTGTTTGTTTCCGGCAGCAACCCCAGCACCGAACGCACCCTCGAAACTTTACACCAGTTCTTAGAGCAATGCCTCGATCGTCCCTACACTTTAAAAGTAATTGATGTTTTGAAACATCCCGAACAAGCTGAGGCAGATCAGATTTTAGCAACTCCTACTTTGATTAAAATCTGGCCGAAACCCGTGCGACGAATGGTCGGCGAATTAAACGATGATGAAAAAATAATGCGACTGCTGAGCTATTCGGATTTTTAGATTGGGGCGATGATTTTTGCGATTATTTAATAGGGGCGATCGCGGGTTGAGTAGCCCTGGAATTAACAACATCTAGCAATTGGAGCCTGGACACAAAAAGTGGTTTGACGCTCTACTTATAGCCCTCAGATGTTCTTGGGCCATCCACCATAAATAATTCGGTTCTGCGTCCAGGGCCCAATTGCTGCTGAGACACTGCACTCGCCGCGAATAATTAGGTTAACTTAGTTTGGTTGAAAATTGCGGTAAGGTGCGCCGAAGAGCACCCTACGTTACGACAATCCTGGCAATCAGAAGAATTGAGCACCCTGCCTGAGGTAAAAAAAGTCGATCGACTTAATCAGGAAGACAAACATCCGGAGCACACAAACTGGGGAAATCCAAAGTTATGACTTCCAGCGTATCCAACTCAACTCTCCGAATTACATGATTGTTAGTATCAGCAACAAACAAGTGAGACCCGATTGCGCTCAACCCTGAAGGTTCAAAAAATCGAGCCTTGAGGCCCTTAGCGTCAACCAAACCTGCTGTACCATCTCCAATCATTGTTCTGCAGGTACCGCCCCGGTGGTCGATCCGCTTAATTTTGTGATTGTAAGTATCAGCAACCCAGAGGTAATTTTGAGCGTATTCAACACCCAAACAGTGCTGCAACCTGACCTCATCACCGCGACCATCTTTATCTCCAAAACCAAACAATTCACCGCTACCGCAGACAGTGCGTACCTTGGGGTCTTCATCAATACCCACAGCGCGAATCGAACTAATTTCGCTATCAGCAACAAACAACTCCGATCGATCCGTAGACAGGCCGCTGGGCTGAGAAAAAGCAGATTCTGCCAGATTCCCGTCAACACAGGATTCTCGGCCAATACCCGCATAAACGCCGATCGTGCCAGTGTCTAATTGCATTTCCCAAATTTGGTGCGAACCCGCCATTGCAATAAAAAGTCTATGTCCAACTCTTTCTAAATCCCAAGGCGAATTCAATTGCGTTTCTAAGCCCTTGCCGCTGCTGGCTGCAATTTCGTGACTTTGTTCGCCTGTACCCGCCAAAGTTTCCACCCGTTGAGTCGTAAAATCAATCTTTCTGAGAGCATGATTTTCCGTATCAGCAACATAGAGAATTTGACTTTCTGCATCAAAAGCCATACCTTGAGGTGCAAAAAACTCAGCCTCCGCAAAGCCCCCGTCAGTTAAACCGGGTTTCCCTGTACCGATGACGTGCAGCACCTCACCTTCGGTAGTGCTGACAACAATTCGGTTATGTCCCGAATCCGCAATAAACAAGCAAGAACCGACCAAGCTTTGTTGAACCGAGTTAGCAGGACCCGGCAATACTGTTTCATCTACAGATTCATTATCCTCAGTCATTTCGCCCAAAAGTGCTTGATGTTGTTGAAGCACTTTTGCCTCCGTTGCAGTGATGGCAAATGCCAGCACTTTACCGGGAAAAGCCAGGGGGGTTGATAGAGGTTTGCGCTGCTTTTCTAAGCGGAAACTGAGTTGTTTAAAGTCGATCGCATTTTTATCTTTGTATTCAGCAATTAACTTCTCAACTAGCGCGTCAAGTGCTTCTCTATTGCCTTCCCCGGAAACAAAGCCGACGACATAACTTTCAGGATCGATCACCATTAAAGTCGGCCAAGCACGAACAGCGTAGCTTTGCCAAACTTTCATGCCGCTATCAACGATTACGGGATGTTCGATATCGTAGCGGAGGATAGCTTGGCGGATGTTCTCTACATCTTTTTCATTTTCAAATTTGGCCGAGTGAACGCCGATAACCGTGAGGGAATCTTTATATTTTTGTTCCAGGTATTTTAAGTCTGGGAGGACGTGCAAGCAGTTGATGCAGCAGTAGGTCCAGAAGTCGAGGAGGACGACCCGGCCTTTTAGAGATTCAATCGATAAAGGTTTGTCGGTGTTTAACCAGGGGTAGTTTCCGGGGAATTCTGGTGCTCTGACGCGGGGCATGGCATCTCCTTGGTAAGGCGTGAATGATTTTTTTACTTCTTTAATTTAGCGGGAAGTTTGGCAGGATGGGGAAAAGCGGAGGTTAAGGGAGGGCTCTGGTTCAGGACACAGGGGAGACGCCTGTGCCACAAGAGGGGGGCGAGGGATGCGCCCGTCCTTGACTCGATCGCATCTCACTGTCCTTGTTGCGTATAAATACTCAATCAATCCTTTTTGACCGACAATCTAGAGGACTTAGCCAAAGCTTCTATGTGTAGGGTGTATTAGGGTGTATTAGCGTAGCGTAACGCACCACCTATGTTATGTAGCGTAGCTGCGTAAGTCCTGTTATAATTGCGAGCTTTATAGTTGCCATATGTGCACAAAGAGCGCAACTATAAACATCAGTTAAATCAGGTTTACCAACTTAATTATTCAAATTTTATCCGGGTTTTCCCTGCTATTATTTTCCCAAATAACCAATACACCGTTAATTTTATTCTGGTCGATCGCGTCTCTCATTGAGTTAACCCACAGATTGATATTCTGCGGTTCCCCTTGCAAAGGCAAGAGGGCGCGATCGGGGTAATATTGTTCTCATTTGAGTGGTATACGGATGGTAAATGTACTGCCTTTGCCTAACTCACTCTGGACTTGAATGCTGCCTTGATGAGCCACTGCGATCGCATTTGCAATCGATAGCCCTAATCCCGCACCACCCGTGGCTCTAGAGCGATCGCTCTGCACTCGGTAGAAACGGTCAAAAATTCGCGTTTGTTCGGCTGGGGCGATACCAACACCTGTATCTTGAACTTGAATCACGGCTTCCTTGTCGCTGCTGTCGAGGATTGCAAGGATGAGTCCTCCTGGGGGAGTGTAGTGAATGGCGTTGGTAATTAAGTTCGTCACCATCCGGTAAAGTTGGACTTCATCGCCAAGAATGACAATATCTCGCGAAGCACGAATTTCTAACTTCAAGTCTACTTCAGCTACCACTGCAAAACCTGCTAGTTCTTCAACCAAATCGCCGATGAGATCGTTCAAACAGCAAGACTGCAATTGAGTCAGAATCTGTTGTTGTTCAATTCGACAAATGAGGAGTAAATCTTTGACTAACCTGGAGAGGCGGATGTTTTGTCGTTCGATAATATCCAGGTTTTGACTAACCTCCGGTAAATCTTCAGCCAGACGAGTATCCTCAACAGTAGTCTGAATGACAGCCAGAGGCGTTCGCAATTCATGAGCGGCATCGGAGGTGAATTGTTGCATCTGGCGATAGGACTGATAAATTGGTCGCATCGCTAATCCAGATAACCACCAACTAGCTCCTCCCACTAGCAGCATGACCAAGGGTAAGCCTAAAAAGAGCAACAATCGCAAAGTGCTCAGATAAGCATCCCATTCTTTGAGCGATCGCCCAATTTGCATATAACCCCAAGGCAAACCGCTGTTTGTTCTCAGTAATAGAGAAATTTGATAAAAGCGATCGCCATTAGAAAGATGCAGAATTTGCCAAAACTCTTTTGGTGCAAAGTTTTCTAATACATCCGGCTGCTCTCCAACCTTCCCTAATATTGCCCCAGATTGGTCTAAAAAGCGGAGATAATATCCCTCCTGCTGAAACACCTTAGCAGTATGTCGCGCCCCGTCATTGCCTGAAGAGTAACAGTTTTCATTCCACAGACACAAACCGGGCAAAATAGTTTTCAAGCTGGATGAAAGCTGTCCCGGTTGTTGTAATTGTGGTTCGATAGTGTCATGCAGCGTTCCGGCTAAAGACTGTAGTTTTTCCTGGAGGGTGTATCGCTGCGTGTGAAACACAACCTGATAGACTGCAACACCGCATATACCTAACAACAACCCAATGACGATCGCGTAGCAGCCTGCCAGTTGCCAGCGCGTGCGGTTAAATAACTTGTTGGAGTGCATATTACTTGTTCAAGCGATAACCGAATCCATGAACCGTTTCAATGATGCCCTCACACCCATAATCTACAAGCTTGCGGCGCAACAAACGAATTCTGGCAGCAACTACATTGCTCATCGGGTCGGTATCCACATCCCACAACCGAGTCAGGAGTCGATCGCGCGTGAGAATTTGATTCGGGTGCTGCATAAAATATTCCAATAACCGAAACTCATTAGCCGTCAGAGGAATCACCCTTAGCTGTCCTCCGTCATCGGTAGTGGAGATGGTGGATTTAGTATAGTTAAGCCGCAATCGCCCCACCTCAAGCTGGTCAGAATTAAAATGGGGCGACTGCTCCGGCGACACACTCCGTCCCCGTCGCTGAAGAGCTCGCAACCGGGCTAACAACTCCGCTTTAACGAACGGTTTCATCAGATAGTCATCAGCCCCAGCATCCAGCCCAGCCACCATATCCTCCGTGCGATCTTTTGCCGTCAACATCAAAACGGGTAAAGGATTATTCTGCCGGCGCAAACGTTGGCACAATTCTAGCCCAGAAGTTCCCGGTAGCAACCAGTCAAAAATGGCAACCGTGTACTCGATCCATTGGTCTTCCAGATAGTTCCAAGCAGTTGTGCCATCTTGCACCCAATCCACCAGGTACTTTTCTCGGCTCAAAGTGCGTTGCACAATGGCACCCAAATCGGGTTCGTCTTCCGCCAGCAGAATTCTCATTTTATTGCAACCTCGTCCTCTTTCGTTGGTGTCTGCTCAATGCCATAGTTTCTCAACCCGGTTGCTTCCATAATCCGTTTCGGCATCAGAAACTTGCCAAATCGAGCATACAATGCAGGTAGAACCAGTAGGGTGAGAGCAGTTGAGGTAAAGAGTCCGCCGAGGACAACGATGGCCAAGGGTTGCAACAATTCTTTACCAGCCCCACCGCTTAAGACTAAGGGAATTAAGCCCAAGGCCGAGGTGAGTGCAGTCATTAGAATCGCCAGCAACCGTTCCATCGAGCCTTCCAAAATGACCTTGGGAAGCGGCATTCCTTGCGCCATTTTGGTGTTGTAGTTGTCTACGAGCAGCAATCCATTGCGCGTCGCCACGCCAAACAGCGTCACAAAGCCCACCATTGAGGGAACAGAGAGAACGCCGCCCGTCAGCAGGACTGAGATAACACCCCCGACCAGTGCCAATGGTAAGTTAATCATCACCATCAGCATGGCAGGAACGGATTTTACGGTGAAGTACATCAATACTGCGATCGCTACCACCGCTAAAATTCCGAAAATTAGGAAGTTTTGGGCAGCGCGTTGTTCTGACTCATACTGTCCGCCGTACTGAATATAGTAGCCTTGGGGCAGTTGCACTGATTGCTTTACCTTGGCACGAATGTCACCGACGACCGACGCAACATCGCGTCCCTGTACGTTGGCTGACACCACAATTAAACGAGAGACATTTTCTCGGTTAATCGTGTTGGGTCCATTACCAAAGTCAACTTTTGCTACCTGCGACAGCGGGATGATTTGACCAGTCGGGGTATTCACCTGGAGGTTGCGAATAGTGTTGAGATTGCGACGGGCTGATTCGTTGACCCAAACCAACACATCGACCAATTGTTGACCATCGGGTACTTGAGCAATCACGCGACCATTTAGGGCTGTTTCGGTGAAATCTGACAATTGGGCGATCGTCAATCCGTAGCGAGCGGCTGCATCTCGGTTAAATTGAATTTGTACTTGACGGATCGGAATTTGGGGCTCAAGCTGAAGGTCTACCAATCCCTTCACGCCTTTCATTGTCGTTTCGATTTGTTCTCCAATGCGACGTAGTTCTTGTAAATCGTTGCCGAATACTTTGATCGCGATCGCACTCCTGACCCCCGACAACACTTCATCCATGCGGTGACTGATAAATCCACCGACATTGCCGGCAACTCCCGGAAACTGACCCAATACTTCCCGCAAAGCTTGAATCGTAGCAGGACGGTTTTTCATCGCTGCTTCACTCAGTTCCACGTCCAAGTGTGCCAAGTTCACCGATGCCGCATCCGGGTCGCCCGGAGCACGGCCCGATCGCAGTTGTACTGATTCAAACCGGGGGTCATCCTTAAGTGCTGTTTGAATCGCTAAGCCAACGCGATTGGTTGCTTCGAGTGAGGAACCCGGATAAAGGGCGATCGCATTCATGAGCGATCGCTCCTGGAACGTTGGCAGAAAATCCCGTCCTAACGTCGGCACAATCAACATTGCCGCCACCATTGAGGCTGTGGCCAATCCTAAAATTAAGGTAGAGCGACGCATCGCCATTCGCAGCAACGGATCGTAAAGTTGTTTAGACCACCGGGCTAGGAAGGGTTCTGTCGTCTGCATCCGGCTGTGAGGCAGCAGAATGGCACACAATGCAGGGGAGATTACTAGGGATTCCAGGCTGGAGATGATGACCACCACCAAATAGGCAATGCCCATGGGGGTGAAGATCCGCCCCTCTACCCCAGAGAGTGTGAAAATCGGTGAAAAGACAATAATGCCAATTAACGTGGCTCCAATCAGCGACTCGCGCACCTCCTGAGAACCCTCAAAAATAACCTCCATCACTGGCTTGGGATTGGGCGAGAGGCGATTTTCCCGTAAACGACGGTAGGTGTTTTCGCAGTAGACGATCGCATCATCCACGGCTGTCCCAATCGCCACCACCAATCCGCCAAGGGTCATGGTGTTGAGTTCCAGCCCGATCCAGGAACACACCAACAGTGAGAACAGTAGCGAGAGAAAGAAATCCAGCAAACAGATGGTGAGGGTGCGCCAGTTCATCAGAAACGGAATCAGGATGGCTGCGACAATCAAACTGCCTTCGATCAACGCCGATCGCACATTACCAACCGAGGCATCAATGTAGGCATCTTGCCGAAAAGTGACGTTTGCCTTCACATCTTTGGGTAAGCCTGGTTTAATTTCCTCCATCGCCTCGATGATGGCTTGCGTGACGGTGGGACTATCCACCAAAGGTTGCTTGTTGACCATCACGACCACAGCCCGTTTAGTATTCCAACTGGCATCGCCTCGCTGGAGTGCAGCCCCAATCTTCACCTCTGCCACATCCCGCAGTAGAATGGGTTTTCCCTCCTGCACCTTGACCACAGCTTTTTGCAAATCTGCGATCGTCTGGATTTGTCCCTCTCCCCGAATTACCAATTCGCGATCGGGGTCAATCAACAATCCACCGGCGGTTTTGGCATTTGCCTCGTTTGCCGCCTTGACGACTTCCTGAAGCGAAACCTTCAACGCCTGGAGTTTTTCGGGATTAGCAATGACCTGAAACTGCTGCACGTCTCCGCCGTAGACTAGCACTTGCGATACGCCTGGAACTGCCAACAGGCGATTGTTGACTTTGCCATCCACCAAACGCCGCACTTCCATGATCGATGTAGTGTCAGACGTGAACGCATATTGAATCACCGTTCCGATGGGGGGAGCTAGGGGCGATATCTGTGGTGTACCAATTCCTTCGGGTAATCGGTCTTGCGCGTCCTGCAAGCGCTCTGCCACGAGTTGACGAGCTTGATAGGGGTCAGTACCCCATTTAAACACCACCCGCAATACAGAAATTCCTACGGCTGACGAGGTACGAACGACTTCAACTCCTGGTGTTCCGTTGACCGCACTTTCTAGCGGTAACGTCACCAACGATTCCACCGCTTCCGGCGCAAGACCGGGGGCTTCTGTCTGTACTTCTACTTGAGGCGGCGCAAAGTTGGGCAACACGTCGAGGGGCATTCGACTTACAGTATACAGGCTCCAGATGGTCAGGGCGATCGCCCCCAACACCACTAACCATCGTTGAGCAATAGACCATTTGGGGATGACGTTTAACATAAGGATGAAATTTGGATAGCATTAGGCAAGCTTTTAGGAGACGGAGTAAAGAGATTTACTCAGTCGCGATTGACTGTTACCAAAAATCTTGGTTTTTGAATGTCTATCGGTCCTTGCCTTTTAACCCAAAGACGGCGAATCCACCCACCAGTAAAACTCCTGCACCTGCTACCCACATCAAAGGTGACGATCCTTGAGCAGGCTGCGCTTCTGCTTGCGATGTAGCGGGTGATGCCTGCGTTTCTACTTGCGATGTAGCGGGTGATGCCTGCGTTTCCACTTGCGATGTAGCGGGTGATGCCTGCGTTTGGGCCTGCGGTTTACCTCGCAATGCCTCCGAGTACAAAAGCGTTGCCCCCTGCATCACGATCTGATTTCCCGGAACTAAATTGCCTTCTTTAATTTCCACCACATCTCCAGAGTCGGTACCAGCCTGAACCGAGATGGGTTTGTATGTCGTTCCCTCTTGGATGTAGACGAGCTTTTGCCCATTGGCATCAATCAAACTGGTGCTGGGAACTTTTAGAATACCTCCATCGGTCGTGGGGGCGATCGCCTCTGTCTTAATTCCCAATGCTGCCGCCTTATTCGCATCAACCTCGATCGGTTGCATAATCTTAGCCGCGTCGCCACCTGCAAACTCACTGTTATGCCCAACGTGCCCTAGAGCGCCAGTCCAGTAAAAGAGGTTGACAAAAAACCTAAAACATGGCGCAAGCAAATAACTCATGATGTAGCACTGAAAACTCAAGTTGCTACGTGGTGGCAAGCGAAAACTACCAA
>Ga0247770_1000247_pt1 | contig 52473 bp, 35 predicted proteins | sample UWRJL136409B6_FD_179943 | JGI IMG/M metagenome (GOLD analysis project Ga0247770, IMG submission 179943) | Plant litter microbial communities from Arlington Agricultural Research Station in Wisconsin, United States - UWRJ-L136-409B-6 | ecosystem: Environmental > Terrestrial > Plant litter >...
CAGCGATGCGGCTCGACTGCTGGGTACCGCGAACAGGGCGGTGCTCGTGCAGCCGGGGACCGGGGCGGGCTGCCAGGGGTCGGTCCCGCAAGCGAGATGCGGAGATGGCCGGGAGCGGAGGGACAGAGACGTGATCGGGGCGCTGGTCTCTACCTTTCCGGGCTCGGATCGGATGGCAAGTCAGATGAGATGGGAGAGTAAGACCGGTCTCCTTCTGAGATGGCCCACTGCTACGCGCGCTTCGCGCATGTGTTAGAGGCAGGTGACTTGTGGAGTTGCGAGCCAAAAATGCAGAAGCATTTATACTCGGCGACGACTGCTGAGATTGGGCACCGGCGATGACGAGACGGGTGATAGGAGTAATCAGATGCTAAGGAGGGAAGGTGAATGGACAGATGAGCTTAGGGGGCGCGGCGCAGCATGGGGTCGGCGATGCGGTATTACACGGGCTTTCAGTGTTGACAAGGAGTGGTGGTGAGCCCAATGGGTGCAAATTGGGTTGATCACTGTGGAAGGTGTTCCGGCCGCCGAAATGGGGGCAACTGGAGGTGCCTGGTGATTGGGGGCTTAGGTAATCTGCTGCAGAAGGCAGTTGCGCATCGCCTGGGCTTCAGCGGGCTCAGCCGGGACAGCAGTAATCGGGCAGTCCCCTTCGGAAAACCGCGGGTGGCAGCAGGGCGATCAGGTCTGGATGCTGTCCTTCGGTTTCTGGGGAAGGGGTAGCGGATTTCGTGCGACTTCAGCCGCGAGGGAGGTTACCCTGTCTCGGTCCTTGCAGCCGAGGACGGACGGGTAGGTAACCTGGAGCAGCTATCTAGGACCCGGGCAAAAGAGCTGGAGGAAGATGGGCAATGGGCCGTAGTCGGTGCTGGCCTCGCACAGACTAAACCATCATTAGGTTGCGGCCGTTCTGTAATATCGTTGCTGACAGTCAGAACCTGCGATGTAGGACGGCGTTGAAGGCGTCTCCAGGCCTTGACCGTCTCGATGCTCTATAGGTATGTAGGTAGGGAGGAGTATCAACCCGTCACCTACCCACCGAGCCAACCACAGCTGCAGCAACAGAACCCCACACCGCATCGCCCCGGCGTCCGGGTGACGTCCAGATTCCGACTCCCGTCTGATCAGGCCTGCATCCTATCCGCCGCGGTTTGGGTCCTGGAGCCTGGAGTCTGATTTGGAAGCTGGGAGGAGGGACGGGAGAATGCTACATCTGACTCGCAGACGGTGGGCGGGAACCCCACGCACGGGAAATGTACTGAGTACACTGGCAATGCAGACTGCAGAACTGCCTGTGCACAAGCCGTCAACAACCTACCACCAGCGGACCTCAACAGTTGGTGTTCGCCAATCCGGGATCGCGACCTAGCTCGGCGTCTGCACCCCTGTCGCCGAATATGTGGTCCTGTCATTCTGATCCTTGAAGCGGACGCGGCACCGCGTAAAGTGCTTCTCTGCTCCTCCGCGGGCGGCCAAGGGAAAAAAAAACTTAGCTTTTCCTTTGTTGGACGCCTCGGCAGGTCCATCTGCTTTCTTTTCCCTCGCTCGTCTGGTTCCAGGTGGATTCTGCATTCATTTTCTGCCCGCAGTGTGGAGAAGAGTTGGAAAGCAGGAAGAAAGCTACCCCTGTCGCCGCAGGTGCTCTCTTCTGACTTTGCACACCCTCATCACCACACACACTCACACGCGCACACACGCACAAGAATCGGAGTGCGGATTGCAGGGGCTAGCTGCCCGCTAGCTTCTTTGCCTCGATGGGGGTTTTTCTCAGACCACAGACAGCCCCAGTTCTTGGAGGTTCCGGGCATGTAGCTACCCAGTATAAAGTCCAACTCTAAATTCCTTGGGAGCTGCCCCTCCATCCGGATGGCACGAGACGTGCAACGGCCTGCCCACCAGCAGAGCTCCAACCTGGACCCTCTGTTCCCATCTCCGGCACCGTCCTCTCCAGCCTTCCCGATCAACTGAGGGTGCTGGTGCGTCTGACGCAGCGTCTGCACGCCTGTCTGCCTACGTAGCACTCTTTTTCCGCTTTCTAGCTCAGCGGCTGCCGCTCGCTGCAGTGCTTTGTGGCCGGGTTTGCCCTTGCCCGTCGCTTGCCGGCCACCCCTAGACGACAACCCCTCCAGGGTTCGCAACCACACCCGCCAAAAAGTCTGAACCTGTCTGCCTCGCGCGCTCTGCGCCCATCCAGCGCCTGCCCAATTTCTTTGGCTGTCTCCCTCAACAACACCCCATCCCAACGAGATAACGTTCTGGGCGCCTGGGTTGAGCTTCACCTTGTTTTGCGGGCCCTTCAGCGCCGCGCAAAACCTTGTCTGGCCGACTGCCACGAGGCCAGTTTAAGCCAGTACTTAAGCGCAACAGCCTGCGCCTGCGGCCTGCCTGCTTGCTCACCACCCCACGGGGACTCGATCCCATCCCATTCACTCAAAAACCCGCAACCTCTCACAGACGCTGCTGTGCACTCGTACGCAACCGCAGGACACCACGGGGCGCAGTGCTCGCGCAATTGACTCTCTCGCCTTCACCTCGGGGCACTCATCAGCTGAGCCAGACTCTCGACAGCCCAAGCTCGGGACGTAGGATATATTCCCCCTTTCCTCTCACCCGTCTCGACCATGTTCCCGTCCATAGCCTAGGAAAGCGGGACGTTTCCTTCAGACACGTTGTTCCGGTTCTCGAAGTCTCAACAGCTTTCTCCACTCGGATAGCGCGCGCCCCGACCTATCACCGCAGCCTCTCGGCGGAACCCCCCGTCATCGTTCGCTTTCACCCCGGGCCCCTCACGGACATCTTGACGAGCGTCTCCATAGGTGGAGGTCATATTCAGGCGTCATGGCGGCGACTAGCAGTAGTAGTCGCACAATGGAATCGCGTACTGGTCGAACAAAACAAAGTGAGTTGTCGCCAGCTGCTGGTTCCGGGTCCAACAGGACTGGACGTTTCTGAGTTGGTTGTACTGACACAACCTTCCCGTAGGGTACAACTCAAAGGGCGAGCGGCTAGTTGCTGGAATCGTTCCCCTCAGCGAGGACAAGAGCGTCGTGTTGCTGATCCAGTCCACACGGCGGAAAGGCTGGGTGCTGCCAAAGGGCGGTTGGGAAATCGACGAAGAGTGCACTGAAGCAGCCGCACGTGAGGCCTGGGAGGAGGCTGGTATTTCGATACAAATCGATTATGACCTGGGCGAGATTAAGGACTCGCGCCCCCCCAAGCACTCTTCCAAGGAGCGCTCACTCTACCGCTTTTACGAAGCCACCGTTCTCAGCCAGGAACAGGAGTGGCCTGAGATGGAGAAGCGTGAAAGGAGCTGGTTCACATTCGCCGAGGCTCACGAGCACTTGAAGTCTCGTCCGGAGCTACAGTTGGCGCTGGAGCGTTCAACGATGAAGAGGTAGCCATGGGGCCACCGTATTGAGAGAGCTACCGTTTCGTTCATATGATTCTGGAGGGGAGGGCCTGTCATCTGAAGAGGATACCATTTGGCAGCAGCGCTTTCGGTTCCAGACTCGGTGGATGCAGGCCGAGAACTAAGGGTCTGTGGATGTCTCTCCCAATGCGGTAACAATCTGCATCAACCACGTTTCTTGGGGTATCTTCCGGCAGGAAGTGGTTGTCTTTTGTGAAGTTGTCTTTTTTGGAGGCTTTCATTTGGCTTTTTTCCGTTTTGGAGGTGAAAACCCCCGCGACCTGCTGAGACAACGCCTGCATGCCTCCAGCATCACGACCTTGGCCTTCCCAGCACCCACCAGACTCGTTCTCGGTTTTGCATAAGGAGATCGCTGGGTAGAACAGGCGCGGAAAGCGGGTCTCCATTCAAAATCATCTCTCCTCTCTCCTCTCTTACACCATCTAACTTCATGCGATAAACTTGGGAGGATATCTGCTTTTCCCCAATCGGGACCATTCGCAGCAAACCACATTTTGCATTTCTTCCGGGAGTTCTCGTCTGGCCGGTCATGATAGAAGTCATTTAAAAAGACGCTTGGTTACACTCGTGGTGTTCCGATGCTGATGAGGGCAAGACAAAATAAAAACTTGGGGAGAAGACAAAGAAGGGAAACTGGGTGGGTAGGCAAAATTGCTTTTTTTTTTTAGTTCGCTTTTGTTTGTTGAGACTCGGAACACATACGAGCTGGTTGGCTGGCTGGCATCTGTCCTTTTTTTCGCGGGGAGGGGGGGAAGAGAACTCCCCCGTATACCGTCTTGTTTGTGTGTAGGACGGGTTTGCTTGCGTCCGTCCCGCAGCTGACTGGTTATGAAGGGACGGTGGTTATGATATCAGGAGTAGGGGTCATGTCACTGACACTCCATGTTGGTTCCGGCTGGGGTTGATGCCTTATGGATCATATCATTGCGAGTGGGAGTCTCGGGAGTCATGCATCATCATCATCGGCTGAGTGCTGTCCTTGCCGGTTGCTCCCTTTGGCACACGCCAAAGAGGGAACCGGCGAGAGAGGACCACGATAGACTGCGGATAAGATAAATTGACAAGATCTGATCAGGTATGGATGATAGATATGACCTGGAAATGTGGCTGGCTTGTTTGTATCTTCCCCGAGCGAAGTTGCTGGTGTGGGATCTAAAAAGGCGCCATTTTGATCCATTGCTGTCACCACACCCAAAGCCTACATCTAGACAACCAGCTAGAAACAGAAACTAGGCGAGTTTTGCTGGTGACACAGGTTTCTGACCCCACACAGGGCTTGTTTCCGGGCTTGAACAAGGAGAATGAGTGGATCTGCTGTTGTGATGAAGCTTGTATCACCGTTAGATTGGCGGTTGACAAAGGCTCATGGCTTGGCTCCCCTGAGGCACTGACAATGACAACACGAATTGAGCACAGCGAACAGCCAAAACAATACATAGCAACCAAGAAGATTGGATCTGGCGACATGCACAAACAACGGGTATCACCAATCACCGCGGCATTCGCAACCAAGTGTAAAGACTAAGCTAATTTCCGATTCCCTACGCGAAATACTAGCGGCAGCAGACCATGATACCTAAAGCTGAAGGTAAGAAACTGGATCGTCAATGCCCAATGCCCCAATGCTATCCGAGAACTGAATCCCAGAAACATCAAGCAAGGCATGACAACATGGCCCTCTTGGCCGCCAACCGCAAGAGAAGAGAAGATGCCCCTACTTCATGGGGAGGCTAGTTGCCTCTTGGCCGAGCAAGCCGTAGCGTACAAAAGTCGCGGTTGGCCAAGATGCCCTATGAAAGTCCCGGGCTCATCAATCGTTCCAAAAACACAAATGAAGAAGGCAATTCTCTCTCGTACTCTCCTCGTTGCTAATCTTCCCTAACCCACCGAGCGGCAGAAGCAGCCATGGTCCTTGCCGGTGTATATGCGTATATGCTGTATGTACACCGCAAAGGGGGTAGGTAGGTGGGAAGGCCGTGACAACTGAATTCAGGGACAAGAATGAAGCTCGAGAAAACTTCGCAAGACCGCTCATGCAAGCAGATCGTAAATAGTTTGTCCGAGAGGATTGGAAATCTGTGGTGGAACCGGTCGTCCCACCGTCGAGATAACAAAGGAAAGAAAAGCTTTTCTGACGTGGCGCATGAGAAATTACGTCCCAAATAATCTATTGCCGTCGCGACCTCCGTACCTATCGAGCGTGATAGTGTACAACAAAGCGGGCCGTCGAGACAAGTCTTCATGAGTCTCTGAGGCAGCTTATGCTCGATAGTTTCGTTCTCGTCGTCGCCATGGATACTCTGTCGCATCATGAATTGATATGCCGTGCCTGATCGTCGCTAGTGGTAACAGTGCAAAAGTGGAAGGGTCATGACTGTCGTTTAAAGAGAAAGATGCTTCATGACTAGTGTGGCAGGGAAAAAGAGACGTAAGGAAGAAGGCAGTCTGCGGGTGCCAAGCCGAATGCCGGTCCGCGAGAGCTCCATCGTACCGTTACACGCGTGGTTTCCACCGCGACGCATGTTCCTCTTTTAGAGCCAGCTCTCGCCGTTCTCAGCTGGGCCGCCCATACCCTGGTACTGAGAAGGGAATTGCTGAGCGCGGGGGGGCTGAGGAACAGGGATGTTGCCAGCGTTTGGATATCCGCCGTTTGTGGTGACACCATTTCCATTGACGCCATTGCCATTGACGCCATTGACGTTCACACCGTTGACGCCAACACCATTGACATCAACACCGTTGCTGTAGTTGCTCGACGGAGGGAGGATTGACTGCTGAGCAGGCAGAATACGCTGGTGGGCTGCACGCAAGGTCGTCTGGCCTCCGCTGGCGTCACTGATAGGTGGAAGTCCAGGGCCGGCCGGCTCTCTCTGGCCGTTGCGGGTATCGTATGCTTGGATCTTCGCCTGGATCCGACGGCCATAAGGAGTTGCGCGGATGCTTGGCAGGACAGGGCGGATACCCTCAACAAGACGATGCTTCATCATGGGAGTCGCGTACTCAAGCGCGGTCTGGATGACGTAGTTGGCGAAGTTGTCGCGGAGAAGGTTCGGCATCTCGCCGGGCGCAAGCAACTCGTCCACGATCATATCCTTGGACACGTCAGAAGCGCAGCGGAGGCATTTCTCGATCACATTGGAGCTGAACTTGTGACGAGAGAGACCGGCAATGCGGCCGTGAAACTGACGCACAACAGGCTCAGTGAAGTTATCCTGGTTGAGATCAATAATGTACTGAACAACGTAGTTGCCGAATGGATCCTGGACCAGGGTGACAGAGTTTCTGGTGATCATGTCAATGAGCCACGTTTTTTGGACACCGTCGGCATGATCGATGCAGCGCTGAAGAACACAGCAACCGTGACGGTGGGTACCAACGTCGACACAGTGCTCGCCAACCGCCTGGAAGATGAAAGTAGCGTCATCGGCGTTCAGTTTGTTGAGACACTTCTGAATGACGTGGTTGCCGTTGAGATCCTGGATGAGCTCAACAACTTGGTAGCGAAGAGCATCTTTGATGAGCTTGATCTGAACTGGCGTGGAGACATGCTCGATCATCTTCTGGAGGGCTCGAGTACCATGCTGATTCAAAGCAATGCGAACCATAGCCTCGGATGCGTTTTGGATCAGGACGGTTCGCTCGTCATCGTTGCAGTACTCGAGCAACTTTTGGCAAAGATAGTTGCCGAAGGGATCGGTCATCAGTTCGACGACATGTTGGTTGGTCTCGAGCCAGATGATATGAATCTGGTCGGGTTGGCGGTTCTCCAGCTGCTTTTGCAGGTAGCGGCAGCCGTGCTGGTCCTTGCACAGGCTGTAGATACTTCCAATGACGCTCTCCAATGGGAGATTGTTGTAGCGAGCCATGGCTGGTTGTCAACACGTTAGCACAGGGAAAGAACATGCTAGATTGACGAGGCCGCTTACCTTCGTTCTCAACTTGGCGCCGGTTTTGGATCACACGCGCCTGGCTGTCCTGCGGCTGCTGTCTCGGAGTGGGATGGTAAATGGCGCTATAGCCAGTGAAACCCTGCGGCGCATACATCGCTGCAGGGTTGGGATTTCCCACAGAGAGAGAATGCATTAGCATCGGGAGATTGTTATATGCGGCTGCATTTCCAGTGTTCGGGTTGTAGACGCCCCCATTGTAGAAAGGGTACTGATTGCCCGCGGCTGGTGACACGAGCGCAGGGGCAGTAGGCGCGGAGGACTGCGGAAGACCAGAAGTGGGCCCAAAAGGGATGGCGCTGGCCTGCAGAGTCGAGCCAATCGAAGGGTATCCTCCGTTTGACATACCGGAATCGTTCGAGAGCTCACGGCTATGGCGGCTGGCCATAGCGCCGGCAGGAATGCGGCCCAAGCTGGCATTGTGGTTATGGAAGTGCTGCTGGGCGTGATTGTTGGCATTGGCACCCACACCCGCCGTGACGTTCGTGTTCTTGACAGTCGGGACGTCATTGGCAGAGTATGACTGCTGAAGCTTGGGCGGCGTGGCAAGGATGTGGCTTGTCTGCGGCGACACAATGCTTGAGGGAGTCGCATCGGAGGCACCCGATAAGCTGCTGTCCGGGAAGAACTTCAGAGCGCCATCCATAGAGTGACGTATGCTGGCAGGACGACTGCCAATGGCGCTGACCTCGGACGGCGAGGCAGCTCCATTGAGCGAGGTCGAACCGATGGTAGACATACTTTGCTGGGAGCGATGCTTGTTAATGCTGTTCCAACCGTTTGTTGAGGCGCTATCCGCGGTAGTCGGCTGTGCTTGCGCAAGGTCAAGAGCAGAAGACGAAGCAGTGGAAAGCTACACGAAATAGTGTTAGCAGGCAATGCTGACAATAATCCCGAAACAAGATTGAGCAACAATGAAAAAAGTATAGTGTCGCTGCAGGTGTCGCTGCTAGTGAAGCACAATGCTGTGAATTTCGTGATGGGAAAGCAGGTGAGGAAGGTAGGGTTGGGGCAACAGGCCGAAAACTCCAAGTTAAAAAGCTGGGGCCTTCCAACCACGACTGGGCCTCCAGACCGCCCCAATATCGAATGTGATTCACCATGGGACACCTGCTGAACTGAATTCCGTCCGATCGCAGTGGAAATCCAAGTGACCCAATTTTATCGGATCACACTGAAAATTCAAACGACTCGATCCGGTCGGATCACAAGTGGCCCAATTTCGTCGGATCAGAGTGGAAATCCAAGTGACTGTATTCCGTCCGATCGCAATGGAAACCCACCGAACCGGCTATTGGGTTCCAGCAGCGCGGTCGTCCCGAGCGAAAAAAAAAGGAAAGAAAACCAGAAGGACATGATGGCAGGACGAGAAAGGCGTTGATAATATCTGAGAGGGGGGTGACAGTCAACTTACCAGAGTTGCGTATCCTTGCTGGCGGATCAAAGCAGGGAAGGAATCGGGATTGTTAGTCGGAGTAGTTCTGGCCTCTCCAGTGGTCGAATCTTCGTCACCGAAGAGAAATCCTGTTGTGTTGTTGCTGTCCTCAAAACCGATATCGCTTAGGTAGGTTCGAGAACGGGTGACCGGCATAGAATAGCGGTTAAGCCTGGACATGGTAAAATCAGGTCAGCAGCTGCTTTGGACGGCATGAAACTTTGATTTTCCTCTCACTGGAGTGCCCTCTGTTTGTGTGAGTAGTTGTGTGAGTAATTGTGTGATCAAAGAACACCAACCTGTCAACGCTATGCAGCGATGATGTTGACTTTGTGATGATTTCAACGCTCTATGGTGGTGGAAGATGACAGAGAGAAGCCGAAATCTGGAATGTGGCAAGAAGGAACAGATGTGAAGGTAAAAGGTTGTGAGAGCGAAGGATGGCACTGAGGAGTGCAATTTTATAATGGCAGCCACTTGGATATTATTTGGGATGGAAGAAAAGAGCACATGAACAATTGGGCGAATGGCAGAGAATTCCATACCCATTGTGTCACAAGCTCAATAGCACCGGAGGGATGTTGCTATTGTGAGCCAACACACAACATCATCTCAATAGGGCGGGGCCTCAACCGACAGCTGGGGGAAGTATGGGACCGGCCGAAGTTGAACCCACCAGCAAGGCCGTTCTTCCCCCTTGAGTTGGACCATATGAGAGAGGCTTTGACTCTCAAGTTCATATGACAAGCGGGTATGATGAGGGCAATAGATGGGGCAAGAACGTAAAAGCCAAAATGGCTCCGAAAAGACACCAAAAAACAGACACACTCCTCACACTTCGCTCCAGGGTCTTCGCTATCACTGAAAGCGATGACGAGGACACTCAAAGAAAGCGCTACAAGACAGACTCGGGAACTCATAGAACTTACGCATTTGTTGAGCGGTGGCTCGTAGGGTCCTGGCGGACTGCTTCTTCTTTCTCGTCCTCGTCGCTGTTTCTGCGAGAGCCAGGTACGGACCTTGAGGGTAGCTGGTCGTCAAAAGCAAATCGTGACTGCATAATACCGGACTGCGGGGAGGCGAGCTGGGAGCCAGATCGTCCGGGGCGATTAAATATGCCCGGAGGCGAGGTCAGGCTCGAGGTCGAGTAACGATTCGGTCGTGAGAACATAGTAGGGAACCCAGATAAGGTCTCGCGATATTCGGGAGGCGTGGTGGGCTCGGACTGGTGGCCGCCAAATCTGCCGACGTTCAAATCCTCCTGCATGAGCGCAAGCTCTCTCTCCTCGAGGCGCTGCTGAGCATCGAGCTTGTGGATTTCGGCCTCGAAACGCCGTTTGTGCTCTCGGAGTCGTTCATAATCCATTTTCTTCTTCTCTAACTGTGTTTAAAGCAGGCACGTGCGGCCGCAGAGTCAGCCAACCGTCCATTTGAGGTGAGATTGCTGCAAGCAGCCGTGAGGTCCTCTCGAACTGCGAGACAAGCTGCGCGCTTCCGCCCACTGCCAGCCACACAGCACCCGCGACGAGGAAGGGAACATACCAATTGCACTTTATGCAGAGTCTATCGAACCCAACGTCAGCATGGCTGTCCGGCGAAGCAGGAACACTAGATATCAGGACTGGGAGCTCTGGTGTAGCTACCGCCCTCCTTGCAGTAGCCCCTACGAGCTACAGCCATCCCTCAAATATAAGCACGTACCGTGGTTCCAGGAAAGTCCTGCGACTCGGGGCCGCGCTGGGCGGTCGTAATTGATGACAGTGTTGGTACACGGCCAGAGTCGGTCGTAAATCGGCGCGGCAGCTGAGGCCCGTTTCGAGGAGGGGAGGCAAACGCGTTCATTTGCGGCTCGCCCCTCGGGCTCTGCTGGGAGCGAAAGAAATCGTCCATCTCGTCTCGACCTTTTTTTTTGGATATTCCCTACAACGACGACAACAACGACACACTTTTCGTACACAGACAGACAGGGCGAATTGGTTGGGTGGTCCCTCCCTCTCTATACGTTCTCTGAAGGGGGGTATGCGGTCAGCGATCTTGAGCCGGCAATCACAATCGAGACAGACGACTGGAAAGCTGAATTGAGGAGGGCATGGACCGGACTGGCTAGGCGGGGCTTTTGGAAGCGTAGGCAGCGGAGTGCTCAAGGGGCGATGAGTTTTGGACTGTCCATCCTTGTCCTCGCCCGTTGTGGGCGCCGCTGCCATCCGATCCCCGGCCACCGACTTTGTTGCGACCGTCTCACGCCTCTGCCGATTGGGGGTGTGTCGGGTTGGCGAGCGCCTCCCCTGAGCCTCGGCGAAGCGGTGTTGGCGCCGTTCACGTCCCGACGGGCAAAAAAAGAGGGCTTCTCACTAACCTTGGGAATATAGCAAAGGTCTGTGAGCACACGTTGCGCCCTGGCGACCAGGAGCAGCAGCAAAGGGGCGGAAAGCAGTGGTACAAAAGAGCGTGGGTGAAGAAGGGAGCGGAAGGGGCCTCTTGGGTGGAGGTTTGGTTTATGGTCCGAGAGCCCCTGGCAGCGCACACAGGCGACGAGCCCACCGACGGCAGAAAACGCAGCCAATGTTGGGTCAGTGCTGGCCACCCAAGGGTCCCGCTAGGTTAGTCAAGCTCGAATGCGCTAAAACGTCCCCACTTTGCGATTGGGCTGCGGGAGACATTCCTTTTTTCTGAGCCCCTCCTGGTGTGGGTTTGCAATTATCAAACCATCCTGCTTGAATACACTCTATCTCAAGCAACGTGGAAGAGTTTATATTCTCCGTGACGGCGTGTGCCAACTGCCCAACCTTAGAGCCCCCAAAAGCGGCCGTATATTGAAACGCCACACAACCCGGAAACCTGTCGGAGCTACTTTCTAGGTGAACCAGTTCAACCAGCTCTAGGAAGCGCTTGGTAGACCACGCAACGTCACAACCATGGGACGCCGAGCAGCTGGCGGCCCCATTCCAAGTGTCCACCCAGGGTTACGGATTAACTGGAGGGACTGCTGCGGATGGCGGACTACTGCAGTGGGAGCTGGCTGCAGTTACCACAGTTCGGTACGTGGACATACAGAGAGTTCAACCCTACATGCATACGTGCAGCACAGCATGAGGTGTGTCAATCGCTATTAGGGTGAGCCCTGGGCCCTCGTCGCTCACCGTCGGTCGTGTCAACGGCGAGGAGACGACTCGCCCTGCGTCTGTCCCCTCTTCTGGAGAAAATGCGCACAATCCTCAACAAGGAGGCAGGCGTCTGGCAAGCGGCGGTGAGGGCCGGAGTCGGCAGACACCCCCATCATGGACACGGTGGACTGCAACGCCGAAACACCGCCTGCAGGACCCTCCACCACGGCCGTTCGACCAGGGAAACGACTAATAAGTATTCCCCAGCTTTGGTCCCTGCCCCTGCACCTGCAGCCGTCCCTCCCATAACCTCCTCCTCAGGACGGAGGCTGCATCATGACTGGTAGCCTTCCGCCAGATGTGCGCGACAGCGAGAGTGACCCGGGTGCCCGTAAGGGGCTGGACGGCTGCTGGCGGAGAGCCTCGAGAGAAATTCCGGGGTGCGATCGATCGTCAGAGGCTGTCGGTGATCGAGCCTGAGGGTCCGAATACTCCCCGCTCAGGATCCAGACAGCGCAAAATGCGAGTGCAGGCTGTGCCGTGCGTGTAGCACTACCGAACATGTCCCGCACACAGATCAGCGCTGGCCAATATTCGGCCACGGATCTGCTCAATGGCGGCGTCCAACGAGGCAGCTCATAGACGAAGACGGAATATAGCGATATGCAAGAACGAGACGATGGTCGCCCCCGACCACCTAGTAGTAAGGCCTGGACCGGGTCAGTGCTGGACGACGCTCTCCTTGCCCCGCCTTCTCGCGCCGCTGCCCTCGAGGTCTCCTCTCCAGATCGACGAGGGCTACGGGTTTGGAGAGGGGTTCGGCCCTTGGGCAATCCTGCAAGAGATCATCTACGTAACTTTGGACGTCGTGGGGGGGCTTTTCATCAAGATGGCGGCTTTGGGGGCTTCCGCGTCCACCTGGACTCCAACCCAACTAACCGGTGAGTGGTGGAATGCGAGGAGAATGGACTGCATTTAACCGGCCAGGTTTGCGTGGGCGACCGCAGTGATGGGAATTGGTCCATCAAACAAAGTCCAATGTTCCTGTTGGTCGACATGCAGCTAACCCAAGTCGCCGCCGCAGTTCCTTCGACTGAAGGTTCTGTCAGCAGTGGCATCTGTCGAGTCTGACTTCGGTTCAAAAGCTTCCAGAACACCGGAAAGTTTTGATATGGTTCTTTCGGGCTGCTGTGCACCACAGCATTCTGTCCTCTTTCACTGCCCCGCCATCAATTCTGGATCCCGGACCGCGGTGAGAAGCTGGGCGGAGGAGCCCCTTGCAAGGAGAGCGCAGCGTTGAGAATCCCCCAACCCCTTTCTTGCAAGGATGGCGTTTTGATCGAGGCTTCCCGCCAGCCGCGCTAAGCTCCCGAGCTCTCAGTCACGACAGCCAATGATCAGCGCTCGAGATCTGCTACGCCTTCCCTCTCGCTGCCCCACATCTGCCCGACGGCAGGAACACAAAGTCGTAATTGCAGGACAGAAATACATATTCATACAACACGAACACCACCCAGGTGCTGGTGACTGAGACAACGGACCTCAACGTAGTGCGGAGCGCTGCTTTGCATAGTCCCCCGGCTTGCGGCAATGTGCTCCTGGCGCAGTCGCAATGTTTTCGCCAAAGATCACGGGACGGTGTGAGTCCAGATCACGCGTCCAGAGCATCGCCGCTGCTCTGGGTGGCGATTAGAATGCGATACGTTGCCGCTGCTGCTCGCCCCAACACGTGTCGTCCCCGCCAAACTGAGCTGTCAATGAGGGGCTCTCTCGGCTACGTCAGCCTCAAACCCCACAATGCAGGAAGGACGACTTTTAAAAGTCGGTGAACAGAGGTCCATGGGAGGCGAATCCTCAGCAAAAAAAACCAACCTCCACCACAAAATCTCGGTTTTCGACATTCGGAAAGGATTTGACAATTTATGGAGACTTTTGGTTCCGAAAATCCCTACAAGACTTGGCAATGGGGACGTAGGGCAAGAGTTTCGCCACACCGTCTAAGTGACGGCATCATCCCATTGACCTTACCCAGCCCACAATGCAAGGGACCACCACCCATACTCACTTTGGTCTCAGTCTCAAAATCCATGCTCACAACAATTATAGTGAAACGCAAGGAATAAGCTAAATGATGATTCCAGACTCGGCACCTCAAGGTGTAACCAATGCTTAGCAATAGACAACTGGAGGGTGGGGGTCACCCAACATAGATGATGGATGGTCTGCTTAAACGTTACCTACAGTACAGCGGGTGTTCTTTCACATCCACTTTCTTCATTTGTTCATTTTGTTGTATCCGTTATTGCAGCTGCCAGCACATCAATGCATCGGATGCAATTACGTCCTTGCGCGGAAGCCCTGCGATGGTCTACCTGGCAAGGGGGTTGCCTCTCCTCCATGGGAACCTGGCTCGAGAACCTGGAGGCCAAGCGCCCAGTCTGTGGGCTCCCTTGTCGCATTCCCGTGTCCCCAACCATCACTTGCATATATGTATGCACAGCAGAATAGGGCTTGGGATGCTAGACCAGGGCCAGAAGGAGGATAGTTGCCATGTCCGCGATATTTTGTGTGTCAACAGGAAATCGAGCACGGCCCACCCGATGCCGGCCACAGCCTCTCGACTCCTGCTGTCAGTTTATTCTAAAGGGTGTATGCTCAGACACAACCTTGAAGGCCAACCTCAACGGTGAAGGAAGGAATACATCTTTTTGGCCAGCACTGAGCTTTCCCCTTCTGATGCCAACCGTCGCAGAAAGCTGTTGTTCCCACCACGTGTCCGGGTGTCAGGGAAGCATGCCGAATTGAGTTCAAGTGGAGCTGGAGCGTTGGATGTTAAGCCCCAAGCCTCGCGCCAAGTGAAGTGCCATGCGCTGAGAATCTCACTCCGTGAGCTTTGCTCAGTTATGTTGTACTGTACCTAGGTATTCAACCTTCTGAAGTCAAAAATGCAGGGTTCTAAAGCGAGTAAAGATGTTTTGAAAACATAAGCACCGCAGACTGGAGGGGCAACACAGTAGGTTGGGAAGCATTCATGCTTCCTGGACTAAAAAAACAAGCAAGACGGGACGCTGTTACGGATCAAAGTTTATTGGACTTGAAGTGAAGTCGGTACATATAAGCTCACCCAACTTGAGAGGCGGTGATCCATATTTCGTCCCCCACCCCCGCAGAGCCACTATCTTATCGCAACCAGTGCGGGGCCAAAAATTATTTGGTCTCCAATTCCAACATCGCAAGACTCAAGTCGCATGAAACACGTCAGCCAGCGCCGAAGGAAGGATGGCGGCGATCGACGATGGCTTTGAGGCCCTGCTGGAGCCATTCTACAATGGCAAGAAGCTTACCGACCCGATCTCGACCAAGGAGGACAAGTACCAGCTCCTTCCGGCCTTCCTCAAGGTCAAAGGTAAGCTCTTCACGACTCGCGTTCGAGGAGTCACACGCGTGTGAACATTGTTCTAACATACATCTTTCAGGCCTTGTCAAGCAGCATATCGATTCATTCGACTTTTTCGTTAACCAAGAGATAAAGGACATCGTTAAATCGAATCGACTGATCAAGAGCGACCAGGAAGAGAAGTTCTGGTTAGAGTTTACCGATATCCGCGTCGGAAGGCCATCTCGAAATGACTTCAGCGACTTCAAAGCCCGCAACGAGGTTACCCCCCAAGAATGCCGCCTCCGCGATATGACATACGGCGCCCCGGTCGTCGTCGATATCACATACTCCCGCGACCGAAAGAAGATCATCCGGAAGGATGTGCCTCTGTGTCGCATCCCCATCATGCTGAAGAGCGCAAAGTGCTATCTCAATGGCGCCAACAATGCTGAGATGGAGGTCATGAATGAGTGTCCGCTTGACCCCGGTGGATATTTCATTATTAATGGCACCGAGAAGGTCATTCTCATTCAAGAACAGCTGAGCAAGAACCGTGTCATTGTCGAAGCAGACGAAAAGACAGGTGGCGTCTCAGCCTCCGTCACAAGTTCCACCCACGAGAGGAAGTCCAAGACATATGTTGTGTTGAAAAAGGAGCGCATAGTGCTGCAGCACAACGTTCTCGTTGAAGCCATTCCCATCGTCATCGTTCTGAAGGCACTTGGAGGCCTCAGCGACTACGAGATCATGGAACTTGTGTGTGGAGGAGACGCTCGGTACCAGGACGACTTTCTCATCAACTTCGACGAAGCCACCAAGGTCGGCGTGTTCACTCAGCAACAGGCTTTGGAGTATGTCGGAGTCAGGGTTAAGATGGGCGGTGGTGGTGGTGGCGGCCCGAAGGGAGGGCGCTTCGGCAACACCCCTCGCCGTAGCCCTGCCGAGGAGGGGCTGGATGCACTTGCTAATCTTATCGTGGCGCACGTCGTTATCGAGGGCCTCGACTTCTATCCTAAAGCAATATACATTGCAATGATGGTACGCCGCGTTTTGATGGCCTCCCAGAACCCCAAGCTCGTCGACGACCGCGATTTTGTGGGAAATAAGCGACTTGAGTTGGCAGGGCAACTACTATCACTCCTGTTTGAGGATTTGTTCAAGCAGTTCGTCCAGAGTCTGAAAGGAAATATGGAGAACTTCTTCAAGAAGCCGAACCGAACCTCCGCATACGACCCTGTCGGCCCCATCAGTGGCCAGGGTGCATACATTACTACCGGTGTCAACCGGGCTATCCAGAGCGGGAACTGGACAGTGAGGCGTTTTGGTATGAACAAGGCTGGTGTTACCCACGTTCTCAGCCGGCTCAGTTATATCGCTGCCCTCGGAATGATGACTCGCATTAGCAGTCAGTTTGAGAAGACGAGGAAGGTCAGTGGCCCCAGAGCCTTGCAGCCATCACAGTGGGGTATGCTCTGCACGTCAGATACCCCTGAAGGTGAAGCCTGCGGTCTGGTCAAGAATCTAGCACTTATGACACATATCACCACAAATGTCGAGGAGGGCCCAGTGAAGAGATGGATTTTCAGCGTCGACGCGGGCGTCGAACCGGTCCGAAATTTCACGGGAACCGAGATGCATCGGCCTGGCTCATACATTATTCACCTGAACGGTACACCATTTGCCCTGACTAGATACCCCAAGCGCTTTGCCGCAAAGTTCAGGACAATGCGTCGCCGGGGCTGGATATCTCCTTTTGTGAGCATCAACCTGAATAGCCACTTTTCTGCAGTTTATATCGCCACCGACGAAGGGCGCATTTGCCGCCCGTATATCATCGTCAAGGATGGCAAGCCGAAACTGAAGGCCGAGCACCTCAAGCTGCTGCAGCTTGGCAAAGCAAACTTCGACGATTTCCTCACCCACGGAGTCGTCGAGTACCTCGACGTCAACGAAGAGAACGATACCCTGGTGGCTCTATATGAGACTGACGTCACAAAATCGACCACACACATGGAGATCGAGCCATTTACCATCCTCGGAGCTGTGGCAGGTCTCATTCCATTCCCTCATCACAACCAGTCCCCGCGTAATACCTACCAATGCGCTATGGGTAAGCAAGCAGTCGGCGCCATTGCCTACAACCAATTCAACCGAATCGACACTCTCCTTTATACCCTCGTTTATCCCCAACGTCCGATGGTCATCACAAAGACCATCCAGCTTGTCCACTACGACAAGCTGCCGGCTGGGCAGAATGCAACGGTTGTTGTCATGTCGTATTCCGGGTATGACATTGAAGACGCACTGGTTCTCAACAAGGCATCATGCGATCGTGGTTTTGGGCGCTGTCAGGTTTTCCGCAAATACGCGACGGAGCTCCAGAAATACCCCAATGGACGTCGAGATAGGATAGGAGGCATTGAAAAGGACGAGGACGGACAAGTTATTGCCAAGCACTCTGCTTTAGAGCAAGACGGTCTGGCGATAGTGGGCTATCAGATTCGCTCCGGAGAAACTATGATCAAAAAGGAAACTCCGTTGGATCAAAGTTCCACGGGCATTGGCCCAGACAAAGGGCCTGACGAGTACCGCGACGCGTCGATCAACTACCGCATCGCAGACCCGGCCTACATTGATAAAGTCATGATCTCTCACACGGAGAGAGATCATGCCATTGTCAAAGTCCAAACTCGGCAGACGCGGCGTCCAGAGCTTGGCGACAAGTTTTCGTCTCGCCACGGTCAAAAGGGTGTTGTCGGGATCATCGTGGAGCAGGAAGACTTGCCGTTTTCGGACACGGGGCTTGTACCCGACATCATTATGAACCCCCACGGTTTCCCATCGCGAATGACGGTTGGCAAGCTTTTTGAGTGTTTGACTGGCAAGGCCTCGGTCATCCACGGACGAAGAGACTATGGCTTTGGTGACGCCTTCCGGTCACACCCGGTTGAGGAGATGGGGAAAGTCCTAGTCGACCACGGCTTTTCTTGGGAGGGCAAAGACTATTTTACTTCGGGTATCACGGGCGAGTCGCAAGAAGCCTACATCTTTAACGGTCCTATCTACTACCAGCGCCTGAAGCACATGGTGCAGGACAAGATGCACTCCCGCTCACGCGGTCCTCGTGCTATCCTTACGCGGCAGCCCACGGAGGGTCGATCCAAGGACGGTGGCTTACGTCTTGGTGAAATGGAGCGTGATTGTCTTATCGCATACGGCGCCTCGCAGCTGCTGTTGGAGCGACTTATGATCAGCTCCGACGGAACTCAGGTCGACATTTGCCAGAAATGTGGCTTGTTTGGTTATAAGGGATACTGCCAGACGTGCAAGAGCACGACGCAGGTCACGCAGATGACAATGCCGTATGCTGCAAAGCTGCTAGTGCAGGAGCTGATCAGCATGAACGTGGGCGTGAGGTTGCAGTTGGAGGACAAGTTCCCTCATCCGAGGTAGTATGTGAAGGCAACAAATCGTTTTGTTGAATTTAAGGTGTTCTGGAAAGGGCTGGGGGTGTGTAAGAACAGGCGTGGCTTTACTTGAGGTGTACGGAGGAATTCTAAAATAGAGATATACCCATTTTCTGAATGCTCTAGCGAACTACCAGTTATAGTCTATGTGATCTGACTTACAAGGCTACAAAACATCTCTAGTTTTAGACGTTAGCTTCGATCGCCCGACGTAAGCATGATACTGAATGTGCAATATCTCTTTAATGATACCAGCAATAGTGGGAAGGCTTGAATGTGTACTTAGTACTCATGTATTTCAGTCCAAGAATCTAAAGGTCCAACAGTCAGCCCCGGCTATACATGTGCATGCTGCGTCTCTCCCCGAAGTAAGGTGGCTGTCAGTGACACAGTGGGAATTGCAATGTCTTTGTAGCTAGCAGACCAAGATCAGTGATGGCGTGACTCAGGATATTTCAGACAATAGATATATGCCTGTATAGGAGAACAATTAAAACAGAAGTAATATCATCAGAATATTTGTGCGTACGTTGCTTTGCGGTAGATGTATTAAGAAAGTTGAGAGCAGACCACGAGGGCTCTCCAGCTGCATGGCATGTCCTACTAACATGAGCAAAGAAGACATAGGTAGTTTTACTAACATCCCCAAAAGATCTCCCCAGAAGTAAGACACTTGGATGATCGACCCTGCCTACAACCTTCATATCTTCAAAACAAACCGCGTCCCAAGGGTTTTAGGAGAGATAACCCTGGAAAAATGAAATACGCCCAATACCAGAAGGGCGACGGCACAACTATCTGAACTACCGTACCGAGGAGGAAGGAAGGAGACAAAATATGGGGTAAAGGAAACTCAAGCTCGAATGTCCAACGATTACCCATACTGCCACGGTCGCAAGTACAATGCTTCTCCTTTCCAACAGCATCATATACAAGGGAGCTATCTGTGGTTCTCTACTTAGGTAGACACAGCACATAACTCTCAAGAGATAATGCGCCCATTTACGTCCGATGTTGGAGAATCGGCTGGTCTCATCCTCAAGTTGCTGCTAATTAAACGAACTCAGGCTGCAGAACCAGAAACCTTGGAAGACACCGAGCAAGGTACCTTATCAGGGGGCTTAGTGATGTTCATATGTGTTTTGAACGTTGCTATCTGGGACCTGAGGTTGTTGGGCTGGACAAAAAAGGGGCATCGCGCACAGACCATACCGACCCCTTTCGCCAAATCGAATTGACTCGGCAACCATACATGCGAGCCTGTTGAAATATCACCAGCTGGACCCATTGTAGTCTATAATGGATGATAAATTTGGACTATTATACAGCCAGCCCTCTGGCGGGATGCGCTTTTGCCCAAGTGCTCTATGCTCTATGTCAAAGCACCTTGCCACGACAAATAAAACCGAGGACCAGATTCCCACCCCAAGAACCTCGACCGGGAATAAAACACACTCAGAGCAACAGGGCAAGTCATCCAAGCCAGCAGCCGAGCCCAGATGCAAGCGGAGACCCCCAAAAATCACCCCGGAAAATGCCATGTGCCGAAGATCCGTGGCTCATCACAGCAACACCAACACCAAACCCATTACTCTCCCTCATCCGCTTCCTTCAGATACTTTATTTTCCAATCTCGACACCGCCAACGGCTCCGAGAGCCTTCTTGAGCTTTGGGGTGGTTAGCGAGGGCTAGGAGGAACAAGATGTGGGGGAAACTTACGTCACCATAGATGGCGAACTGGCCGGCAGTCAAGGTACCAACCATGAACAGACGGGCACCGATACCGGCGTACGAGCCGCGGAGGCCGAGCTCCTTGGCGATCTTGATCAGACGCGAGGTGGTACCCTCACCAGGAGCGCCCTTAGTCTTGTTGATCTTGCTGAGCATAGTGTCGGCGGGCTGCGAGACAACCGCGGCAGCCATACCGGCGATGAGACCGCTACCCAGGTTGGTGGCAGTCTGGAGGCTGTCTGACATCTCTGCCTTGGGGTAGATGCTGAAGATGCTCTCGGCAACCTTCTCGTAAACTACGAACTTGGCCATAGTATAGGGGATCCTAAAGAGAAAAGTTGTCAGTATCCCAACAAGAAGCCCCAGGGCGGCGCTACCCGGACGCGCGATAAAACTTACTGCTTGAAGAGGATGGGGCCGAAACCAGCGTAGAAAGCGCCAATGCCCTCAGACTTCAGCATCTTGCTGAAACCGCCAACCAAGCCGTTGGCATAGGTGGGCTCGGAGACGAGACGGATACGGGTGGCCTCGAGAGGGCAGAGGGCGATATCGGCGAAGAACTCGGCGGCAGCGGCCGAGGCGAGGTAGACACCAGTGCGGTACTTGGAGGCGTTCTCGTAGCCAAGCTGGTTGATGGCCTGCTGCTTGAAGAACTCGTATCCACCAAACTTGAAGGCGCCCTGGAGGAAGTAACCGGCGAAGGTCGGGCCCATGCCAGTGGTGAGCGCACCGGCGCCCTCGGCGGAGATGACCTTGCGGAACGAGCCGATCATTCCAGTGTTATACTTGGCAGGGTCGAGCTGCATGCGGGTCTTGACGCTGTATCATACCCGTTAGCAGTGTTATCGCAAGGCAGATCGCCCCCGGGCTTCGGGGCGCTTCAAGGCTCCTAAGTCCGGACGGGCGAAGGAAAATGCGACGTACACATCGACGGGCGTGAGGGCACCGTGGGTGACCGAACAGCAGACAGCGCCGGCAAGGGCGAATCTGGAGTAGAGACCGAAGCCGGTGAGTTGGGGGGTGGCGGCGGCAGCGGCGTTCGCGACGGCCGCGTCGACCTTTGGCGAGCCGGTGGATGTTGAGCTGGCCATTTTGTCTTCTGGAAGCGACTGAATCGACTAATTAAAGGATTGAGGGGAGTTGAGTTGATCTTGACACTCGGGTTGGCGAGGTTGTCAAGTGGGAGGAGGGGAGAGAGTCAATTGAGGTTTGGGTGGGAAACTTGAGGTGCTGTTGATGAGCCTTTTTGGAAAAAGTGAGGTTGGAACGAATGGGTCTCGGGGGAAAGGACACAAAAAATCGTCCGGTAAATCCCGGGTAAGCAGGGGCCCGCGATTGCAGGGGCCAAAGCTCGGACCATGCTTAAATATTTATCTCGAATCTTGCGCCATTCTCAATCTACAGTGCCAGAAAGGGCCGCGAATGCGGATACATCTTTCTAATGTGGATGAAGATACAAGTTTGATTTGCAAGTTCTGAATACACTTCACGCTCTTTGATCTACCACTTTCAAGACACAGGGAAATACATTTGCGAAACGTTCCGTATCGCATCTTCGGTGCTATTCTGAGCGAGGCGCGACAGATGGATACTGCGTTACAGTTATGCGCGTTGGACCCGCCCGTAAGAACGGACCTGTCAGGGCAGCCCTTTCGCGCATGTGGTTTTCTGACTCGTGGGCCGTTGCGCATCTGGAAAAGCGAGACAATTGGACCGCCGACAGATCTTGCAGTCACACAGATCTCGGTGATCCGGGATTCCCTATACCGCCAAACAGGTTTGTAGAAATGGGGGAGCATAAACTCAATTTCTTCCAGCGCACGTCACACAGTTGAGCTAAAAATCGTGATTGAAAACATGCAACAAGGTTCTATGGCGGGGCCGGTTGGGGTGCATCATCCCATTAGCAGGACCCTGCAGAACAACACCGAAGCTTCGCAGCATGGTGTTGTTAGGTACTTTTCTACCAAGGTAGCTTCCCAAGCATGACAAGCCCATTCGGTGATTGGCCCAAAACTGATGGGAGCTCCGTACCTGGGAAGGAAGAAGTAGGCTTTGGCTAGAGCGGTCTTCCTACCAAATTCGAAGACGTCTTCGGCGAGAAATTCTGAGAGCCCTCATTACACATCATGAAGTATGAGTCAAAGAGCCAAGTGTTTACACCTTGGCGGTGTTAGGTAATGAGATTTGGTTTCACTGCGCCTCAAGCAACGTGATCTCTGCACCCATCATAGCCAAGAGTCCCAAGTCCGTTTATTCGAGTGTCCCTTGAGGGTAGATGGGGCGCACAGGTCGGTCGAAGTTATCTGAAGAACTGCTCAACTTGTGGCTCGCAGCTCGCCGAAGTTTTGAACGAGCAGCATGTTGTGGAAGCGAGTCAGCTTGCCCGGTGACCACCAAGAAGTAACTCCCTCAAGTCGTATGTTTCGAAAAAGCCAACGCTATTGTGTCTGACCCTTCGGGCCAAGATCGGATCCGTTCATATCCCGTTTCTCGAGGCTGGACTTGGCAATAGGGTTATTACTGGCGCTGTGGATTTCCGATGAGTCCACCAAAATGCGCTGTGGATGAGATGGGTAACGATGATACCGGCTAAGACTGTCAGTGATAAATGACGAGTATTTGGTGGCGAGGAGGGCTCGTCGTTACAAAATCACTTCGTCCCTGAACACGAGAACAGAGGAAACCCGGCATCTCCATGGGTGACTTCACACGAGGATTGTGGCCAGTCTTCAAACAGTGTTGACCGTAACAGTCGCTGATTAGTTCTACCCCAGCCGCACGCATGCTCTGGGAAGGGTCCTCTGGCGCCGGCTGGCTCTAGGTGTGGCGTTGTCTTCTGTGCCGCAATTTTCTTGTTAGACACAATGTTTTGTTTTTTTGGTGCATGAAGGCAACTCGCTTCTCCAGGGGGAATTTGGTCCGCAATGGCAGGCCAAGCGTTTTGCCTCTTAGCGTTGGCAAGGCTGGAGAGAGTCTGGGTGCTTGGCAAATCTTGATGTATTGACACGAAGGGAAGTGACATGAGGCATCTGGTTGAGGCTAACTCGGCCTGATTCAGAGTTGTGAAGTGAATGGTTCTGAGATAAAGTCGGTACGAATGAGAATAAAGGGAAAACTGTCGCCAACAATACTGTCCGTTTTGACCATAAAGAGGCTGTTTGGAAGGGGGAAAATGGCAAATTTGCATGGCAGCGGTCCGAAAAGGGGCGAGTACGAAATATGCGTAGTTGTGCTGGTGATGAGTGAGAGCAGACAGGATTGGGGGCAGGTAATTTTTGTTCCTGTTATTCATGTGACCGCTACTACTACTTCCGAGGAAATAAGAATGGGGAAGGAACTGAGTTGGGTTTGGTGTGCATGAGGGGGAAGGTGCTGCTGGCGAAATGCTCCCGCCGGGCAGAACTCGGAGACATTGGCCCAAGATTAACTTGTCTTCAAAATAGGTACGCCTCTAATTCTTGCGTCCTAAATACGGCCAATGAACTTCCAATATATGTCTCGTTTGCTTTAATAGCTACGAAGCTGACACAATATCTGTGAGTCTGAGGAGCGATGTCTTTGTAATCCCGTCGCCAACGGAAGAAGCCCGCCATGCCTTTCTACCCAGACATCGTAGTATCACCGCCGAACTCATGTTCTACATATAATGATGAGGCTATATATTCACGTTTTTATTTCTCAGATCAAATAGCAGATACCTCTCGCTACCAATATATTACTGAATTATTTGATAATGGTTTGTTGAAGGTCAATTTTGCACGGAGAACCGATCATCAAGAACCCTCAAGATTTCTACCCAGCGCATGAACTTCCACATATCTAAGGCGAATGCGCAAGCACATAGCAAAAAAAGAACCGTCAAAATGGCCGGAGAAAGAACTAAAATCAACATTCTCATGTCGTTGGCGTTGAGGCAGACAGTGCTTCTCCCCACTTGACACTGTCCTCGCGCCGAAAAATGCTTACGTAAATTTCGCACCTCTCACTCACTTATCAACGACAACATCGACACAGCGAACAAGACAGAAACAGATCAAGGTCTTCTCTCACTGGGTCGAGACCAAGAAGCCGGGTAGAATCCGAACCCAACCTCTCGTCAGCGTTCACCCGCTCGCATCGCAATCCAACAGCTCAAAATCCAAACACCAACCAAAACGCCTCTCACCAAACCACCCACTCAGTGACAACCTCACCTCATCAAAGGGCTGCTCACCAAAATGTCAAGCATCACCATCCACCCCCGCCCGCAACAACCACAACCAGCAACCTCCCTCCTCCCCCAGCTAATCCAAACCCCCTCAGGCCACGCCCTGCTCGAACTCCAAGGAACAATCAACTTCCCCACCGCCACGGACCCCTCCCTCCCCTCCCTCGACAACGACCAACCGTCATCCCCCACCTCCGACACCGCCCCGGATCCCACAGGCGAGTTCTCCAAAAACCAAATCGGCCGCATCACCTTCCCAGATTACAACCCCGACGCGCTCGACCCGTCTAGCACGGCGTGGATGCGCCGCGTGTACATGTATGTGGGCGAGCACCAGCGGCTGATGGGGGAGGTGAAGAAGTTGCCGAAGCCGGTGGCGGTTGTGAGAAGGCGGGGGGAAGGAGATAGGGAATATGGGGATGAGGAGGTGGAGGAGCTGGAGGTTGTGGAGGTGGTGAGGTATAAGATTGTTTTTGCGCAGAGACCGGAGCCGGTTACGCATGTCTGAGGAGGGAGAGTTGAAGGGGAAGTTGAGGGGAGATGGAGATGGGATTGTCTGGGTTTGGGAATGGGTATGGGAGGAAGGGTGGGATAGGAAGGGTGGGAGAGGAAGGGCGTTGGGATTGTTTGTGGTTATGGGCTGGTACTGTGAGTTTTGTATGAGGAACGACAGAGTGTCTGGTTGGTAATGCTTATCACGGGATGGCAGAGGTTTAGCTGGGGTATGGTTGAGATAACTGGCTTCGTTTGGCTAGCTAGTCCGACTACCTATGATGCTATCGGCGCCGACCTTGTCCTCCCCAGGCCATCCTTGCCATAGTAGTCCATCGGGTACGCCCCCTTCCCCCAATCCTCCTTCTCCTCCAGAGCTATCAGCGCCTCGTAGGGTGTCAGGAGCGGTCGTGGGAAGGCGTATCCCCAGTCGATGCTGAGCCGTGGGCATGCTACCTGTACCCAGCACTCAACGTCGTTCATCATCGCGAGCTTCCCAGGGAAGATTTCGCTGAGTAGCAGGTTGACGAATGGGACTCCCATCTCGTTGAGCTTGCTTTCTATGAGCGCCATGGTATGCGGGTTTCCTTGCCTCCCGAGGGATCCGAGAATAAGCCCCCATTTGCGCGCGCCTTTCGCCGTGCGGATGGCTTGCCGCCGCAAGTCCTTCATCTCTTCGTGGCCGTATGTCTCGTGTGTTAGCTTACGCGAGTACGGATCGTAGCGGTACGCAGGGATGTCTGGGTTGTGTATCATAATGCTCTCGAGATGGAAGCGGCCATCTCCGAGGTACAGTATCAGATCAACGGGGAAATCGGAGTACATCGATAGGTTGGGTGATGTGCAGCCGAGGATTTCGCCCTTGGAGAGCGGCGCGATTTGCGGTACAATAACCTTGAAACCGGCCTTCTCCAGGGACGACCGAACGCCGTGGATAGTGGCGTTGAACTGGATTGTGCCGACCATGGCGATGGTCTTTCCGGGAGCGAAGTTCCGTTCCAGACTGGCGAGGAGATGTGATGTGTCGATACTGATATCAACGAAGACGTAGAGGGTCTTGATCTTGGTGACGTCCACCGGGATGAGACAGCTGTGGGCGTAGTGCACCAGGAGATCACATCCCATGGCGCGTGCTGTGTAGTCATCGATGCAGCAGGCGCCATACGTTACATCTCCCATGATTAGCGTCTCAATACCTGGACAGAACTGCGTGAGAATGTCCGAGATAGTTGTGGCAAACAAGAGCAGCCCCTCGGGCATCTGGAGAGCAACTTTCTTCGCTCCGAGTGAACGGATGCGATGGATGGTCTTGTGGATCTCAAACGAATAGTTGGCTGGGAGCAGCGCTACCGCTTCCTTGAGTGCTGGATCATTGAGAATCTCTGGTGGCACCTGGTTCAACATCCTCGGCGCTCTCCTCGGCTGGGCAACTAAACATCATCAGCCCAAGGGGTCGAGGAAGACATGATCTGTACGAGAAAATACCCTGGATAGCCCCCGCGTCTTCGATAGAGGCGCTGCTTTGACCCGGGGTGGAATTTGCAGCGGCCTCAGTCGCGGCTCGCCGCCCCACGAAGCGCCTCTTTGGTTGCTTCACGGCATTTTGAGAAATGTGAATCTCCTCGAGCTCGGCAGCAATGCCGAGGTCGACGAGGACACGGTCGTCCTCCATCTTGGCAGATCAGGCGTCCGGTCAAGGTGCTTGGCTAGCCGTTATGATAGAGCAGGGAAACGGTCCCAACTCCGAGTTTCTGCACTTCTTTGCCCCTCTCTAAAATCCAGATGGGCGTGCAGTGGCAAACAGAGGGGTGATATTGAGAATTCCGAACAGCGGATTTGATCTATTGTGTAGCAATCCCGTTCTAGGGGGTGTCTGATAGGGCGAAGCGATCAAGAAACACCGAGTCAAAGTAGCCAGTGACAGAGACAGCAGACACCGTTCTTCCGTGCCCTGGATCTCGAATGCTGCCCGATTTGGCTTTGCCGGATGTCTTGAGCGACCCCGCCGAGCCCGTTCCGCGACAGGGGTGTGGTGAACCGTGCCTGGTGTCGGGGTCGGCGCTTCAAAATTGAGTGGGGTCTATCTTTTTCTGGCCAATTAGAGGGTCTAGGAAATTGTGCCCTAACGGGCCTCTATGGCTGGTGCGCTGCTGCACACAAAATCTCCTCCCGATTTCTTCGAGCGACAACCAATCCACATCACCAACTCCGGGTTCAGCCAACAACCGCCAAAATGAAGGTATGTCTGCCTCCTGCTCGCGTGCGATCACGAGAATATGATGGCACCCGACTCTTTTCTCGAAGATTTCGAGATTTCTAGAAGCAATAACTGACCTCCGCCGTCAGCTGAACATTTCGCACCCTGCGAACGGCACGCAGAAGCTGATCGATATTGAAGATGAGCGTAAGGTGCGCCACTTCTACGAGTAGGTACCCCAATCTCCTTGCCGCGATTGACCTGAGCTGACAGTTACTTTTAGGAAGCGCGTAAGTCGAGCCTGAACGTCGATCGAGTCGCGAAAAAACGATACTGACCGAACTAGATGGGCGCTGAGGTCTCTGCCGAGCCCCTCGGTGACGAGTGGAAGGGCTATGTCCTCCGCATCACCGGTGGCAACGACAAGCAGGGTTTCCCGATGAAGCAGGGTGTTATCGCCCCTACCCGTGTCCGCCTCCTCCTCTCTGACGGCCACTCGTGCTACCGCCCCCGCCGTACCGGTGAGCGCAAGCGCAAGTCCGTCCGCGGCTGCATCGTTGGTGCCGATCTCTCCGTCCTCGCTCTCGCTGTCGTCAAGCAGGGCGAGCAGGATATTCCCGGCCTCACCGACACCGTCCAGCCCAAGCGTCTCGGCCCCAAGCGTGCCACCAAGATCCGTCGCTTCTTCGGCCTCAGCAAGGATGACGATGTACGTGCTCTAAGCCACTGCAATCCCGTCATCGCCTACCATCCTGCTGCGTCGATTCACATCGCGCAGTGGGGGTAGAGTCTGAGTGTAAAATGGAGGCTAATAAGGAATTTTTCTTCGGCAAATAGGTCCGCAAGTACGTCATTCGCCGCGAGGTCCAGCCCAAGGGTGAGGGCAAGAAGCCCTACACCAAGGCTCCCCGCATCCAGCGTCTGGTCACTCCCCAGCGTCTGCAGCACAAGCGTCACAGAATCGCCCTCAAGCGTCGCCAGACCGAGAAGGTCAAGGACGAGGCCGTATGTCTATCTCTTCCCTTGGAATCGCGGAGCTTTCACTAATGTATCTCAGAACGAGTATGCTTCGCTCCTCGCCAAGCGTGTTTCCGAGGCCAAGGTCAAGAAGGCCGACGACCGCAAGCGTCGCGCGAGCTCTATGCGCAAGTAAGCGTTGGACGTGGGTAATGGGTCATCGGTTGCTTTCGGGAAAAGGTCATGGCGTGGTTGCTTGATAGCTCATCAGGAACGTGTAAATGGCATAGAATCCCTTCACGGATCCTCGAGAATGAGTCTTTGCATTGGTCATGATATCCATGCTTTACGGATGTAGGGCGGTTCCGAAGAAAAAAGTTTTCTTCCCTGCAGTAAACCCAGAATTCAAGACGTGTGACCAGATGTGCTCAGCTTTCCCGGTTCCCTCTTGAGTTTTATCTGGATGCCACGACGGTGTCTGGCCGAACTTGTGCTGATAGTATGATGTGAATATGCCTGTATCGATGGGGTTTCGTACAAGATACACAGGTATCGTCACATACCCCTGCTCACTAGTTGAAATTCCCCGAACTTGAGGCCCACTGCGCCTTAGACGATGCTGGACTTCAATTCTCAGAATTGCGATGCCAGGCTTCAGTCAGAAGAGCCCCACTTCCTTGGTTTGATGTTACACACGATCCCCCAGCCACCTCGCGTGATAAAATGGGCTTGAGTTCTATTGGTTTGGCGCTGATCATCTCTGGGATCTGCGTTTTTGACTCAACAAGGCGGCGGGTGGTATGCTTTTGTTGTTCACATTCAGGGTTATCAAGAAGCGAGGCAGCATCCCAGATGATGAAAGTTACTTTGACTTTGGAGGTGCCTTCAGGTATGGATCTCTTCATTCATCATGGCTACCGGCTTTGGATACACAAGGTAGACTCTAAAATTCCGTTTAATGAGGCGTTTCCTCGGGTCGGGATTAAAACATGACACGCTCAGGCAACTTTCTTGTTTGGATCAGTACGGACACAGCGGTCTTACTGCTGCTGTTGGCATTCTCGAGAGGTACTTCTTTGAGGGGTGTAACGGTGGAATAGTTTGAGCTGGAATAAAGACTTGGGACAGCTTCAGTCGAAGCAAGACATCACGGCGTGACGCACACGTCGCTGCTTTTGAGGACAATCGCTCGGTTAACTATCAGGGTTCTCCTGCCTAGACTTTATGTTGCGCTCGTGGGTCAAATCGGTTAAGATATGACAGGGCGTAGAGATACTTTAGAAGCGACTAGGTGGGATGGACTCCAGCTGATTAATTCAGCAAAGGTGAGATCTGGGGGAGGTGCGCAGCTAGGCACCCCACCTTGTGATGTGATGCTTGGTTTGGTGGAGACAAGGCGCTCGGGCTGCTGGCGGCATTTACCGTGGGTCAACTTTTTGGCGTACCTGACCAACAGCTGCCGTCATTACCCTTCCTTACCTTTCCGCGCCAAAAAAGGTCTGGTGCTGCTTCGACCTTTGGACATCTTGAACCCAAACTTCGTCAACGCCGACCATTTCTTCGCACCACCTTTACTCGCGCCATCGTACCCGGCCAAATCGCGTTGCATACTTTCTGCGACTACTCATTTCGAGCATCCTGAACATCGGGGACTGCTAGAGACGTCCTGCACACGTCTTTGTCGTCCTTGGGATACAGGTGAGCTTGTCCCGCCCCAAGGCTGAGTTTATTCGCCTGTCTCGAGGCGCCGACCCCCAGCTCGCAATCACGCCCCGCGTCGAGCTTGGTCCTCTGCACCTCAACCCGCCCCAACACCCTGCTCACCCTTCTGCTTTCTCTACAGGTCCTGCTCGACCAACCCATCTCGTTTTCTCCGCGACTTCCGCAAGGCTGCGGCTCAACAGTCAGGCTGCCGTCCGTCCGAGGGACGTGCTGGTAGTGGTGGGGGAGCGTTTACCTTTTCTCGCCCCGGCGGCGTAGCCGCACCTTCACGATGGGCAAAATCACCAAGACTATGCAGCCCAAGCACAGGGAGACCTTGGTAAGCTTGTCGCATCTCGTTCATCGCTGTCGGTCCTGCAAAGCTAACATTTGATGCCCCGCTCTAGTCTCCCTGGCTTAAGGACTACGTCCAAGCTGCAGCATCTGCGCCCTTGCCACTCATTCCTCAGAAGCTCGAGGAGTTTCCTTCGAGATGGCCATTTCCGCGGGGCGACCTCTATCACTGGATACCCCTGCTGAACCGGTTTGACAGCATTTTAGAGTCATTCTGCGAGACCTACAACCTGCACGAAGGCTTCCAGATGCGTGACTTTGGATGCGATGTCCTCCTGAACAGTGAGGTACAGGCCGACAGCCACGATGATAAACCGTGGGATAAGGCTCGACTTGCCCAGTTGGGTTACAAGGACAGTGGAGACGGCGAACTCATCATCGTTGTCCTGAAGTTCACTCAAATGCTTTTGGAGCGCTGCGGCAACCGAAGCATATATGCTAGCAGCTCTCACCTGAACAGCCTGCTGAATTCCACAGATCTCAATGTAATCCTTGCCACACTCAGAGTCGGCCTGGAGCTGGCACAACGGTACCAGGCCTCTGTCAAGCGCATGGCCACCCCTTCACGCCAAGTCAGCAGCGCTTTGCTCGCGAACCATTACAACATAGAGCTCGATCGAGTGCAGTGTGTGGCACAACCGTTTGCGAAGACTCCGATCATTAGGTTGTCGGACCCCGCACCGGCGACGCCTGCTTCTGCGAGTAAGGGCAAGGAGAAGGAAAAGACTCATAGTGCTGCCCAGAAAAACGTGGCTTCGATGTACGCTAATGATCTGGTGGCTATTGCGGCGCCCGGCCAGGCGGACGAGGGTCGCTGGAATGGATGGGGGGATATCAAGTTGCCTTACTACCCAAAGCCGGAGAACACCGAGACTCCGGTATCAGAGCCGCCGGCTGCGGATCGTGGCAATTCGTCCGTCCCTGCGACACCTACGCCTTTGCGCCGGAGTTCGACTGCTGTAACCCCAACTCCTCGCTCACATAGGGCTTCGGGTACGGATGATAGTCCGACGCAGCGCACCCCGGGTGCCGTAGCAGACACACATGTGGCTTCGGGACCAAAATACGTGGAGATCCGCCAGTCCACGATCCAGTCGACATCTATTTACGATCTGCTAAAGCAGTGTCCCGCAGATATGACAAATGCTTCGCGATACGAGTTCCTCAACCGTCTCAGAGTTTGCAAGGCGCTTTCAGGGTCAGCGGAGGATCGGCAGCTGGCTCTCGCCGTCCGTCTCTTGGCGATCACGAACTTGGCTTATATTCACCCAGAAGTTTCGTTCATAGAGAAGGCCCTGAAGCAGGACAACGACGAGCCGCGACGATATCAGCTTGTCTATCAGCTTGCCGAGCTGATTCACCCGTCCGTAGACGGCATCAAGGAAATCCCACGCTGGCTGCAGGGTATTGCGATGGCTCTGCTGGAGGCCATCTTATCATTCCAGTCCAAATATGCAGATGTTCTCTCGGCCCTCAATGCCAACGTCAACCATGGTGTCCTCTTGTACGTCATCAGGAAGGCGGTGGCTGAGATGAAGGAGGACCCGGAGGACGATGTCGAGGATAAAGCGTGTGAGGACGACCGGTGGCGGGACAGTCTTTTCTCTTTGACGCTTCACATCGCCATGGCATCCCGCATAGGCCAAGATATGGCTGGAGCGGGCCTCATGGAGATTCTAGTCGAGATGCTGAATCTTCGTTCAAGAATCGCGAGCCGAAACTACGCTACGGTACTCACCTTCCTTGACAGTTTGATCTATGCCCATCAAGGCACTTTTGCCATGCTCACTGGCGCCTCAGGTCTAGATGCTATCGCGAACCTGATTGTCCACACCGTCAACGTATCGAAGGAACTCACGGCGGCTGGACAGGGAACAAAGCCGGCATTTCATGCTTCTCTTGTCGACTACGATATTCCTTATTATGAGCAGCAGACGCTGAAGTGGCTCCTCAAATTCATTCACCATGTCATGACCAACGCGTTTGCGTTGTGGGGCAACACTGACCGACTTCTGCGCAACTTGGTTGACAACTCTGCGTTGCTCGGCAGCCTTCGGGCTATTATTCAAGACATGAGACTCTTCGGGTCTGTGGTCTGGACGAATTCTGCCACGTTGCTGAGCGACTTCATCAACAACGACCCGACTAGCTTTGCCGCGATCTCCGAGTCGGGAATGATTCAGACCTTCCTCGAGTCGTTGACTGGGCGACCCGTGGTGATGGAGCCGCCGCCAGCAACCCCGAAACCAGATGCTCAGGACGGCGAGGAGCCTGCTTCGCCATCTTATTCTGATGACTCGGTGACTTTCGAGAGAGATGAGCGACCTCACCCCCCAACCAAAGAGATGCTCGAGAAGCCTCGAGAGTGGCCCCTTGCCCACGGAATTCTTCCTTCGAACGAAGCTATTCTCGCCATTCCAGGGGTTTTAAATTCCATCTCTTTGAACACAACTGGTATGAAAATGGTTGTTTCATCTCGCGCCTTCGAGAGCTTCCTCGAGATCTTTGAGAGCCCGGACCACGTTCACTGTATGGAGATGGATCATGAGCTGGCTAGCAACATCGGTGGTAGCTTCGATGAGCTCGCTCGCCATCACCCAGCACTTCGCCCGGCTCTTTCAAACGCTATGATTGACATGGTAGCGAGGGTGGTTCATATGGCAAAGACAAAGGCCACAACTGCTGGATGGGGAGCAAAACTTCAGGTTACTGATGTCAACGGAGATTCTGTTACTGCGGATCGCACTCTCTTGGAGAAATCGGCGACAGGCACGACAAGCGGCAAAGGAAAAGAGAAGGCTACTGGTGATTCCGACGTCGAAATGACTGACGTCAGTCTTCCTTTGGTTGCTGTTGTTGATGCCGCCATCCCCCGTCTTGGGCCCCAGAGCACAGGGGTCACAGCGCCTTACAAGGAAATCGCCCCATATATTCTGGCTCTGTCAACGTTTCTCAACTCGCTCATTGGCACTTCAAATCTCAAGGTGCCCCTCGTTCGCGAAGGCGGTATTGAACTGCTCCTTGACCTCATGGAAGCCCCTAGCCTTCCGGACGACTTTGGTGACTCTCCGGCTTCACGTGTGTTGTCTCAGGTGGTCGCCCAACTTATCGACAGCAACCAGATCGTCGGGCTTCCGTCTCTGCTCAACCGTATCTTGGACGCGTTGAACACCCTGCAACCACTGATTAGGAGGGAGGAGTCATATCCGTTCTTCGGCCCGTTCTTGATCCCCGACCTTTCCTTGCGCGATTCCAATGGTGGTTGGGACCAGACCATGGTGCGCAAGGTGGCTGATGGCACTGCTGTGGTAAAAGCACTGGTCAATTTCCAAACGTTGATTCGAACGCTCTATCAATGTTTCCCTTACTCGTCTCGGAGTCAGACAGTTTCGCTTCCGCAAGTCAATGTTTACGACTATTATATCCGACTCATCAATGATCTGGGGCCGTTGCTTCGAGAAATCCTGTCTGAGGAGATGTCAATCGGGACCCTAGTTCCCCAGCACTGGACGATTAGAAAACCCCCGCCACCCGACCGCAACGGCGATATTGTCATACCCCCTAGTGAGGACGCGAACGTTACAGAGGTTCTGGCGGCCTCATGGGCTGCTGCAGATCAGGACTCTTCAGCGTCAAGCAAAAGCCTATCGGAAGAAGAACAGGCAACGGTTCAGTACCGCAATTTCCACACACTCCGCAGCCTTCTCCATTCAATCCTGCCATCCACGCTGCCGTTCTTCCAGACAATCGGGAAGGCTCTACTTCATCGCCGCGGGCCGGACAATTATCTTCGTTCCCAGCACCTCGGCCTTGCAGACTCATTGGCGGAGACAATCTTGGAGCAGTTGAAGCCGCCTCAGCGGGAGTCGACGGTTAAGGACTACCACTACTGGATCATCATGTTTCACACCGTGCATGAGATGCTCATTGACCCTAGTCGGCAGAACGATCGCAACACAGTCCAGCTGATCACCCCGGTATTGGTTGCCTTCAAGGAACGGGGCGGGTTCGACGTCCTTAACGCCTTGCTCCAGAAGTTTGCTGACGAGGTCTGCAATGCTTCACGCGAGGGCGAAGACGCAGCAAAGTCAAGACTCTCCGGCGTGGGTATGAAGAAGATTTTGGAGATCTACGCTGTCATTGCCAGCGGCAAGAATATCTCAGAGTCTATTGCACAAAGTCTTCTGCCGCCTAGGACTTACGACAGGGGCAAGGATTACAGTGCCCAGCTGGTTGTAGAGCTGAGGATGGCCATTTTACCCATTGTCCGCAAGCTCTGGGAATCCGAGCCACTCATCGAAAAGTCCACGGCTGAAGTCCTCAAGAAGATCATTGACATCCTCAAGACCGTGTCTGCTGCTGACCACGAGACAAACTCCTGGCGGAAATCCGACCCGAAGCCTCCTATGTCAACCTTCAAGGGCCGCAAGTTGGAATATTTCGATTGGGCGTTAACCCCGCACAAGGAGCAAATAAAGACGTTGACTCGCGCCGGCACCGACGTGGAGCTTGCTCGAGAAGCAGTGTACCGCGCGTTGGGCAGGAGCGAGGATGTCACTGAATACTGCAGAGCTCATCAGAAAGGCGTTGCTGGCAAGCGCAATCCCATCCCCGAGACAGAGGCATATCATGATTCTCCAATCCCCGGGTCTGGAGAATCTGGCGAGCAGGCCACGTCGCATCCCCAAGGCGATCTTTCGGTGGAGCCCATGTCACTCGACTTGCTACCTGCTATCACTCAGGATGAAATAGTCAACCCGGGCGTTGGAGATGTTGATGAAAATTCCTCGGACGAGTCAGACGATGATCACGATACGTCTAGCCAACGCTCTACTAGCCAAGAGACCAATGCGCCAGCAAAAGCGGATTCGTCGTCAAACCAGGGTGCAGAGCAGGAAGCCTCTCTAGCTGTTACTAAGGATGATCTCGACACCGAGCGAGCCATCCTCCAGGAAGATCTCATCGACCGCTGCCTCGACGTTATCAGGGCTCATCCCGACTCCGTGTACGACGTATCCGAGCTGATCAGGGACACAGTCCTTAAGTCTGACAATGAAGAGAAGCGAACCGAGGTTGGCGAAACTCTTGCTAATGCTCTAATGTCGTTTGCAGTAAATGACGAGGAAGAGAGAAAGGCAAGCGGACAGAGCATCGCGGCATATGCTCATTTGTTGTGCCTGCTCCTCAAGCAGAACCAGGTGTTCTTCAAGGCTACTGTGCCAACGTTGAAGCAAAACATTGGGGAATATCTGGGCTTCCTGAAGCTTCCTCCTGCTAGCTCCAACGAGGAGTTACCCCCCTGGATGCCATATGTTCTTCTCATCTTCGAGCTTCTTCTGGCCGACGATGCGCAGCCCCTCGAGTGCAAGTGGCGGGTGCCGACCACTGATGAGGATGCTGGCGAGCCGCCGTCCCTCGTGGCGAAGGAGAGCAACCTGACCGAAGAGGAGCGCTCAACTCTTCTGACCACAATCCTCGAGGTCCTTCCCCGTATTGGAAAGGAGGAGGCGCTCGCGGTCTCTATCCTGAGAATTCTCGTTATCCTCACCCGGGACTATACGATGGCCAAGGCGGTTGGCGAGAAGCGCAACCTGCAAAGGCTGTTCGTTATGGCGAAGCAGTTGTGCAGTGGTGGGTCTGGCCGGCTGAAGCAGTCGCACATCTCTGACAACATCATGATCATCCTCCGCCATATTGTCGAAGATGAACAGACTATCCGCCAAATCATGGAGGCTGAAATCCGTCAGTATATGGCCGGTACTTCAAGGAATGTTCGGTCGCTGGCGGCGGCTGAAATCCACACATATCTGCGGCATCTCTCACATGTGGCGCTTCGATCTCCCAAAACCTTTATCGACGTGACCCTTGACATTGTCAAGCTTCCTCGCTGGGCACCCCAACCATCTGATACCGCCCCAAGACCTCATGTGCTGTCTCTGAAGGAGCAGCCTTCGGATGCGGCGGTCCCTCCCAAGGATTCTTCGATTGAGCCTGCTGTCCAGGCAACCGAGGATCTCACAATCAGCGATGTTAAGCCCACCACTGAAACGGACAAGGAGATGGCGGATGCCACGAAAGCCCCTGTTCATGAGCTCAAGCGTCCCGTACTTGAGAACCCTGATGGGGTCGTCCATTTCCTCCTCTGCGAGCTGCTCAATTATAAGGAGGTCGATGACAAAGAGCCTTCCAATGCCTCAGCAAAGGATGGCAACCCGTCAGCTGAGCCGGCTGCTCCCAGCGGCGATGCCGCATCCTCATCCGGGGAGGAGCAGGGAATGGAGGCAAAAGACAAGGACAAGAAGCCCTCCAAGCCCGCGTTTAAAGCGGAGGACCACCCCATTTTTGTCTACCGTTGCTTCCTGCTGAACTGCCTTGCGGAGCTTTTGCAGAGCTTCAATCGCGCCAAGGTCGAGTTCATCAACTTCAAGCGTAGCGCACCAATTCAGACCAACACCCCGATCAAGCCGCGCTCAAGCGTCCTAAACTATCTCCTGAATGACCTGTTATGCTTGTCACATACAATCACCAACATGGACTCGGTCGCTATCAAGAAGAAGGCAGCAACCTCCAACCAAGCACAAGCGGTGCTCGTAGCTTTGGTGTCGAGGACTGGCGAGAAGCCATTCGATCGCAACCGCGGCACTTGGGAATATGATGATGAGCCGGATCTGCTTTTTGTCCGCCGATTTGTTCTCGACACCATCCTACGCGCGTACAAGGAAGCTTCGATTCCCGGGGAGGCATTCGATGTTCGTTACGGACGCATGATTTGTCTAGCCGAACTGATGAGCCAGATGATTGGCGAAAAGGATAGAGACTCGGTCCCAAGTAATGCGCGTGGAACCGACCCCGCCGTCACTAGCTCCCAGGCACAGCTCCGCCGCTTGATGTACGAGAAGGGGTATATCGCCGCCTTGACAGCCTCCATCGCGGATATTGACTTGACGTTCCCGAATGTCAAGCGCACTATCAAATACATTCTTCGTGTTCTTAGGTCTCTGGCAAAGACGGCCTTCCAGTTGAGCCAGTCCGACGTCATGCCACTCGCCTCCACAGACCAGCTGGAGGAGGAGGCCATATCGGCATCCTCACTTTCCGATATGGATTCTGACCGTGAGGAGACGCCGGATCTTTACCGCAACTCAACGCTTGGCATGCTCGAGCCTGGTGGCGGGGATGACTTCTCCGAGGATTCGGAAGAGGGTATGAACTTGCTTCAAGAACTCCACGGCTATGTTTTGGCACTGACTTTATTAGATGATGATGACATGTATGACGATGACCAGTATGATGAAGAACTGGACTACGGAGACGACATGTCCCAAGACGGGGAAGATAACCCGAGTGACGACGACGAGGACCTCGGCGAGATGGGCCCAATCGAAGGACTTTCCGGCGAGCCTGGGGTTGTCGAGGTGATCATGGGCGAAAACGAAGATGACGACGATATGGATGAAGATGATGACGAGCCCACTGATGAAGACGACGAGGACGAACTCGACTCTGACGATATGGAGGATGTTGAGGATCAGATTGAGGTCGTAGACGAAGAAGGCAACCCCATCGATGACGACGGCGCATCGGGCTGGGAGAGCGGAACCGACGAAGAAGATGAGGAAGACGAAGACGAAATCGACTTTGAAGCAGAGGCTCAGGATCTCCACGAGGCTCACATGCACGAGTTCCACGAAGCCAGAACGCTCAGCCCTTTTCCAAGTGACATTCGTGCTGCTATGGAGGCCGATGGCATGGATGAGGGGGATATTCAGGCTTTCGAGGATGACTACCTCGAGGATGGGTTGGATGAAGATGGTTAGTGCCCTTGAGCTCTTTGTGTTTCGTCATTTACTAACTTGTAAAGATGAGGAAGAGGATGACGAGGTCGAGGATGAAGGCCTTTACTACGATCAAGATCATCCCCGTGAGTCCACTATTTCTCTTGTCTATGATTTGTACTGACACTGGCGTCAGGCGACGACCTCGCACCTGCCAACATGCCTTTGGGCCTCGGTTGGGATATCGCCATCGAGCCTCACCCAAGATTCCGACCCGGTGGCACACGAAGCCCGTTCCCGTCGTCTCACCAACACCACCCATTCATGGTTGGAGGAGGACCGCGTGACCCACTAGGGGGTAGGTTGTCCCAGATCCGTTCAGGCATGCACGAAGTTGTGAATGGGCTTGAGCGCCGCTTGCATCACGCCGAGATTCTACTTGATCTAGGTTTGGGCGTCATCTCCAACTTGAACGCTGACCCCTATGCAGCGGACTTCCGAAGCTTCATCCGTGCCGGTCATCATCATCAAAGGCCCGCCCCGAACAGCATCGACGATGGTGTCAACCCTCTACTCCTTCCCAGCAACAGAGCCGGACGAGACCCCTCGCCTCGCGATAGCAACGCAAATCTAATTCATCTCGGACTGCCCACTGGCCTACTCGGAGCCGCCCTCGATGGCCCCTTGGCGTTTATTAATGATCTAGTCCAATCTCTCCCTGCTATGGCGGGACGCAGCCCCCAACACCTCAGTTTTAGATTAGCTAACGGAAGTGTGCGTCACGTCAGCATTCCCCTGCCCGCGTCTCATGCTACTCGCGAGTCTCGTTCCGATTCGCGGCGAGATTTGTACCAAGAACCTTCCCAGGCCGTTGCCTTCTCACCAGAACTCACGGTGGACCGTTGGCAAGAGGAGGCCAAGATGATCTTTGGTTCTACTCACAATGAGAAGTCGGCGAGGCTGTACAACCTCATTCTTGGGTCACTTATGCCCGCTGCAAGGCAAGCTGAGAAGGAACAAAAGGCCCGAGAAGATGAGGAGAAGCGGAAGAAGGACGAGGAACGTAAGCGTCGCGAGGAGGAAGAACGCAAGGAGCGAGAGGCCAAGGAAGCGGAAGAGAAGGCGGCCCGCGAAAAGAAGGAGGCAGAGGAGCGTGAACGTGCTGAGCGCGAGCTCGCTGAAGCCGCGGCGCAAGCCGCTGACCAAGCGGAGACCCTTGCAGAGGCGGAGCCTGTCAGCGATACCCCCCAAGCCATGGAAGGTGTTGAGGCTCACGCAGCAACCCAAACCGAGCAGCAGCCGGCAGCACCAGTACAACGCGTTACTACAACTATTCGCGGTGAGACTGTTGATGTTACCGATCTCGGTATCGACCCCGAGTATCTTGCCGCTCTACCAGAGGAGTTCAGAGAGGAGGTGATCGCCCAAACTATTAGCCAGAGGCGATCACAGGCCCGCGAGCAAGCTGCGCCCGAGGGTGAGAACACGGAAGTCTTCCAGGAGTTCCTCGAGGCGCTTCCGGACGAGTTGCGCATGGAGATTGTGCAGCAAGAACGTCAAGAACGCCGTCGTCGGGAGCGTGAGGATCAGCGCCGACAAGCCGCTGCATCGGGCCAAGATGCTGGCGCGGCAGATATGGACCCCGCTAGTATTTTGGCGACATTCCCCCCTGAACTCAGAGCCCAAGTCCTTATGGACCAGGGTGACGATCTCATGGAGCATTTGCCTCCAGAGTTGGCGGCCGAGGCACGCGCCCTAGCCCGACGACATGGTCTCAGCAGCAACCGAGCACCACAGGCGGTACCCCGCGCTCATGACAACCGCCAGGTGGAAGCTAGCGGCGCAAACGATTCGAAGGCCCAACGGCGCAGCATCGTGCAGATGCTCGACAAGGCCGGTGTCGCCACGCTGCTCCGGCTGATGTTCGTCACTCAACAGGGATCCATTCGCAATTACCTTTTTGAGGTTTTCCAGCACGTCTGCGAGAATCGTCAGAACCGACTGGAGGTCATCTCTACTCTTCTCCAGATCCTCCAAGACGGAAGCACCGACATGGATGCTGTCGAACGGAGCTTCAGCCAACTGTCGTTGAAGGCTAGACAGCCAAAGGACAAGGACCCAAAGACGCCGAACAGCCTCAAGAGGACATACACGAACATCAGCACTAACAATCAGATCTCTACCAACTCTGACGTCTCGCCTCTTCTTGTTGTCCAGCAATGTCTTGACCTCCTCGTGGATCTGGCAACAAGGAACATCCACGTGCCCTCCCTGTTCCTGACCGAGCACGAGACCGTTGCTACTACCTTGAAGCGCAGCTTGAGCCGTAAGGGCAAGGCTAAGGATGTCAACCCCAAGGCTCAGAAGTATGCGATCAACTCGCTTCTCAGTCTCCTTGACCGAAGCCTCATCATGGAGAGCTCGGCCGTTATGCAGTACCTTGCCGATCTATTGAACAAGGTCACCTATCCTCTACAGGCCATTGAGCGTCGTCGAAAGGAAGCCGAAGAGGAAGCCAAGAAGAAGGAGGTTGACAGGGACGAGCCAGTTGCCGAAGCCGCCGCAACCCAGACTGAGGGACAAGCTCCCGAAGAGCAGGTGACGGAGGCCACTGCAGCTGCTTCTGCCGAAGAGCACACCGCGGAAGACAATGAACAGCCCGGTGCCGAGTCCTCTACCGCAAAGGAGACTGCAGAGGAGAAAAAGACCAGGAGCCTGACGCCGCCGGTCATCTCCGAGCATAACCTGAAGCTGGTCATCAACATCTTTGTCGCCCGGGAATGCAGCTCCAAGACATTCCAGAACACCATCTCGACCATCAAAAATCTTTCAAACATTCCTGGTGCCAAGAAGATCTTCGGCGAGGAGCTTGTGCGGCAGGCCAGGGTCCTGAGTGAGAACATTCTCTCGGACCTGGATGATCTCTTGCCGCACATCATGAAGGCAGAGTCTGGCACGGAGATCCAGGGTGTTGCCCTGGCGAAGTTTTCGCCTGGAGCATCCGAGCAGAACAAGCTTCTGCGTGTTCTTACTGCCCTTGACCATCTATTCGACAGCAAGAACAAGAAGCAGGATTCCACTGAGGGTAATGCACAGGAGAACACCAAGGAGGATTTGCTAGGGTCCTTGTACTGGAACCCGACGTTCGGCACCATGTGGGACAAGTTGAGCGCATGCCTAAGCGCTATCCGACAACGTGAGAACATGCTGAACGTGGCCACCATCCTCTTGCCGCTCATCGAGTCTCTGATGGTTGTGTGCAAGAACACGACACTGAACGATGTCCCTCTCTCCCAGACCGTTTCAAAGGAGATGCTTCTCTCGAGCCCCCCGCCCGAGAGCCGCATCGCTGGCTTGTTCTTCACCTTTACCGAAGAGCACCGAAGAATCCTGAACGAGCTGGTCCGACACAACCCCAAGCTCATGTCGGGTACGTTCTCGCTCCTGGTCAAGAACCCCAAGGTCCTGGAGTTTGACAACAAGCGCAACTACTTTAACCGCAGCGTGCACTCCAAAGCGGGCAGCCAGCAGACACGTAATTCGTATGCGCCACTGCAGCTCCAGGTGCGCCGCGAACACGTATTCCACGACTCCTTCAAGGCGCTTTACTTCAAGTCGGGCGCCGAGATGAAGTTTGGGAAGCTCAACATTCGTTTCCACGGCGAGGAAGGTGTTGATGCCGGAGGTGTGACCCGCGAGTGGTTCCAGGTGCTCGCGAGGCAAATGTTCGACCCCAATTACGCTCTCTTCATTCCCGTTTCGTCGGACCGCACGACGTTCCACCCCAACAAGCTCAGCGCTATCAACGATGAACACTTGAGCTTCTTCAAGTTTATTGGGCGTATCATTGGCAAGGCCCTCTATGAGGGAAGACTGCTGGACTGTTACTTTAGCCGTGCGGTCTACAAACGCATTCTCGGCAAGGCCGTGTCTGTCAAGGACATGGAGTCGTTTGATCCCGACTACTACAAGTCTCTTGTCTGGATGCTTGAGAATGACATCACGGACATCATCACCGAGACTTTCTCGGTCGAGGACGATGAGTTCGGTGTGACCAAGATCGTGGATCTCTGTGATAATGGCCGCAACATTCAAGTCACGGAGGACAACAAGCACGAATATGTGCGAATGATCGTAGAGCACAAGCTTCTTTCGTCGGTCAAGGATCAAATGGAGCACTTCCTGAAGGGTATGTTTAACTTGGTTTGGATCGAGAACCGCAGTTTCGCTAATATTTGATACCAGGCTTCCACGAGATTATTCCCGAGGAGCTCATCGCAATCTTCAACGAGCAAGAGCTAGAGCTTCTGATTTCCGGGCTGCCGGATATCGATGTTGATGACTGGAAGAGCAACACCGAATACCACAACTACACGGCGGCCTCGCAACAGATACAGTGGTTCTGGCGTGCAGTACGCTCATTCGACAAGGAAGAGCGAGCCAAGCTTCTCCAGTTCGTCACGGGAACCTCGAAGGTTCCGCTCAACGGCTTCAAGGAGTTAGAGGGTATGAACGGCATCAGCCGGTTCAATATCCACCGTGACTATGGGAACAAGGAGAGACTTCCCAGCTCACATACTTGCTTTAACCGTAAGAGCAACCCATCTGAGATTCGTTATTCAGCTGCTAACAACCCAATAGAGCTTGACCTTCCCGAGTACGAAAACTATGAGATCCTCCGAGCTCAAGTTTTCAAGGCCATCACGCAAGGCAGCGATTATTTCGGATTCGCATAGACGAGGCTGGCAGTTGTGCAAATACAGGGACTTTAGGAACGGCGGCATCGCATTGCATGGGGAGGGATTGACCTCTTGGAATTACGACACGGCAGGGAGGGAGGGCATAAAATGCCCAACCTGTCACTGGAGTTGCCGCGCATCGGATTTTTATATGCATTTCCAGACGTATCAGGGAAGGAGGAATAGCGGTACGGCACAGCGGTACTGCGGTGGCGAGTCGAGAATTCTCGTCACATTATGTATGTGTATATGGACATTGACTCTAGCGTCTGTCGGTCTCCCTTGAGGCGGCTTTGGCGGGGGGGTGAAGTGCAGGTCCCTCTCCCGTCGGGTTTCTTTCAGACCGGGCGTTTTTAAGAGTACTACTTCTAGAAATAGCGCAGAACAACAGCTGGATTCCCATGACATAGTCTGACTTTCGTGAGTGATGTGGGTAATGTGGCGATGTGAGATGTGGCCGATCACGTCCCGCCTGTGTGTTGTTGGCTGTTTGCTCCCTGCGAGCCAGGTATATGTGACAAGGCATAGGCTCCGCAGCTCGTTCATGTTATCCAATAGGTGGAAATCCCCGGAGGAAGCCCCATCTCAAAATTTCCATGCAAAGAATTCTGGCGCAAGAGAAGCTGTCGTTATTTATTTCCGTGATTAATACTACCTGCAGTACTCGAAGCGGGACTTGGTGAACTGAGCCGCGTGAGCCTCTTCAAATGAAGTTGGCAAGGCCGCCTGGTGTGGGGCGGGCACCTCCAATTGGCTGGGGCCTGCCCCACCTCAGCCCTGGCTATCGCGCAAGGATTAGACCCCACCGGTCACGGCTCAACCTAAGACCGAGAAATTTCGCCCACATTTTCCAAAAAGGTGTGCGTCTGAATCTGCGAATCCCACAACCGACCAGCCGACAAGTCAACCCACGACCAACGAGGTAAGAACGCGATTCCTACCCGTACGATTGCCTTGGACGGGAATTAATACCCTCATCAACAGACACCGACAAAATGGGTATCTCCAGAGACTCTCGGCACAAGCGCTCGCACACTGGTGCTAAGCGATCGCAAGTTTTCCCTCTCCTTCTCCAGCTCGGCCCTTGATGGCTTCACTAGACCACGATTGCTAACCTTTGTGTGTCTGCAGTTACTACCGTATGTTCCTCCTCCCGCAATGAATAAAATACTCGAAGGTCCACTTGGAAGGCGTCCTGTCTGCTTCGGCGGCAGGGCGACCGACCCCATGTGTTCTGAGCCTGTGTACACGCTTTGGAATGATTTTTCTGACAGCGCGGACAGGGAAGAAGAGAGCCTTCGAGGCGGGCCGTCAGCCTGCGAACACCCGTATCGGTGCCAAGCGCATCCATACCGTTCGTACCCGCGGCGGTAACCACAAGTACCGTGCCCTGCGTCTCGACTCCGGCAACTTCGCGTGGGCCTCCGAGGGCGTCACCCGCAAGACCCGTGTCATTGTCGTCGCTTGTGAGTTGGACTCTGATGGTGGGAGAGATGGGAGAGGGACGATGTGCTAACGCAGCCGTGTAGACCACCCTTCCAACAACGAGCTTGTCCGCACCAACACCCTGACTAAGTCCGCCGTTGTCCAGATCGATGCCGCTCCTTTCCGCCAGTGGTATGAGGCTCACTACGGCCAGGCCCTCGGCCGCCGTCGCCAGGTGAAGCAGGGACAGGCCATTGAGGAGGTCAAGAAGAGCAACAGCGTCGAGAAGAAGCAGGCTGCTCGTTTCGCCGCCGGTGGCAAGGTCGAGAGCGCCATCGAGAAGCAGTTCGAGGCCGGTCGCATCTTCGCCGTCGTCTCTAGCCGTCCCGGCCAGTCCGGCCGCTGCGATGGATACATCCTCGAGGGTGAGGAACTCGCTTTCTACCAGCGCAAGCTCCACAAGTAGAGGATGGATTGAGGGGTGGTGTCTTGACGGCTGGGTTGTGCACCGGGTTTGCATTTCGCCGGGGTGTTGATGGTCTCTTTTGGCTTGCTGCCCGTCTCAGTGAGCGTTTGGCTCTGGGAATTAAAGGAGTGCGGCAACTGCATTTCACTTTCCAGTTCATCACCGGTAACAGGCTGGGCATGGGTTTAGGGCGATGGAAAAATGACAATACCATAAGCAACACAGCTGTCTGACACGCAAAATGCATTCCTGCCGCTTGTGAACTGCGGCCCTATCATGCCCGTGAACGCTGATCCCTTGAAAGTCTTATATCCATATCCGAGCTTTGACCAAGTAATTCATAAAGTGCCGCTACTTTTCGCCATCTCGTGCCCCGTCCGTTCACACAAGTCTCAGTCGCAGCTCAAAATTGGCCCAGGCATCTGTCCTTGGACTTGATCAGTAACTTGTCAACGCATGCTGCGGCTGGACAGCTACTACCTTGAGCTTAATCGAACCCCCAGGCCGATTGTCATAGATCCGAAAGTGCCCAAGTTTGCGGCGTCTACGACAGCTTCTACCTCATCGGAGGGTCGCGGTCTCTCCCTCGCCGGGCGCGAGATAGTGGAGAAGGATTCATATAGTTAAGGAACAATACGACCGTGGCAAAGATGAGGAAGGGAATCAGAGGAGTATCATGGTTCGATCTGATGTTGTCGGCCATCTTGTACTGCTCGTCCACAGCGTTTTTGGCAATACAAGTAAAGTAGTCTTATTGTGGATCGGGTGCTGTGGTGATATGCTGCTTGCTTGACTGGTTTGGCTCCAGACATGGCAGACTGGAAATCTTCCAACACGCGGGATGTCCTTTTGATCGAGCTGTGAGACTCTAGGGAGGAGCGAATCGTATTGTGAGCATATTGCGAGAGAGAGCAAGGGCGATTACATCTGGGTTGGGCTGGGCTGCCCAACATGTCGGGATGTCTTGCCCTCACTGCCCCTCGCGATGAACACCATCATCGTCAGCTGTGCTCTTGCCGCAATCTTATGGTCTTCTGAGAATGTGGCAGACGCCAGTCAGTTTGATGTCGATCCGGGCTTTCTGCGTGAACATCCATCCCTCTGGTGTTGCGTCTGGCCCTGCCCTTTCAATGGGCAAACATTGCATAAACACCACAAACACACCCCTGCGACCCTCACTACCATCACCACTACCACCTTCCTTCCTTCTCCTTTCCTTCCCATCTAAAAACCCCCCCCCCCCAAAAAAAAAAAACAATGCCTCAACTCAAAAAGCACAAACCCCCACCTAGCAGACAGAAGCATGCAAAAAGAGAGAATCCCGCCAAAAAGATAATCGGATGCGGTTTATGTGGATCGAACACATGACCTTCAGATATACAGAATGTATTTTGGAATGAAGTGGAAACTTCAGTCTGACGCTCTCCCAACTGAGCTAAACCCGCTAGTTGATATGCAGTGGATCGCTTCTGCTAGTCATGTAACGTGAGACGGGTGGGGTGTGTGCGTGGGTGTGGGGAAGGGGCCCTAACCCTCTCCCTCTTCTGCGCCTAATGTTGTGATGCTGCAAGGCAGAAGACGGCAATTGACTGTCGCAATCGACTTTCTCCTTGTAGGCGGTGGGTAAAACACAAACGGTGGAAGGATCACTCTGGAAGCCTTTGCTTTTCACACATCACAGCAGCCCGGCACAAAATGGCTATCACTCTCCCGAGGATTCGTCCGACTTTCACGAAGGCTTCCAATTGGAACTTCTAGTGTCACTATTCACCCATATTCCTCCCCCAAGCTTTTGTACAAGAAACGAGAACACAACACCAGACATACATCACAGTCAATCCCCCACATACTTCATATCCCCCTCATATCATGCCATCGTATCGACCCCAGATGCGCGTGGATGCCATACTATATCGTACCCATGTTCTAGCCAAGACCAACACCAAAGCAAATCAAAACAGGACGAGAAACAAAAGGACAGCGACAGTGCAAGATGAACGCATTTCTTTCTGCTGTCATTATACTTTTACCATCACCGCCTAACTGAGTCCTTCCCCTAATATGGGTTGTCGTTGCATTCCTCTAAAATAGACTCCTCTCACACTCTTTCTTTCAACGCCGGTTACATGATGCGGCACGGCCTGCGTAATGACATCGCAAATAAAAGATAACGTCATATTCTCCGTGCTAGTAGGAGCGGCCAATCGATCAGTCAAACTGCCGTTTTAGCTCTTTCCATCTGCGCTGGAGCGTCTCGTGTGATGCGTTGATCTGGACGACACGTTAGAAACAACAGTCCAATGGTTAGTGGGATTACTCACCTCGGCATAGCGCATCTTGGTCTGCACTAGCTCTTCCTCTAGTTCGGACAGTTCCTTTTCCAGTTTCTGGTTCTCTTCGTGGACGTTCGCATTCCGCTTCATCAGATCGTCGCGCTCCAGGTGCCACGCCGTCTCGATCTCAGCAGGTTGCTTCTCGATCACGATTCGTAACTCCTGGACTTGGCCCTTGAGACTCTCGTTCTCATCCCTGAGCTCTTCGTTCTCCACCTTGGTGTGTACGAGCTCAGTAGCGAGGGTGGCCTGTTCGCGGTCCACAGCCTCAATCCGCTCCTCCAGCCGACGCACCATGATGGAGTAGCTAGCATTGGAATTTCGAAGGTGATCAAGCTCTGCCTGCCGTTCCTTTTCGGCCAGAGTTTTCTCCTCCCACTCCGTTGCGTAGGTCTTGAGTAGCTCTGGCGTAATCTTGACCTCGCACGCATCCCTAACCAGCTGGTCTGCTCGATACACCTCCTTGTCGATACTGCTCGAGCTGCTGCCAAAGAACCCGTTCTCGAGGATCGAGTTCGACGACGGTGCTACGTCAATGTAGGCGTCAAATAGTCGGTCCTTCAGGAAGGTGGTGAGTTGTGACATGTCGGACATGGCAAGCAGCGCGGTCGAGTTCTTCTGCATCAAGACGATGCCAAACTTGATGATAGCCGAAAGGCCTTCGGATAATATTAAGTCGTAAATACGGAGTACTAGCTGGAGCGGGAATCGGTAGGCAAAGAGTGTGAGGAACCATTGAGTAGCGTAGAGGTGTGGCGAGATACCGCGCCGGTGGAGGTGGCAATAAAGGGCGGGCTCAAGGTCCTCGAGGAGTCTCTCAAACTGGTACAAATGCATATGAAGTCCGGGCATATCCTGGATAAAGAGGTCGCGAAGATGATACTGGTTCATTAATCGTACAAGAAGGCAAAATGCTTCCTCTTCGGGCATCTGTTTACGATTAGCTTTGTCCCAGAATACGAGCGCAAGCAACTCACGTTGAAGAGAATGGGCATGACCAGAAAGTTCATGCCTTGGGCATAGCCCACACCTTCATCGAACAAAGCATACGCCTTGCAGACGCCGAAGAGGCCCTCCTGAAGCCCCTGAGCGGCGGCGAACTTGGAGTAGCTTGTTCTTGCACCCAGGTCCCGACGGATCATCTTCTCGAGCTTCTGAACCATCACCGTGTCCTCTTTGTCCTTCTTCTTTCGCTCCACTGCCGCGGCAGCCTGAGCCTGAAGGACGGACTCCGAGTCCCTTTCTGTAGGAGATGGTACGCCATTGCCGTTGGGGCCCGAGTGCTCCGAGTGGACCGAAGATGCGGATGAAGTCGACTCCTTGGTGCTTAGGTTACCACTAATCGATGTCCCGTTGCTTTGCCTGTTCTTCTCCTTGTCTGTCCCCCTGGCTACGAGCTCTCGGTAGACAACTTCCAGCTCCTCATTCTTGCTCTGTGCCAAAACCTGCCAGACAACACCGCGAATGGCGTTCGGAATTCCGGTAGCAATTGCTTTGTTCAGCTCGTCTGGGCTCGTCCGGGCGACTGCCGCAGGGCCCTCGTAAACGACTGACTGCCAGAGATCCCAATCGACGGGAACATCCGACATGGCAGACGGACCAGCAGTGACGCCAGATGCTGTTCCGGGAGCAAGTGCCGGATTCGGACTCGCTGGCAGGGGAGATGGCGGAGGCTGGATCCCGAGGCCTGCATCCTTATCCTCGCTGACGGTGATACTGCTGCGCAAGATCACCGGCGTGCCGATAGATGCCCCGCCATTGTCGTCCTCGATAATCGGTATTCCCGCCTCTTCCCTCATGCGCAAAAGCTTGAATCGCTCTTTTAAACTGACCCGGGACCCATTTATACCCTCGCCCTCTCTCTCCTCTTCCAATTTGCCGAGCATCATCTCTGGGTTGCTGGTCATGGTGGCTACCGAGCTGGCAGTATTTCTTCTGGGAGAGATCAAAGGCATAACAACGGGGGTGTGGTCTTTTGAGGCGCTCCTCGAGAGCCACGAAAAAGGACTAGTGAGTTTCCGACTCAACGGTGCTGGCGCGAGCGATACCGGGGCAACGGCGACCGGTGCGGTCTTCGTGGGCGAGTCGATCTGCGGAGGAGGCGACCAAGGCATGGCTGGCAGAGCACTAGTTATGCTGCTAAAAGATCTAGTTTTCGACGCTTCTTTCTCGGGGCTCTTATCTAGACTCGAGTCAGCAATTCACTTCCCGTAGCTTTGAATGTCTGAACACTTGCCTGGAACGGGGGGAGGCGGAGGCGATGTCTGTTCGTCGTCCAAATTCACGTTATCGAGCGAGGCAACCGACGTTTGGGAGATGCGTTGGAGTTTCTTTTTCTCGGGGGTCAGTGTTTCTGGTGCTTCGGAGGTGGGGGAGACGCCATCCTCGAGTTCAGGTGCGGGCGGTGAACTCGCAGACTCCGGGCGGTTGAGCGAGGGCTTGCGCTGGGTAAGCGGCCGCACCGGAGCGGTGTCGACGGCGTCCTCGAATGTGTCCTGTGCAACGGGCGCGGTTGTCAGTAATTTGGCCTTCTGCGGTGCGACCTCGATGCGGCCCATGGGCAGACCAACATTTTCCCGGTCCGAAGCGTCGGCCGAGGACGGCTTCGAGTCCTGCTTGTCCTGCTTCGCGGTCTGCGTCTCCGGCGTCTCCTGGGCGACGACCTCGTCGGGTGTAGACATGGCTGTCGTTAGCGGACTGGCCCGCCGGCGTCCGTTGTGGTGCCTGGTCTACGCAGTAGCGGCGGGAAGAAGCTGGCTGCAATAATCAGGCGCGGAGCTGTCTGGCCATGTGGAATTGCCGAATCGAACGAATGCACCAATGCGGCGTGTCTGCAAAAGCCAGAGGCGAGCTTCAAGACGACGACGGTATGGAGTACTCGTTTGGAAGTGAGAATCGAAGCTGTGCTGTGTGAGGTGGCGTGTGCCGGAGCGTGGCTGGTGCCGCCTTTGCGGGTGTTGGAGTCCGAGAGTGATCGACGTGTCCGTGGTTGCACCGTTGCAGTGTTCCAGACGGGGAGCTCCCAAGCGTTCGTTTGTGCCTCCCTGATGATGGGCTTGTTTAAGCGACCCCCCAGTGACATTGACCAGCTGGGGACACCCCGCCCGCCGGCTGACAGTTCTGATTCCCTGGAAGCACGGATGACGCTCCGCACGCCGTCCCCAGCCCAGTTTCACGACACGGTTGCGAGAAATTAAACATCAATTTCTGGGCCGTTGGGCCCCTCTCTTGCTCCTCTATTTCCTGGTTCTGCTGCGCTGGTTGTCCGTGGTCACTTTTGTTGCCCAGGCTGACGACGCCTAGAATAGACCGAATCCACTTCTCAGCTGGACTCCCAATCAATCGGGAGAGACCTGAGCTCGACCTTTCTGCTCAGTGTCCCGCGTTTTCCTCGGGGATCTGGACAGCGTTGCATCTTTTCTGCAGGCACGACGCGAAAGAGGGAAAATAGTCAAGCCACAGCCAGAACGGAACATACGTCTGAAACGAAACGGCGTCGTGTTAGGAGCGACATCATCGAGACTTCGGAGATGCGCGGCCCACAGGCGGGAATTGAAGTACCAACAAGGTTTCCCCTGCCGGGCATGCCCCGCGCCGCCACCCGCTCCCCTGCAACTTCCGCGCGGTGCCGCAGTTGCGGACACCAGCCTGAGGCTCCGCATGGTGCAGGACCGCTGTTAAAATTACGTCCAGCAGCTCTCACTGCTCCCAAAGCTTCAGCATGACTTCACAATCACCATGATCGCCCCCTAACAATAAATATCCCTTTGCGGCTGGCCGCGTGGCTAAAAGATCATCGATCATCTCATGCCTTTCCCAACCCCCTCTTCGGAATGGCGCTAAAATGTCGTCAGCGTATTTATCTTTTCTTTTTCCTTCCGATTTATTTTTCCACCCCCTGCAGCCCGCGCCATTGAAACCATTCTTTTGGTACGGATTTAGGCGACACGTGATTCGCTGATTTCGCCAAGGCTGAAAAAGGGGGCCCCTGAGATGACATTGACTTCCATCAATCGACGATGTCGCTGTCGCTGTTATCGTCACCACGTGGTAACATTGCCGACCCAGGTCATCGGGGGCAGACACGAGTCCCGACGCGGCAGGTCGAGATAATCAGCTCCCCGGTTTATGTGAGCACAGCAGAGGGTGCTGATCTTTTGTCTGATCTTGCACCGTGTCGCCATGACCCATGTGGGGGCCATGAATGAGCACAAGCCCATTGTATCGCCGCCCCATTTTCACGAGGAGACTGCCCGGAAAATTCAAGTGATATCCCGTCAGCAACACACCCTCTATTTGGTTCAAGTGAACGAGAGATTCGAGAGTCCGGGAGTCCGAGACTGCTGTTTGCTATGAGAAGTTGAGAAAAGGGAGAACAGTCGATCCGAACGAACGGTTGAGAACATAACCTGAGATTATCAGCCACGACCCTGACTAACTCTGCGCCAATGTCGAATCAAGTTGAGGGTCAGCAACTTCAAGTTGTGTCGAATCAGGCCACATTGCTCAAAAGAGACAACAACCCACCTAGGTAAACAATGAGAGCTCGAAATCTTTTTGATTCTTTCCCCCCAGATCCTTCGCTTGCTGCCATCAAGATCTATCCCATTGTTAAGACACCCAAACCATTGAAACCTACCTCCCTACCCAACCACCTTCCCCTCATTGAAGAGGTTTCCTCCCATATATCGAAAACCTGTCAAACTCGTCAGCCCTCCATCCCCAATCCCATGAACTCGAAATTGAAAGACTCACACAGTCCAGTACGCATGAACCCCCCCATCCCTCAGCTCCTTCCTAACACCGCCCAAAAAAGCCTGCACCTCCTCCGTCTTCCACCTCAACACCCTCGTAAACAGCGCCAGACAAAACCCCTCAATCCCCTTATTCAAATTCAAATAATTCCAATGCCCCATCTCCTTCACCTTCGGGTCCTTCGCCCAGCCATTCTGCGGCCACTTGAACTTCCTAACCACAACATCCACAAACCCCGCCCTTCGCATCGCACCCTCCAGCTCGCTATGGTGCTGGAACGCGCACCCGGCCTTGATGGTGGCGAGGTGCATGAGCGACATGCATTTGTAGAGAGGCGAGGTTGGGAGGAGGGTCCCGTCGTCAGAGAGCGGGAGGACGTCCATGTCTTGCAGCTCGGCGTAGCCGCCGGGCGTGATGTTGTCGAAGCATTGCTGTAGGAAGCGCGGCCAGTCGCGGATGGAGGACGACATGGCGCGGATGTGGACGTAGGAGAAGGGCGAGGAGTAGGCCCATTCGTCTTCGGCGTCGTCGATTTCGAATTCGACGTTGGGGGGGACGCTGGGGGAGGAAGG